>Ga0247779_1000754_pt1 | contig 17636 bp, 16 predicted proteins | sample UWRJL221509R5_FD_179925 | JGI IMG/M metagenome (GOLD analysis project Ga0247779, IMG submission 179925) | Plant litter microbial communities from Arlington Agricultural Research Station in Wisconsin, United States - UWRJ-L221-509R-5 | ecosystem: Environmental > Terrestrial > Plant litter >... | reverse complement strand
GATACGACATAAATCTGGGGATTTGCTTACCTTCTTCCTCTATCTCCCTTCTTCGCTTATGAGTTGTCGAATGAGTTGTAGAACCCTCCGGCATATGGGCATGCTCATTAGCATGGGGCTCGGAGCTATGCTGTATCAGTATCTATAAAAACATTCCCGCAAGACGGGAGTGCTCACCTAGCTTCCTCGTGTTCCCTTTTAAGAAAGTCAACTATAAGAGCTAGTTTGGGCGGATGTCATTAAGAAGTAACATACCTTTCGTTTGAAGCAGAAGCTGTAGTATCGGGCTGCGTGATTAGTTGGGACAATACTTCAAATATTGTGTCGTTATGCTTGATACGTTCGTACAGCAGCGAACGAGATGAGGATTTAGCCAGAACCTTTGCGAGTTTCTGGAGGATTGACTTCTTCTTTCTGGAGTCATTCGACTGGGAGGGTACAGAGCGCAATGTATTGGCCATAGTGTAAAGTCTTAGTTTGAAATAAAGGTTGGTTGAGGTCGTTGGTGCAGTTGCGCGATATCAATCTCGGCTTACAGATGAAAGTCAAGGATAAAAGATGTGACTCAAATTACTCTTGTACTAATTTGGCCTACTTGTACCGAACGTGTGTCAAGACAGTGCCCACATACACATCCATGTCGAACGACACAGGTTTGAGCAAACGAGAGTTGCTATGCTGAGATACGAAAGACTACAATCGCTATCGAGGACCTACTGTGTTCTTTACGCGTATGAATTGGCTTCACTCCAAGGAAAAGCTCGCAAATCGGTTGTGGACAATGTAGAGCGGAATGGGAAAAAAAACGCGTATCACCCAACCCACACATCCATGATCTGGGTCACATGTTCTGATAAGACGCGTTTTCGGCGCGCCGTTCACGCGAGGAGACTCTCAAAGGGCTTGCGCGTGACTTGCCGTCTGCGTCTAGGCCTAATTCTACAGGTCGCTTTTTTCTTCTTCTTTATGATAGAGTTCGATAAGCTATTAAAGAAAGCCGAAGAGAAAAATGACAGTAGCCAGTCCTCAAGTCTTAAAGATGTAAATGTCGGCGAGTATTCACTACGACTAAAGTGGTGTTAAATTTGATGACTGCGCAAAATAGTGCACTTTACAATCTATAATGCTTGGATAGTAGGTACCATACTTATTCTCGTTATTTCACATGGTAAAAATTCTGAGGGGTCAGCAATACAAGAAGACAGGAAATTGTTAAAAGAGCCGTACCCAGGTCATGGTAATACATTCGGTAGGAGTGGAGGAACCACGAATTTCATTGTATATGTTTATTGTTTAATAGTCAGTATGCGAGTGATAAATCCATATGCACTGTGCAAATTCAGTAGTTGATTTTGTCATGTTTGATGTTCTCTCACCTCAGCGTGCGTTCCAGTTGGAACAAAGGCAATTTCAGGTGTTTTATCTTTGTAACATGATGCGAAAGTTATACCATAGATCATGGTGAGTATTGCACACGCTCTAGCCCTATCTGCGATCTGGGGTTTTCCATGAATTTCGGCTTGATTAGGCTCAGTTTACGGCTTACCGACCATCACTCCTAACAGACCAGTTCTTTTCAATCGTGGTCACTAAAATGAGTATTTGAAAATACATAAATTTCTGTGGCAATGATAATTAGTATCAATAGGAAAAAAGCTGTTAAAATTGCTCTCCTTTGGACTCTCGAAATTGTCTGGCACCCCACCGGGTTCTCTCTAGTACTGCCGGGTCGGATGTACAAAGCGAACCCTGCTAGGATGGGAAAGCGATCTGCCCTCCGTCCTGTATGTAACGCACATTTACAATTTTATATTGAGGGACCAGAGGATATCCATGTCAATCCGACCAGGAGGGCGAAAACATTGGATGATGTTTGGGGTTACCCGAATTTCAATTGAAATCCAATTTGTACCCACGCGAGTCACGCAATTGAGACTTGATTGGCCCAGGGAAAAATAGATGGGCCCGGATGGACGCTCGCTTAGAGTATGACCACGCATGATGCATGTGCATGAAATTCAATCATTCAAAATACCTTTTCCCCCAACTTCGCCCTCCTAAACCTCACAGTCAAATGAATGCGCCAATAACAGCGAGAAACCACGAAGCAGGGTATATCAGATGGAATGATGCAAAAAGGAAAATTTCACCTAAAGGAGTCTTCGTAAAAAATGCGACTGGAATGGTAAGAGACCGAATCTACTCATGGAAACCGGGAAAAAACTGGAGGAAATTATAGATTCAGAACGATTGACCAAGGAGAAGAGCTAATACTACGAATTTTACTCCAAAACACTGCATGGCTCGCCTCCTCTCTATCTCGCTGTCTCGTTCTGACTCTATTCGCAACGTGGAGGATTCGAAAGAGAGCTGAGGGTAGCTAGGAGGCGAAGTTATGGATCGATGAAGGACTTTTATGATGGACATCATGCTGCTACATCTTCTGGGATCTCAGGTCAGCACGAGAATGCAGTTTTACAAAATAGCAACGCCACTTACTACAGATCTGTCTTCGCAGATACCGTGCACGCTGTTTACGATGTGCGATGCCATGCGTAACAGCCGCCTGTTCTGGACAGACACCTGGCGACGCTGGCAGAATGATAACAATCTGGAAGGATTATATCGTAAGCGTAAATGTTACGTGTTTTATGGAGATTTTCGGAAACACTAACCACATTTGTATTTAATAGATGCTTTTCTTCATAGGGTGCACTCCTAGGCGTCGATGTTGCTATCGAAGAGCTCCTGAAGCACTATGGTAACTGTCGAGGTTGGTCCATGGAGGACCAATCAATGTCAAGTTTTCAATGCAGATGATTGGGCAAACTTTGCGTTGTCGTCCTCCTGTCGTCGACACCGGATAGGTGTGTCGGGGTGGCCGCTGGCGACGGGCATTCAGACTCCCGCTTTGACTCGGGTTTGTTGCAGGCATAACTACTCCTGCTGCCGCAGATCATGAAGTCTTCATCGCCATGAATACTCGCTGTTCGAAGCCGCTCTCTGATCCCAGGCTCGGCTCAGACTCCTTCGTCTTCTGTTTTCTCGTCTCGCTGGAGTCTGTAGTGCTGCTTTGATCGTCGTCCTCGTTCTCGCTGGTTGCTTCACTTCTGCTATCGGCTGGACTCGTTCCTCTTATATAACTTCCGAGGACCCATCCACTGAGACATCGAAAAGCAAATCCTGGAGCGTATCAGTGCCAGAGCGACTGCCTGACTGTCCGGTTACGAACATTCGGGGGTCCTTGAGCAATCCAATCATCCCAGGAGAGTCTTCTTCGTGGATTGAGAACTGCCTCCGACATTTCCTCAGTAGCTCCTCGCGATGTGGGCTCTATAAGAATAGATGCTTGTATTAAATGTGAGGACGAACAAAAGAAGAAAAATCTGGCTTACCTGCTCTTTCTTGCTCTCCGTCATCGAGTTCGTCCTTCTCTTCTTCACCCAATTGATCTTTTTCGTCCGCGTCTTGTCTATTTTCAGTATTATCGTCTTTGAGTGGGTCCTCCTCATCTTCTGTATTGAGTTCTTCCGTTTCCTCTCGTTCGTCCTCATCGTCTTAAGTTGGTCCTCATCGTCTTTGGTGTCTCAAAAGTTCTTCATCGCTTTCTTCCTTCTTCGCGATTTGTAGGTCTTCCTTGCTGTAGTTCTCTAGCTGCTCCGACGATTCTTTTTGTTGGATTCCAGATCCTAGCATATCTAGATATATATCTTCACTGTCTTCGATTTTGACAGCAGCGGGATTGGCATCTTAAATCACGACTACTTTGCGATAAAAGGCAGGGATAGGGACTGATTCTCTTTGTGGCGAGCGTGGTGTGATGATTTCTTTGACAATCTTCCTGGAGTAACTTTCTTGATCTTGTGAACTCTCGACCCCGACGTTCTCCCCTTCGGGCTGAACTTGAATTCCTTATTTGTGTTGGACAACTTCTTACATATACCTTGGTTTGCTTCATATTCTTCGGATCTTTTTCGCTTGTTGGGAGGGGATGTGGGTTCTGCCTTGGTCACAGACGACGGAACACTAGAGTCGATCGCAACCTAAGTTACCGATGAAAGGTATAACAAACAATACAGACGAGCTTAGTCTCCTACTGCATCTTCAGAGGTCTGCAACATAATGATTGACGTATCAGCACCATCTGGGACTACTGAAAAAGGTATCTTACTCGATCCCAGGAGGTATTTCTAAGCTATGGGAACCTATGATCGATTAAAGCGTCAACAGGAATTCAAGGTAAGTCACAGGTACGAGGGACTTACTGAACATTCTGAGACGACGACCTGGAAGGGAGACGTTGATACATTACCTCGATCTACTATCGGAATCAACCAGTTATATCTTACTCTTTCGCTGGAATGATTTCCGGCACCTCTTCACGAGCAAACTGGTGAGTGCTATAGTTTATCGTAGCGCAAATAAGGGTCAATCCACGGTATGAATGAATCTGCGAACGAGCTTACTACTGCTCTTTCATATACAATGATAGCCTGCAATGAGAGGATTACGTATCAGTGTGGGCCACTACTACTCTCAAAGCAAAAAACGAACAAATAGTTTCTGGGTGAATGCGCTCGCAGAACATGTTTCGAGTATATGGCGATGACAAAATCTGATATAAGCCATCAATAGAAACCCGAAGGTGCTTAGAGATTTCGTTCATAGTGGCGGCTGTGTGGGCAGTACTCGATGTCATTTGTAAAGCTTCATAAAACTTTCAGGGACGACGAAGAAATCCAAAAAGTTATTTGTGGGTGTGACTTTTAGCCTTTGGAAAATTGATTTGAAAAAAAGATAACAAAGTGACTCCGACCCCTTTGTATTCCAGCGTATGTCACAAAATGACATGATACCCACACACGCACACACATTTAAACGATACTGCCCACATCTCAATGACTTGGTACATGTTGAGTCCTCGTCATAATGATTCGAAGTAGCATTGGCTTGGATATAGTGTATTTACACGGCCTCTCAACTATCTATCGGTGCCAAGTTCTCATACTGGGCATGTCCCAGCGACATGGAAAGGGGAAAGAGAGAGAGGAAAAGGAAGAAAAACGCGGTCATTCTATCATAATTTATCTCACCCGGAACCACTAAAACATACATAAGGTCACGAGGATTACTTGTCGCGTCGCGTTGCGCGATCGTGCTAATAGTAACTTACTAGGAGAAGTCGCGTGCGTGAATAGGGATCCCGGCGCAGATCAGTAAGTCAATGAAGTTCGATTAATTGCTGTATGGCAATTGAGAACTTAGATGAATGTCAAATTTCGTTGGCACCCTATTGAACAAATGAATTCATTCTAATAGAAATCGGTGAGTTGAGGTACACTCACAAAATATTCCACACGTATACCATCGGCCAAAAGTTGATGTAATTGCTCTCTCAAATGTGAACAACATTGGTCTTGAAGGAGTTTTATACTGAGCAAACGAGTAATAGATTTCGACCTTGATCGAAGGAAGTCGACCAGTGGATACTGGCAATCGTCGGGAATAATGCCTTGATACACCAATGATTTGAGGTTTGGAAGAAGTAGCGAACCTAGGGAATCGTAGTCTGGGGTAAGCCGCCTCAGCAAGTCTGCTGTGAGGGCACGCACAGCCTGTTGTCCAGAGTTCTTCCTCGTGAGCCAGGTTCCAAGGCAAAGATGGCGAAGAGAAGGGATTGCTTGCAGAATTGGTATTAGGTTATCTCCAGCGAAATACTTGCTTATATCCAAACTATATAGGTCACACTTTGAACGCCTGATGAGCGACGCGACCGTTTGTGTAAACGAGTCACTGTCCTCGTCGCCATCATAATAGGAAACCTTTAGGTCACGTAAAGCAGGGAACGCGACATGATCTAAAAAGACCAGTGCCTTACGTTTTCCTATTCCGACGTTTAACCTCCGCAGAGATTGGTGTGATAAGGGTGAAGATGGATAAGGGACGTCGGAGAAATAGATATTGTCAATATCACAGATTTCAAGGTTCGAGGAAACCTGCAAAAGCTGTAAAAAGTTGCGAATGGTCATAGATTGTGATTTAAAGTGCTGTAGCTGGACCCAGGGAAGGAAGGTCGCAAAAACTTCATAACGGAAGAGTTCAACTTCACGAAGCTCAGGAGCTGCGGTGAACATCGGTGGTGGATTGTTAAATGCGGATATTGTACACATTGGTGGGCGCAAAACGACACGCTTGATAATCGGAAGTGGAACATCCTTCAGCATGTCGTGGCAGCTGCGAGGCAGCAGGAAGTCGACGCTACGCCAGTATTCTGACCTAGTCATGAGAACGATCACGATGTCCTTGATGATAGATAATGTTGACTCCGTCTCATGTTCTGCATCGACCGAAATATATAAAGGTGATGTTCCGGCGCGGAGCAACCAATAATGCAGTAGGTCCGGTCTCCAGCAGCTTGATTTACTCGATACTCGCAAAGTGAGTTTATTCCAGAGGAGAGGTGTTGACCAAGCAATGCTTCGCCATTTGTTGCATACACCCCCAAGAAGTAAAGGTGTGGTTTTGCCTCTGACGAACGCAGCCTCTTTAGTGATAGCTAGTCGGAAGATGTAGGTGAGAACTTCCGTTGGCAAGACGGAAATTGGTGACAACCCATTTATACGGCTCTTGAGTTGTACCCGTCTGCGGATAAGATTTTGCATGACCTCTTCTAGTTGAAAAATTTCTTGCTCGATTTGAGCGACTGTTTCCTAGAAATTCGATGTCAGCAAGCATTCGGGAAAAGGCGGGTTATATTTCACTATGTGTGGTAATTCCTTTCCGTCGAGGGTACCATAACTTCTGTAATCGTCGCTCGAAGCAATACAGCCGCATCGGTTGTACAGCATTGTTGTGGGACGTTGAGGATAGCAGATATCGAGACTTTGCCAGGAGTAAACGATGATGAATGGGAAGAAAAGAGATGAAGCAGTGAAACATTTCCAGCGGCCCCGCACCATTCAGACCCACGTCGAAAACGTGTCGGCATTGTGTTCATGGCGTGGAAAGTTTCTCTTGAATAACCCTCCAAATGCCGCACATATTCAGGATCATGGAGGCGTGGCGGGCTCTTTACCCTAGCAAGACCGGATCTTGAACGATGACTTAGGAGGCGGGTGTTGAAACATATAAGTATAAAGCCGAAACCAATGACGGCCATTCCCTTCGCCATCGAAAAAAGGTGTATTCTTGTACAGTGTCTTCAAGACTTCTTCCCGTTCCAAAATAACGGCTTTATCCCAGCTACATCGAAGGGTGGAAGTTATTCGCGTTGGATTAGACCAATCACCGAAGGCCCTTCGTATGCCGGAACGTGGCTACCAGAAAGTACATTGAACCCTGTGAGAAGAGGAAAGTGTTATAGGATTTCTTATGTATCGCATTCATAACCTCCGGCGTTAAGAACATTGGCGTATGTGGTATAGTCCGAACTTCATAATGCATGCAGCAGCGCTTCCAAAGTGCTAAAGAACGGGTTATTGGGTGGATGTACAGATAGATGTACGCCGAAGGATGTAGCAAACATGAATGAATGGAGGGAGTGAAAATGGATACTATCGGAAATGGATACTATCGGCCTTGGCTTCGTTCTCCGCCCCAAATTTCAAAGTCCTACATACACATCATCCGCGTTTCCGTCCAACGTCATTATCGCCCATCTTTGTTTGAGGCCGTAAAGAAATACAAAGATCAGTAGACCGTTGGTGGAGAGTGACAGGAGAAGCTGAAAGAGCTTATTTGGAAAATTGCATTGATATATCTTCTCCTGTATTTCTTCTACTTTTCCTAGATGGCTTTGGCCATCCCCATACTGCACGGATCCACCGAGCCATGTGGTCCCCATCTGTCATTATAGTCATAATCCAAGGATGTAACAGCATTTCCCGAGGTGTAGGACGCTCGAGAGGGTCGCGGATGAGCCTGTTATTAATTTCAATCATCTTTGAATCAGATGCAAAAGTGGCTTGAACTTTCACTCACGTCTGCCTGATGAAATCTTTCATCTCGTCCGACCAGGTTATACCCGCTGCAGGATCATCTTCTAGCTTTGGTGGCTAGAGACCAAAATCGTCAACGTCAGCAGTTGATACTAGAATTATAACCATTCAAATCACCTCGCCCGTAGTGATCGTAACAATGAACTCGATAGCAGGTAAATCGCTAGGGAAAGGAAATCTGTTCTGCACCAGCTCAAGCAGAGATATGCCTGTCGACCAGACATCTGAGCGAACAGTGTAATCAGATCCTGCTATGCGTTCAGGCTGAGATTCATTACAGTCGTCAGTCAGGTAGTGGTAGATCCTGAGGAACGTAATAGGACACATACCGCCATGTAAATCAGTGTCCCCGTAAATGTGGCCACCATCGAGTTGACCAATTCCCCACATTCGCCGAAATCGCATAGCTTGACGATTCCTTCACGAGAAAGGAGAATATTTGAGGGCTTAATGTCTCTATGAATTGTACGCTTACTATGAAGGTAGGCAAGACCTTGTAGCACCTACATAATATAATAAGCAACGTCACTTAGAGAAAGAAAGGAATTACTTACACCTTCAGCAATTCCTCCTGCAATTTTCTCGGCGACTATTGCTCCAGACTCCTTCATTTTCTTTCCAACGGCTTCCAGACTTCCTCCTTCGCAGTATTCCATGACAATCTTGACTTCGGAGCTCGAAGGACTCATGTAAGCCCCAAAACACTGTACAATATTGACGTGCGAGGTGGTCGATATGATGTTAAGTTCTCGTACAATCCGTCGAACAGCGACCTCCCTCGTAGTAATTGTCTTTCGAGCATACACCTTTCCCGATTCTCGTTTGTCCTGTACCTTATGGACAACACCGCTAGCGCCTTCTCCTAGTCGTTCTTGGACCTCCAGAACGTCGTCGCTGAATTCTAGCCGTATTTTATGCAAAGGACTCCCGGCAGCGATTGATCCTGACGACCTGATGGCCGTTGACGAGTGTTTTGAGGAGCCTGATGACAAGGGTGTAATAGACATCTGCTTCACTACATATCGAAGATCTTCCAATGGATCCACCACTAGAAGGGATGAACCAAAGGCTGGAGGAAGCTCGCCAGAGTTTTCACTCGCAGTTATTGGCTGTTCAAGTCGTGGCCGTCGGTGAGCTCTGTCAGGTGAAAAGGTGTCGTTTGGCCGTATTGTACGTTTATTGCCGGCGCTTATGCCAGACTCCACATTAATATGAAGTTGTTCACATCCTGGCGTACGTATATTACGCTGAGCGGGCGGACGTCGAAAAAGAGGTATGTCGCAGTTGTAGGAGTGAATAGAACTTGATGAAGGATCTGTGGCTTGCTGAGAAAACTGAACCTGGGTTGCTGTTATAAATGGTAGATTAAGAGCAGGCACATTTCTAACGCCCTTGGTCCTTGAGCCGTGAGGCTTGGTCGCGAGCATTTTGTCCGCATTAAACAAAGGATGTCGAAGAATATATAAGTGAAAGAGAGAAGTTGCACGGCAACGGCATACCCTGAGATTCCAACTACCGAAATAAATTGCCTAGGAACCGGTCAGAAGCGAACTTTCCCAGTGATGAAATGATGAAATGATTAATCTAACGGTCCAATCTAAGTCGCGCTGATCCATCTTTACTAATCGATAATCCTTCACCTTCAAACCCGCAATAAAGGAGGATACGTATTGGCAACCCCAGACTTTGGTCCCGTTGCTAAGAATATTTTAGCCAAATCTGAAGTATTTCGTGTTCAGGTATCTTCGTGTGTGTCAGAAGTGCACAAAAACCAAAGCGAGCATATTTCAAAAATCCTTAGAGTTTCGGAGAAACGATTTCCCAACAGAATAATGCAGCCTCAAGTCTCGAGTTTCCTTTGAAACATTCCCGGCATTTAATTAGCAGTTTGGCATATGCAGCATATCGACAATCAAGTGGATTTGAATCACCGGGCGCCTAGAGTACTCTGCGGGGAGCGCACATGCATACCTGTTTTTCATCATTCAGCGGATATGAAGCGGAAGTGCTTCAACGAGGCAGATTACCATCTTTTGGCGAAGCTATATCGTCATTGGGACAATTACAGAAACATTGAGAAGCATGATGCAAGTGATTCTCGTTTCGAGACCAGGGTACAACTTCGGGGTGATTATTTGAAGAACGCACGTCTATCCCATTCCCCAGACGGCCCTTCCTCCGTGGCCAGGGTATCTCTGATCCATCCTAGCCTGCTAGTCGTTAACCCAGCGGTTCGAAGGAAAATCGACCCATCTATCAGTTGCGCATCCTTCAGCCAAGTGTCTGAGAATGTTCCCTTGGGAACATCCCCAAAACGCGATGCGTGGTCTGCTAAAGCTCTCTGCAGCTTAGGTACATGGTCATCCACGTGCATCAGAGCAGATCGGAGAATGGGTGACCACGAGTGTGGAATTTGCAGCCTGGCATCATTTATGTTGTATGGTAATGTGAGCGCAATGTTTGACTCTTTCGATCTTGCGGAAAGTAGTGTTTCGCCAAGCTCAACTTGAAAGAAACGAGCGACGTCAAGGTAAGGACGTCCTCTTCCAACATACCAGGAAAGGGTAACCGACAAGTACCCTTTCAGGAATATTTTCTGAGATGTCCGTCTGGTGAGGCGAGAAAAGAGAGTGAATAGAAAGATAGAAGAAGTGACCAGATGCATCCTGAGAATGAGGTCGAGACTCAAAAATAAGTGACGGACGCCAGTGTTAAAAACAGGTGAAACGTACAAGAAGAAATCGGCATTGAGTTCACCATTTTCCTCCATTCCACCGACTCCATAAATAACTGCACTCGTCCATATGAGCTCTTCAATTTTTCCTTGTAAGTCAACGTCTTCATCAAGCGTCCATCGACTGGCATGAGCTCTAATAGCTTCTCCTTGAACTTTTACAAGCTTCGAATAATATGACGGAATATTATCTGGTACCGAAGTGAGATTAAACGTGGGATCCTCAAGCACCCGAGCAAGAATGTTGAAGGCATGCACGTTGGACGAAGTCGGGGTCGTTTCAGATTCGTCAAAAAATTCTTTGGGAAATAGCTTCGTTGCTGTGGGAGGATGCATGGCCGCTTGTGCAAGACCTAGAAAAATTGGTTGGAAGATGATCGATTAGTGATCAAGTGAATGTCTTGCTTTTATATTGATCGTATGAATTCACCTTCGGCAAATATACCAGGGATATTGAACTCAATCCCAAATCCGACGTGTATCATCGGGTGAAAAAGATTGTCGAAGAATCTACTCAGCATCTCGGGCTGCGTTTTCGCCCCTGCGATAAAATTAGCGCTGGGCGCAAAAACGTATTCCTCTAATAACTCTTCATATTGAAAATTTCGGAGCTTCAGTTCGGCTTTAAAAAACTCGACGTAAGCTTGATAAAAGCTGTAAACTTTTAGCAAGCAAGTTCAAACATTGGAATTGCAGCAAAAGTCCTAACTTTTCGTCTGCCAGGTGATCGATCCAATTTTCTTTCGTGATAGGGTGAGGAGAAGGGAAAGCTGGTCGTTGTTTCTTGCTATGCTCTTCATACGATCGGCGCAGAATGAATTCATCCGCACCGAGGCACCATAGCGTCAAAATCGTATGGACAATATGACTGGGTTTCCATTAATTAGTAGGAATCCAGCAGCAGGAAACTTCGGAGGTACGATACTTGTGAAATCCTCGCTCATTGAAGAAAACATGGTGTCGTTGATGATTATCCTTCAAGATACGTTGGACCGCCTTTGTTGATAAAGGAGTAACGCCTGGGAAAGTTCGAGGAGCTAACTTCGATCCTTGCTGGGAAAGCAGGCGAGTAGGTTCAGGAAAAAAGGTGTCTTCTGCTTCGAGAGTCATATCCGAATTTTGCAGGTGTATGGCACTTAAAGAAGAAGAGCATGGCGCATATTTCAATATGCTAATATGTCAAGCTGCACCATCTTTAATGACTCGACCAATGAAGTCATTCAATCATCCTCCTTGCACATCGGAAATATTCACTTTGGATGCTTACCACCTGTACCTGCCGATTTTAGAGCACCGTGACCGTCCCAATCGTGTATGACCCATTCCAGTCGCGCTTTAAGTTTAACTTTCAATCAACTGCGGGATACTTGATTGAGCGAATTCGGCACGATACTGACATAGACAAAGAACATCAGATTTTCTTTACAACGTTAACATGAGTGATCGTGGTGTGCATAGATCGTGCTCAAAAAAAATGGCACGAAAACAAAATTGGACCGATATCAAAGTTTCGGTAATCCACGTCGATCCCACACGCCTGGAAGAGGCGTCTGACCCTCTCTAACCCATCCAAGCCTATTGAGTGTCAGTCCAGCCGCTCTAATGAATAGCGTCCCATCAATAAGCTCCGCGTCTTTGAGCTCGGTCCCAGCGAATGTCCCTTTCGGTGTGTGCCCAAAATGTGACGCATGTTCAGCGAGCGCTCTTTGTAGCTTCGGAAGATGATCATCCGGATACGTAAGTGAAGACTGAAGGATCTGCAACCAAGGGTTTGGCGTGATGGTATGGGAAGACGTTGGAGATGGATATGCGGCCTCGTTAGGAGTGGGCACTGGACCTGGTGCAGATGGCAGAAGTGTGTATGTATTCCCGAAAAAGCGAGCTATATCAAAGGCTGGTTTCCCACGAGCGATATACCACCCCAAGCATATTGAGAAATAGCCACGAAGGAACGTAATTTGAGAGTTTCTTTCCAGAAGGGAAAAAATAGAAGATAGGAAGATAGACGAAGTCACAAGGTGCATACTAGACAGGAACACTGTCAGCCAGAAATCGAAAATAAACACAAAAACGTACTGAAAAAAATCTGCGTTAAAGTCGCCTGTACCCTCCGAGCCACAAACGGCATAAATCAACACATTTGTCCAAATAAGCTCTTCCAGTTTCTTCTGCAAGTCTCCATCGATAGTCCACTGGTCTGTGTATTTCTTTACAGCCTCTCCATGATCGGCAATGAACATCTGGTAAAAAAGATAGGCATGGGGCGAATTCGTCGGAGCGAGAGCAGAATCAGCCAGCACGCGAGCAAGAATGGTAAAGGCGTGGACATCGTCTGTATTTGAGCTACTGGCATCTTTCAATCGAAGCGTAGTAGCGAAACGCGATGCTAAACTCTGTCCGCTGTGACCAGCAAAGGCCTCAACGGGAAGAAGCTTTGTAGAATCCCCTCGATGAACTGCAGCTTGAGCAATACCTAGAGAAATGAAGATAAATACAGAAAAATTTCGCATGTTAATTAGTCTTCAAACCTTCGATGAACGTCCCTGGGAGACCAAACTCTACTCCAAGGCCGGTATGTATCATGGGGTGAAGTAATCCGTCGAAGAATCGGTTCAGCATTTCCGGCTGTTTTTTTGCTCCGGAAATGAAATTCGCATTGGGGGAAAAGATATATTCTTCCAAGATTGCTTCAAATTTGAATTTATTTGCCTCTAGCTCCGATTTGAAGAAGTCAAGATATGCTTGATAATAGCTTTGAAATTGTTAGCTAAGTATCAAGGTACAGTGCTATATGCACAGCTTACTTCTCATCTCCAACATGTTCTGTCCAATTCTTCTTCGTAATCGGGTGAGGAGAAGTATACGCTGCCCGCTGCTCCTTCTTGCTTTCCTCGTAAGATCGCTCCAGGATAGTTTCGTCGGCGCCAAGGGACCACAACGTCAAAGCAGCATGAGCGGTATGGCTGAACATAGTGGTTAACAATGTGGATAGAAAGTATAAGTCATGCACTGCTTACTTGTGGAACTGCTTTTCGTTGAAAAAGACGTGCCATTTCTTATGATTGTCACTAAGTATGCCTTGGAGTGCCGTGGTTGATGACGGAGTGATCCCCGACCATGTTCGAGGATTGAGTGGGTTCTTCGTCGTTCCTGAATGCGAAGGCGCAGGAAAAAGCGCAGCATCAACAGTGAGGGACATTGCTGGGGGTGGGGGAAAGTTCGAGTGCTTTATCCACCAATTACCTCTAATAAGAGGTTTCACTCATAGGTCAGGTGGCTTTATTATTGCATTCTTCATCCCACCTCCCGGAAAATTCTTGAGGATAACATGAGATAACCGGGACTTCGTAATCATCCTTTGTGATGATTGAGTTTGTTCTGGGAAAAGAATCGTATCGGTTTGCTTCTACACCCCTAAGATATGTAAGCCATCTCAAAGATATTCTAAACATGCAGTCGTTACCCACATAGCATATTGTATGGTCCTCACAGGAGCTAGCACCTCCTGAGAAATTTATGAGATTGTCTTGGTCTCGATGGTTGAAGCTAAGCTTGAGGCCTTGAGGCCCGAGGTTTAAATGGAGAGGCTGCAGACCTTGGAACGAGGAAAATAAAAACATTTCGTCGGTAGCATTAACGATGCCGAATGAGAATTTAGGAAAACGATGCTGACCTTGAACCTTAGGTCGGAGAACGAAACCAATGTCTGTGACCTGACAGCCGAGCGATTACTTGGCGCCGGCCGCCGCGATTTGCGTGCCCAACGTCGACATGCTAAATTGCAGGTACATGAATAATGACTTAATTGAAAGTGCAGCATTCGCCACGGAACCAGTCCGAATATCGAATATTGAAAATCTGTTCCATGATCTTTGCTTCAAATATCCCAGATTTAAAGAAGGTTCGGTAGCGTTCCCTTTACGGACTTACAATCTTCATGGTTTTCTAGAATTACTTCTGACTTTTCTGCAGGACTAGATGCTTTCCTTTGAAGAGAGTGAACTCCTAATAGAGGAGAACCGCCAGCTGCGCTACGAAAATGATCTTTTAGCTTGCGAGAACCAGGAACTGAAGAAACGAGAGACAAAGCTGAGAAGAGAGCTTGCAGCGCTGAATGGTGGGTCGTTTGTGCGGGAGCGAGAGAGGATGAACAACCTGGAAAACTTTAGAGGTGAGTAGTGCTCTCTGATATCTTCAGTATTGGTTTGATGTTGAACCTTTCAATCTCCAATTGCAGTTGCAGGACACAAGAGGATCGGCTCACCAGGGCTATTACTGCCACACGAGATCATTCGTCAGATTTTGAGCTACCTTGACGAGCAGGGTGACAAAGAAACCCTAAATCAGTGTGCGCTCGTATGTCGCTCTTGGGTTTCTTTCAGCCGACAGTACACGTTCCCTACACTTACTATTTCCCTCTGGAAATCGGGCGCCCACCGTTTGCGTCTGTATGGACTGCTCGATCACCCACTTTGCACATTTGCACCCTTAGTCCGCACCCTCAGAATAGACGCCGACTCCAATGATCGTTATGGCGCGTACGTCGGATGGCTCGATCCTTTGGTGCCCTGTCTCCCAAAGCTAACAGCAGTAAAGTATCTCCATTGCACGCCCATCACAGAATGGCACTCGAAAGGCGCTTGGAATGCCTTGCTAAAGACCTCATCATTTACCGCCCAAATTCTCGACCTCACGCTGGAAAATGTCTCCTTCGAGTCAATCGAGGAGTTTGTTAACACAATTCAATCTTTTCCATTACTCGTACATCTGAGATTTCAAGGCCACCACCACGCAGTAACGCGAAACACCTGGGGAAGTAGCCTTCCGTCATTACCGTTCTGGAAGCCTTTACCAAACTTGCACAGTCTCGAAATCGGTCAGAGCTTTCTGCCTTGGAGTCGACTTGTCTGGCAGTGGCTTCGCCTCAGCCAAACTCGACCGCCGGTACTAATTTTGGATGCAGTGACGCTTAACGACTTCATCATACTTCACCAGATAGATAGGCACCACGAAGTCTTTCGACATGGGGAGCAGTTTCGAAGCCTGGAATCCTTTTCTCAGTATCTCCAGTTCCTTGGGCCTTCTTTAGAAGTACTGAAAATCAATTTCCAGTTTAGCCATCCAGACTCAAGACATGGGAACCTGGGAATTCGTATGTGGCCAATCATATTATGAACTGAAACAGCTGACAGATTCTTTCCCCAGCACTCTTCCTCGAAAACGTCGATCTATCACCAGTTGTGGGCTTACGAATATTAGAAGTGATACCCCTAGAAATTCATTTCAAACCTGAAGATCTGCACATCACTCACGGATCGACTTTGCTTCCTATCTTCCTTTCTAAAATGTCTCGTCAAGAACGATTAGAAGAGGTCATTTTTGAAATACGGGAAGCTGTGCACGTCGAAAATGCGTTGGACGGAGACGCAGAGAGCGATGAAGCATGGGAGCTGTTGGACGTACTGCTGACGAGCTCGGCCAACTTCCCTGCTCTCAAAGAATTGACCTTTAGATTGCCTGTATCCCGACAATGGTTTGATGACATTTTCCTTGAGCTGGAATTATTAGGAAGAAAGTTGCCCAGATGCCAGACGGAATTCAGATTACGTACCTGTTTTTAATAACAAAAGCGGTTCTGGGTAGTAGTATGTGGGTAGTAGTATGTGGGTAGTAGTATGTGGGTACCTTTCACTAATATTTATTGAATTTGAACTTGGAGACTGTCTGACTCGCCGACCAGCTTGACAATGTTGAAACGTTGACAGTTTACCACGTTCCGCCCAAAATAGGCAAGAAGGGGAGGCCATTGAATCTGTGGCTTTCTTCTGCTTTATACATAGTATGATGTCCCAATTACATCCATAGGAAATCAACAACACTCTTTCCAAAGAACCACGTATTGACGAAGTTGGTGTTGATGTTCGAAGCCGCGCATGATTTCGTGATTCAAGGTGGAACGTACACAATAAACCAAATTGGCAGTACTTCAGGTCCGTACAATTATTCTCCATCGGTTAAGAGAACTTGCTGAATTAGGAGCTCCAGGTATACAGATTCTCCACCAAAAAGCAATCCATGGAGCAACACACGACTCCGCAGAACGGTATCCACCTCCTAGGTGCCATCCAGAGACAAGAATAGCAGTTGTCCGAGAGATAATATCGTGGATTGAAGACCTCTCCAGGACCTCAAGCGTTCTCTGGCTCCATGGTCCAGCGGGAGCAGGAAAGACTGCTATTGCGCAGACCATTTGCGAGTACTGTCGTAAAGCGAACTATCTTGCTGGTAGCTTCTTCTTTTCGCGGACAATGCACGGGCGCAATACCTCGGAATATCTCTTTGCGACTCTTGCGTACCAGATTGCGCAGGCCATACCCGAAGTTGGCCAGATCATCGAGAATACGATCAGCAACGACCCAGCGATCATAAGCAAAGCATTTCAGGTGCAATTTCAGAAGCTGATCATCGAACCGTTGCAGACCCTGGACCTCAGTACCCGGCCGACCGTCATAGTCATAGATGGCCTGGACGAATGCGACGGGGAAGTGGTGCAATGTTATATTCTGCAGCTTCTTGGATCCGTGTTCGACCACGTAATAGTCCCTATTTGTTTCATCGTTGCCAGTCGACCAGAATCCTGGATACGAGACGAGTTTAACAGCGGGTATTTGTTTCGGAATACACGGTGTATTGACCTGGAGCAGTCGGACGAAACGGATGAAGATATTCATACTTTCCTTCGGGCTGGTTTTACGGATATTCATATTAGTCCTAAATATCGACATACTATGTCCAGCGTTCCGAAACCGTGGCCTTCTGACGAAGTTATTGCCGACCTAGTGGAACGGGCATCTGGCCAGTTTATTTATCCTGCCACTGTTCTCAAATTCATTGCCGACCCGAGC
>Ga0247779_1000753_pt1 | contig 17653 bp, 15 predicted proteins | sample UWRJL221509R5_FD_179925 | JGI IMG/M metagenome (GOLD analysis project Ga0247779, IMG submission 179925) | Plant litter microbial communities from Arlington Agricultural Research Station in Wisconsin, United States - UWRJ-L221-509R-5 | ecosystem: Environmental > Terrestrial > Plant litter >... | reverse complement strand
TCGGCGCCTGAAGACACTCACGGGGCTCACGCCCTACGAATACATCTGCTCTTGCTGGACTTCGGAGCCAGATCGATTCATCATTAATCCGATCCATCAAATGCCGGGACTAAACACCTAGCAGGGCGCTTCGTCCCGCCTGCCAAGACTCCGCTCTGAAACGGCAGGCGCCGCGGATCGCCTGCTGTCCTGCGGCTCCATGCCATTGAAAGCGATCCTCGCCCTCCTGCCGCGCGAAGGAACGAGTCGGGCTGCGCTCGAGACCTGCCTACCGGCAAGTAGCCACTCATCGTCGTCCTGACTGCATATAAGACCGTGAGTCACCTCCGGAGGTGACTCACGGTCGTCTTGCCTTCTTAGAAAGGCCTTGCTTCGCGATATCGCGAGGAAGCCGGGTTCCGTATGAAGGACAGGAATTCTTCCGACCTTGACCGACCGTGAACGCAGGCCGCTTCGCCCCGCCGCCGACATCCTCGTGCGACACGTGAAAGCGACGCCTGTCGATCAGGAGGCAACGGCGTCATGCGTGTTACATCGTCTCGAAAGACTAGACCGGCATCAGTTAATCAACGCTGATCTATGCAGATCAATGATGCAAGATGGGGGTCATCAGACCTCTGTCTTTTTTTGCACGAGATCTCACTTCGTTCTTGGCACAATGGACGTCCAGCACTCTTGGCGCTGCACTGAATCACCGAGAGAATCGCTCCAAGCAGCCGAGGATTCACATGAATGCAGACGATTTTGACGAGCCAGTACTGACGGCGATCGAGCATCAGCTTGAAGACAACGCTGTGAGCGAAGGGCTGACGCCTGACGACGACGCTCACGACGAGGAAGACATGATGGGGCCTACCTTCTTGGGCTGAGCCCCGCCAGGACGCTTAGGAGCAGCCTCTCGTCACTCAGCCGCCGACTGTCATGCCACTTGCCGCACCGGAAGCCGTTGTCCTGAGAGATCAGATCCGAGCCCTGCTGCTCCGATACATCACATCGCCGTTCGAAACACTCCGCGAGCGCGGTGCGGTCGCTCAGCTCTTCAATGGCCTGCGAACCACACCCGCGTTCGGCGGCATGGTGGACGCGCACCTTCATCCAGCGTCGAAGCTCCCACGGCGCTTCCTCCCAGCGGACCATCCGATAAGCGTCGGCCGCGTCCAGCTAGAGTTCACTGTGAGCTGCAACGACAGCGGCTGTCCGGTCGAAAAGGACGTTGATGTCGTTGTCTTCAACGACACTCCGGTACTCCGTTACGGTGGCCAAGGTGCAGGCGACGTTCTCCAGCAGGTTGAAGCATCGCACTTGGCTGCGGCAATCGAGCTAAAGGCAAGCCCATCCGGAGATCTGGCTTCGGGCGGCGAGTATGCGAAAGACATTTTCGCTCTACTGTGGCTTGCTGAAGCGAAGCAGGTTTCAACATTCTTCGTGTTGCTCGACACGTCGTTGGCGCCTTTTGCCGATCGCTCAGAATCTCCGGATACGCTTGTGCCAGGGTCCTGGATGGAGGGGACCATCTACTTGAGGACACGAGGATGGGACAGGCTGTCCGACGAGCCTGCCACCTTGAAAACATCGCTTCGGGGGCTTGGCATCGAATTGAGCCGAGAAGTACCGGACACTCCACACGTCGAGGTGTGGAGCATCCAGTGTGACGCCGCCCGGGAGCTCGTGCCGGATCAGCGATTCGCTAGCTTGATGCCTGGCGTCGCCAATCGCCACATCCGTCTCGCCGGAACGCGCGGACCATCGTCGCGGCTCTGAGCACGCACGCCCTCGCGGCTCAAAGCAGCGACTGCCATTGGCCAGTCCAATCAGGCAACAGCATAAGGCAATTCTCGACCTCTAAGGCTCGACTGCGACGTATCGCAGTCATCACAAAGGCAAGGACGTCATCTGACGTGATGCGCTCATCCTAAACATTTTTCGCCACCTTGGATGGCGATTCGAAGGCAGATCGGCGCATACTTGTTGACCATGAAGATCCCTGCGCTTGACCTCTCAAATCCCAATGCCGGCATTGGGACGTTTACAGCGTGCAAACGCCAGGTATTCATCCGCTGCACTCGGCTGTCCCCATCGGATTGCAAGATCGAATACTCGTGAAGCAATCGCCGCCATTCCAAGGCTGGAATGACGTTCGCGAGTCTATGAGCGAGGCCTCTCAACCAACGTACGATTTGCTCGTCGCAGCCGGTTGGTCGGCAGAGTTGGAAGACCATATCAGTACAGCGATTGCCGGAGCCATGATAACCAACGGGCTATGCTTCTAGGGCGTCAGGATATCGACAGCTGAAATCAAATGCGATGATCGTCTCGTCGCAGTGATCCGAAAGCATGTCAGGGCCGGCTTGGGCCAACGTTTGGATCAACATCCGTGGAGCCAACATCGACGTAGCGTTCCTCTCCGTTTTGCTCGATCAACTGAGCCATCAGGTCATCGACGTACTCTTCGATGGTCAGTTCGTCGGGCGGAAGTCGAGGACGGTGATTCAGTCCGTTGATGCTTCGGCTGGCGTCATGGGGTTCAGTATGTCATCCTGCTCAAGCTGGACGCCAGCGACCGCACGCATGCGGTGACCTTGGCGCTCAAGAGGGGAATCATCGACCTGTAGCAGGTGCACTTGTGGCGCAACGACCGATCGTGGCCGCGCCCGACCGGGGCCATCGAGGAATTAATCGCTTCCCTCGTCCAAGCGGCGCCCCTCGCGCGGTGCCCCATCGCGGGGATGAAAAACGTTCGCGCAAGCTCGCACGATGTCATCCAGAGCCAGGGTGCGGGCGCAAGAGGCCCTTCTCCCCGATTGACGAGGCGACCTCCCGCGTGGAAGCGCCCTGGACTGGACGCCCGCCCAGGACAAGACAAGCCGAGCGATCCCGCGCAGCACGCCTAATGCGCGGACCACCGCACACATTGCATCGCGCTGCCCCCCTGGGGCACTGAGGAGTTTGGGTTCTCCTCAAGGAATTGATCATGCACATCCACACCGCGAGCCAGATGACTTCGCCCCCCGGCCTCGATCGACCTGCCGCTCGCGCATCCAGCTGCAGGCGGGTTCTGAGCAACGGACGCAAGAATGCACAGTTCGTCGAGATGATGACGGCGTTCCGCGGACACGGAGGCATGTTGCGATCTCCCGAAGTGAGCGGTGCGGCGGGTTGCGGACGGCGGAGCACCGATGCCCTGGCGGTCGACCCGACAAGCGGGCCGCAGCCGATCCAATTCGACTGGGACGGCTCCCTCTGGGTGCCGATGTTTCAGTTCGAGCCCAGAACAACGCGTCTTTGTGCCAGGGTTCTCGCCGTCATCCACCAACTGCCCGGCGCGATGTCGCCATGGGACATCGCCGTCTGGTTCGCCTCGCCGAACCGCTGGCTGAACCTTCGAACTCCCATCTCCTTCCTGCCCGCCGAGATCGATCGCGTCTGCGCCGCGGCAGGACTCTCGCGCGTGATCGGCTAGACGATCCGCTTGGGCACGAATCGCCTCGATCGCCAGAATGCGGGAAGCATCATGTGGCCGCACGCAGACCTGACAACGCGACGCCCTGCAGCGCGCCCGTCGGCGCAATGGATTCGCGATGTCCAATACGGTCAGATGATGCGTGTCTTCGGTGATACCGGCGGCCTGGCTCGCGCTTCGGACATCGTGGGAAGGCTGCGTGACAAGGGGGTGGGACAGCCGATCTCCCGCGTTGCGCACTGGATCACGGACCGCATGGTCATCAGCGTCGAGTGGCAGTCGCTCCTGCTCGTACCGGCATTCCAGTTCAATCCGTCCAGCATGGCCGTGCTGGATCCGGTGGCTCGTGTGAACGGGGAACTACGCGACCTCCTTGATGCATGGGAACTTGCCGCCTGGTTCGCAAACGAGAACGCCTGGTTGCACGGACGCAGTCCTGCGGCCTGCATCCTTACTGAGCCGGACGCCGTGGTGGACGCCGCACGCGAGGATCTGTACGTCATGCGCGGTTGAAGGCTGGCGACAGGGCCGCGGCCTCCTTGCAAGGCCGCGCGGTCAGAGGAGGCGTTCGCCGACGAATGGCGAAAGCATCCAGACCTTGAGCCGTGTCCAGCCGTCGACTCCTGGTTCGTCATCGAAGACGTCGATGGCCTCGTCGCCCTTCTCCAGCCACTGGACGCGGCCCGTCGCATCGTCAAAGCGCACCGAGAAGCTGCCGGTGGCCTCCAGGCCGTGCACGAGTTTCTGGACCTGTGCCGCGAGTTCGGGACTTCGAATGAACAGACCAAGCTCGGTGTTCTCCCGGGACGACCTCAGGTCGAGGTTCATCGAACCCACGAAAGTCTCCTCCGAGTCGATGACCAGCAACTTGGCGTGCATGCGCCCCTTGCTCTTGCCGAGCTGAGGGCCGATGGCCTCGTCGCGTCCGAGCGCGGACGCGCTGATCTCGGAGATCGAGACCCCCATCTTAAGCAGCGTCTCCCGATAACGTGCATAGGCGGCGCTCACCATCACCTCGTCGGTCGCGGCCATCGAGTTCGTCAGGACGGAGACATCTACGCCGCGCCGGCGCGCCGACTCGATGGCCGACATGCCGATCGAGCTCGGCACGAAATAGGGCGAGACGAGGACGACGCTCCTTCGCGCGCCACCGACCGCACCGAGCATGTGCGAGGTGACCGTCGTCTCGTCGTTCCCGAGCTCGCTGCGTCCACTGACCTTCTCCGGATCATCGGCCCAGACGTCGACTTGGCCACGCAGGAACGTCATTGGCGGCCGCTGGAGGTCGTGGCTGACCGAGCGCTGGCCAAGCGCATCCAGGGCCTCATCGGACAGCGGGGGAAACGTACTTTCGGCGGAGGAGACGCTGGCGTCGAAGCGGGCCTGCCGCTCGGCCACAGGAACCGGGCCGGCTTCGAAGGAACTCAACGGGTAGACCCTCGTGCTGTTCCAATATCGGTCGTAGACCGCGCCCAGCTCCGTGACCGCAGGCCCCGCCAGCAGCAGATCGAAGTCGACGAAATTGCCTTCCTCGCTCCGGAAGAAGTACTCGTCCGCGATGTTGCGCCCGCCGGCGACGGCGAACGTGCCGTCCACGATGAACACCTTGTTGTGCATCCGGTGGTTGACGCGCGCGAAGTCGAATGCCGCGAAGAGCCACCGCGTCGCGGCGAAGGCGCGTCCCGACGCGAACGGATTGAACAGACGTACCTCGACGTTCGGCGATGCGGCCAGTCCACGCAGAAGCGCCTCGTCGCCCGCCGTGTAGAGATCGTCCACCAGAACCCGGATTCGCACGCCACGCTGGGCCGCGACCTTCAGCGATCTCAGCAGCGCCCGGCCGGTTCGGTCGTCTTGCAGCAGGTAGTACTGAACATCGATACTGCGCTTCGCCAACGCGGCGAGCGCCAGGCGGGCATCCATCGAGAAGGCACTGTTGGGGAGCGCTCGAAAGCACGATTCCCCCGCCCTCTCGAAACAAGGTTGTGCGATGGCGCCCAGCGAGTCCGCACGGTCTCGAGGAATGCTAGAGGTCGACACGCCATGTTCGGTCGGCAAGCCCGCGCATGCGCACAAGGTCATGGCGAGAAGGGGCGCGAGCGCCCTGCGCCGGATCGCCGCGACGGCGGCTCGGGACACCTCGGAACCCACTCGCTCTCCGCCGTCGTCGACCTTGCGCAGGCTCAACGCTGCATGCCCATCAGCTTGTCCATCGGCATCATGTTCGACTGGAGATGGGCCATGATCCAGAGAGAGCCGACCACGACGATCAGCACGATCAGCAGCGTGATGGCGAACGCGAGGATGTTGGTTCGCTGGTTGGGCGAGGTGTTGATGTGCAGGAAGAAGATGAGGTGGACCAGCATCTGGCCGATGGCAAGCACGCTGATGGCGGCCACGACGCTCGCCGGGGTCAGGACGTGGCTCTGAGCCGCAGCGAACGCCGCGACCGTGAGCAGTGCTGCCGCGACATAGCCCGCGATGTAGCCTTGAACCGAGCCGTGCTTCTGCCCGTTGTTCGTGCCGGGCGTGCCGTGGGCGGCGCTCAGGGAGGTTTCCGGAGGCTGGGTCATGGCGCTGATCCGATCAAATAGACAAAGGAGAACACTGCGATCCACACGACGTCGATGACGTGCCAGAAGAGGCTGAAGCAGAACAGGCGCCGCACGACGCCTTCGGTCAGGCCCTTCTGTCGGGTCTGCACGAACAGGATGACCAGCCAGACGAGGCCGGCCGTGACATGCAGTCCGTGCGTGCTCACCAGCGTGAAGAAAGCGGACAGGAATGCGCTTCGGCTGGGTCCCGCGCCGTCGGCGAGCATCCGGGCGAACTCGGTGAGTTCCAGCGACAGGAACACCGCGCCGAGCACGAACGTGAGTGCCAGGTAGCCCATGGTGGACGTCGTGTCGCGTCGGTCGGACGCCAGCATCGCCAAGCCGCATGTCAGGCTGCTGGTCAAAAGGCAGGCGGTCTCGATGAACGCATTGCGCAGGTCGAACAACTGGTGGCCGCCCGGGCCGTCGGCGACCGAACCGCGCAAGACCGCGAACGCGGCAAAGAGCGTCGCGAACAGCAGGCAATCGCTCAGCAGATAGAGATAGAAGCCGAAGCCCGTCACGCCGCGGCGATTGGCGTGACCCGAGCGCACATCGCCACGTTCGTGTTCTTCCGGATAGGCAGTCGTTTGCATGTGATCTCCTTCTAGGCGCGCGTCATGCGCAAGCGGGCGGAGCGTTCGAGCGACTCGAGCTCCTTGACGGTCAGCGTCGTCTCGTCATCGTCGTCCCACGACTGCCAGATCCAGTAGGCCAGGGCGGCCAGCAGCGAGCCGGCGCCCAGCCAGTAGATGTGCCAGACCATCCCGAATCCACCCGTCACCGCGAAGAAGGCCGTCACGAAGCCGAGCGCCGACGGCCGGGGCATCTCGATGTCCTCGACCGGCCGGTGCACCACCGGAGCTTTGCCATGGCGCATCTCCCAGTGAGCGTCGATGCCGGTGACCACAGGCTGCACGGCGAAGTTGTAAACGGGCGGAGGGGAAGCCGTTGCCCATTCGAGGGTGCGGCCGTGCCAGGGATCGCCGCTCAAGTCCCGCCGCAGGTGACGAGTCCGAATGCTCACCACGACCTGCACGATGGTCAGGACGATCCCGATGAAAATCAGGAAAGCGCCCACGACGGCGACGTACAGGTAAGGCGTCCATTCCGGGTTGTTGTAGTGATTCATCCGCCGCGGCATGCCCAGGAAGCCGAGCACGTACAGCGGCATGAAGGCCAGGAAGAACCCGACGAACCAGCACCAGAAGACCGCCTTGCCGAGGGTCTCGTCGAGCGTGAAGCCGAAGGCTTTCGGGAACCAGTACGTCAAGCCGGCCATGCAGCCGAAGACGACGCCGCCGATGATGACGTTGTGGAAGTGGGCGATCAGGAACAGGCTGTTGTGGAGTACGAAGTCCACGGGCGGGATGGACATCAGGACGCCGGTCATCCCGCCGATCGTGAACGTGATCATGAAACCGATCGTCCAGAGCACGGGCGAGGTGTAGCGCACCCGACCACCGTAGATCGTGAACAGCCAGTTGAAGATCTTCACGCCCGTGGGGATCGAGATCACCATCGTCGTGATGCCGAAGAACGCGTTGACATCCGCACCCGAGCCCATCGTGAAGAAGTGGTGCAGCCAGGTCGTGAACGCAAGGACGGTGATGCCCATGGTCGCGATGACCATCGACCGGTAGCCGAACAGCGGCTTTCCGGAGAACGTCGCGATGACTTCGGAGAACACCCCGAAGGCAGGAATGACCAGGATGTAGACCTCCGGATGACCCCATGTCCAGATGAGATTGACGAACATCATGGCGTTGCCGCCGCCGTCGCTCGTGAAGAAATGCATGTCGGCGTACCGATCGAGCAGCAGCATCGCGAACGTGGCCGTCAGGACGGGGAAGGCCGCCACGATGAGCATGTTTGCGGCCAGCGCTGTCCACGTGAAGATGGGCATGTGGCCGAGCTGCATGCCAGGCGCGCGACACCGCATGATCGTCGTCACGAGATTCACACCGGACAAAAGCGTCCCCAGCCCGGAGATCTGAAGCGACCAGAGGTAGTAGTCGACGCCAACACCTGGGCTGTAGGTCAGCTCGGACAGCGGCGGATAGACCAGCCACCCCGTGCGAGCGAACTCCCCGACGCCCAGCGAGATGTTGACCAGGAGCGCCCCTGCAGCCGTCAGCCAGAAGCTCATCGCATTCAACACGGGAAACGCGACATCGCGCGCACCGATCTGCAACGGTACGACGAAGTTCATGAGCCCCACGACGAAGGGCATCGCCATGAAGAAGATCATGATGGTGCCGTGCGCCGAGAAGATCTGGTCGTAGTGTTCGGGCGGCAGGAAGCCTGCGCCGTTGTTGCCGGCGAGCGCCTGTTGCGATCGCATCATGATGGCGTCGCTGAAGCCGCGGAGCAGCATCACGAGGGCCAGCAAGACGTACATGATGCCGACCCGTTTGTGGTCGACGGTCGTCAGCCACTCGCTCCAAAGCCACCTCCATCGGCCGAGGTAGGTCAGGAGCGCAAGGACACCGACAATCCCGAGCAGGATCACGGAGCAGGTGACCATCACGATCGGCTGATCGAAAGGGATCGCCGACAGACTGAGTTTTCCGAACATTTTAGTTGACTCCGTTCGTGGTGGCCATGTCCTGGCACGCGCCGACCGCAGGGTCTATCTGGCGGTCGACGGTTGCGGAGGCCGATTTGGTTCCACGCTGAAGTGCGTAGTCGAAGACGCTGGGCTGCGCGTGTGCGAAATAGGACGGCGCCTCCGTCGCTCTTGCAGCCAGCAATTTTTCGTACGCGGCCCTATCGAGGAGAGCCCCCGACTGGCGAACGCCCTCGAGCCAGTGGTTAAAGCCACCTTGGTCCACGGCTAGCACCTTGAAGTGCATGTCGGAGAAGCCGTCGCCGCTGAACTGCGTCGCCAGGCCCTGGTATGTGCCGGCTTTGCTGGCCATGACCGACATCTGCGTGCACATGCCCGACATCGCGTAGATCTGGCCGGCCAGGCCGGGAACGAAGAAGGCGTTCATCACAGTGCCCGACGTGATGTCCAGGCTCACCGGAGTGTCAACAGGCAATGCCAGTTCGTTGACCGTCGCCACGCCAAGCTCGGGATAGATGAACAGCCACTTCCAGTCGAGCGAGACGACTTCGACGCGCACACGCTTGTTCGCGCTCTGAATGGGCTTGTAAGGATCGAGCTCATGCGAGCCGACCCATGCGAGGGTGGCCAGGAACAGCACGATGAGCATCGGGATCACCCAGATGGTGAATTCGATCTTTCCGCTGTAGCTCCAGTTCGGTAGGTAGGTCGCGCGCTTGTTGGACGCACGAAACCACCATGCGAAGGCGACCGTCAGCAGCAGCACGGGGACGACGACCAGCAGCATCGCGCCCACGGCCTCATAAAGCAGCTGCAGCTCGGACACGCCGACGGGTCCCCAGGGATCGACGACCCCGCTGGCCATGCTCGTCGTGCCGCAGGTCGCAAGCACTGCGCAGGCGGCAGTCGCCCTGACCGGCCTCCACCTCGTTGACATCTCGAATCCTTCGACTTTTGGAAATGGAACGGGGGACGAAGTGGATGGACTCCTGGCCGTCGCCCGGCATGGCGCCCGAAGCAGGTTCGTCGGCGCTGGTCGAGATGCTCGCCGCGGCAGATCGTCGAAAACATCCCCCGCGTGGGGTACGGATGGAAGCTCGTCTTCAGCTTCGCATCTCCTCGGCCGGCCGGGCCAGGAGAAGTGCCCCGTCGGGGGGATGTGACGTGCGCGACCCAGCACGCAGACTCCGGCGGACTGCTGGCCCATTGCGCGATTGCGCCGACGTCCAGCCATTGAATCGCCTCGCCCGAGGCAACCTTCAGGAGTTTGAAAAATGAGCAAGCCGGTCGCTGAGATCATCGTCGAAACCCTGCTGGAGGCCGGCGTCCGCCGTTGCTACGGCATCGTCGGCGACACCCTCAACCGCATCGCTCTCGAGATCGAGAAGAGCGAGATCGAGTGGGTGCACATGCGCCATGAAGAGGCGGGTGCCTTCGCTGCCCAGGCCGAAGCCACGGTCACGGGCGGCCTCACCGCGATTGCAGGGAGCTGCGGCCCGGGCAGCCTGCACTTCATCAACGGTGTGTATGAAGCCAATCGCAACCGGGCGCCGGTCATCCTCATTGCAAGCCAGGTCACCCGCGAGGAGATCGGCTTCGAGTTCATCCAGGAAGTCGACTTCAAGCAGGTCTACCGCGACTGCAGCGTCTACTGCGAAATGATCCTCACGCCAGACCAGGCTCGCCGCAAGACGGTGGCGGCTTGCCAAGCGGCAATCACCAAGCGCGGCGTGGCCGTGCTTGTGGTTCCGGTCGATGTGTCGCATGCCGATGCGCACGACAAGACCCCGTTCTCGATCCAAGCGCCGCGCCCGGTCATCCGCCCCAACGACGACGAACTTTCGGACATCGCCGCCATCATGAACACCGGCGGCAAGATCGCGATCTACGCTGGCGCCGGGTGTCGCGACGCCCTGCCGGAGATCCTGCAGGTTGCCGAGCGGCTCAAGTGCCCCATCGCGCACACCTCTCGCGGCAAGGACTCGATCGAGCCCAACAACCCCTACAACATCGGCATGACGGGCGTCATCGGCATGGAGCCGGGCTACCGCGCCCTGCTCGAATGCGACACCCTGCTCATGCTGGGTGCCGACTTCGCATGGCGGCAGTTCTATCCGGAGAAAGCACGGATTGTCCAGATCGACATCGATTCCACGCACCTTGGCCGCCGTCATCCGGTCGACATCGGAGCCGTCGGCGACATCAAGTCGACACTGAGCGCCCTGCTGCCGCTGCTGCACGAGCGCACCGACTCGTCCTTCCGCGACCACTACGTCGAGAAGTACAGACACGAGCTGGCGACCATCCGCACAAAGTGCGTCCCGAAGCCTGGCGAAGGCATCCCGGGGACGTACCTCGCCAAGCTGATTGACGAGTACGCCGACGACGATGCGCTCTTTGCCGTCGATGACGGCACGCCCGTGGTCTGGGCTCATCACCTTCTTCGGATGAACGGGAAGCGTCGGCTCATGAGCAGCTTGCTGCACGGAACGATGGCCAACGGGATGCCCTCGACACTCGGCCTTCAGAAGAGCCATCCCGGTCGGCAGGTGATTGGCTTCTGCGGCGACGGCGGCATTGCCATGCTGTTCGGCGACCTCATGACGACCATCCAGGAAGACCTGCCGGTCAAGCTTGCCGTCTTCGACAACAGCAAGCTCGGCTTCGTCGAGCTGGAGCAGCGCGCCGAAGGCATGCTCGATCTCTACACCGACCTCAAGAATCCCGATTTCGGCAAGGTCGCTGAAGCCATGGGCCTGTGGGGACGCACCATCGACAAGCCGGAAGATCTCGAGGAAGCGGTCAAGGATTGGCTGTCGCAACCCGGCCCGGCTCTGCTCAACGTGCGCGTCAATCGCCAGCAGCTCGTCATGCCCCCGTTCATCGAGGCAAAGGCCGTGCTGGGCATGGCACTTTATTCGACGCGTGCGGTGCTCGCCGGCCGTGGCGGGGACGTTCTGGAACTGATCAAGGAAAACTTCCTCTGACCGGCGCCGCAGAGCCAACCCTCACTCATCCGGAACCTTCCGATGACCTCCACGGCAAGCAGCGTCGATGACGACGGCTACGTCTTTCAGCCGGAAGACCGCCCGTCGTTTCCGGGGGGGCCCTACGCGCCGCCGCATCCTCGCATGCGACGCCTTGGCTACGCCGCCATCGGTGTCTGGATCGGCGCGCTCGCCGGTTTCGCAAATGCGACCGTGTCGGTGAACGTGCCCATCTTGTCGGGCGAATACGGGTCCTACGTCGCAGAGCTCAGCTGGTTTCCGGCCCTCTACGTCGCGGCGAACTCCTGTGCTAACACCGTTCTCGTGAAATCGAGGGCGAGGTTCAGCATGCCCTCGGTCATGCAGGCGTTGCTCGTGGTGTACGCGTTGGCGGCCGCCCTCCGGCTGCTCATGCCGGGGTTCACTGCGGAATCGGTCGTCCGCTTCCTCAGCGGCGTCGTCGCCGGAGGGATGACCACCACGTGCATCTACTACCTGCTGCAGGCCCTCCCGGTGAAGGCGCGTGCGGCTGCCATCGTCATCGGCCTGGGCCTGACCCAGCTCGGAACACCCCTGGCTCGCCTCGTCCCCGTGGATCTGCTGTCGGCGCAGGGCTGGCTCGGACAGCACTGCATCGAGCTGGCTTCGTGCCTCGGCACGCTGACGTTGATGACCTGGCTGCCGCTGCCACCCACACCGCGTTCACGAATCTTCCAGCCGCTGGATTTCGTGACCGTTGCCCTGCTGGTGCCCGCGACCGTCCTGATCTGCGGCGTCATCAACCGGGGGCGGCTTGCATGGTGGACGGATACGCCCTGGCTGGGTACCGACCTGGCGATCGCGATTCCGCTTCTCACGGCGGCCGTGGCCATCGAGGTCGGACGCGCTCGACCGCTCATCCGCTTCGATTGGATCGGCACGCGCGAGTTTCTCGGTTTCGCCGCGATCGCCTTGTTGATGCGCCTGGCCCTTGCCGAACAGACCTACGGCGCCGTGGGCCTGCTCACCTCCGGCAACCTGGATGACGACCAACTGCGGGAGCTGTTCGGCTGGGTAATCGTCGCCATGCTGGCAGGCATCGCCACCAGCGTCCTCACGCTGTCCGAAAGGGCGCTTCCGAGGCAAGTGGTCGTCGCGTCGCTCGCGATCGCGGCCGGCGCCTGGATGGACAGCCACGCCAACGACCTGACGCGGCCCGAGCAGTTGACCCTGAGCCAGTCGCTCATCGGATTCGGGACCTGCTTGTTCATCGGGCCGACGCTGGCCTACGGCATCCTGAAAGTCGTCCGCCTTGGGGCGGACTACATGGTGACCCTGGTGGTCGTCTTCAGCATGACCCAGAACATCGGTGGGCTCATCGGCTCGGCGATCCTGGGCAGCTACCAGACCATCGAGTCGCGGGCCCGCTTCCTGGATCTCGCCGAGCCGATGAACGTCGGTGACGCCCAGGTCCAGGCGCGGATCGCGGCCTCCACGCGCGCCCTTGGCCCCACGGTCACCGATCCCGGCCTGAGAACGCAGCAAGGCGCGGCGAGCTTGATCGCATCGATGAACCGGGAGGCCGGCGTGCTCGCCTTCAACGACGTCTTCAGCCTGGTCTGGAAGCTGTCCCTGGCGACCGGCTTCCTGGTGATCTTCCTCAGGTCGCTCCCTTTCCGCCCTTTGCGCCCCGCACAACCCGCATGACCGAAACATCCGTCACCGCTACTCCTCCGCCCGCGCCGCGGGCCCATTGGCCCTTGCCGTCGAAGCGCCCGTTGCTGGTGCTGGCGATCATCGCGTCGGGATGCTGCGCGCTCCTGGCCGTGCTTCGCGCGTGGGAGCTGCCCCCGTTCCGATCCGGGGTGCAAGTGACCGACAACGCCTATGTCCGCGGACGCACGACGATCATCGCGCCGCAGGTCAGCGGCTACGTCGTCGCGGTGGCGGTCACCGACTTCTCGTCGGTCAACGCCGGGCAAGTGCTTGTACGAATCGACGACCGGCAATACAAGGCCAAGGTCGACCAGGCGCGCGCGGCGCTCGAAGCGCAAAGGGCGGCGCTCGCCAATCTCGACCAGGCGCACGCCTCCCGAGTGGCCGCGCTGGCGTCGCAGGAGGCAGCCATCCTGAACGCCAGGGCGCAGCTGCTGCGCGCGAAGTCCGACCTGGGGCGGGTCGACGATCTGGTCAAGGATGGCTCGGTGTCCGTGCGGGAACGAGACCAGACGCTTGCGGCCATGGCGCAGTCCCAGGCGCAGCTCGATCAGGCGCAAGCCTCACGCGAGATCGCGCGCCAGGACATCCGCACCGTGGAGGTCAATCGCGGAAGCGTGACGGCGCAGATCGACGCCGCGGCGGCGCAGCTGCGCGCCGCCGAGATCGACCTCGAGAACACCGTCGTGCGGGCGCCGGAGGCAGGCCAGCTCGGTGAGGTCGGAGTGCGCCTGGGCCAGTACGTGACCAACGGTACCCAGCTGCTTCCGTTGGTGCCGGCAGAGCGCTGGGTGATCGCGAACTACAAGGAGACCGAGACCGCCGGAATGCGACCCGGCATGCCCGCGTGGATCACCGTCGATGCACTGGATGGCCGTCGCATGGACGGGCATGTCGAGGAGATCGCGCCCGCGGCTGGGTCCGAGTTCTCCGTGGTCAAGCCCGACAACGGCACCGGCAATTTCGTCAAGATTCCGCAGCGCATCGGCGTCCGCCTGAGGCTCGACGGGCCAGCGGATGCGCTCTCGGCCCTCAGGCCAGGCATGTCGGTGGGGGCGCATGTCGATGTCGACCGTTCGCACTAAGGCGTCGATCGCGGCGCTGAGCCTGCTCGCGGCGTGCGCCGGTCCGCGCCCCGTCGTGCCACCAGACGCCAAGATCGTGCCGCCAGCGGCATGGCGAACCGACGCGCCGACGTCGGCACCGGCGGTCTCGGCTGACTGGTGGGAGGCGTTCGGGGATCCGGGCCTGACGCGCGTCGTCGCTGCAGCACTGGCCAACAACGACGACATCAAGATCGCGGCCGCCCGTGTGCAGGAGATGATGGGACAAGCGGACTTCGCGCACGCACAGCGGATGCCGGAGGTCGATGGCGCCGTGGGCTACCAGCGCGACCGGCACATCAACCCCGCATATGGCATCCCGCAAGTCGAGAACGTCACCGAGCCGGTGGTGACCTTCAGCTTCGACGCGGATCTCTTCGGTCGGCTGCGCGCCGCGGAGGGCGCCGCACGGGCCAACCTGCTCGCGACAAAGGCCGCCCAGGCCGACGTGAGGCTGCTCGTTGCCGCGAGCGCCGCACGCGCATGGTTTACGCTGCGATCACTCGACGCGCGGATGGCCACGTTGCGACAGACCTTGGACGTCCGGGAACAGACGCTGAGGCTCGTGCGACGCCGAGTGGGCGTCGGGTATGCCGCGCAGCTCGACTTGGCCCAGGCCGAAGCCGAGTATCAGGCGACTGAGCAGCAGATTCCGCCCACGGAACTCGCCATCCGCCGCACCGAGGACGGCCTCTGCATCCTGCTGGGCCAGAACCCGGGCGCCATTGACCGCAGCGATGCGGCACGGACGCTCGCGATTCCCGCCGTTCCGAGCGAAATGCCTTCCGCTGTCCTGCGCCGGCGTCCGGACATCGTGGAGGCCGAGGAGAAGCTCGTCGCGGCCGACAAGGGGCTGGACGCCTCCCGCGCCGCCTTCATGCCGGATCTCCGTCTTTCGGGCGATTGGGGGCATGCGACGTCGACGCTCCTGCACAACCACCCGGTCGACATCTTCAGCGTCGGCGCCAGCATCCTGGCGCCCATCTTCGACGCGGGAAGGCTGAGAGCCCAGGAAGACGCCGCGGGCGCCAGGCGCGATCAGGCCGCGTTCGCCTACCGCAAGGCGGCGCTCGAAGCCTTTGGGCAGGTCGAGGATGCGCTGGCGGCGACGCAACGCGTGCACGAGCAGCTCGAGGCCCTGCAGGCCCAGGAAACCGCACTCGGCAAGGCCCTGCAGATCGCAACCGAGCGCTACCGGTCCGGATATGCGCCCTTCCTGGACCAGCTGGACGCGCAGCGCGGCCTTCTGTCCGTTCAACTGTCGATCGCCCAGGCGAAGAGCGACGAGTTGAGCGCCTACGTGACGTTGTACCAAGCGCTGGGCGGCGGCTGGGACGAGTCCCGATTGGACAGCACGTCGCCCCCGCCAAATACAACGCGCTCCTGAAGCGCATCCAACTCATTGGAGGAAACCACATGTTCGGCTTGACCCCCCTCGGCATCTTCCACACGGCCATCAGCGTCATCGCGGTGATGACCGGCATCGTCTGCCTGGCCAAGCAGCACGCGATATCCATGCGCACGACAGCCGGCCAGATCTACGCCTGGACGACCGTTGTGACGTGCCTGACCGGCTTCGGAATCTTCCAGCATGGCGGTTTCGGCAAGCCTCATGTGCTGGGCATCGTGACGTTGGTCACGCTCGCCATCGCCGTGCTTGCCGAACGCAAGAGGGTCTTCGGCGCCAAGAGCGACTACATCGAGGTCGTGGCGTACTCGGCGACGTTCCTCTTCCACATGATTCCGGCCGTCACCGAGACATTCACTCGCCTGCCCGCCGGCTCGCCCGTGTTCAGCAGTCCGGACGACCCGACCCTGACCCATGTCACCGGCCTGTTCTTCCTGATCTTCCTGGCCGGCGCAGGCCTGCAGGTCGCTCACCTGCGGTCCGCGCGCGGGCAAGTACTGGTCAGGTGATCGCCTCGACCGACATGCCATCCACTCGCGCTCCTGCGGGCGCGATGAGCCTCCCCTCCCCAGAAAGGACACGTCATGAATTCGAACAAGCCGACCAAAGCCAAACCCACGTGGAGCGAGATCTACGAGGGAGGATCGCCTGAGGAGGAAAACAGGGTCTTCGCCTCGCTGGCCCTCGGCATGCTGGCCATCCAGGAGGCGAACCGCGCGAAGACCGACGGAACGAAGCTGACTCGCACGCTACATGCCAAGATCGTGGCAGGCTTCACGACGGCGCATCTGGACGTCGACGCGGACCTGCCGCCCGAATTCGCCGTCGCCTACTTCCAGCCTGGCGCGCGGCGCACGGTGACGCTCCGCTTCTCGAACGCGAGCGGCATTCCGATGCCGGACGGCACGCCGGACATGCGCGGCGCGGCTGTGCGAGTGATGCAGGTCGACGGCAGCTTCCACGACCTGCTCATGACGAGCTTTCCGGTATCGCACGCCCGCAATGCCCGCCAGTTCGTCGAATTCGCGATGATCGCGGCGTCCGATCGAGCGCTCATGATGGAGCGCCTGAAGGAGAAGTTCGGCGCGGAGGAAACGGCTCGCATGGCTGGCAACCTGAAGCAGGGCATCCGCCCCTGCGCCAGCGTGGCGCTCGAGAGCTACTGGAGCCGCGGCGCCGTTCTGTGGGGCGACCAACCGGTTCGATTCCAGCTGCGTCCCGCATCGGATGCCGTCCCTGCGGCCGCGTTGACGGAAGGCGATGAAGACGCGTTGCGCTCGGAGCTCGAGTCCAGGCTCGCACAAGGAGACGTCCGCTTCCGGCTGGCGCTGCAGCGCTATGTCGATGAAGAGACCACGCCGATCGAAGATGGGGCCATCGAATGGCGCGAGGAAGTCTCGCCGCCGATCGGGGTCGCAACGCTCGTCATCCCTAGGCATGGCGCCGACTTGCCCGGCATCGCTGCGCAGACGGCCGAGGTCGACGCGCTGGCGTTCAATCCGTGGAACGCGCCGAGCGATTTCCGTCCGCTGGGCAACCTCAACCGCGCCCGCAAGATCGTCTATCGGACGAGTGCTGAACGATGGCAAGCGGCAACGGCCAGCTGAGCGAGAACGAACATGCCGCCGGCGATTTATGCCGGCGGTGGCTCGTCAGGCGCGCTGATATCGTCCTGGTGCTGTTTGTCGCGTCCTCGCTTCTTGCGCTCGGCCTCGTGGCGCTTCAAGTGCCTGGCGCGCCTCCTCCCTGGTCAGCCATCTGCCGGACCAGTGCGAGAGTGTCCTTTCAAAGCCCCGCGCTCGTCCAGACACAGGAGTCGGCGTCGCAATGGGGCGAG
>Ga0247779_1000752_pt1 | contig 17689 bp, 15 predicted proteins | sample UWRJL221509R5_FD_179925 | JGI IMG/M metagenome (GOLD analysis project Ga0247779, IMG submission 179925) | Plant litter microbial communities from Arlington Agricultural Research Station in Wisconsin, United States - UWRJ-L221-509R-5 | ecosystem: Environmental > Terrestrial > Plant litter >... | reverse complement strand
CCAGTCAGCTGGAAGGTTGATCTTGTGGCACGTAGTATCGTAATGCCGGTTTAAACACCTAATTAATATTGTCCAATTTTTCTATACGGAGACCTTAAACAGTTCTGTATGTTAGCTTCGCATGTCAACGCCTCCACTGATGGGTATTTTAAGCTCGTCGTTGAGCGTTCGTCATGTAAATACTCGGTCTGGAGAAATACATCCATCATTAACAGTTCCACCAACAAAAGATAGATGACACACCCTGGAACTCGGAGTTCCCGGTGAGATATCAAGGCGATTTCGTCGCTCTCTCGCGCATTCTTTTTTACCACTGAGGGAGATGGCATTATTGAGGCTGAAAGAACACATCGGCGTTATGCTTGAATTTGTCCGGGCCCGACGCAAGGTGGATATTAAGTGAAATGGTGCCTAACTGAACGTGTCACAGGTCGATAGAGTTGCTTGTCTGCTGAAGGCGTATATCTATGATGCTATGTATTATGAAACTTTCGCCGTACTTGCAGCGGTTCTTGCTGAGTCGCTGCTCGACAGAGACAGCTAAGCAATCAGGAACATGGATGGATATCGCAACCAGTGACATTGGCAGAACTACACCAGCAGACAGTGTAAGTATTGTCATGCACCGCAGATCACAAGTTGAAGGTTCTTTGGTAAAAGACATCGAGCGGTCAATCTGAACATATGAATGTAAGAGGATAGAGGCACAGCAGCCATAACAACGGCTACTTCCGGTGAATTCAAATTTTTCTGCTTTCCCACCATATCTTCGGCAAACATTCGTGCCGTTCTTGACTCAGCCAATCTTTATTCGGACGATTACAAAGGTTCCACGAGTTGTATAGCAGAAACTTGAGGAGGCGTTCACAACGACAAAATTGATGCGGAGATAAATGTTGGCGTGTTTTTTTTAATTCATGGGTTGGCAAGACCCAGAAAATAAAAATCAACGAACAACAAGGGAGTTGTAACTAACCATGATAAGCGCTCGTTCCAGAACGGTAAGTATGATATTTTGCAGCCAAATTATAATAGCACACAAATTTCACGATTAGTATATTGCAGTCGTCAATAGCTATACGACCCCGAGAATCGAGCTAGTAGGAACCAATAGTACTATCAGTCACCTTGCTTCAGTTTAGAGTCTTCTGTGCTAGAGCCAATGTTCCGTAAATATTTTGTTATCCGTAATTTTATGTGTGACATCATAGCTCCCAAAAGACAAATATAAATGGGTTACCCCGGGACTGCTATGTTTTTATTTACGTCTACCTTCCTATACGCTCAAGTATCACAGTTACAGTCATCTCAAATGGGAGAGATTGTACCCATTTCTTGTCTAGTACGATTTGTATTTACGGCCGAAGTCTTTTTATCCTACGCGCAGCATGAAATTTCCTTTTACCAGGAGGTTCTAGCTTCATTAGCAATCAAATTAATAATCATCTTATTCATCCAAAATCCCGAGCAGTGTACAAATCCATGTTAGATGGGTCTCTGATGGATATGCGAAATGGATATAAAAGTATGATGGTCGGCAGGCCTATCGTCAAACATATACCCTCCTAGTATGTCGCTTTTCAAGCCTGCTGAAAAACCAAGGACACGCCTTGGCCGATATCGACTTCTGTCTCCTAATGCAGGCGTGCATGTCTCTGCGCTTCAGTTAGGAGGCATGAGCGTCGGTGACAAATGGGCGGACCTTGGTCTAGGTAGTTTGGACAAGGAAGGAAGCTTTAAACTTCTTGACGCATACTATGATAATGGAGGAAATTTTATCGACACTGCGGGGAACTAGTGTGTTGATTATCCAAGTTTTATTATAGTCGTCCATTTATTTACTTGTTTGGTTTTTGCCATTTAGTCAGGACGAGACTTCAGAGATGTTTATCGGCGAGTGGGCTGAGAAAAGGGGTATTCGGGACCAATTATTTATTGCTACGAAGGTGAGACCTTACCCTTTATTCGTTCATGGTTGCTCAAATCCATCATGTATAGTACACCTCCAACTTCAAGAGTCGGAAATCCGATGTTCAGCAAAAAGTCATGTACACTGGAAACAATGCTAAATCCTTGCACATATCCTTGGAAGCATCCTTGAAGAAACTGAGGACCACGTACATTGACTTGCTTTATGTACATTGGTGGGACTGGGACACCAGCATTGAAGAAGTAATGAGGGCCCTTCATCATGTCGTTGCTCAAGGGAAAGTGCTCTACTTGGTAAGAAGTCATAACCTTGATAATAACCTTCTTCTGACAATACCTGGTTATAAGGGTATCTCCGACACACCTGCGTGGGTGGTATCGAGAGCCAATCAATATGCTCGCGATCATGCATTAACACCCTTTGTGGTCTATCAGGGAGCATGGAACGTCATGGAACGCTCATTCGAGCGAGAAATTATTCCCATGGCCAAAGCAGAAGGTATGGCGCTTGCTCCATGGAACGTTTTGGCCTCCGGCAGAATTAGGACGGATGAAGAAGAAGAACGGAGACGTAATACAGGAGAGAACGGGCGAGCAGATTACACGCCAGAGTCTACCTGGGAGCGTACCGAGAAAGAACGTATCATGTGCAAAGCACTCGAGAAGGTAGCACAAGAAATAGGTGCTAAACATATAACTGCCGGTACGTACATGAGATACCAATGATTACTTAGTTGACTAAATGCAGTGCAGTTGCAATTGCATATCTCATGCAGAATGCACCATACGTATTTCCGATAATCGGTGGCCGCAAGGTTGAGTACCTCATGGCAAACATCGAAGCTCTTGAACTTGTTCTTAGCGATGATCATATTCGCTATATAGAGAGCGTTACGCCATTTGACCCAGGATTCCCTACTTCCCTATTTGTGAGTAAAAAACACCAGTACTTTCGTAATATTCCAATAACAGTATAATTAGGGGGATGGGTCTACTACATCACCTTTTCTGCAGCTCTCTTCGGTAATTGAGCCTCGTCCTCAAGTAACTGCTATCAGGCCAACTAGACAATGAGTGGAGATTTATCAATAGAGCTCTCGCTTTAGTTCTTGTGTAGTCTATCACTTCAATGAAAATGCCGAGATTAATTTAACTTTTGATTCTTGCTATCTGTTACGACGCGTGACGCGTCGTAATGTGTGTCACGTGAATGTTCATTGTATGTCACTAGCAACTTTTGCAATTGGAAGGTTGAACCGCGGGTTCGACATCTCATGCCATTCCTCGTCTGAACTTTTCTCTTGACTTTCCTGAATTCACTTCTATATTATGATACGCTTGTTATAACGCAAGCCAAAATCACATATTGGGTATTTGTCCAAATTATTTTGGCTCTCTGATGGTGCCTTCAAACTATCACAAAAGTATGCCTATCTGGCATCTGTTCAAGGATCAGAGCACTCAGTATTCAGACTTCCAGACTTCAGCGAACATTTATCCAAGTAAAACGACGTGCGGAGTAATGAAAGAAGGTGTCCGCTCTATATTATTCGCGGACATCCGGTGAGTGTCAACACAAACTTATCCAAGTGCCGTTATCATAGCTATAGGCACCAAGCGCACTGAAAGAAAGCTTTGCCTCCGCGATCTTTCGAAGATGTTCCGTGACAGGGCGCTTAGAAGCAAATCCTATAAGCGCACGAGTCGCTGGGTAGAGAGTGGTGCGTCTTTGATTCCTTGGTGCGTTCCGACTTCCGATAAAGTGCACAAGCGATGGCATCGTGATCACTGAAATTTGAAAATAGATATTTATCTAGGTTCTAAGGCCCCTTATGTTCTCATGTCACTCGGGTATTGTATAATTTTGAATGCTTCATGCAATCAGTGGGAAGGATGCGGAGAGAGCGAACAACATGAGGCGCACGCATTGAGTACTTGACGTTCGGCATCTCCGAATGCTCGTGAGCTGTGTCGTTTTTATCTAACCATACCGTCCGCCTCGTGTTTCTTGTTACTATCGTCCTGCGACATAGTCGATCTCCCTCGTTCTCAATGTCGGCAAGAATCGATCACAATGGTGGACGCGCCTCTGCTCAACCCCAGTCTTTACGGGCTGCCACCCCTCAGTCTTCGATCACCTTCAATAGACCGGAAATAGAACCAGATATCGAATGGAAAACAGGTCTGCAGGCACGGATACGAGAGGAACTACGACCCATGGTTGATGATGCTAAACTCCAGCTGGACCTAGCTATCAACCGAGCGAGGGCCCAGTTCAACGAAGAAATAACGAGGATTGGAAAGATCGAACAAGAACGCTACAATTCGGATTTGGCGACAGAGCGGCGAAGGCGCTCTGAATGGGTGTCTCGCGCGTCTAGTCGACCGCCATCGACAGTACATCCAGTGGGAATCCCCCGTATGCATTCCTCCATCAGTCTCGAACGAAGAGCACAGACCTCCTCACCACATGCCGCATCAAATCCCCTTCCTTCATCTTTACCGCGCGAGTACGATGTAGAGCCAAGTGACGAATGGAAACACATACTCCACAAGAACGTTCACAGAGGACTGTTCTCCATGCTGCAGGAGGCCACTAGTCGGTATAAAGTAGCAGTTGGCCAAGCTGGTGTCACCGAGGATGAGAGAGGGAGGTTGGAGCACGAATACCTCGTGCAGAAGTCAGAGATCACTCAGATGGCGGCAGGACAGTATCAAGAAGAGCTTGAGCGAGAACGTCAACGACGGATGGCTGCTGCTACACAATCCCTTCGACGAAAGGAGTCCAGGATCATACGTGAAGATAGTCAGAATAATGGAATCAGCTTCAGGCAAAGCTTTGGGGAAAGGAGCAACTTATCGCGCGAAGTAGGAACTCCTCCGAAGACATCATCTAGTCATACCTCGAATGGCAACAGGCGAGTGGTTGTCGAGGACCAGTTATCAGGCGAATCAAGCTCCGAGGAATCGAATGACGCAGCAGACTCAGTGGACGAGTTCATCAAGAGCAGATGTATAGCGGAGGAACAATTAAAACGAGAAAAAGAGCAAGGTGTTCAGAGGAATGGATCAGCGGAATCCGACGAGGAAGAAGACGAAGACGCGGGAAGCGAGAGTGACAACGAGGAGAAAATTGTCTTGCAGTTCCCCATGGAGTTGGATGGAGAGAAGCACAAAGACCATCGACAGTGGAAGCAGCCACTTTCTAGGGATTCGCCGTCACTGAGGACGGAAGTGAATGGTCAAGCCCAAATTGCCGCTGATGCGCAATTCTCGCGAAGACGATGGGAAAAGAGCAAGCAAGAAGCCGGTGCCCACCACGAACTCCCGCCGCAACAGCAGGTTGCAAATGATACCAATGACAGGAAAAACAAGCACCCCGAAGAATCACAAGTCCGCGTTCCCCGTCACCGAGAATCGAAGATTGTGCTTGAGGATGATGACGCGATTTCCATCTCTGACCCAAATCTTATCGAGCAACAAAAACATATTTACCAACAAATTCAATATGCTAAGCGCGAAGAGGCTATCAAACAACGAAAACGAAATAACAGCATCGTACAAGAATCGAGTACATTATCTTCCCCCTCCACACAGTCACCTGGATCATCTCCCAACGCCTCGAGATTCTCTGGTTCGCGACGCGCATCTGACGTCAACGGTGGCCATTCCAGGACGGCATCCACTGCGAACACGAGTCCAAGTCAGCCTTCTTTGTCTTACAAGAATCAGGTCCCAGTCTCACCGACACATTCACGTACGCCGAGCAATGCTCTGCCTATAGCCAACTCCAGAGCTAGGACAGGTTCAATCAACCAATGGCTTGAGTCACCTACACAATATACAGCAGCTGACTGGAAACGCCGCCAAGCAGAACAAACAAATGGAAATAGCGCAAACGCAACGAGAGTAAGATCTGGTTCAATTCAACAAAGTCAATCAGGCCCCGACGCAATAAAGCCTGGGACCTCGCCCAAGTCACTGTGGCGCTCTACATCACCTGCTATCTCCCGATCAGCCTCCACTATGCCTTCCCTTAGTACGTCTTCTGGCTCGAACACGAATTTATTTTGGCGCCCGACTCATTCAGCTACTCCTCGTTCTGCGTCTACTGTTCCTACACATACTCCCGTCCGACCTGCCCAGGCTACTTACTCGTCGAGAGTTGGCTTTAATTAGCACACCTTGCTTGACGTCGAGGAAAGCTAGGGACGTTCTGAATATACTTCATCCAATGCGTTCCTTTATTGCCTATGGTCGATATATGTATTCTATGCCACATGATTACTATCTACCTATGAGCCTGATAACTGATATTATATATGTCATATGCACTATGTAGGACTGCGTAGTAGTAGGAGACGCGTCGCGTCGCGTACGGATCACATGCGAATTTAGTGATTAGTCAAACTCACATGGCTGATATGTGACGGTCACGAGGACACCAAGACGACGCGTTTCGACCGCACTTTTGGTGTCAATGTCGCGAATAGGACGCGATGAGATAGACATAAACTAAGGTGTGTGTCATCTACCCAAAATAAGTTTCTTTTACTGCTCTGATAATATCGTAGAAACCAAGAAATTTCAGAGAGATTTGAAACTCAACGCCTTGAACAGACCTCGCGGTTTTATACTTTATAATTGTATTTTCTCCCATATAACAAGCTCATCGAAGCATAGTCAGAGCACAAGATTGAAACTTGTCTAATTTTGAACAAGACATGTCTCTGTTTATTACCTATGAGTTCACACAACTTCTTATTGCTCGAAACTCTCAGGTATTAGGACAATAACATGAAACAGGGTTGCCTGACCAGCGCATATGCACCAAAGGTAGTACACGCACCAAAAAATCACATTACACAAGCTAAACTTTGCCTTCGTCTCGTTTGTTTTTTCAGAGGCCGGACTGTACTGACATACTCATTATATTATATTATCTGCATGACATGCTTCTTTCCGACGGAGATGAAAACACTCGTCAAGCTCCAGGAGAGACTCCAATACCAGCTTCTTCGCTGCCGCAGTCGCTATGGATAAAATCTGATAGAACCTTGACAAAAGTGGTGAAATCACCGGGAGGAACTGTACTCACATCGTGTTGGCCAAGCATGAACTACGACGCGGCTCCGTAATGTTGTATTAATTGAAGGGCAAGTATGGCTTGAAATACTACTCCTTTCATAAACCCACATCAAACGAAAGAAGTGTGGCGTTTTTTGTCTTCTGTAAATATAAGGGTTCAGTAACTTCAAGATCCTAGCCGTGATATTTGACGTGAATACCGCGTCATTTAGGTCTCGCAGCGTACGTGCCGCATCCTCATGCCATCTAGGCCAAAGCTCCGGAGTGTTCCTTGTTAAAGCGCAGTACCACTACCCACCGCTGTGCGTGTTTGGAAGCAGATATACATATTTAATTGGAACTTACACACGCTGAGCTCCAAGTCACAGGAGAACGATTGAGGCTCCTACTCGATTAGCACCTGCGACTTAGTTTGGTGCTCTCGCAGAATAAAGTGAGTTCTTGGCTCAGGTGGTGGACTCTAACTTTCCTCAACTGTCTAAACAAGGTAAAACCTTTGCTGTTGGGAATTTCATAGTCCAACATGAGCGTAAACACAAAATAATTCGTGTCCTACGCTCAGATCAGTATAACTTGTTTTACTTTATGATCCTTGGAAAAGAGCCGTTGAAGTAGCCGTTCCTCGGAACTCACAAGAGGGCGGAAAGGTATGACCCCTTCTTCCCGTCTTGTTACGTCAAAGACATTGAAAACAGAATAAGATCGCACACGCACTCACCAGTGTCCGACTGTGCGTTGATTGGCCGTGTACACGCATTTACACGAACCTTTCGACGCCTCGCCATACCCTGAATCATCGCGCGGGGCCCCGGAATGATCGACATGTCGTACTTACGTGGATTTGACGTTCATGTCATATTTTGACATTTCCCCGGACTTGAAGGGACCTGGACATAGGCGAGGGACCATGTGACCATGAACGTTCCTCTCTGGGTGGTAGATGGGAAATGTTCTGTATGTTTCTTATCTATGCATGATTTGTACCTTCGAATTCTCATGTCAGACGGAAAGTAACTTTGAAGTATGATCTAATCAGTCCGACTTAGTATGTGAAATTGCTGCACGATGTAGATGTTCTTGAATTCTTCTTTCTTGTGCGAATTCGGACTGTAATGTCACAGAACAATGGTCAGCAACGACTCCCCGCAGCGCAGGGAAGTAGAACTCGGAGCTCAGTGACCTTTGAAGGTGGGAGTACGGAGCTTTACTCTTACATTTTGTGCCTCGATCGCCTTGAACTTGCCCAATGCATTTCTGCGGAATGATGGAGGTTTTTGCTTTTTTGTATTAGGCTCATTGGCACCGAATGCAGTCCAACCCAATGATAACTCGTTGTTTTAATCAATGCTTGTGTTGTGTTCACGGCAAGATCGCACCGAATAGAATGCTCGGGGGTTCAATATCCCCAAGCTGGATAGTGATGCTCATGTGGCCTGATAGAGAGGCTATTCGCCAGTTTCTGGGATTCTGTCTTTTTTCTAAATCTATTTCCTGCTGTCCACGTTCTGGTAATTTTGCGCAGCGCCCGAGGAGAGTGAGCAGCATTGCAAGAGCGTTGGATAAGAGATAAGATAAGATCAAGGCTCGGCAAGGAGGAGATCCGACAGATCAGAATAAGGCAATATCCCACAATAAGCCATACGCGGTGTTGCCATTGTCCACTAGGACAACGACGACGACGAGACGCAGCGGACGAAATCGAGAAAGTGGTGGTAGCCGAGACGCTGGATTGAGAGGAAGGAACGACAGGTCGAAGGTAATCATTGCAAACAGTATCTGTCGAACGCGTGTACTCACCATGAGGCATCTACAAATTCAGGGCTTTCCCGTGCAGCTGAGGGCCCCTCTTCTGCTGACCTAAAAGTCTCCTTACCATCGGCTACTTCTTTTTCCTCTTCACTTTTCTTCGTTATCTGTTTTCAATGCCAGCAGCAGCTGCTCATCATCCTTCGCATGCCGGACAATCGTCCGCTGGCCATTTTCCAATTCCAGTCTATGCCCGACAGAATAACAGCGATGTCAACGATTTGGAACCGAATGAGGAATGGAAAACGGCACTACATAAACGAGTTGAAGACGACCTACGGTATATGTTTGCTGATGCCGACAATCAGCGCGATGTTGAACTCGCCAAAGCGCCGTTGGAACGAGACCGCATCACGAAGGAGCATTCGACTGCGCAAGCTTATATACGGACACTAGCGATGGAACAATATCATTATCAGCTGAAGAAAGAGCGTAATCAACGCCGATGGCTGGCTGGTCTTCAAGTGGATCCCGAATGGTCGGAAATCTTTGTGAAGGAGCAGCAGCAAATCATGGACAAGATCAAGCAGAGCACCGATGAGAGCCCAGTAGAAGGACGTAGCAGTCCTCCCCCAGCGGTACCGTCACCGCGACCGACTTCATTATCCCAGGATACTATTCCGTCCCGACCATCCTCTCTTCAGCAGAAGTTTACCACGGAGGAACGCAAGGAAACCTCTTCTGCTTCACGACCTATTCGTAGACCCTCGGATGCACATCGAAATGCAGAATCGTCAACGTCTCATGAGCCCGAGGAAAGGTGGCGTACGGCCTCTAGTAGCGGTAGCATCAGTCGTCGGCATGCGAGAGACCGATCAGCACATCCTATCTCACCAGCCGTTGTCGTGGAACCAGAAGATGCTTTGCAAATGCCACCCGCAGTACCAATACCGCCGCCATCAACATCGCCATCCTCTTCCCGTCAAAGACTGCACTCCCAGTCTTCTGATAAGCCTCCATCATCTCCAAACGACCGGATGGAGAGTTCTTTGGGTCGGTCATCTGGTTCAATACGATCTGTTAGGTCTGACAGGAGTACGCGCGCTTCGCCTGCTCCTGATATGTGGAAGCCATCGGTCAATCCTACCGAAGATACCACCAGTCCCTCTACACCTCCACCTGCACCTCCACCAGGTTCTTCTTCTGCTAAATCTGTCAATCTTGGGCGTCGTGGTAGCACTGCGAGTATACGATCTACTGGTTCTGGTGCGAGCATTCGACCTTCTATAACTGAGACGATCCCGGAAAGGGTAGACGGGGTCATGGAGGATGAAGCGTTGGAAAGAGATGCACTTCAACAGAAGAACCTCGACAATAGCGGCGGCGCAAGCAGCAAACGTAGACTTTCTGTGAAGCAAGAGAAACGGCCTCAGCGTCGGCGAGACAGTAAATCGAGCATTCCTGATAACATGGCCACTCGTCATGATGAACCACACTTGTCGCGGCCCCCTTCAGTTTCTGCTGCCTCTTCATCGACATTCTCTAACCATCCTGGTCCATCCTCTTCTGCGACGATGCAATACGCAACGTCCTCCTCTCCATCCAAGCCATCAAGTCTCAACCAACAGTATCTTCCTCCAAGTCGCGTCTTGTCTCCTTCGGGCAGTAGCGGGTCCTTTCCTCCGGGAGAAACAGACAACAGATATTACTCTGCTATGGACCGACCTCCTAAATCTGCACCTTATACAGAGTCCTATCATTCTCCATCATCCAGATCAGCTCCACGCGACCGTGAACACGCTTATCCTGGTCCCAGAGACCCACCATATTCTGCACGACCATCACATCCTCCCCCTCAAGCTAGATCACCTTATGGCGATGAGAGAGAATATGCCTATAGTCCCATGGGCAGAGCTTCTGAACCCATCTCGCCTTTCAGCGATTATCAAGCCTCGCATCCTTCCATATCTCACAAATCATCCTTCACTTATGGGCGTGAACGCGAGCAGCGGGAGACTTGGGATAGGGATGGTTACCGAGAAAGAGATGACCAGCATTTCCGCGGGAGCAAAGATTGGGACGACGATCGTGATCGAATGAGGGAACGAGATAGGGACCTGGACTACCGCGATCAGCGTGAATATGAACCTCGCCATAGTAGATATTCTGGTGGACCATACGCTAGTCGACCTCCAAGTTATCCTACACCCCCGTCGAGTGCAGGTCGTCACGGTGGATCCATGGAATACATTCCTATGAATGAGCTATTTGATGAACGTGACAAAGATTGGGAAGAACCAGCACCTCCTCCACGAGAATGGGAGCGTGAACATGGTTCCTATCCTTATCACCGACCTATGCCACCTCAGAACGACGATTATGAATATTCTAGGAACCCAGATAGTGCGTCTCCACGCCCTTCAGGGCCAATGCGTCAGCCATCGTATTCGCGTCGCGAATCGGAGGAAACCAGTAACAGGAGAATGACCAGTGATAATATTGGTTTGTCTCTTTCCCTCCTCTCTGCCTTTTTTCACCTTCTCTTTCTACTTCTTCTATTCGCTTTTCTTTTCTGCAGTTACATAGTTTCCTATCACTCCTCATATCGTAGAACTAGAAAGTATAATACACTTTTCTATCGATATGCTCTCACCGGTTTGTGCATCTAATTTTCTTCTTCGTCTTCGTTTTTCATTTCCCCAGCTTCCGTGTCCTCATTTCCCATCTCTTTCATTTTCCATTCCGTCTCATGTCTATGCGTTTACTGACTTCAACATTTATTTTTATTTTTATGGCTATCCAGATAATTACTCGTCACGACACCCTTCAGGACCCCCGCATACCCCCGGAAGTATACCAATACCTCGACCTCCGCCTCCTCCGCCTCTCGCTGATGGCACAAACCCACGACCTGCATGGAGTAACTGGGCAACAGAAGGTGGTGGTCGTCCTACCTTGAGTTATGCCCGCTCACCTCCTCCCTCGACGCCTTCGAACGACCCTTATAGCAGCCCCAGACAGCGTCGGAGGTCAGGCCAACAGCTACCACCAACATACCTTCCTCAACAATCGCAATCCCAGCAGATTCAATCAGGATATCGTGATGGTGCTGGTGCGTACCCCACTGTGTACGCGCCGATGTCGAGAGCGCAGTCACCTTCGCCGTATGGGCATGCTGCTTCTGCTGATGTTCCAGAAAGGCAGATGGCACCTGTCAATGCGAAGGTGAACAAGAGGTTGGACAAGATGGAGCGTGGAGAAGATGACGAATACACTGACAGTGATAGCAATGATGAGGGAGAGGTGGAAGAGGAAGGTGTGGAAGAGCAGGAGATGGAGGAGGATGAGGATGAGGATGAAGAGGAAGAGGAAGAGGGGGAGGACGATGACGAGGACGAAGAGGGAGGATCGGATCACGCAGGGTTAACGGACGCGGAGTCTGATCGAAGAGAACTTATTCTTAGCGCGAGCAGTGGTGCCAGCGGGAGCGAGGACGAGAGTGAGGAAGCCGAAGACGAGGAGCTAGTAGTTGAAGTGGAGAAGCCCAGCATGCGGACCCAATTACCTCCTAGACCCACGAATGCTGTACAAGCATCAGGAGGAAAGCTGTTATCAAGAACAACGGTCAATTTATCTGGAATCAATGCTGGTCGTGGACCCACAAACGACGCTCTTCGCCACCGCCTGCAACGCGAGACCGAGGAAGCGAAGATACGCGATAGTACCCTTTCTGACGCTAAGCGACTCATAAATATGAAGAAGAAGGAACTTGAACGTGCCAGGCAGGAGGAGAAGATGATCGAACAGCTCGCCGAACAACGAGAGGCGCAGAAGCGGGCGGCCGATAGTGAGGCAAAGATCAAGAGCGAGCAGATGAAAGCGAAGAAGCAGGAGGAAGTTCGATTAAAGCAGGAGAGGGAGGAAAAAGCAGCTCGTTTGAAGGAAGAGGCGCGTGTGAGAGAGGAGGAAGCCGCGAAGCTGAGGGAGGCGGCTAGGTTGGCGGAGGAGGAAGCTGCGCGGTTGGCACAAGAAGAGGAGGAGGCTGAGAGGTTGGCTGTTGAGGAAGCTGCTCGCTTGGAGGAGGAGGAGCGCGCCCGAGAGGAGGCTCGTTTGGAAGAGGAGCGTTTACGAGAGGAGGAGGAGGCACGGAAAGAAGATGAACGCCTGGAGCAGGAAAGAAAGGAGGAAGAGAGGAAGGCGAGAGAGGAAGAAATTAGGCAGAAAGAGTTGGAGGCGTTGAGGAGAGCGGAGGAGGCTAAGAAGAAAGAGCTCGAGATCAAGCAGAGGGAGAATGACCTTAAGAAGAAGACCGATGAAGCAAAGAAGTTGGAGAAGGACGCTGCTAGGAAAGCAGAGCAGGCTAAACGCAAGGAAACGGAGGTTAACAAGAAGGAAGAGGCGACGAAAGTGAAGGAGGCAAAGCTGAAAGAAGTAGCTGAGAAAACCAAGAAGATGCAACAGGAGGCTGCTAAGATCGCGGAGGAGGCCAGAGAGAAGCAGGCGAATCTCAGACGATTGGAGGAGGAGACCAGGAAGAAAGAGCAAGAGATTCAGGAGCGAGAGCAAGCCTTGGCTCTTCGTGAGGAAGAGCTCAGGCGACGCGAGGAGGAAGCGAAGCTCAAGGAGCAGGAAGCCAATTTGAAGGAGCTGGCGGCTAAGGAGAAAGAGGCAGAGGCGCAACGGAAGGCGCGCGAGGATGCTTTGTATCGCCGTAGCGAAGAGATCAAGAAACGTGAGGCTGAAGCAAAGCGGAAGGAAGATGAGATGAAACGAAAGGAGCGAGAAAGCATGCTCAGGGAAGAGGAGGAAGCTAAACAGAAAGCTGAAGCTCAACGCCAGGAGGAGGAAGCCTCCAACGAGACTGCAAGACGCGCTGAAGTCGCTGCTCGAGCTGAGCGGCTTCGTCTCGAGAACGAGCAGAAACGTCAGCAGCAAGAGGCAGAGAAGCGCCAAAGAGATGATGAATTCGATCTCATGAACGAGGGTCTTACCCCTGGCTTTATCGAACAGCAGTACCACCTCTTTCAGCAACTTGAATACGCTAAACGTGAAGAAGAAATCAAGAGGCAACGTGAGGAACGTAGACGCACCGACAGTTTAGGGTCTTCCTCACCCTCGTCCTTTGTTCCTAGCTCATCGCCCAGCGTTCCGAAATATTTCCCTCCAGCTTACAATGGCACTTCCACCTCTGATGCGAGTAGCATTCATTCAACTGCCACATCCGCTTCTCGTAGCTCTGCAAGTTCCGCTTGGTCGTACTCGACGAAAGCAAGCTCCATTCCTCCTCCTCCAACCACTCCGCGACCTGCCGTCAACGTCCCTCTTACCAATAAACCCCGGACAGGCTCAGTTAGTGGGTCTTATCCGAGGAGCGCCTCGCCCCCTCCAATATCGGAGACCGAATGGGCACGTCGCCAAGAACAGTTTGCTAAGGATCAGCAAGAGAGATTCCAGCGCGAGCAGGAGAAGATGGAAGCGGAACGCCAAATGCGCTCAGCGGGACGTCCATTGTCTCGCGAAGATCTGCGAAAACTGTTTGACCACCACGATCGGATGTGGGCCAAACTACCATCTCCGGATAACACCAGACTGACTTGGGCTGATATTCCCTGGCCTATGACTCGACCTCCATCGGGTCCAGATGATCTGACGTTCCCAATGATCAGCTCGTATTTTCTCTCGCCCTCCTGGCCGGAGACCAAGTCGACGAAGGACAGGATCAAAGATCATCTGAGAAGGTGGCATCCTGACCGCTTTGAGACGAAGACGCTACCTAAAGTTGTGGACGGTGACCAGGAGAGGGTGAAACTAGGTGCAGGTACGGTGTCGAGGCATCTGAATGAGCTGCTGCGGAAGGAGAATGAGAATAGGAGCAATATGAGCTCGGCGAGCCCCTTCGGCGACTAGTAGGCTTGGAGATGATTCAATATTCATTCAATACACACAACTCACCATTTCCCTTTATTTTTGACTTTTTTTCTTTTTCTTTTGCGTCTTTTCCCCTTCATTTTATATCCGGTGTTCATTATTATCGTGTAGCAAGCCTGTCGTCATGTACTATACCCATCTGACCCCAATGTATGAATAACCATCCCATATCGTCAAGGAATATATTATATTTTGGCATTTTTTGCAAGGCGATCTTGAACTAATCAGCAGTTTGGGCAACTGATGGAACGAAGGAAACTTGAAAGATTTCAACATCTGCAGGCGGGCGATTGACAAGTAACAGTAGGAAATCTTCAAAGGAAAGGTAAAAGTCCATCTCTACCGTTGTTATAAGTACTACTATGACTCGTACAAAGACTAAATTAGCTCCGCCATATATTCATATTTGAAGTTGTCTAGGGCATTGGGTTGTAGGGTTGTTAGTAAAGTGGACCATGGGGTCAGCACTAAAGTCTCCGCTTGTATGAATATTTAGCTCTTTCCACGGATCCGGAAGGGCGATGTCATGATTTCAGCGGGGCGGTCCCGGGAGAGGATGCCAATGGAAAACTTCAAGGGAAAGGGAAGGCCGCCGATCTGATTTGGCACGTCGTAATTTTGGTAGTCAATATGACAAGGGCTGTAGGGTTTTCCTGGTTAGGATAGAGATTAGTGGGCGAGGAACGAATGGGTTTCTTCTGCCTTCTCGTTCTCTCTCAGCGATATTGACCATCTGCGGTGAAGGCTAAGGAATAGGAATTGCGATGCTGCATGCGAATACAGAGAATGGAGTTGGTGAAGAAGCCCGGAGATTTCCTTATACTATATTTCTTCCCCTTATATATTTTTGACGCGATTTCTCTCTGTGTGAAGTGAAGTAGAACGAGAACGAGCGCCCATTGGGGATGAGGGGTGATGAGATTAGATAGATAGAAGAAATGATATCAACACATCCTCTACCTTTGGAGTCGGGAATTGACAAGTTGGCCATGTGTGAGCGGACTCGGCCTCAGCTTCACTGCGAGAGTTAGCAAATGTAAATCAACCATTGGTGCCGACACCTTCCATGAGGATTGTATGTAGTCTTGTATATATGACATCGGAGGAGGAATAGGACCTGCTAAATGGCCTGGGGCACAAACTTAGTACATCGGTTCGGAACCCAACGCGACTCGACAGTTGCTTCTCCAGCACAAGGGTGCGTATGGATGCCCATCGAAGGGAACTCAAAGCTCCGACTGTGGGCGGTGTTGGTACCAGCGGTTCGGAATAGAACGTACGCAGTGCATGAAAGTAAAGAGGTAGTAGTGAAGTTAAAAGTGACTACCTGTGGGCGTGTTGGTGCGCGAAGCTGATGGCGGGGAAAGTCATGGTATGCGTCTCTCGCTGAGGTGGGATAATCAGACTCGATTTATAAACCAAGTGAAAAGGTTAAGGTAAGTTGCTGCTTTATGATTTGAACTCGAGCTCTTGACTGTTCGTGGAGGTAGAAGAACAGAAGCGAACAGAGGCCGGCTTGATCTGTACCCGTTTTATGACGTATCGTGGAAGAGCCGCAGCAGTTTATGGTAATTATGCTCTCCGTGTCATTCTTGGACAAGATCAAGGGGGGAAATCGTCTGCCTACCCGACTCTTGGTATTGAAAATTAGAAACTATGTTGTAGAGACGCAATTTTGCCTCAGATTTGGATCCAAAAAATAAAACAATTTGCACTTCGACGTATTATTGTAGTGTGGCGTGGCATGGGGTAAAAAAAATTTGTAAATAGGAAGGTGCGGCGGCCTGGCGGCGGGCAAGACCGTCGCGTCGCGTCTTTTTGCGGTGAGCTACATCACGTGCTTGCGTGGACGATGGATGACCGACTAGTCCAGTCACCGGCACCCGGGCACTGTGCTTGGCCGACGCTGCGACGACCTTTGACCATATGTATGCACGTACAGCGAACAGCTTAGTATTTACTTCTGGATATCTTCGGAGTCCGAGCGGGGGTTGTCGTAGTCGTCGCACAAAGTATGCATTAGGGGCCTTGATGCCGCTCAATATGTTTGATGGAGAGAATATTCCGCTAATATATTTCTTGCGAGTGATGTTTTTAGTCCGTATCGCCTCTGCTGTTCAGATAAGTTGATAATCGGCTCTATGACAGAGCTTATTCTCGGTTTCGAACGATCTCTTCGGATTGAAGAATGTCCTTGAATCGCTGTGCGGAATGGATAAGATATCTGATACGGTATGCATATGTCGCCGCAGTATTCGGTTATCTCGCCCGCCACCCGTTTATACCGCAAGGGCTTTTCGTTGCACGCACGACTACTTCCTCGTTTTCCTGCAGATGTGAGGAAGACTACTGTATCCCAGAAAATAATAGCATGAGCCTTTTCTTGAGAACATGGCATGCGCTTAATTCATCTTCTTTGGCTCAGGGGAATCGTGTTGATTTCAGGATTACGCCAACGGATCAGATATGTCGTCGGTGAGTTGTTGCGGAACCAATCAGAATGCAAAGCGGCCGTGGTCTCGACTCTGCGTGATATCGATGGAGGTTTCGTTGCGAACAAAAATTTGGGCGTCTCGCTTGCATAGCAAGACCGAAAGAACAACGGAGGAATATGAAGGAACTTTAGACCAAGAATAAGTTTATGCTCGCATGGAAGCCGTCAGGAGGTTAAAATGTGACGCGCGACGGTAGAAATATTGAGTCAATTTTAGCACAGCACCGCACCAGCGTCAATCTAAGCTACAAGATGAAAAAATAAGGCCGCAGGGGACTGACAATGCCATTTTATGATTCGCATAAGGAGTGAAAGTGGCGCTGTGGTACGAGAGGGAAATCAAAAAAGAATATGGGCCGAGACGAATATTCGCGGCGCGTGCGAATTTTGGGGTGCTAACATTTTTGCACCTAATTCAACTTGTTTTGGGTTTTTAGAATCGGACCAGGGTCCTCTCCTTATTTTTCTTTTATATCACAACCCTTTGCCTCTCCTTCCTCCTCC
>Ga0247779_1000751_pt1 | contig 17722 bp, 13 predicted proteins | sample UWRJL221509R5_FD_179925 | JGI IMG/M metagenome (GOLD analysis project Ga0247779, IMG submission 179925) | Plant litter microbial communities from Arlington Agricultural Research Station in Wisconsin, United States - UWRJ-L221-509R-5 | ecosystem: Environmental > Terrestrial > Plant litter >... | reverse complement strand
GGCCAGGCCAGGCCGAGGCCGGTGCCGGCGCGCTTGGTCGAGTAGAACGGCAGCAGCGCCTGCGCCAGTACCGCCTCGCTCATGCCGGGGCCGCGGTCGGCAACCTCGATGCGCAGCTCACGGCCCGCGGTGGACAGGCTCAGCGTCACCTCGGCCGGGTCGCCGCCGGCCTCGTGCGCGTTCTTGACCAGGTTGATCAGCAGCTGCTCGATCTGCGTGGCGTCGAAGCGCGCCGGGCCGGGCAGCTCGCCGATGCGGCGGAAGCGGCAGTGCCCGGCCAGCCCTTCTAGGAAGGCCGGCCACTGCACCTCCTGCAACTGCGGCGCCGGCAGCTTGGCGAAGGAAGCGTAGCCATCCAAGAAGCCGTGCAGGTGCGAGGCGCGCGCGCCGATGCTGGCGAACACGCCGGGCAGGCGCTCGCGGTCCTCGTCGCGGCCGCGCCGTGCCAGCTCCGCGCCGCTGTGGGCCAGCGACGAGATCGGCGCCAGCGAGTTGTTCAGCTCGTGGCTGATCACGCGCAGCACGCGCTTCCAGGTCGCCACCTCCTGGCGCGACAGCTCGCGCGTCATGCGCCGGATCAGGCGCAGCCGGTGCGGCCGGCCCTGCAGGCGGAAATCGCGCTGCGACAGGTGGAAGGTTTCATCGACGCCGTGCAGCGTCAGGCTGAACAGGCAGTCCTCGCTGCTCGTCAGCGCCTGGCGCATCGCCTCGGGCAGCTGCTCGCGCAGGGTGTCGAAGTCGGCACCGACGAGGCTGCGGCCCTCGTCGATCAACTGGCGCGCGGCGATGTTGGCAATGGTGACGATCTCCTGCGCGTCGGTGAGGATCAGCGCGACCGGCGTGTTCTGCACCACGGTGTCCAGCAGCAGCTCGCGCTGCGCCAGGTGCTGGCGCTGCTCGCGCAGCGAATGCCCCAGCTCGTTGTGCAGGCGCAGCAGCTCGCCGAGCTCGTCCACGCCGCCGTCGGCGGCGATGGTCAGGCTGTAGTCGCCATCGCGGTAGCTCAGCACCGCGCCTTCCAATGCGCGCAGCAGGCGCGCCAGCGGTACGAACAGGTCCTGGCTCAGCAGCATCAGCAGCGGCACGACCAGCAGCAGGGTGATGCCGGCGGCGGCCAGAGCCGACGGCACGGGCCAGCCCAGCCACTGCAGGAACTCCGGCAGCGGCCACACGGTGAGCGCGAGATAGCCGGCCAGCGGAACCACGGCGCTGGCCATTAGCAGCCAGAACAGCCGCGCCCTAAGAGAGCCCATAGCGCTCCATGCGCCGGTACAGCGCCTGGCGGGAGAGACCGAGCGACTGCGCCGCGCGGCTGACCACACCCTGCGCGCCGGCCAGTGCCGCCTGCACCGCCTCGCGGCTGGGCTCGTCCAGGTTGCGCTGCGCCGCCAGGTCCACCGGCAGGCCCAGCAGCTCCGCCGTGATCGGCTGGCCCTCGGCGGCGAGCAGCGCCGCGCGGGCGATCACGTTCTTCAGCTCGCGCACATTGCCCGGCCAGCGGTAGGCCAGCAGCGCCTCGCGGGCGGACTCGGACAGCGACGCACGCTGCTGGCCAAATCCATCGAGGAAGTGCTCGGCCAGCGCCAGCACGTCGTCCGGCCGCTCGGCCAGCGGCGGCAGCGCGATCTCGATCACGTTGAGGCGGTAGAACAGGTCCTCGCGGAAGCTGCCGGCACGCACCATCGCCTTCAGGTCCGCATTGGTGGCGCTGATCACCCGCACCTTCGATTGCCGCGTGCGGCTGGAGCCCAGGCGCTCGAAGCGGCCGGTCTCCAGCACGCGCAGCAACTTCACCTGGCCCGGCAGCGGCAGGGTGCCGATCTCGTCGAGGAACAGGGTGCCGCCATCGGCCGCCTCGAAGCGGCCCTCGCGGGCGCGCTGCGCGCCGGTGTAGGCGCCGCTCTCGCTGCCGAACAGCTCGGCCTCGATCAAGTCGGCCGGCAGCGCGCCGCAGTTGACGGCGACGAAGGGCCCGCTCTTCACCGCCGAGTTCGCATGCACGATCGCCGCGATCCGCTCCTTGCCGCTGCCGTTCGGCCCGGTCACCAGCACCGGCAGTTCGGCCCGCGCGACCTGGCAGGCCAGCTCCAGGCTGCGCAGCATCGCCTCGGATTCGAACACCAGGCCGCCGAGGTCATAACGTTCAGACAGAGCGGCACGGCGCGTGCGCTGCTGGCGGCGCTGGCGGCCCACCTCGCGGCTGGCCTCGGCCAGCTCCAGCAGGTTCTCGACGGTGGCCAGCAGCTTGACGTCATCCCAGGGCTTGGCCAGGTAGTCGGCGGCACCGGCCTTGACCAGCTCCACAGCCGCCTCCAGCCGTGTCCAGGCGGTCAATAGGATCACCGGCAGATCCGGCGACAGCGCCCGGATCGCACGGAACAGCGTGACGCCCTCCTCGCCCGACGTGGTATCGGCCGTGAAGTTCATGTCCTGGATCACGACGCCGATCGAAGGCTCCCGCGCGAGGAGCGCCAAGCCGTCGTCTGGCGTTGCCGCGTAGAGGGGCCGGATGTCGCGCAGCGACAGCAGCAGCGACAGCGCCTCGCCTACCCCCGGGTTGTCGTCAATGATCAGGACCGTCCGCATCGCCGAAATGTTAGCCCCTCGACCGGCGAGTACGCCGATCGGTCCCCCGCGGGGACGCCGGGCCTGCTTTGGCGCGGCCCGGCGCTCGGCCCGATATCAACTCCGCAACGCCGCCACCGGCGGCAGCGCCGCCGCCCGGCGCGCCGGGCCCCACACGGCGATCTGCCCCAGCGACCACAGGATCAGGGCGCCGATCGGCAGGTACATCAGGGGCAGCAGCGGCAGCTCGTACTGGCGCATCAGCGCGGCGCTGATGGCGTAGGCGGCGGCCATGCCAAGCACGATGCCCAGCGTGGACAACATGAAGTTCTCGGTCTGGAAGTAGCGCAGGATCTGGCCCCGCGTGGCGCCGAGTGCGCGGCGCGTGCCGATCATCCGGGTGCGCTGCTGCACCCAGAAGCTGGCCAGGCCGACGATGCCGAAGGCCGTCACGACCAGCAGGCCGATGCAGACGCCGCCGAGCAACCAGACCATCGAGCGGTCCTGTCGGTAGTAGGCACGGCGCATGTCGGCGAGGGGCTTCTGGAAGCGCACGACCCGCTTGACCCCTGCGCTGCTCTTGTCCAGCGCGTCGACGGCCGCCTTCAGCACCGCGTCGCGCTGCGCCGCATCGCTGCGGACCATGTAATAGCCATCGCGGTAGCTGGGCCGGATCGGCATGATCATCGCGTACTGGCTGGCGCCGTCACCGGGTTGCGGGGACGGCGGTATCAGGTGCTCCAGCACGCCGACCACGCGCTGCGGCCGCTTGCCGTAGATGTAGAGCTGCTTGCCCAGCGCCGATTCGTTCGGGAACAGCCGCCGCGCCAGATTCGCATTGAGAATCACCGCCGGCACCACCGGGTCGTCCTGCGTCTCGACGACGCTGTCATTCACGTACTCCTCCGGCGTGAAATCGCGGCCCTCCTTCAGCTTCAGGCCGAAGGTCTGCAGCCAGTTCTCGCTTGGCTGGTAGTCGGACGCGACCGCCAGCGCGCGCGCGTTCTCGTCGGGATCGATGCGGACGCCGCTGTTGCTCGAACTCTCGCCGAAGGGCATCTGGTTGGTGATCACCGCGCTCTTGACGCCGGGGATCGCGCGCAGCGCGGCGAGGTCCGCCTGCGTCTGTGCGTCGGGGTTCTCCGCCTTACGCATGCCGGAGGCGACGAGCACGATCAGCTCGTCGTCGGGCATGTAGCTCGGGGCGTTGATCGTCGCGATGCGTTGGCTGATCAGGAACAGCGCGTTGCAGACGATCGCGCAGGTCAGCGCGATCTGCAGCACGATCAGGCCGGCTGCGGTCTTGTGGCGCTTCAGCGTGGAGAGGATCGGGAGGATGTCCATGTCAGGTCTCCTGCAGGGCCGCCCCAAGGGAGGCCTGCGCCCCCTCGGGGGGCAGTGAACGAAGTGAGCGTGGGGGCTTCATCTTTACTGCACCTTCAGTTGCAACGCGGGGGTGATCTGGCAGGCGCGCCAGGCGGGCAGCAGGCCGGCCAGCAGGCTGGCGAAGATGGCCACGCCGAAGGTCGTGCCGAACATCGCCCAGTCCAGCTGCGCCAGCGCGGCGTAGGAGCTCTCGTTCTGCCGCACGATCCACAGGCCCACGGCCGTGAGCGCCAGGCCCAGCACGCCGCCGGCGAAGCCGAGGCTGCCGGCCTCGACGAGGAACTGCATGAAGATCGCCCCGCGCGAGGCGCCCAGAGCGCGGCGCACGCCGATCTCGCCGGCGCGGCGCAGGCACTTGGCGAGCAGCAGGCCCACCGCATTCGTCAGGCAGACCACCAGGAAGCCGAAGGCGAGCCAGACCTGCAGCTGGATGTCGCTGGGCACCGCCTTGCGCACCGCGAGCCATTCCATCACCGAGCGCAGGCGCCCGTTCGGCGGGCGCTCGTAGCGGCCGGCCTGCTTCTGCTGCGCGGCGTACTGCTGCAGGTAGTCGCGGTAAGCCGAGACCTGCTCCGGCGTGTCCAGCTGCACCCAGTACTGGACCCAGGAGCACGGCACGGACAGGCCCAGCACGTCGCCGCCGGGGACGTCGCTCCAGCAAGACATGGTGCCGCTGCGGCCGAACTTCAGCTCCAGCGAGGTCTGCAGCGGGATGTAGACCTCGGCGGGCTTCGAGTACGCACCCAAGGTCAGGTCGAAGTAGTGCGGTGCCGGGCGCCAGTCGTCCATCACGCCGACGATGGTGAAGTCCTTGTCGCGCAGGCGCAGCGTCTTGCCGCGCGAATCGGCGCCGTCGAACAGGCGCTGGTTCAGCTCGCGGCTGATCACGGCGACGCGGGCCTTGGATTCGTCCTCGGCCGCGCTCCAGCCACCGCCGTACTGGAACGGCGGCTCGAACATCGGGAAGAAGTCGGCGCTGGTGAAGCGCGAGCGCGAGTAGAAGGGCCGCAGGTCGCCCTTGCCGGAGCCCTCAGGGTCGACGGCCGTGTTGGCGCCGGTCATCATCACCTGGTGCACGCCGCGCTTGTCGCGCAGCAGCGCCTCGGCGTCGAAGCGCGTCAGCTGCAGGTCCGGCTCGCTGCCGGGCGTGAAGTCGCGCAGTTTCTGGGCGTCGAGCTGCACGTTGAACAGCTTGCTGCTCTTCGTCGGGATCGGGTCGCCGGACAGCACGTGGAAGACCGTCAGCGTCGTCATGCAGGCGGCCACGCCCATCGCGACGGACAGCAGCACCAGCACCGTCAGCGCCCGCGCGGAGCGCAGGCTGCGGAAGCCCAGTTCGATGTAGTAACTCAGCATTGACTTACTCCTTGACCAAGAGGCGATTCACGGCCGCCAGTTCGGATTCGTTCAGGTTGCCGGCCGCGCGCTGCAGCAGCAGCTTGGCCAGCACGTAACCGTGGCGCGCCTGCTCGAAGGCGTTCTGCGCCGAGGCCTGCGTCTGGATCGCCAGCAGCAGGTCGGTCATCGTGCGGGTGCCCAGCGGCTGGCCGGCGCGGGTCGAGGCCAGCATCCGGTCGCTCGCCTCGACGGCCTCGCGCGCGCTCTGCATCAGCGCGATGCCGGCGACCACCGACTGGTATTGCGCCTGCGTCTCGCGCACCCAGCTGCGCTGCACGATCTCCAGTTGGTCGCGCTGTGCCTCGCGCTGGTAGACCGCCTGGCGCGCCTGCGACTCGACGGCACCGCCGGCGAAGATCGGGATGTTCAGCCGCAGGCCCAGCTGCGTGATCGTGCGGCCGTTGTCGCTCGGCGCGATGCCGGCGCCGCGCTGGTTCAGGCTGTCGACGCCGAGGCTCAGCGTCGGCAGGTGGCCGGCGCGTGCGGCGGCGATGCGCTGATCGCTGGACTTGAGCGTCAGGTCCTGCGCCAGGATCTGCGGGTTGCTGCGAAGCGACTGCGCGACCCAGGCCTGCGCGTCGGCCGGCTCCGGCGGCAGCGGCGGCAGTTCGGCCACCAGCGGCTGCAGCGCGCCAGGCTCGCGACCGGTGATCTGCGCCAGCGTCTGCCGTGCATCGGACACCGCCTGCCGCGCCTGCACGGTGGCGCCGCGCGACAGCTGGTAGTAGGCCTTGGCCTGGTCCACGTCCACCTGGGCCGACAGGCCTGCATCGAAGCGCGCCTGCGCCTGCTGCACCTGCTGCTCGAAGGCCTCCTCGTTCTGCTGCGTCGTGCGCAGCGCCGCCTGCGCGGACAGCAGGCCGAAGTAGGTACTGGCGACACGGGCGCACAGGTCCTGCTCGGCTGCCTGCACCGCGGCATCCTGCGCGGACACCAGCGTGCGCTCGGACTGCCAGCCGCGCAGCTTGGACAGGTCCAGCAGCACCTGGCTGATGCTGTTGTCGAACTGGTGCAGCCGGCCGCCTTCCGGGCCGGTCTCGTGGGTCTCTGACGCGCCGGCCGACCATTGCGGCAGCAGCGGCGCGCGCGCCTGCACGGCCACCTCGCGCTGCACGCCGCGGGCGGCGTCGGCGGCGGCCAAGGTCGGGTCTTTCGCGCGGGCCTCGGCATAGACCTGCAGCAGGTCCTCGGCCCGGCTCGCCGCCGGCAGCGCGAGGGCCGCCGCGACGAACATCATGCTCAATCTCATCGGCATCGATCAGCCCCTGACCAGTGCCGCATCCATGCGCAGCTCGGCCGCGATGTCGACCACCTGGCCGTCGATCACATGGACGTTGCGCTGCGCGCGCGCGGCCAGCTGCGGGTCGTGCGTGACCATCACGATGGTGGCGCCGTCGCGGTGCAGTTCTTCCAGCAGGTCCATCACGCTGCGGGCCATCGAGCTGTCGAGGTTGCCGGTCGGCTCGTCGGCGAGCAGCAGGCGCGGGCTGCCGGCCAGCGCGCGGGCAATGGCGACGCGCTGCTGCTGGCCGCCCGACAGCTCGGCCGGGTAGTGCTTCTGGCGCGCCGACAGGCCCACGCGGGCCAGCGCATCGGCCGCGCGCTTCTTGCGCTCGGCGCCGCCCATGCCACGGTAGCGCAGCGGCACCTCGATGTTGTCCAGCACGTTCAAGTCCGGGATCAGGTTGAAGGCCTGGAAGATGAAGCCGATCTTCTCGTTGCGGATCTTCGAGCGCTGCGTGTCGTTCATCCCGCTGACGTCCACGCCGTCCAGCAGGTAGCTGCCGCCACTGAAGGCCTCCAGCAGCCCGGCGATCGTGAGGAAAGTAGTCTTGCCCGAGCCCGACGGGCCGGTGACGGCGACGAACTCGCCCTCCTTCACTTGCAGGTCGAAATTGCGCAGCGCATAGGTCTCGACCATCTCGGTGCGGTAGACCTTGGACAGGCCGGTCATGTTCAGCATCTGGTTCTCCTTGAGGGGTCGGGTTCGTTCAATGGCTCACGGTCACGCGGGCCGCGGCACCGAAGGCATCGCCGCCGGAGATGACGACGCGGTCACCCGGCTTCAGGCCGTCCAGCACCTCGACCTTGTCGAGGCTGCGGGCGCCCAGGCGCACCGGCACGCGCTCGGCGGTGCCGTCGTCGCGCAGCAGGTAGACGGCGGTGCCGCCGTTCTCGTCGGCGAAGCTGCCGCGGCGCAGGAAGGTCACGTTGTCGCGGCGGTCCAGCAGCACGCGCACGCTCAGGCGCTGGTTCTGGCGCAGCTGCTCGGGCTGGGCGCCGTCGAAGCGCAGCCGCGCGGCCACCTCGCCGTTGACCACCTCGGGCGAGACGGTGCTGATGCTGCCCTTCCAGCTCTGGCCGCCGCCACTGATGTCGCCGGGCATGCCGATGGCGAGGTCGCGGGCGAAGCTCTCGGCCACCTGCATCTGCACCTCGAGTGCGCTGAGGTCGATGACCGTCAGCAGCTGCGCGTCCTTGGCCACGGTGGCGCGTTCGGCCACCAGCAGCTGGCCGACCTGGCCGTCTGCCGGCGAGCGCACCTCCAGCTCGCCGACCTGACGCTGCAGGTCCTTCACCAGCAGTTCCTGGCGCGCCAGCGCTGCCTGCTTGGCCTGCACGTCGAACTTCAGCGCGTCTTCCTTCATGCCGCGTCCGGCGGCGGCATGGGCCAGCGTCACGCGGGCCTTCTCCAGCGTGTCGCGCGCATGGTCCACCTGCATGCTCGCGGCGGCGCCGGCCTTGAAGGCCTGGGTCTGGCGGTCGAGGTCGTTCTGCGCGGTCTTCATGTCGATCGAGGCGTTCTCGTACTCGCTCTGCAGCTGCGCGCTCTGTTGCTTCGCATCGACCTGGGCGCGCAGCACGTCGGCACGCATGCTGTCCGCATTGCTGCGCTCCTGCGCGAGGCGGTTGGCGAGGTCGGGGCTGTCGATGCGCGCCAGCACCTGGCCGCGGGCGACCTTGTCGCCAGCGTGGACCAGCAAGGTCACCGCGCCGCCGCTGGAGGCGTAGAGCGTCGGCGCGTTGGCGGCGACGACCCGGCCCTCGCCGGCGATGTCGCGCACGAAGGGGCCGCGCTCGACGGCGGCGATCGTCAGCCGCGACTCGCTGACCGAAGTGGCGGCGGTGCCGGAGCCCACGCGCTGCAGTTGCGGCCAGGCCAGCACGCCCAGTGCCAGCAAGGCGACGACGCCGACGGCGGTCACGACCTGGCGGCGGCGGCCCGGCGCGGCTTGGATCACGCGGTCCTGGGCGGAAGTGTCTCGGATCATTTCGGAGGACGATGGGTTGTTTGCTGCTCCTGTTCGCAATGAGCGTGCCTGCGGCTGCCGTCGAGGCAGGGCTTTATGAATCAATCACTTGCGCGCCGTGCCGACAACGAAACACTGTCCGCGGACAGTGTCCGGACGGACGGTCGGTCGCTCGGTCGGTCGCCTGCTCAGTCGGCACTGCAGCTGGCGCGCGGCAGTCGGGCGTGGTCGGCCATGCGGTCCAGCGTGCCGTCCTTGCGCAGCACGCGCACGCCCTGGCGCAGTGCCGCCACGGTGGCGGGCGGCGTGCCCAGCGAAGCGGCGAGCCACAGCGGATCGCTCTCCAGCGGCTTCGACATCGCCAGCTGCGTGTGCTCGATGCCGCGCGCCTTCAGGCTCAGGGCGATCGTCTGCTGGTTGCCATACGCAAGATCGACGACGCCGCGTTCCAGCAGCTTGGCCATGTCCTCGAACGAGATGGCCTCGACCACCGTCGCGGTCCTCATGTTGTCCACCCGATAGGGCGCGGCGCGCAGCACCGCCATCCGCGTCCCCGCCAGCGTCTCCTCGTCGAAGCGGCTCATCCGCTCGCGCAGCGCGACGAAGCCCATGTAGCGGCAGGACAGCTTGCCGATCCAAAGGTAGCGCGCTTCGCGATCCGGCGCGCGCACGAGCGGCAGGATCAACACCGAGTCCTGTCGCGAGGCCAGCAACTGCGCGCGCGGCCAGGGCACGAACTCGACCTGCAACGTGAAGCCGGCCTGCGTGGCGACGGCGGACGCCTGGCGGACCAGCGGCCCCGGCGCATCCGCGCCCTGCTCGATCTCGAAGGGCGGGAAATGGGTGGTGACCAGGCGCAGCGGCGGTGCCGCCTCCTCGGCGGCAGCAGAGACACCGACACCCGCCGCCAGCGCCAGCGCAACGACCCATCCAAGAATGGCTGCGATTCCCTGCATGGCGCTATCTGATGACGGACAGGCCGTAGCGCCTGAACACATCGGCGTACTGCTGCGTGCGCTTGAACTGCGCGAGCGCCCGGCGAATGTCGTCGCGGCGCGCCATGTGCGGCGAGGTCTTGCCGAGCAGCAGCTGGAAATTGGCCTGGTCCATGCGGTTGGGCAGCATGCGAATCTCCTCGCCGCCGCGCGTGCGTTGCAGCGTGTAGGACATCGTCAGCGCGTTCTCGATCATGATGTCGCCGCGCCGGGCCACCAGCATCTTCATCGCGCTGTTGAAATCGCCGCCCCAGGTGACGTCGAAGCCCTTGAGCTTCTCCCGCGCCCAGCCGTTGGCGCTGTAGGAGAGGATGGCCGGCTTCAACGCCCTCAGCTCCTCCAGGCTGCCGGCACGCGCGAGCGCGGGCAGCAACGGGTTCTCGGCGCGCACGAAGATGCAGGTCGGCGCGCTGAGCACCGGCTCCTCGCAGGAGACCGCATAGGCCAGGCGCTCGGCCGTGGCGATCGTGCACATCGCATCCGCCGTGCCCTGCTCGACGCGCAGCTGCGCGCGCGGCCACGGAAATCCCTCGTGGCGGCAGGCCAGGCCCAGCTGGCCGGCGAGCACGGCATCGAGCACGTCGACCAGGATGCCGCGCATCGCACCGTTCTCGACGAAGCTCAGCGGGCTGTAGGTCTCGAAATAGGCCATCCGGAATTCCGGCGCGGCAGCGCGTGCCGGGGCCAGCAGTGCGGCGGACAAGGCACCGAGCGCTTTTCTTCTGTGGATCGTCATGGCTTCGTTCGGACGGCGAACCTGCCGATTATCGGCAGTCAGCTGAACGAAGCCGTTATGTTGCGGCGCTCAGGCGCGCAGGACTTTCCCCAATCCGCTTCCTGCGGCTGCTGCAGCCGGTGCCTGCGGGAAGACCCGCTCGATCAGCGCATCGTCGGCACCGAGGTGGCGGCGCAGGATCGGGATCAGGACTTGCCGGAAGTCGCTCACCACGGCCAGGTCGCGGCCATCCACCAGCGCCGCGTCGTCCAGCCCCGGCCATTCGCCGATCATCCGACCCCCGGCCACCGGGCCGCCGAGCAGCCACATCACGTTGCCGCGGCCGTGATCGGTACCGCCGGTGCCGTTCTGCCGCAGCGTGCGGCCGAACTCGCTCATGACGACGATCACCGCGTCCTGCATCGCGTCGCCGAGGCCGCCGGCCAGCGCGTCCAGACCTTCGCCGAGGCTGGCCAGGCGGTTGGCGAGCTGGCCGGTGGCGCCGCCCTGGTTGACGTGCGTGTCCCAGCCGCCAACCGAGGTGAAGGCGAGCTGGGTGTGCGGGTCCCTGCGGATCAAGGTGCCCAGGCGGCGTGCATCGGCGGCGAAGCTGCGGGCCGAGGGGGCGCCCTGATCGCCTGTGTCCGACGCGGTGCCGGGCGCCATCATCATGCTGCGCTTGATCTCGCCTCGGCCCTCGGTGGCGTCCTGGTAGCTGCGCGCCAGCGGGTCGGTGCCGCCGTAGAGCTTGGCGAAGGCGGCCTGCAGGCGCGGGTCGTCGATGGCCTGGGCGTCGAGCGCCTTCGGACCGAGGCCCAGGCTCGCGACGCCGGCGCTGCCGGCGAAGATGCGCGGCGGCGTCGCGCCCATATTGATCGCGCGGGTCGGCGCGGCGGGGCCGGGCAGGCCGGCGAGCAGGCGGTTCATCCAGCCATCCGGCGTGCTCTTGCGGCCGGGCGTACCGGATTCCATGTAGTCCTGCGCATCGAAGTGCGAGCGGGTCGGGTCCGGCGAGCCGCTGGCATGGACGAAGCCGAGCGCGCCCCGATCCCACCAGGGTTTCAGCGGGGCCAGTGACGGATGCATCCCGAATATCCCGTCGAGTCGAATGACGCCGTTTTCCCCACCTGGCGACGCCAAAGCGATGCTGCCGCGCGAGGCGGCGTAGTTGCGCTCGCCGTAGGGCACGACGACCGAGAGGCCATCCACCGCGCCCCTTAGCAGGATGACGACGAGCTTGCGCCGGGCCAGTTCGGGATCGGCCCGGGCCGTGGACCAGAGCGACCAGGCGGCGCCCGCGGCGAGAACCTGTCTGCGTTGCATGGCGATCTTCCTCATCGATGCATGAAGTCGGGGCTGCCCAGCAGCAGCGCCAGCTGCAGGGCCGCGGGTTCGGCGGCGACGGTCTCGCGCGTGCCCGGGCTGATCGACGGACCCAGCGTGGCGAGCAGCGTCTGCGCGTCCGCCCCGAGGCCGCTGCGGCGCAAGCGCTGGTTCAGGGTCTGCGCCAGCTGGATGCGCTGCGCCAACGCCTCGGCATTCATCCAGGCGGCGGCGGTGTTCTTGTAGCCGTCCGGCGTCTGCGCGCCGTAGAGCGGCATGCCGGCCTGGGCCAGCGCGCCGAGCAGCGGCTGCAGGTCCTCGGGCAGCGGCGCGTCGACGGCACGCAGCGAGGACAGCAGGTACTGATAAGGCGTCTTGAACTTCGCGCCCCAGGCCTCGCGGCGCCAGAACTCGTCGGAGGTGATCATCGTCCGCATCACCTGGGCGAGCTGGTCCGGCTGCGCCTGCGCGGCGAGGAAGCGATCGGCCATGCGCTGCACCAGCGCCGGCGGCGGCTCGTCCGCGACGAAGGCCTGGGCCAGCTGCCCCGCGATGTGGCGCGCGGTGGCCGGATGCGCGGCCAGCAGATCCAGCGCCAGCTCGCCCTCGGCCTGGCCGGCGGGGGCGATCGTGCGGCCGAGCCACTGCTTGGGGCCAGCGTCGTGGCGGCGCGGCTCGAAGCGGAACTCGTCGCCGGGGCCGATGGTCCAGCCGGTGAGCATGCGCGCGAGTTCGGTGACGTCGCGTTGCGCGTAGCCGCCGTCCACGCCCAGCGTGTGCAGCTCCATCAGCTCGCGGGCGTAGTTTTCGTTGAGGCCGCGGCCGGCGCGGGCGGCCGGGCCGCCGACGCTCTGCGCGTTGTCCAGGTAGATCAGCATCGCCGGGTGCTTGGCGCTGGCACCCAGCATTGCGCGGAAGGAGCCGAACACATGCGGGCGGATCGCGCGGCGCTCGTAGTCGCCGACCAGCACGGCCACCGCGCCCTTGCCGGCGAAGACGTTGAAATGGTTGAACCAGAAGTCCACCAGCAGCTCCTGCAGCTGCGCCGGGCTGTCGATGGCGCGCAGCAGGCGCTGCGCGCGGGCCTGCTGCGCGATGGGCTGCACCAGCTCGCGGCGGGCATCGCCGGCGGCGGCGCCCTCGCGCTTCGCTTCGCGGGCCAGCCGCTGCGCCTCGCGGTAGCGGGCCATCAGCTCGGCGGTCGTCAGCGGCAAGGTGTCGAGCGCGGCGAGCCGTTGGGTGAGCCGCTCGGGCAGCGCGACAGCTTCGGGCGCCAGCTGGGTGGCGATGAAATCCGCCAGCCAGCGCTTCGGACCCTGGGCCTGGATCGCGGCGGCGTCGGCCGGGCGCGGGCCGACGGCAAGGCGGTTCAGCGCATGCGAAGCACGCTCCTCGGCCGTCAGCGGCCGGGCGTCGTCGGGCGGCACGGCAGACCAGGCGGGGCGCCCGGCGAGCGCTGCCAGCGCGGCGCTGCTGCCCAGAACACGGCGTCGGGTGATCATCGGTTGGGAGGCTTGCTTGAGCGGCAAATGATGCGAGTCTGCAGCATCCACGCCGCGATTCAAGCGCCTGTTTCCAGGCCGCAAAGCTTTGTGGGCAACAAGTTGTCAGCGGCAGTCTTTCCGGCGCCCTGCGATTGCGATGCAAGCGTGTGCAGCAGCAGCGCCAGCACCACCATCGCGGTGCCCGCCAGTTCGGCTAGCGTCGGCCACTGGCCCAGCACGAGCCCGATCAAGAGCACCGACACCGGCACGAAATTCAGGAAGGCCGTCGCCGTCACCGCGCCGAGCGCGCGCACGCCGTAGTTGAAGGCGAGCACCGCGACGGCCGAGGAGATCGCTCCGACGTAGAGCAGCGAATGCCAGGTAGCGGCCAGCCCGGCAACACTGGGCATCTCGGCCAGGCCCGCGCCCGTCAGCAGTAGCGCGCCGACCAGCAGCAGCGGCAGTGAGGCCAGCACGGTCAGGCCGGTGTACTCCAGCACATCGAGGTCGGCAAAGCGGGCCGCGCCGCGCGTGTAGGCGACCCAGCCCAGGGTGCTGAGCAGGGCCAGCGCATCGCCGGGCCAGGTCGAGATACCGCCGGCCGCGGACGGCAGCAGGACACCGGACACCACGGCGACGCCGGCCAGCGCCAGCGCCGAGGTCGCAAGCGTGGCTCGGCTCGGGCGGATGCCGTCCAGCGCCCAGCGCAGCATCTGGGTGCTCATCGGCACCGTGGCCATCACGACGGCGCCGTGCGAGGGCACCGACAGCGACAGGCCGGTCAGCAACAGCACGCTGAACAGGCCGAAGCCGGCAAAGCCCCTCAGGGACAACGCCGCAGCGCGGGCGCGCAGCTTGCGCCAGGGCTCCGGGCCGCGCAGCGCCAACAGCAGGGGCAGCAGCACCAGCGCCGAGATGGCGTAGCGGATCAATGTGAACCAGGCCGGGCCGACCTGGGCCAGCACGCCCTTGCTGAGCAGGAACATGCCGCCCCAGCTGAAGGAGGCGAGCAGCAGCGCGGCGATACCGAGCAGCCGGGTATTGAGCTTGTTCATGAGGCAATCCTTGCGAGAGTTCGATGGCTGCAAGCTTCGGCGTCTGCGGGCTCGGCCGCCATTCGTTTGTTTGGATCGCGGCCTCAGCTTTTGTGAACGGACGCGCGTGCCTATTCGCGGCAAACTAGGCCCTGCCATGGAGCTTTATCAACTGAAGACCTTCGCCGCCATCGCGCAGGAAGGCAACTTGACCAAGGCGGCCGAGCGCGTGTTCACCAGCGCCCCGGCCGTCAGCGCGCAGCTGAAGGCGCTGGAGGACGAGCTCGGCGTCAAGCTGTTCGAGCGCACGCCGCGCGGCATGGAGCTGACCGAGGCCGGCCGGCGCCTGCTCGACGAGGCCCAGCGCACGCTGGACTCCGCCACCCGCATCCGCGCGGCGGCCGAGCAGATCCGCGGCGCGGCGCAGGGGCTGGTGCGCTTCGGCACGGTGGTCGATCCGGTGGCGCTGCGGCTCGGCGACGTGCTGGTGAAGCTGGCCGAGCGGCATCCGCAGGTCAGCCTGCAACTGCAGCAGGGCCTGTCCTTCCAGACGCTGCAGGCGGTGCAGCACGGCGACCTGGATTGCGCCTATGTGCTCAGCGAGCAGGAAAGAATCGAGGGCCTGGAATTCCGGCGGCTGGGCCAGGTGGACCTCGCCATCGTGCTGCCGCGCGCGATGGCCGACGACCATCCCCAGCTGAGCTTGGACGGCCTGCTCAACCTGCCCTGGGTCGGCACGCCGCCGTCCTGCGTCCTGCGCACGCAGATCGATGCGCTGTTCGCGACCGCCGGCCGTGAATACCGGCCCGCCCGCACGGCCGACGGCGAGAGCGTGCTGCGCAGCATGGTCGCCAGCGGCATGGGCGCCGGCCTGCTCCGGCTCGACCAGGCGCTGCAGGCCGAGCGCAACGGCGAACTGGCCATCTGGCCGGGATGGCGCGCGAATACCTGGTTGTGCTGGGCCGCGCGGCAGGATTCAGCGAAAGGCTCCAGCGCGGTGGAGGCGGTGCGCAGCGCGGTGTTCGAGGCCTGGGGCCTCTGAATCGCACTCTGAGCCTCAGTCAGCTCGCATCGTCGTCATCGGTCTCGTCGATCTCGACTTCCTCGCGGATCTTGTCCGCCTCGGTGGCGACGGCGTCGATCAGGCCGGCCAGTTCCGAACCACTCAGCCCCGCCACCGGCACGCGGCCCCAGATGACGATGCTGCCGGCCGTGTCGCAGCCGATGCGGAACGGCGCCAGCGGGCTGTCGTAGAAGTTGCGGCGCAGCAGCCACAGCACGCGGCCGTAGTCGATCTGCGTGGGCAGGGCCATCACCGGCGAGACCAGCATCACGCTCTGCTCGTCCTCGGCGAACAGGATCACGGTCGAGTTCTCGCCGACGTTGAGCTGCAGGCTGCCCTGCGCGTCGGGCGACAGCGCATCGACACCCAGGGCCTTGGCGAGGTCGGCGTACAGGTCTTGCGTGCTCTTGAACATGTCGTTCTACCTTTCGGGGATTTACTTCATCTTCCGCTGCGCGAGCGCGGCGGCGAACTTCTTGTGGCCGCGCTTCGGGATGCTGCGGTCGGATTTGCTCTTGAAGTGCTTGACGCCCATGTTGACCGCGGCGTTCAGCGCCTTCACCGTCTTGGCCGCGCGCAGCTTCTGCTCCATCGCCAGCAGGGTCTGGATACCGCTGCCGCCTTCGCTCTGGCGCTTCATCTGCGGGTAGACGAGTTCCTTCAGCAGCGCGTCGGCATGGGCCCGCACCTTCAGCATGTCGCTGACCGCATAGGTGGCGACGAGCGCCGGGCTGCTGCGGCCGCCCTGGCGCGCGGCGGCGAGGAAGGCGTCCAGCGCCTCGTGCTTGTTCAGCTCGCGCGCGACGAAGGCCTGGTAGTCCGCATCGGCGCCGGCCAGGCGGTCCAGCTCGTTGAGGAGGCCGGTGGCCATCGGGTCGTTCAGCAGCGAGGCGGGATCGGCCTTCGCGGCGGGCTGGCGCACCGCGTCGAGCAGCTTGGCGACCATCTCGGCCACGCGCTCGCGGAACACGCAGGCGGCGGCGGCGCCTTCGTAGTCGTTGGCCTGCAGCGTCTGCAGCTCGTCCATCGGGATGCAGCAGAGCATCTGCGCCTCGCAGCTGAAGGAGCGCGAGCGGTCCTGCTTCTCGCGCTCGATCTGCGCCAGCGTCGCCTGCTCGGTGGCCTGCTGCAGGCCCAGCTTGTCTTCCAGCGGCAGGTTGAATTCCAAGGTGCCGGTGCGCATGTCCACCTCGCGCGCCTTGTCGCCCGGCTTCTTCGGCGGCAGCGTGATCTTCAGCGGCACGACGACCAGTTCCTCCGGCTTGTCCGCCAGGTCGCGGTTCTTCGCGTACTCGGCGGCCATGTGCTCGGAGCCGACGAACCAGTCGATCAGCCGGGCCTTGCGGCCCACCTCGGGCTTGACCTTGCCGGCCAGCAGGTCCTGGGCGACGCCCTGGTCGTCCTCGAACACGAAGGTGACGCCGCGGCCCGACGGCACCGGATCGAGGTCGCGCTCGTCCTGGCCCAAGGTGGACGAGGTGGGCGTGTTGTTCATCACGCCGCCGTCGATGAAGCGCACGGTGCGGCCGTTGGCGAGCTTGATGTCCACCGGCTTGAAGGCGGCCGGGAACGAGGCCGAGGCGTGCACGGCCACCGCCACCTCGAGATCGGGCTCGGAGTCGGCATCGAAGACGTAGAGCTGGCCGCCCTGCCCGCTGCCTTCGACGGCGCTCAGCTTGCCCTTGTCGTTGGTCTCGAACTCCTTGATGTAGGTGCCGGTGATCACCACTTCCTTGACCGCCGGGATCACGCGCGAGAGCTGGCGCAGGTCCATGAAGGTCGGGCCGCTCTTGTTGCTGGCCAGGCGCTTGACGATGGCGACCGCCGTCGGATCCGGTGCCTCACCGCGCTGGCCGCAGGCGTCCATGTACTCGACGATGCGCTTGCGCAGCGTCTCGTCGAGCACGTCGCGCACGATGTCCTCCAGGCCCCCGCCGGTCAGCGGGCTGCCGATGTTCTTCATCGCCCGCACCAGCAGGCCGAGCTTGGTGCCACCGGTGCCTTCGACGATGCGCGCCGTCGTCTCGTCGTCGTTGCCGATCCGGGTGAACTCTTCGGACGTGATGCCGGCCGCCACCAGCGCGGCGGTCATCGAACCCACCGAAGCGCCGGCGATCCTCTTCGCGTCCTTCAGCACGCCGCTGTCGTGCAGCGCCTTCACCGCGCCGGGCAGCGCGACGCCCTTGCCGCCGCCGCCCGAGAAGGTCACTTCCTTGACTGGCGGCGGGGGTGCGGTGTAGCTGACCGCCCCGCCGGGCAGCTTGGCCACGCTGATCTTCTTGCCGCTCGGCGCGACGAAGGCGACCGGCTTGGCCGCCGGGGCGATCACCGCGTTCGAGCGCGGCCGGTCCAGCGGGATCTGGATGGCGCCCTTGGGGTGGGGCAGGCTGGTGTTCAGCGGCACTTCGCGCACCGGCTTGCGCGGCGCTGCCGGCGTGCCGGACCCGCGCGGGTTCTCGACGCCAAGAACGCGTCGCAGCCACTCGTCCTTCTTCAGCTCATCGTCCA
>Ga0247779_1000750_pt1 | contig 17731 bp, 13 predicted proteins | sample UWRJL221509R5_FD_179925 | JGI IMG/M metagenome (GOLD analysis project Ga0247779, IMG submission 179925) | Plant litter microbial communities from Arlington Agricultural Research Station in Wisconsin, United States - UWRJ-L221-509R-5 | ecosystem: Environmental > Terrestrial > Plant litter >... | reverse complement strand
TGAAGAAAAACGCCATCGCCGCGCCCTGCAGGATCGTCGGGATCAGGATCGTGTAGAAGTCGGCCTGCGTGTTGAAGTTCGAGCGCATCCACAGCACCGCGCCGAAGCCGACGAAGGCCACCGTCGCGAGCTTGCGCGGATCGATCTTGCTGACGTTCTTGCCGACCCACGGCGACAGGATGATCGCCAGGATGCCCACCGGTGCCGTCGCGAGGCCGGCCCAGGTCGCGGTGTAGCCCATGTACTGCTGCAGCCACAGCGGCAGCAGCACCACGTTGCCGAAGAACAGGCCGTACGCGATCGCCAGCGTCGCCGCGCCGAACGCGAAGTTGCGCCGCGCGAACAGCCGGATGTCGACCACCGGGTGGGCGTCGGTGAGCTCCCACGCCACGAACACCGCGAACGAGATCACCACGATGATGGCCAGCGTGACGATGGTGCTCGAGTTGAACCAGTCGAGCTCCTTGCCCTTGTCCAGCATCACCTGCAGGCAGCCGACCCACAGCACGAGCATGGCCAGGCCGATGCCGTCGATGGGGCGCTTGACGATGGGCGTCTCGCGCTTCTTGTAGATGCTCCACGTCACGCCCGCGGCGAAGATGCCCACCGGGATGTTGATGTAGAAGATCCACGGCCACGTCCAGTTGTCCGTGATGTAGCCGCCCAGCAAGGGCCCGGCCACGGGCGCGACCAGCGTGGTGACGCCCCACAGCGCCAGCGCCGAGCCGGCCTTGTGCGGCGGATAGGTCGACAGCAGCAGCGTCTGCGAGAGCGGGATCATCGGCCCCGCCACGAAGCCCTGCAGCACGCGGAACGCGATCAGCAGCTCGATGGACGGCGCCAGGCCGCACATGATGGAGGCGATCACGAACAGGATCACGCTCATCGTGAACAGCCGCACCGCGCCGAAGCGCTGCGTGAGCCAGCCGGTGAGCGGCACGGAGATCGCGTTGGCCACGCCGAAGCTCGTGATGACCCAGGTTCCCTGCGAGATGCTGACGCCCAGGTCGCCCGAGATCGACGGCAGCGACACGTTCGCGATCGAGGAGTCGAGCACGTTCATGAACGTCGCCAGCGACAGCGACAACGTGCCCATCACAAGCGCGCCGCCTTTCAGCGGGGCGCGCGCCGCTGGTGCGGGTGAGCTCATGATTGCTTGTGGTGGCGGTGCCTGGTGGCGGCCGACGCGACCTTGACGGCGGAGCCGGAAGCCGCGGCCGTGGGGGCCGACGCGGGCTGCGGCGCGGCGCTCGCCTGCGTCCTCATGCGGCCGCCGCCGTTGGCCGCGATGATGCGCGCCACCTCGGCGTCGGCATCGTGCGACAGCGAGTCGAACACGGTCGTGGAGGCGACGGCGCCCTGCGCCTGCGTGCGCGGCGTGCTCTCGACGGACGTGCCGCTCTCGTCGGCGACGTTCACCGTCACGTTCATCGACAGGCCCACGCGCAGCGGGTTCTGCGCGATCTCCTTCGGATCGAGCGAGATGCGCACGGGCACGCGCTGCACGACCTTGATCCAGTTGCCGGTGGCGTTCTGCGCCGGCAGCAGCGAGAACGCCGCGCCGGTGCCGGCGCCCAGGCCCAGGACCTTGCCGTGGAAGACCACGTGCTTGCCGTAGACGTCGGCCTCGAGCGTGGCCGGCTGGCCGATGCGCAGGCGCTCGAGCTGGCCTTCCTTGAAGTTGGCGTCGACCCAGGCGTTGTCCAGCGTGACGACCGACATCAGCGGCACGCCGGCCTGCACGCGCTGGCCCACCTGCACGCTGCGGCGCGCGACGGTGCCGCTGACCGGCGCCGGCACGTCGGCGCGCTGCACCGCGAGCCAGGCCTCGCGCACCTTGGCGGCGGCGCGCTGCACGTTCGGGTGGTCGGCGACGGTGGTGCCTTCGGTCTGCGACTGGTTGGAGCCCAGCTGCTCCCGGGCGGCGTCCAGCGCCGACTTCGCGGCGATGTAGGCGCTCTTGGCCGAGGCCAGCTGGTCGGTCGCGTGGCTGTACTCTTCCTTGCCGACGGCGCCGGTCTTGACCAGCGGCGCACGCCGGTTGACGTCATCCTGCGCCTTGTCCAGGTCCGCCTTGGCACGCGCGGCGTCGGCGGCGCGGGCGTCGATCTGCGCCTGCAGCGTGGAGTTGTTGGCGAACAGGATGCGCGTCTCGCGCACCGTCTGCGCCAGCGCGGCCTCGGCCTGGTCCAGCGCGACGCGCGCGTCGGCCGGATCGAGCTTGACCAGCAGCTGGCCGGCCTTGACGAAGTCGGTGTCGTCGGCGTTGATGGCCGTGACGGTGCCGCCGGCCTGCGCCGTGATCTGCACGACGTTGGCCTGGACGTACGCGTTGTCGGTGGACTCGGAATGGCGGCCCGTCATCCAGTAGTAGATGCCGTAGCCGCCGCCGATCACCAGCACGGCCACGGCGATCGAGGTCAGCGCGATGCGGCGCTTCGGGTTGCCGGCCGGCGCGGTGGTGTCGGGAGCGGCGTTGTTGTTGGCAGGTGCGTTCATGATCGTTTAAGCGGGCGTGAGGTTGTCGTTCTTGGCGGTGGTCGTCGGCGCGGCGGCCGCGGCGGACGGCGGCGAGCCCCCCGGGAGGCCCGCGGTCCAGCCGCCGCCAAGGGCCTTCATCAGCTGGGCCTGGACGTCCAGCGCGCGGTACTCGAGGTCGACCTCGAGGCGGCGTTCGCCGAGCATCTGCGTCTCGGCGTTGAGCACGATCAGCAGGTTGCCCAGGCCCTGGCCGTAACGGGTCTGCGAGAAGTCGTAGCTCGCGGTGGACGCGGCCAGCGCCTGGCGCTGGAGATCCAGCTGCCGGGCGATGGACGCGGCCGACGTCGCCGCGTCGGAGGCCTCGCGCACCGCATCGATCACCTGCTGGTTGTAGGCCTGGATCGCGGCGTCGCGGTCGGCGCCCTTGCCCTTGAGCTGGGCGCGCAGCTGGCCGCCCTCGAAGATCGGCAGGTGGATGGCCGGGCCGAAGTTCCACGCCTTGCTGGGCAGCTCGAGCAGCTTGTCCAGGTGGATCGCGTCGAGGCCGAAGCCGGCCGAGAAGTTGATGTCCGGATAGAAGCGCGTGCGCTGCGACGCGACCTCCTGGTTGGCGACTTCGACCCGCGCGAGCGCCGCGGCGACGTCGGGGCGGCGCGCGATGAGGTCGGCGCCGAGCACCGGCGGCTGCGGCGACACGTGCAGCCGGTCGAGCGTCGGCGCGAGCGTGGCGAGCGCGTCCATCGGTTGCGCGGTGAGCGCGGCCAGCATGTGGCGCGTCAGGTCGATCTGCTCGTCGAGCGCCTCGATCTGCGCCAGCGTGTCGGGCAACGCGCCCTCGCCCTGCTTCTGCTCGACGACGGTGTCGAGGCCGGCGCCCACGCGCTGCTGGATCAGCGACAGCATCTGCTTGCGCTGGTCGTAGGTGCGCTGCACGACGGCGCGCTGGCTCTCGAGGCGGGCCAGCGAGAAATAGGTGCGCACGACCTGCGCGGCGATCTGCTGCGCGGCGACGTCCGCGTCCGCCTGCGCGGCACGCGCGGTGCCGAGCGCGGCCTCCAGGTCGTGCTTCTGGCGGCCGAACGCGTCCAGGTCCCACGTGAGGCCCAGGGTGAGGTCGGACTGGTCGAAGATCGTGCCGGCGTACGGCGGCGGGAAGATGCCGTTCTTGGACAGCAGCTCGCGATTGACCGAGGCGGTCAGCCCGACCTGCGGCAGCTCGCCGCCGTGCACCGCCTGCGCCACCGCCTGCGCGCGCGTGACGCGGGCCCGCGCGGCGCCGAGGTTGGGCGAGCCGTCGAGCGCCTTGGCCACGAGCGCGTCCAGCTGGGCGTCGCCGAACTGGTGCCACCACTGGGCATCGACGGACGTCGTCTGCTGGCCGGCGGCCAGGCCGAGCTGCTCGGCGGTGCGCTGCGCGACGGGCGCCGACTGGTGGCCGGGGGAGGCGCAGCCCGCCAGCATCAGCACGGCGGCCGACGCCACGGCCAGCGCCAGGGTGCCGGTCGACAGCACGCGCGGCATGTCGATAGCCAGGCCGCGCTGCGGGCCCTTGCGGGACGGACGCTGCGCGGGCTGCGATTCCCCGGTCTCCGGGGAGGCGCCCGCACGGCGCGGGCATTCTTGTCGTTGATGGACGTTCAGCATGGGAGTCTTTCAGTCGGGAGTCGCTGAATTGTTGGCAGTGGCGGCCCGCAGGGCTTCGCCATTGGCGCGCATGCGCTTGAGCATGCTCAGCAGCGCGCGCCACTCTTCCTTCGAGAAGCCGGCGAGGTGCAGGTTGAGCACCTCGGCCAGCACGGCAGGAACGACGGCGGCCACTTCGCGGCCGGCCTCGGTCAGTTCCAGGTTCACCACGCGCCGGTCCTCGCTCGAGCGCACGCGGGCCACCAGGCCCTTGGCTTCGAGCCGGTCCAGCGCCCGCGTCATCGCCCCCGGGTCGCTCTGCAGCGTACGGGCGAGTTCGGCCACGGTGCCGCATTCGCCGTGGGCCAGCTTGAACAGCGGCACCCACTGGGCGTGCGTCAGGTCGTGATCGACCAGGCGGCGATCGACCTGGTGCGTGATCGACCCGATGACGCCCTTGAGCACGGACCCGACGCTCTCCTCCTGGCTGTAGCCTTCGGCGGAGTAGAAGTCGGCCCGCGGCAACGGATCGTTGGTGGATGACATGGACGGGAATATACTTGCTTAGGCAGTCAATGCATCGACAATGATTGAATAGGCTTTTATTGTGTGGGGGGAATACCCTTGCCGTGCCCGGAAAAGACGCCTGTAACGCTCAACCCGTAGACTGAACGCCCATGACCTCTGCTTCCGAACGCGCGAAAGCGGCCACGCCGCGCTCGCTGTCAGGCCTGCTTCCCTTCCTGCGGCCCTACCGCGGGCGCATCGTCGCGGCGATCGTGTTCCTCATGGCCGCGTCGATCACCACGCTGGCCTTTCCGGTCGCGCTGCGCAAGCTCATCGACGGCGGCCTGGGCCTGTCGGGCTCGGCGGGCGTCGCGGCCGGCGTCGGCTCGGCCGCGGCGAACGGCGAGCGGCTGATGGCATTGCGCGACCACTTCCTGGCGCTGTTCGGCGTCGGCATCGCGCTGGGGGTGTTCTCGGCGCTGCGCTTCTATTCGGTGTCGTGGCTGGGCGAGCGCGTCACCGCGGACCTGCGCAGCGCCGTCTACCGCCACGTCGTCAGGCAGAGCCCGGCCTTCTTCGAGACCAACGCGACCGGCGAGGTGCTGTCGCGCCTGACCACCGACACCACGCTCGTGCAGCAGGTCGTCGGCTCCAGCCTGTCGATGGGCCTGCGCAACGGCGTGATGGGCATCGGCGCGATGGTGATGCTGATCGTCACCAACCCGACCGTGATGACGCAGGTGCTGGGCATACTGGTGCTCGTCGTGGCGCCGACGATGGCGTTCGGCCGCCGCGTGCGCAAGCTGAGCCGCGCCAGCCAGGACCGCGTGGCCGACTCGAGCGCGATCGCCGCCGAGGTGCTCAACGCGATCCCCGTCGTGCAGAGCTACACGCAGGAAGGCCGCGAGGCCGCGCGCTTCGAGCTCTCCACGGAGCACGCGTTCGACACCGCCCGCAAGCGCACGCGCATGCGCTCCATCCTCGTGGCCTTCATCATCAGCGCGACCTTCGGCGCGCTGCTGTGGGGCCTGTACCAGGGCACACAGGCCGTGCTGGGCGGCAAGATCACGGCGGGGCATCTGGGCGAGACGGTGGTCTACGTGATGCTGCTGGTCAGCAGCGTGGCGGTGCTATCCGAGGTCTACGGCGACCTGCTGCGCGCCGCCGGCGCCACCGAGCGGCTGATGGAGTTGCTGGCGGCGGTGTCGCCGGTGGTCGACCCGGCCTCGCCGCAGATGCTGCCGCCCACGCGCGCGGGCTCGTCGGTCGAGCTGTCGCACGTGCAGTTCCACTACCCGTCGCGCCCGCTGCATGCGGCGCTGGCCGACTATTCGCTGCGCGTGAAGCCCGGCGAGACGGTGGCGCTGGTCGGCCCCAGCGGCGCCGGCAAGAGCACGGTCTTCCAGCTGCTGCTGCGCTTCTACGACACCGGCGCCGGCACCGTGATGATCGACGGCGTCGACGTGCGCGCCACCTCGCTGCACGAGCTGCGCTCGCGCATCGGCATCGTGCCGCAGGATTCGACCGTGTTCTCGGCCAACGCGCTGGAGAACATCCGCTACGGCCGGCCCGACGCGACGGACGACGAGGTCATGGCCGCCGCGCGCGCCGCGTTCGCCGACGAGTTCATCCAGCGCCTGCCCGAGGGCTACCAGACCTTCCTCGGCGAGCGCGGGGTGCGGCTGTCGGGCGGCCAGCGCCAGCGCATCGCGATCGCGCGCGCGATGCTCAAGAACCCGCCGCTGCTGCTGCTCGACGAAGCCACCAGCGCGCTCGACGCCGAGAGCGAGCGGATGGTGCAGGCGGCGCTCGAGGCCGCGATGGCCGACCGCACCACGCTGGTCATCGCGCACCGCCTGGCCACGGTGCAGAAGGCCGACCGCATCATCGTGATGGAACAAGGCCGCATCATCGAGGAAGGCAACCATCAGGAGCTGATGCAGCGCGGCGGGCTCTACGCGAAACTCGCGCGCATGCAGTTCCACACGGATCCCGCCGACCCGTCCCTCGAGGCGGCCGAGCCGCAGGAAGCCGCCTGACGCCCCCCGAAACCCATGCCGACTCCTCCCGAAGACGTCGACGCCCTGTTCGACGCCCCCGCACCGCCGCCTCCCGTCTTGCCCACCTCGCCGCTGCCCGGCATGCCGCCGGCCGAAGGCCGCAAGGAGCATCGCGTGAAGGTCTCCTGGCCCGCACGTGTCCAGCTGCCCGGCGGCAAGGTGCTCGAGCTGCGCGTGCGGGACCTGTCCGAAAGCGGGGTCGGCCTGCTCACCGAGCGGCACATCCCGCCCAGCACGGTGCTGAACTTCGCGATGGGCGTGCCGGATCCGGACCAGGCGGCCAGGATCACGCCGGTGACCGGCACCATCCGCACGACCTACGTGGTGGTGAAAGGCCCCGACCTGATGTGCGGCGGCCTGTGGGTCTCGCTGGCGTCTGACGGCCGCGAGCTGCTGGACAAGTGGATACGCAAGCTGCGCAAGTGAAGCGATCCGGCGGCGCGTGGCTGGCTCGATGGTTCGCCGCGCCGCGGGACGCGCAGGGTGTGGCACGGCGACGCGGGGGACCTTTGCTCGCTGCGATCCCCCGCGATGCCGCGCCTACCCCATCGCGCCTGTCGCGCGACGGGGCGTCGTGCCGCTCAGGGCGCGTACAGCGCCGTGCAATGCCCCGGTTGCGCCGGGTTCTGCGCGATGGCGCCCCCCTTGGCCACGCACTGGCTCGCCGGCAGCGGCGCGCGGGTCTCGACGTGCGCCACCAGCAGGTCGAACGCCGCGTGCGCATGCGGCTCGATGAGCGCGAGCTGCGGGAAGGTGTCCTGGAACGTCTCGATGTGGTTGCCGTTCTGCACCTCGTAGAGCCGGTAGGGCGCGTCGCGCTCGTCGTGGCGCGGGCCGTCGGCCGACTGCGCCGCCGCCACCTTGCGGGCATAGGCACGCGCGTGGTGGTCGATCGGCAGCAGCGCGTCCATCGTGCCCGCGACGGTGAGCAGCGGGCGCTGGATGCGGCCGGTCGTCGCGAACGACTTCATCTGCGCGCCGACATCCGACGCCGACAGCCGCGCGACGTAGTTGTACGTGCCGGTGCCGCTGCCCGGCGGCGGCCCGTAGGTGTCGTAGGTCGGGTCCAGCCGCTTCTGCCACTGGCATTGCGTCACCTCCCAGAACTGCGCCCAGTAGTTCGTCCACAGCGAGGACGTCGGGCTCGCGACGATGTCGGGCGGATAGCCGGCCGCGCGGATGTTCTTGGCCGCGGTGCTGTTCGGGTCGAGCCCGGCGGCCGTGTAGTCGGCGAAGTTGAGCACGGCGGCCGGCAGGTCGGTCAGCAGGTTGGGCGCGTGCTTGTCGACGAACGTGCCCTCCCAGTCGACGCCGCCGTCGAACAGCTCGGGCGCCGTCTCCACCGCGCGGCGCACCTGGTAGCCGCCGTTGGACGTGCCCACCGCGTACGTGAAGCGCGGCATGCGGCCGTAGTTCGACAGCACGCCCTGGCGCGCCAGTTGCGCCGCCTTGAGCATGAACTCGGTCCAGCGCGTGAAATCCTGGCGCGGGCCGTCGTCGTAGAAGTCGACGTAGACGGGCGACACCGGATTGAGCCGGCACGCCAGCGGGTCGGCCGCCGTCGACAGCTGCAGGTTGAGGACGCCCTTGTTCTGCGACGCGTACGCATAGCCCTTCTGCAGCACGTAGTCGCTCCACGAGAAGTCGCCGTTGAACTCGCTGCGCGTGCCCGACGCGCCGGCGACGACGAGGCGGCCGTTCCAGTCCCGGGGCAGGCGCAGGAGGAAGCGCGCCTGGCCGGTGGGGTCGGACGCGATGCGGCCGTCGAGCTGCAGGCCCGGCACCACCTTCGTGACCGGCGCGCGCTTGCCCGCGCTGGGCGCGATGGTGGCGCGGTCCGTCTGCGGCGTGAAGGCGAACGGCGGCAGGCCGGGGATCGAATCGTTGGCCGGCGTGGTGGCCGGGTTGGTGGTGGTGAGGTCGGCGCTGTCGGTGCAGGTGGCGTCGGCGAGCGCCCCGCCGAACTGCCGCAGCAGGTGCTCGCAGGCGGTCGATGCACTGGCCGCGAGCGGCGCGAAGCAGGCGAGCGCCAGCACGGGCGCCCGACGGCGGATCGAGATCGTCATGGGGAGTCTCCTTGGGTTTCTTGTGGGCCCGGGCAGACTACTGCCGTGACGAGGGCGGCGCAATCACGCGATCCCGGCCATCGTCATTCCACCTAAGGGAATGCCCGCAGCGGTCGCTGCGGGCGACTCTTCAGTAGGTCTGGGGCGATCCGCCCTTGCGGCTGTACGCGGCCGTGCCGGTCGCGCCGAGCACGCCGCCGACCACCAGCACGTAGCACAGCGACAGCATGCCCGTCGTGCCCTGGATCGCCGCCAGCCCGGCGCCGCCCGCCACCAGCCCGACGGCGGCGAGCAACGCGAGGATCAGCAGCGGTGTCGCCACGAAGCGCGTCGCGGTGCCGCGCAGCGGGTCGAGGTCGCTGACGACCAGCAGGAACCAGCCCACCGCCGTCAACAGCGGAAACAGGATCCACAGCGACGGGCCCGCCGGCGCCACCAGCCCGAAGGGCGCCGCGGCGAGCAGCGCGCCGGCGAGGATGCCCAACGCGGCCAGCAGGCCGCCTGCGATCGCGATCATCTGATGCTCCCGGAATCGAGGATGACGCGAGCATAGACCAGCCGGCCCGGCGCGCGCAGCCGGGCTGGCCCGGACGGATGGACGCGCCGCGACCCGAAGCGCCGCGCCTGCGCGACGGCTCACGCCTTTCGACGACCGAGCCCGCCGGGGAGACGGCGAGCGCGACACCGGCGGCTGCGGCCGCACGGTTCGCGGCGAGCCCGTCCGAGCCGCGAAGTGGAATGCGACTTGCCGTCACCGACCACGGCGACGTCGCCGCACTGGAGTCCCCATGCGCCTACCCCTCTTCCTTCCCGTGATCGCCGCGACAGCCGCGCTGTGTGCATGCCATCCGACGAGCCAGCCTGCATCGCAGGGCACGCAGAGCGCAGCGACCGCGGCGATCGGCGCAGGCAGCGCCCCCGCGAGCGCCGCGGACGTGTCCGCCAACGCCGCCGCGTCGAGCGCCGAGGCCGTCACCAACGCCAACACGGCCTCGACCGCCATGGCCGCGCAAGCCGCTTCGGGCGCGGCGTCCGCCCTGCCGTGATCCGGCCGCGGCCGGCGCCTCGCCGCTCCGCTCCGCGCCGCGCTGGCCGGCTCCTGGCGACGCTGGCGCGCCGGCGGCTTGCATCGCCTCGCACGCGTGGTCGGCCGCGCCGCGCCGGCCGGCCGGCTCCGGGCACGCTTGCGCGCCGGCGGCTTGCATCGCGTCGCACGGCGTGGTCGAGCGCGCAGCGCGGCACGGGCGGCGCGAGGACTGCGCGACCGCGCGTTCCACCCGCCTGGAGCGCCTATTTCGAGAACCAGCCCGAGATGCGCTGGCCGATGCGCTTGAAGAAGCCGGCCCGCTCCACGGCCGCGAGCGCGACGACCGGCGCCTCGCCGAGCGGCTTGCCGCCGGCGCTGGCCACCACCTTGCCGATGACCGCGCCCTTGGCGATCGGCGCCGTCAGGTCCGGGTTGAGCGTGACGGTGGTCTGCACCGTGGCGGCCTTGCCCTTCGCCACCACCAGCGTCCACGGCTGCGCCACGCCCGCGGCGACCGTCGGCGCCACGCCGTACAGCACCTTCGCGGTGGCCAGCGTCGCGCCGGCCTGCGCGGGGGTCGCCTCCTCGAAGTTGGCGTAGCCCCAGTTGAACAGCACGCGCGTCTGGTCGGCCCGCGCCTGGGCGCTGTCGGCGGCCATGATGACCGAGATCAGGCGCATCCCGTTGCGCTTGGCGGACGCCGTCAGGCAGTAGCCCGCCTCGTCCGTGTGGCCCGTCTTCAGCCCGTCGACGGTGGGGTCGGTGTAGAGCAGCGCGTTGCGATTGCCCTGCTTGATGCCGTTGTAGGTGAACTCGTGCTCCGCGTAGATCGGGTAGTAGTCGGCGCTGTTGCGGATGATCGCCTGGGCGAGCACCGCGAGGTCGCGCGCGGAGGCCTTGTGGTTCGGGTCGGGCAGGCCGGCCGAATTCTCGAAGTGCGAATGGGTCATGCCCAGCCGCGCCGCCTCGGCGTTCATCATGGCCGCGAAGCCGGACTCCGAGCCGCCGACGTGCTCGGCCAGCGCCTTGGAGGCATCGTTGCCGCTGTCGATGATCACTCCGCGCAGCATGTCCATCAGGCTGGCCTGCGCGTTGAGCGGCACGAACATGCAGCTGTCGCCGTCCTTGCCGCCGCGGCACCACGCGCTCAGCGACATCGTGACGGGCTCGGTCGGCTTCAGCCTGCCGGCCTTGAGGCCCTGCTCCACCAGGTAGCTGGTCATCATCTTGGTGAGCGACGCCGGAGGCAGCGGCTCGTCGCCGTTGAAGGAGGCGAGGATCTGGCCGGTGTTGAAGTCCATCAGCACCCAGGCCTTGTTGGCGAGCACCGGCACCGACAGGCCGTTCGCGTCGGTGGTCATCGCCGGTGCGGCGGCGGCTGCCTTGCGGGCCGCGGCGTGCGGCTTGGGGTGCGGCGCACTGGACGCGGGAGCCGCCGCGGCGACGAGGCAGGCGGCGGCGATGACGGAAGGAAGCAGGCGCGAGGCGCGGAGACGGATGATCATTGAGCGAGGCTTCTCGAAGAGGCGGTGGCGGCCGCGGCGAGCCGGAGCCGGGAAATCGGGCGTGGCGTCATGGCGATGCTCGACAGGGAGCGCGCAGGAGGCGGGTGCGAGATTGTGCCGGATGCGTGCGCACCGCCGCCGTCCGCAGCCGCGCGCCGCGTTCAGGTCGGGGCCTCGGGAGCCCGGCTGCCCTGCGACGCATCGAGCGCCCGCCCGAGCGCCTGCAGCGCCGGCCCGATCTGCGCGGGCTCGCGCATCGCCTGGCGCGCCGCGCCGATCGCCTTGCGCACCGCGCCCGGCGTCTCCCCGCGCTCGACCAGCGCCAGCAGCGGCGCCTCGCACGCGGCGAGCGCGACGATCCAGTCGACCGGCTGCAACGGCTGCCAACGGCGCAGCACGAGATGGCGCGTGCGGAACGACGGCCGCAACTGCTCGACCCGCCGGATCGCCGCCGCAACGGCGTGCGGGCCGCGCGCGGCGGCCTGCGGATCGAGCGCCTGCGACATCGCCGCCAGCGCGTCGGCGATGCGCCGGCGCAGCACGTCGGTCGAGCGGATCGGATAGACGAACCACGCCGCGGCCAGGCCGGTCGCCGCGCCGATCAGGATCTCGAGCAGCCGTTGCCACAGCAGCGGGGCCGCCGCGGCGGGCTGCAGCGTCTGCAGCAGCGCGAGCGCCAGTGTCACGAACAGCGCCCACCAGCCGTAGCCCGCGGGCCGCAGCCACACGCCCAGGAACACGCTGGCGAGGATGAGCGCGGCGGCCGACGGCCCGCCGGCCGCGAGATGGCCCGCGACGCCCGTCGCCACGAGCGTGCCGCCCGCCGCGCCGAGCACGCGCAGCGCGCTCTTGTGGACGACGTCCTGGCGCCCGCGGTTGCCGCTGTTGACGATGAACGCCGTCAGCACGATCCAGCTCCAGTGCGACGGAAACGCCAGGTAGCCGATCGCGAACGACGCCGCGAGGGCCGCGGCCATCTGCAGCGCCATGCGCGTGTGCGGCGACGGCCGCATCGCGTCGGCGTGGGCGGGCGGCGCGACGTCGGCGTCGACGTCGGCATCGGCCGGGGACAGCCAGCGCAGCCGTCTTCCGATCGCCCGCGCGAGCAGCACGCAGGCCAGCGCGGCGAGCGCCACCGCCACGGGCACCAGCCACGCCGGCAGCGCGCCCGCGTCGCGGTGCGGCAGGCGCGGCACGACGAGGATCGTCACCAGCGGCAGCGCGGCGAGCGCGCCGGCGCGCCGGGCGCGCGGGCCGAAGCGGCGCATCCAGATCGACGCCGCCATGCCCGCGACGAACACCGCCGCGCCCGCCCATGGCGCGGCGTGCAGCAGCGTGCCGACGCCGACGGCCGCGAGGCCGACCAGCGGCAGCGCGATCAAGGATTCGAGCGCCCCGCGGCGCGCGTCGGCCAGGTGGCTGCGCGCGAGCGACAGCGCCAGCACGGCGCCCAGGACGCCGGACGCGGCGCCGGGCTCGATCCATTGCGCGCAGGCCAGCGTGCCCAGCATCGCGAGCAGCGTCAGCACCGCTTCGCGCAGCGCGGGCAGCAGAGGTTCGGACATGGCGGACCTGTTCAAAAAATGGACGTTCGCGGTCGACGGATGGCCGGATTCTCGCCGCCAACTGACGCCGGTCTTACAGCGTGGGAAGCGATGGCCGGCCGGCTGCCCGCCTGCACCGAATTGGCTCTCGGGGTTTGCACGAGTCTGCGGCGAATACGTAGGTTCAAAGAGTTACAGCGGCACCACAATGGTCCGGCGGAATTCAACTCGCTTTGAATCACAAACGCGAGGCAACAGCAGTTTGCCCAAACGGAGACACAACCCATGAAGTTCATTTCTCGACTCACCGGCGTCGCCCTGGCCTGCACGGCCGCCACCGCCTTCGCGGCCGACCCGATCAAGATCGGCGTCGACGGCCCGTTCACCGGCGGCTCGTCCTCGATGGGCGTCAGCATGCGCGACGGCGTGCGCCTGGCGGCCGAGGAGATCAACAAGGCCGGCGGCGTCCTCGGGCGCCAGATCCAGCTCGTCGAGCGCGACGACGAGGCGAAGAACGAACGCGGCGTGCAGATCGCCCAGGAGCTGATCAACAACGAGAAGGTGGTCGCGGTCGTCGGCTACATCAACACCGGCGTGGGCCTGGCGTCCGAGCGCTTCTTCCAGAACGCCAAGATCCCCGTCATGAACAACGTGGCCACCGGCTCGGTGCTGACCCACCAGTTCGACAAGGAGCCCGACAACTACGTGTTCCGCAACGCCGCCAACGACTCGATCCAGGCGCCGATGATCGTCGAGGAGGCCATCACGCGCCGCGGCTTCAAGAAGCCTGCCATCCTGGCCGACTCCACCAACTACGGCCAGCTCGGGCGCCAGGACCTGGAGAAGGCGCTGACGTCCAAGGGCGTCAAGCCGGTGACGGAAGAGAAGTTCAACATCGGCGACGTCGACATGACGGCGCAGCTGCTCAAGGCCAAGGAGGCCGGCGCCGACGTGGTGCTGACCTACGGCATCGGGCCGGAGCTGGCGCAGATCGCCAACGGCATGACCAAGCTGGGCTGGAAGGTGCCCATCGTCGGCAGCTGGACGCTGTCGATGGCCAACTACATCGACAACGCCGGCCCCGGCGGCGAAGGCGCGCGCATGCCGCAGACCTTCATCCAGGAGCCGACCACGCCGAAGCGCCAGGCCTTCATCATCTCGTACCTCAAGTCCTTCGCCCCGAAGAACAACCGCATGGATTCGCCGGTGTCGGCCGCGCAGGGCTACGACTCGGTCTACCTGCTGGCCGCCGCGATCAAGCAGGCCGGCTCCACCGACGGCCCGAAGATCAAGGCCGCGCTGGAAGACCTGAAGACGCCGGTCGAAGGCGTCGTGACGACCTACAACAAGCCGTTCTCCAAGACCGACCACGAGGCCATCACCGCCAACATCCCGGTGTTCGGCGAGGTCAAGGGCAACCGCGTCGTGTACGCGTACGCCGAAGACCAGAAGAAGGCGTCCGAGGTTCGCCTGAAGAAGTAAGTTCCGCCAGGAGGCGAGCGCCGCCGCGGCTGTTCCAGGCCGCGGCGGCGCCTTCGTTTCGAATCCACCGATCCTGATATCCCGGGCCACGCATGCAAATCCTGACCCAACTCGTCTTCAGCGGCATCGCGCTGGGGATGATCTACGCGGTGATCGCGTTCGGCTACCAGCTGACCTTCGCCACCTCCGACACCTTGAACTTCGGCCAGGGCGAGGCGCTGATGCTGGGCGCCCTCGTCGGCCTCACGCTCGTGGGCATGGGCGTCAATTACTGGCTGATGATCCCGATCGTGTGCGTGTTCGGCGCGATCCAGGGCGCGGTCGTCGAGCGCATCGGCGTGCGGCCGGCGATCAGGATCAAGAGCGAGTTCGGCTGGATCATGTCCACCATCGCTCTGGGCATCATCTTCCGCAACGTGGCCGAGAACGTGTGGGGCCGCGACATGCGCCCGTTCCCGTCGCCGCTGCCCGAGGCACCGCTGCACTTCCTGGGCGCCAACGTGCGGCCGATGGAGATCCTGGTGAGCGTCGGCGCCGTGCTGATGATGGCCGCGGTGGAGCTGTTCAACCGCAAGACGATCTGGGGCAAGGCGGTCGTGGCCACCTTCAACGACCGCGACGCCGCGCGCCTGATGGGCATCAACACCAGCCTGGTGATCACCTTCTCGTACGCGCTGTCGTCGATCAGCGCGGCGCTGGCGGGCGTGCTGATCGCCCCGCTCACCCTGGCCGGCCCGAACATGGCCGCCCAGCTGGGCCTGAAGGCCTTCGCGGTGGCCATCATCGGCGGCCTGACCAGCGGCATGGGCATCATCGTGGGCGGGATCATCCTGGGCATCGCCGAGAAGCTCACCGGCTTCTACGTTTCCACCGGCTACAGCGACGTGCCCGGCCTGGTGCTGCTGCTGATCGTCCTCGCCGTCCGCCCTGCCGGCCTGTTCGGCAAGACAGCCATCAAGAAGGTGTGAGCGAGTCCATGACGAAGTCCCGTCCCCTTCTCTTCGCCGCGATCGGCCTGGTGCTGCTCGCGCTGTTTCCCGTCGTCGTCGACAACGCGTACTACATCCACCTCGTCGAGACGATCTCGATCTACGCGATCCTGCTGTTCGGGCTCGACATCGTGGTGGGCTACACCGGCCAGGTGTCGCTGGGCCACGCGGGCCTGTTCGGCATCGGCGCGTACACCGCCGGCGTCGTGATCACGGCGTTCCCCAACACGCCGTTCGCGCTGATCCCGCTCATCGCGATCGCCGTCACCGCGCTGTTCGGCGCGATCCTGGCGCTGCCGGCGCTGCGCGTGACGGGGCCGTACCTGGCGATGGTCACGCTCGCGTTCGGCACCATCATCCAGATCCTGATCAACGAGATGGACTTCCTCACCAACGGGCCGATGGGCATCACGCTGACCAAGCCCGTGGTGCTCGGCCACACGATGAGCGATCGCGAGTTCTTCTGGGTGGTCGCGTTCCTGCTGGTGGCCGCGCTGCTGGTGGTGCACCGCATCCTGCGCTCGCACCTCGGGCGGGCGTTCGAGGCGCTGCGCGGCAGCCCGGTGGCCTCGGACTGCATGGGCGTGTCGGTGTACCGCTACAAGGTCTACGCGTTCGTCGTCAGCGCCGGCCTGGCCGGCCTGGCGGGCTCGCTGTACTCGTACTCCGAGCAGTACATCTCGCCCAACACCTACAACTTCGAGCTGACGGTGCTGTTCCTGCTGGCCATCATCATGGGCGGGCGCAAGACGCGCTCGGGCGCGCTGCTGGGCGCGGCCATCATCGTGATGCTGCCCAAGCTGCTCGACGACATCGTGCTGTTCCGCTATGTGTCGGTGACGTTCGCGGTGCTGGTGCTGATCGGCGGGGCCGTCTTCGTCGCGCGCGGCAAGTCCACGCCGCAGCGCGTGGCCGTGCCGATCGTGGGCACCGTGGCGCTGGCGGCGGTGTCGTTCGCGCTCCACAACATCGGCGACTGGCGGCTGGCCATCTTCGGCCTGATCACGCTGCTGGTGGTCTACTACCTGCAGGACGGCATCGTCGGCTTCGCGCGCCAGGTGCTGGGCTGGCGCGGCCACGGCGCCAGCGACGCGCAGGCCGCGGCCACGCTGCCGGCGGCCGCCAGCGCGGTGTCGACGTCGGTGGCCGAGGCGGCCACGCCGGCCACGCAGGACCTGGTCGCGGCCGACAAGGTGCTGATGCAGTTCGGCGGCCTGAAGGCGCTCAACGACGTCGACCTGCACGTCGCGCGCGGCACCATCCACGGGCTGATCGGCCCCAACGGCTCGGGCAAGAGCACGATGATGAACGTGCTGACCGGCATCTACGTGCCCACCGAGGGCGCGATCGCGTTCAAGGGGCAGTCCATCGTCGGCCGCACCTCGGCGCGCATCGCGCTGTCGGGCATCGCGCGCACGTTCCAGAACGTGCAGCTGTTCGGCGAGATGACGGCCTTGCAGAACGTGCTCGTCGGGCTGCACCACACGTACCGCAGCCACCTCGTGGACGTCGCGCTGCACCTGCCGCGCTTCCGGCGCGAGGAGCGCGCGGCCACGGCGCGTGCCTACGCGCTGCTGAAGTTCGTGGGCCTCGAGGCGCTCGCCGGCGAGGAGGCGCGCAACCTGCCGTACGGCAAGCAGCGCCTGCTGGAGATCGCCCGCGCGCTGGCCCTCAACCCCGAGCTGCTGCTGCTCGACGAGCCCGCGGCCGGCCTGACGGCGCCCGACATCCGGGAGCTCGTGGTCATCATCCGCAAGATCCGCGAGCACGGCATCACGCTGATCCTCATCGAGCACCACATGGACGTCGTGATGTCGGTGTGCGACGTCGTCACCGTGCTGGACTTCGGCCAGAAGATCGCCGAGGGCACGCCCGCGGCGGTGCAGGCCAACCCGCAGGTGATCAAGGCCTACCTCGGCGGGGAGCTCGAAGCTCCCGCCGCCCACTGATCAGGCGACCGGAAATCCCATGCTCTCGATCACCAATCTGCACGCCGGCTACGGCAAGGTCGAAGTCCTGCAGGGCATCTCGCTGGAGGTGCCCAAGGGCCAGGTCGTCACGCTGATCGGCTCCAACGGCGCCGGCAAGACGACCACGATGCGCGCCGTCTCGGGCATGATCGCGCCGCGCCAGGGCAAGGTCATGCTCGGCGACGTCGACATCACCGGCCGCGAGTCGCACCGCATCGCGCGGCTGGGCCTGGCGCACTCGCCCGAGGGCCGGCGCGTGTTCGCCACGATGTCGGTCAACGACAACCTGCTGCTGGGCGCGTTTCCGCGCTTTACCGGCGCGCGCCGCAAGGGCGACATCGCCGCCGACGTCGAGCGCGCGATGGAGTACTTCCCGCGGCTGAAGGAGCGCCGGCTGCAGCTGGCCGGCACGCTGTCGGGCGGCGAGCAGCAGATGCTCGCGATGGCGCGCGCCATGATGATGAACCCGGAGGTGGT
>Ga0247779_1000749_pt1 | contig 17769 bp, 17 predicted proteins | sample UWRJL221509R5_FD_179925 | JGI IMG/M metagenome (GOLD analysis project Ga0247779, IMG submission 179925) | Plant litter microbial communities from Arlington Agricultural Research Station in Wisconsin, United States - UWRJ-L221-509R-5 | ecosystem: Environmental > Terrestrial > Plant litter >... | reverse complement strand
CTGGGAAATGTTGAGAGCTTCTGGAGAAGTGCCAGAGCATACAGAGAGGTACGCAGAAGCTTATGCGGTCTCTCCTGAGCCTTGTATTCGTTTCCGGTCTTACCTTTGGGTACAGCACTAGAGAGACCATGGAATATTATGCGGACAAGATTTGGTTCATATTACATGGTTGGGCGCAAGACCAGGAAAGCGACCAACAACGTGGAGAGTCGACAAGCCAAGTCGATTTGATAATTTGAAAATGATAAAGATAGCGCAACCCCTGGAGCGAAGTTGAAAGCCCACGTTTAAACAGGTTTGAACACGCTCGAATCTCGGAGGCGAATTAGTGATACGCGACTTTTGGATGATCATTGACAGAAAGAGTGTTTGATGCGATTTTTGAGAACTTTGAAGAGCGATATGAACTGGAGTTACGATTGTCTGTATTTAGCCTAAGACAGAAAGAAAAGAACAAAAAACAGTCGGAAATTGGAATTTTCAATTAATATTCATAGTATTTGTCGTTATTTGTTATTTGTGTTCATCCCATCGGAAATAGTGCAAGAACGTCACTTGCAGCTTACTCGTAACTGGCTTTGTTCATAACTTCCAATGGCTCTACCTACGAATGGACGCGTTATCCTGGAGACTACAGTAGGGGAGATTGAAATAGAGCTATGGTCAAAGGTAAAAATAGATTACTTTTATCCTGAGATCGCCGCTGAACTCCCCGTCGTTCGAAGGAAACACCGAAAGCATGTCGGAATTTCCTGGCCCTCGCAATGGAGGGTTTGTGAGTTCATATAAAACTTGCAGAATATACGAATCTAACTCAATCACAGGGTACTATGATGGTGTAATCTTCCATCGGTACGCGAAATTATGAACAATATACGCGATGATGACAACTGAAGCTACGACAAGTGTTGTACCAGGTTTTCTTGTGCAGACAGGCGACAGAACAGGCACAGGCGCGGGAGGGGAGTCGTTCTATGGTGGTATGTCTTGCGTAATCTCTCCCACTATCCAACCAAGCTCACAATTCGCTTGTATAGAACCGTTTGAGGATGAAATTCATCCACGTTTGCGGTTTGCTCATCGAGGACTTGTGGGCATGGCCAACAACGGTGCCAAAAACTCGAACGACTCCCAATTCTTCATTACGCTAGGTGAGCTCGTTCAATTTAGCTACGTTTTCAAGTGTTAAAACACGAAATAGATCGAGCAGATGAACTTCATGGCAAGCACACACTCTTCGGTCGCTGCATGGGAGATACGGTGTACAGTATGCCTCTGGATATTGTTAGTCAGATCACAGCTAACTTATGCTGCGACAGATGTTATGAAAATTGGCGAAATGGGTGCGACTATATCTCTTACTGACTAAGGCATGACGTTGATTAAAATCCAGAGCTTGACAAGGAGGGACGGCCAGTCTAGTGAGATTATGGACCTTGTCTTTTTTGTTCTTAATTAATTTTTTCTAGCCCACCAAAAATCAAATCAGTCCGCATTGTCGACAACCCATTTGATGACATTGTACCCAGGATCACGGCGGCAGAGAAGAGAGCTCAGCAGAAAGCGAGAGAGCAAGCCCAGAAAGAACGAGAAGAAGAACAACGAAGAAAAGGAGCCAAAAAGTACATACCTCTACGTTTAAATCTCTTTCTTCTCTTATTCCCACCTTACAGGAATGTTAAGCTACTAAGCTTTGGTGCAGATGAGGAGGCCGACGTGGACGACTCCGCGTCTTTCAAAAAGAAACCCATTTTCCGTCCAGAACGTTAGTGGATGTTGATTTTCCTCGCTGCTTACCTAATCAACGCCTATTCTGTATAGTCTTGGACAACCCACAAAAAGTAGTTGCTGTGCCGGACTTCGTCACTCAACCAGCATCAAGTAGTAAACCCAAACATCCAGCTACACCACCTGAAGAGCCTAAGGTAAATTAGCCCGTCAGTTCTGCATTAATTAACGCAATCTAACCATTTAACACTTTATAATAGGCGAAACCTTCGAAAAAATCCGAAGAAAAGAAATCCGAAGATATCACTAAAATCAGACAGCAGCACGCCAGTGAGCAATCAGCATCCGAGTCAGTTACTTTTATGCTTTTTATACACCTGTGTTGTGACACGATAATTTATATTTGATTCCTGCAGGAAAGCCCGTAAAGCAGAAATCGAGAAAATAGAAGCAGACATTCGCAAACTACAAAAGCGTAAGGAGGGTGACGACAGTGACGATGATGCGGCGCGCAAAAAGCCCAAGAAATCTTATCTGACGGAAGAGCTTGCCAAATACGCCAAAGGCAGAGGGTTGCACAAAAAAGGCAAAAAACGAGACGAGGGCGATGTCCTAGCTGCTCTAAACAGTTTTAGGGGAAAGCTTCAAGATACGATGTTCGTGGATGAGCCTGAGGATGGTGCCGATGGTCGTACCGCACCCGCTGATCCTGCTGGTGATGCGGGCGGGTCCGGGGCCGGTGGAGGAGGCCAGGATGAGGAGGGCATGGAGGTTGACGACGATACTGGCTTTATGGCCCACTCTCTGCACTTCCCAAAGGACGACATCGAGGAAACGAAAGCAGAGAGAGACTACGAAGTCATCGATCCCCGTGCTCGAGGTGCAAAGGCAAGAGAAGAAGAAAGAGACAGAAAGAAAGCTGCCCAGAAGGCCAGGGGTGGAGGCGTCATAAATGGACGATATCGTAGGCAATAGAAGGGCTCTGCTCAAGTGAGAAAAACCCACCCACATTTGTGTTTTTCTCCCCGTGTACCACAATCTATTGACCTCACATTGTCGGAAGATACATCTAATTTCTTCTCAAGATGAGTTATCACGTCTTTGCTACGATAATTGCTTCGTGATCTTCAATTCAATTATGGCCCCTTTCTCCTAATGTTCTCTACTTCTGTATGACTAGCAGGTGCAACCAACGAATTCAATTGAGCTTTCAGATTTGTCGTTTGATGCTTCTTTGTTACATCGGAGGTTGACAAGTTCCAATAGGACACAAATATTGAGATTGCGTACACAAACTTTACATTGCAAGACGATTTTTTAATAATATTACATTGAATTCCTTTGTACGAGGGCTAGTCTAAAATAACACCCGTTACGAGATCGCTATCACCCACATCCATTGCGTATAAACCAAAGTATAATTGCTTCGGGTGCGAAATTATATCACGGTTGTGCACGTTCCATATGCCTATAATTTACTCCATCTGTGTGAGCAAATAGACAGAATAGAGCGAAAAGGACCACGTATGAAGCAGATGGTAGCAATCTCCTCCAAAAAAAGAATCACAACTAAAACATACAAAAAATTGGATAAAGAATACAAGGGTAGAATATGAAGAAAAGAAAGAGATAATAATATATATGATGATGATACGAGAAATGGCGTAGAGTATAAATGATTGAGAATGAAAGGAGCGTTGCGAATTGAATGGAAAAAGAGGGGTATCCAGATAATGCACTGTAGGACCTCGTTGAATAATAGAGCACAAATTATTCTCGAAGATTCAAGCGCCTTGAAGTTTCCAAAGATAACTATAACATGCCGTCAAAAGACGCTATTTCCCATGTAACCAATTCTGTTGCGCAAGAATGTCGGATCGATCGGCATCCGTTCTTATCCATGATATGGCCGGTATCTGCATTGCATGCGAAGTGGTCAAATTAACCTGTGTCGTATAAATGTCACAGGTTCAGAAAGAGGCGATGCTGCAAGTTCCCAGGAATGCAAATGCAAATGTGGCTGTTGTATATTTGGGCGATCCGTGGAAAAATATGTACTTGATTAGGAAGAATGTGGGCGGCGAGAGGTGGGATAGGACCGTCATTTGAAGGGATCATGATTCGGCTAAGCGGAAGAGTTTCGTGGGGGTTTAGTGTAGAAAAGAAGTAGAAAATGAATGTGATGGGCGTCCGCAGGTTAAATAATCTCAATTTTTGGAAGCCTTTCCAGATCGCGGAGATCGAGTGTAATTCATTATGGATCATGAAAATCATAACGCGTAGCGTAGAACGACGAGCACCCAGACACATCATCATCATAGTGTCAATTTCTCGTTGAAAATCTTGACACGACGACGGCCAGGGCAATGACTGCACACAATCGCCATTTTTCAGATATGAAAGACCTCCATGTGGCTATCCACCCGGGGGCCACGGCTCCTGCCCCTGCTCGATTCGAGTCTTCGAGTCTTCCAACGGCACCCAACAGGGCCTTTGCATCCTGTAATTCTCTCCCAGCTTTACAATGGGTTGGGTGTAAGTAAAAGGTGTGGAATGCAATACATAATCCATACCTTTGGTCGTATGCGCTGCAGAAGCAACAACCGCCGGTGATGAAGACGAGGAAAGTGGCGTGGCATTTTCGTGTGGACGTGTAACATTGGCCGATGGACCGTCGGGCTTGCCCCGTTCTTTCTCCCCCATATTGGGCAAATCCCTCATTACTGGGGAGCAGTACTGTTCAAGAGCTATCATTCACGAAACACTGCTTTGAATGCCGGGATAACTCACTTCAGGGAATGCTTCTTTGAACCGTGGTTGGGTAATATTCCAACTGTGACTGCGGGCTGCGAAAGCACATTTGTGAGAGTCTGATGAATTTACAGAACCGGTCGTCATCTCATCAGACAGCATGAAGGAAAGGAGACCAGTGAGACTGTCGGATTGAACGTCAATAATTAAGGGTCATCGGAGTTGGATGGATGTGACTCACATGGTGGCTACGCTCCACGCAGGATTCCACTGAAACAAAGACGTATCGTCAGGGAAATTTAGCGCCAGATATTCAGATGGAGAACTTACAGATCCAGGATGGAAGTCAGACATAGAGAAACAAATCTTTCTGTCTGGTTGGAAGCGCCCAGACGGTGTGAACATCTAGATTGCGACCAATGTCGGCAACGGGTAGTGACACCGATAGATGGATCCGGACAACGCACCTTGATACCAGGAGGTTTGAAAGGGTACTCCGAAGGAAACAGTAGTACGCCATGGTATTCTCCACCAGCATACGGTGAATCAGGGGGTCCGCGCTAAACAGATAGAGAATGAATGAATGAAGCAAGCCTCTTAGTGCAACGTTTGCGTACGATAAGGAAGTTCCCTGCGTAAGATATAAGTATTTCGATACTGTTATGATGTTTATTAGGACTTACATGTTAAGATGTTCTTCTCTTCGGGTGCTGCCCAAACGAACGGCGGGGGTTCCTTCTGCATCGCAACATACTCTTTAGAGAGCTGGATAACGACCACAAGCCAAAAGCCACATTTTTCATTAGCCAAATGTTCGCAACGGACTTACTCTCTTCCACATAGGAAGGCGAGAAATAGTCATAACACTTACACGTTTCTGAGCGGCCTTGCTTGCCATTAAACTTGCTGGTGGTGAGGAGAAGTGAGTGACGTGACTGTGACTTCTGTCAAGCAAATCACAAGGATTACAAGGCACAATTGTTTCGCGTGACATGATGTCACTCTACTGGCTTTCAAAGCTTTTTCCACTCAGCGCTACCGGGCATCCTCATGGATTTTGAATAAAAATTGAAGACTTTCAGACGGGCTCACTTACTCGCGGAGAAAATGAAAACAAACAATTCCTCAAAATCCATGAAGCGAAATTGAAAAGTAATCCTCTGGCAGAATATAATACCGACCGGAGACGACCTCAAACTTTGCGAACCGCGATACTCCGACGCGGTGGAGCAAGAAAATGGACGTTTTCGAGGATAATTAGGCAAAGTCAAAGAGCTGGAGATTGTATTGGCAGGGTTATCGTCGCCGTTTGTTAATCTTTTGCGACTTTGCGCAACAACGACCACACATGCGTATGATCGAGGTCAAGGCCCTTCGACATAAGAAACAGGAAAGCTTGACTTGAGCTTTGGCCGACTTTATTACGTCTCAGTTCAAATTCTTTGGTGACCTTCTGGGCCCCAGGGAGATGATTTCGAATGGAAACAAATGGAAAATTGTACACATAGTTGCTGATTAAAAGCAGCTTCCATGCGTATGGTGACCTCTTGTACTTGTTGGCCCTCTTTGTCCTCACATGAACATCTGGAAATCGCCGAATTGACATCATTCGGAATGAGTCGAATGCAGTCGCTTGCGTTTGAAAAGGCAATACCGACTGTTTGCAATCACCTGGTTCACCGCCCTTAGGAATCTCAGTCTTCTCCTGCCTATTTGTAATGGTATCGCGTGAAGGCTTTCTATGTTTCACACAAAGAGGACCGCATATCTGCAAATATGTGCGCATGCATACTCACAGGCCATGAGCTTCGGAAAAAGGACCGCTCAGTACAGGCAAAAGACAGGAATGAATCATGGGTGTCTGCATCCTTGACAACCTAGGCCATCAATCTACTTCATTCTACCTTCTCTCATCAATAAATGCTTGAGAGCTATTCCTATTCGTGAGTGAAGTGTTCGTGCCAGATGAAGATATTGACTACATCTAATTCATATGATTACTAGCCACATATATGCGGTCACACACGCACGACCAACAAACTTTGAAAGATAGAAAAGTACACGTCATTTGATGCACCGAGGCCACGAAGTGTCCGACTGTCACCGCCAAAATTACACTAGTACTCAACCGAATGTTTCACAACAATGGGATTCAACTTGTCATTTTTCTTTCTCCAAGGCACATCACATCTTAGCACATCCTTCACAGGACCCTTGCCGCTCTACGATTTCGGACAAGGTTAACTGCGGATTTCTTTGAGTTCATGTCTCATCAAAGGTCGATTGGTACGGTTCCCTCCATTCTGAGTCTCTGCTATATCAAGTTTAAATCTTCTAGATTTTTATAGACTCTCCGCGTTCTATACGCACCAAATTACACCGAATACATTTCTGTTACACTCGGGCCCTCAGTCCATCGAGGCGCGCAAATTTGGTCTAACTTCTCTCTCTGTCCTGTGACTGCCAAAGCGTGTATGGTCTCCTAGTATGGATGAACGACTGCGATGATGCAAGACAAATTGAAGAACTACCCTCGTCATGCATGCATTGCCGGTTATATATGGATGGTCAAAGAGGATACTCTTCTAAAAAAGACAAGAAAAGAAAAGAAAAGAAAAAAAAACCAAGAGCTAACAAAAAAGAACAGAAAACCGAGTTTCATAAAATACAATGCGCTATGGTTTCAGGGGCTTTCAAGTTTTGAAGTCCGTCACTCATGAAAAGGACGTTGTGTACAGAAGTTGTCAGAGCACACGATCCCCTTTCTTCCCCGGCACGTATAGGCATGTTAGGCTCCTGATCCTTGAAACCTGGCGCATTATGAATTATCTCATTATAACCAGATCCAAATGCCGCCAACAATTAAATCTTCGTTCACGCACGGCGTCGCCACCGAAATCACACTAGTACTCGGCATTACTTGCAAAGAGCCCGATGGCCTATTGATTCCAGTCCAACTTCGTGTCCTGAAACTGCGCACGCGTAATAAGGTACATTCTATTATGTCCATAACCTCTTGACTGGGCCTTCCACCCCTTCTCTGACAAGAGGATCAACGAGTGTCCAGACATCTTGCTCGACTAGATGTCTTTCACGTCCAGCATCGACAGTGATCCAGGTCGTGCCCATCTCGCGACCAATGCGATGAAAAGAATCACGCACGCGCAACTGCATCTCTTCCTTTTCGTACCTCTCTTCTCCATATCCACCACGTTCCTTGGCCTTTTCTGGCGTTATATCAAAGAACAAAACGATGTCTGGTGCAGGAAGGCCAATATCTGGACTCCGACACCATTCGAAGGGTAATAGCGGTTCTCCCTCGGAGTTCACCTTGGAAGCTGAGAACGCGATTCCCGAAAACGCGTATCGATCACATATAACTGGAGTTCCAGCGATCAGCGATTTTTCAATGATGGACCTGCATGCATTGCATGGTTTCAATGGTATGAATTTGGGGATCGTAATGCCGCGAATACACACGCAAGCTCCCAGCGATTTGCAGAGAAAAGCAAATGAACAGCGCGATCATCTAGCTCTGAAGCAGAACGCAAATACGAGTCTATCATCTGACCAATAGCAGTTGTCCTGTCTAAATAATCAGTCTGCTCGCCCAGGTGGTCCTTCCGGAATAATCAATTGCGGCATACCAGGAAACTTGATTAAACTGGCTTCGGTCCCGGCCTCCTTCAAACGTGCATAAAGTTGAGAGGTCTGCGTTGTTTTCCCTGACCGGTCAAGACCTTCAATTACGATGAACGGTGCTCTACGAGCTCCGCCTGAAGACATGTTATCTTTTAAAGAAATTCCAAAACCCAAGGGATAAAACTGAAAGCAATGATCAGGTAGAATTGGAGACGAATGATGGCAAGAAACAGAAGAGCTCGACATGCCAAGGTGCAAACTCGTCCATCCTATCCTAAAATAGACCGATAGATTACATAACAGTTTGAGACTCCGCTCTCACGCTCCCCTCTGAAAAGCTCGGCGCAACATGTCTTTTCCATGAACCTAGATTTATATGTCAACCCACCTGTTTTCACGGATCTTTTCTATTCACCCCGTGGGGCAGCTGATACTCCGGAAAAGGTGAGATATCGATATGTCACAATTAAGGAACATAACAAACCTTTATAGTACAGATGTAAAAGACAGTTCAATCAATGGATTTTGGGAGGTTTTAGGCCACTTGGCACTTGCGAGCCTCACTGGCCTTCTTGTTGCCTCGCGACCACTGAGACTCTTCTTGATGCGTCTTATTTTCTCGAGGCACAAGCATATACGTGCTAGCAGATTATAGATTCCACAAGAGAATTTAAAATTGGAGCATGCGTACGTCCTCCGAAGGTTCTCCATCTTCAGTATTCGCGGGTTCTATTTATAGCCTCATCCTATAGGAGTTGGCTGTGGACTAAACACAAACTGAGCACAATTCCACCACGCTTCGCTTGGATCATAATGATATAAATCCTGAGTTCAGCTCGGCCTTCCATTTAACCTCCTTTCCTCCTCATTCGTGTGGTTTCGTTCGTGTTGACTTGCAAGATGTCTGACACGTCAGGAGATACAACCCACAAAGCCCTCAAGGACAGCAGTGGTGATTACAGGAGCGAGCTGGAAAGAAAGGCCGTCCGCAAGCTTGACCTAACAATTCTTCCGATTCTTACCATGTTCTACCTGCTTTCTTTCCTGGTACGCTCGTTCTTTATGTCTATTAACAATGTATTCTATTTAACGCGCTACATACAGGATCGCGCCAATATCGGTCAGTACCTATCAGAGATGGCGATGACAGGTAACATATTCATCCAGGCTTTCCACAGGAAATGCTCGTGTCGCTGGCTTACAAAAAGAATTGCATCTTACGGACCACCAATATCAGATTTGTGTGACGGTTCTCTATGTGTACGTTCGAATCCTGCCCTCAACCAGTGTCCATGATGACTTCATGTGACTTCCATTTAGCCCTTACATTCTTGCAGAATTACCTTCGAACCTGCTGCTACGAAAGATTGGTCCAAAGTTGCTTATGCCAACTTTGCTTACAACGTGGGGCATAATGGTCACCTTGCAAGGTAAGTTTCATTACCGTCCCTGATTCCAATCTGACATGTCTCCAACAATAGGTCTTGTCTCATCCTTTGCCGGGCTTGTGGTGGTGCGGACTCTCCTCGGTCTTGTGGAGGGACCGATGTTCCCTGGCATTGCCCTCTATCTCTCAAGTATGTACACCAGGAAAGAATTATCCCTGAGGTTAGTCATTTTTGTCGATGCACTTGACCACGCTTTACATCAACTCCGCTTTTTGTGCCGACTCACTAATTTATTTTCCGCTTCTTCCAGAATCGCTCTATTTTTCTCCGCCGCTTCTGTACGTGGTTCAGAGTCTAGAAGACCCTGGTCGTTACGTTCTTTCCGTCTGACCGAACTTTTTATTCTAGCTTTCTGGAGCGTTCTCTGGTCTTCTTGCGGCCGCAATTCAGAAAATGAATGGGGTAGGTGGCAAGCCTGGCTGGGCTTGGATTTTCATTCTGGTATGTCCTTACCGTCTCAGATTCTTTCCATCCAATCAACTATGCAACAGGAAGGCCTCTTCACCGTCATTATTGGTATTATTGGATTTTTTGTAATCCCTTCTAGTCCAAGAGAATCAAAATACCTCACAGAAGAGGAAAAAGAGTAATTACTTTATCTTTTGATTTCATTTGATGTTTTTCATCTTGGTACTTAGCTTTATCATGGAGCGTCTGGAACGAGATAGGCCATACGTTCAACCCGACGAGAAGTTCAGCTTGAAAGAAGTCATTCGATCATTCACGTCTCCCCATGTTCTTGCGGTGTTTGTCATATTCTTCATGTCTGGCACAACTCTTTATGGTCTTGCGCTGTTTTCGCCATCGATCATCAATCAGCTTGGGTTCAGTGCTACCAAAAGTCAACTGCTCAGTGTTGGTCCTTTCGCTGTCGGATTCTTCGGTGAGAGCTATAATTATCGCCGTTGCTCTGTATGCTCACATAAACTCTGTATACATAGTTTCACTGTTTGCTGCGTTCTGGTCGGATAAGTATGGAGCCAGAGCGATCCCAGCCGCACTGCTCGAGCTTCTGGCAGTCGCCGGATTTGCAATGTATCTAGGTAACTTTTTTTTTGCTCCACATTCGAGTGTCTGCTCACGGTTCACCTTTCGTCTGTCTTACAGTGGCGAAGGACAAGTTTGTTGCTTACGGTGCACTGTATTTGATGGTCCCTGGAGTCTATGCCCCTGTACCACTCATTACAGCCTGGATGTCTAATAACTCTGAACCACATTTCCGCCGTGCAACCAGTATAGCTTTGGGATTCGTCGCCACCAATTGTGTATGTTCATGATCTACTCTTTGTTGATTGTCGATCTCTTTCTAACTGATCCGCCTGCCTACTTGGAATGATAATCATATAGGGAGGTATTCTTAGCACGTGGAGGTATCCGACGAAGGAAGGCCCAAAGTTCAGGAAGACTACGATCATGAACCTCACTTTGTAAGTGCTTTTTCCCCCTTTCCATAGTGTGGTTCAACTTTCCTGACTGTCATTATGCAACTAGCGCCATATGTATTGTTGTTGGTTGCGTACTCAACATGGCTTATCTGGCGTGGAAAAATAAGCAGAGGTCCAACCCTGCATATCGTGAAAAGATTTTGGAGAAGTACGTCGGGGATGGGAAAGATGACGAGAAGGATGCCTTGGAGACTTGGGTGGAGTTGGGTGATCGTCATCCTGATTTTAAATATACCCTGTAATTTTATTTCATGACTATTAATGACGCTGATTAGTGACTTAACGATATTTGTAATTTATGGAATTCAAATCTACTGCATCATGGAATCGTAATAGTTTGTCGCTTGAGCTGGCATAAAAATAAATGTACAGAATACAGTGGCTGGGAGAATCTATTCGTAAATAAGTCATAAATTTACCGAGTAAATGATTGAATCTTCAAATCTTGATCAAAGCTCAACCAGCCTCAGCCAGGTATGCTGCAAACCGCAGCACACGGTGGAAACGAGCTGGAAACACAACAGCGCGCAAAACGGGTTTCGAGGTCTTTATTTACTATGGGACGAACTTTATACAGAATATGATTCTGAACTCTCCGTGATATAAACCAACGAGGAATGTTGAGCTGAGCCTGACGGTAGAACATTTTGCGAGGCCCTATCTATCTCGATGTTTGTTTAGCGTCGCTTCTTGAGGAGATGTAGATGAATGAACGGAAATTTCTTCCTCAAGAATTGATGCAGGTCTGCTCTCTCGATACGACAGTGTAGGTGGTGGGTTGGATTGAACGTAGTTTATTGGTGATATTTCCTGGTCTGCAGGTTCGTCGTCTTGTACATAGGAGCTATTGGGTCCACCAAGAGAACCGCCCGGAGAAGAAAATTTACTCGTATTACTAGCAGCCGATAAAGACATCGGAGTTCCTGGTATAGGTGGGAGATGAGGAGGAGGAGGTACGGCCAGTGTGGCTCTTCTTGGTATTTGTATCTGCCTTGCAGAAGTCTCGCTAGAAGGTGTGCGAGGTGTGGGAGCAGTGAATGAAGGTAAGGACGCCGAGGTCGTGTAACTAGCCCATTCAGCAGAAGACTCCGGAGCAGGATACGAGTCAGCACTGTTTTTTCGTGAGATTGTCCCTCTGTTACTCTGCATGTCTAATCGGGTACTCCTTGTACTTCGAAGAGATCTTTCCATAGGCGAATCATAAGGCTCAGGAGGTGGAACATAGTCAGCAGTCGTATATGTTGGTCCAAAATCAGGGTACGCCGGATAATTAGACTCCAAGTCGTGTTGAAATTTGGAAGACTCCCTAAGAGGCTGTTGGTAACCTTCAGGATTAAACTGTGGCGCATAAGAGTGGTCGTGAGGGGGAGGATATCTTGGGTATATTGGAGGCGATGCGGGAGGGATAAATGGTAACCCTGGGCTAAAGAACGGACCCATAGGGTACGAACCAGACATTTTCTCCCTAATCCAACCATCAATTCTACCTTTCCAAGCCCGATCCATGACTTCGCCGTAACGTCTGAAGGTATTTAAAACTAATGCACCGTACACTAGGCCCAAGCCTAGAATCGAAGAAATAACGACACGAATTACAAGCAGCGCCTCTTTTGATAAGGGGGTGGGTGGGTCGCTATCTTGGGGACTGGTGCGCCATATATAGGACATAATGCACGCAATGTACAAGACGATCGACCTGGTAGAGCCAGTGTTTGATATATTAGGCGTTTCAATAGTAAGAGAGCGTACCAGGTAAGCCAAATCGCCGGCATTGCTAACATGACCCACACGTTCCACCATATCACTGTTTTTGTTCTCTTGGCTTCCTAGAAATATTTTTCAGTTGGCCACGCCACTTAAACCAGTAAAGGAACACCAATTACCAAAGCCCATTCAGCAGCTTTGTAGGTCTTGCGCATGCTGCCAAATCGTATAATATATACGCAGCCAAACAGTAAGCTGACGAGAGCACAAATCAAAGAAAATAATGCAGAATATCTGGTGACCGGGTCATCAGCAGCACTGTCAATTTGAAGGATTGTGAGGATGGCCCTGTTCATAGTTCAAAATTTTAAAAAATATTGGTTTCACAAGAAAAAAAGACCCACGAAAGCAGCAGAACGGAGATGATGTTGAATGTCTTCCATTCACGCATGACAGAGTCTATGAAAGACTCCCATGTAGATTTCAACCGATCGTATTGCGGTACCCTGTTAGATTCGAATGCGTGAAGATCAAATTCGCCTCTGGCTTGAGAAGCCGTCTCCAGAGCCATTTTCTTCAATTGAGGTAGTGTGAGATCCGCCTCTTCGAATATACGAGCAACTCGGGAAAAATACAAAGAAGGCAGTCTGAGCAGCATGTTCAAATATATTTGCCTTGGTAAAGTGGCGAAGATGAATTGGATTGCAAGCTTGCTGAATTCCTGGCTTGAATCAGGAGAAGGGACTATGGGTTGCTGGTACGGTTGAAAGTTTGTGGGTAGGGTCGGAATGTAGGGAACATATGACGGAGGTATAGGTTCTGTAGTCCCTGAATATTCAGATTCAAAGTCCTGTTCTCTAATAGGCGCAACCATTTTCTTCATAAATTGAAATACTCCATCCACTAATGTCCTCTTATGAGGTCGAGGCGGATGAGGCATGCTGTATGGGGAAGAAATGACACTTGAAGGGACCGATGTAATGGATAGGGAAGGCGGACTCGGGGAATCCTGCGATATGTGATGATTAAGAGACGGAGCAGGACTCGGACCACTGGCAGGTAAAGATGGGGTAGGAATTTTCGAAGAAAGTGGAGGGGACGGGGACTCGGCCGGTATTGATTCTGGCGCGTCCATATACATGTCAGCATAGTCCGAAAGGGAATGGTCAGAAGACACCACATCCAGGTTAGGTGTATTTGGTCGGTAAGATTTAAAGGAAGAACTTCTGGAAGAAGATGGATGATCGATGTCATGAAAGATTACCGTGGGCATGGCAGGCTGTTGTACAGGTGCATATTGCATGCTTTGCCCTGGTATTATTCTGGAATTCCCCATTGCCCCAGATGGGTATTGTGGCTGGCTTTGGTATGGGGGATAATCATTTTGCTGTGGCAGAGGTATTTCGTCGAATGTTTCTGCATCTTTTTGGTGTTTTACGTGGCTATGCGGGCGCCATGGATCATTGGCCACGAACGCGTCAGTTTGCTTTTGTGTATTTAATCCATAGTATGTCATTGGCGGTACATAACGTCCCTGTGATTGTTGCCTCTGCTGCTCCGCCTCGGGCGCGCCTCCAGCGTACCCGCCCCGAGAAGGAATGTGCGGGGCTGTGTATCCAAAACTCGGGTAAGTGTTCGAGAAAGATCGTCCATAAGTACCCGGTGTGTGGTTTGACATTTGTGGAGGTGAAGTATGTACCCGAGGGACTTGCACAGAATTCAAATTCAAACCATAATCATACGGGGTGGTTGTTGGCATTTGTGGAGGTGAAGTATGTACCCGAGGGACCTGAACAGAATTCAGAGCATAATTATACGGGGTGGTTGGAGCACTGGCACTCTGGAAATGTGGCTGGTTGGCAGATGCATGAGGGAGTCTTGCGTAGTCGTACGGAGTCACCGGTGCACTCGAAACAACCTGAGCTGGTTGTGATATATGTCGAGGATATGACCAGGATGCAGGTGTTTCGGCAATCGGAGGGAATGTCGCTTGACGCATTGGTATAGGTTCTCGAGATTGTTCTGAGCGAACAGATGGAGCCTCTTCGAAAGACTGTTCAGTTCCCTTCTTTTTCTTTTTCTTCTTCTTTGAAGTATGCTCATCTGTATGCTCCGAAGTAAATGGCGCAGAGACTTTTTCAGTACGATTTTCGAAATTCCTCTGATTCGGCAGAATCCCCAAAGATGAATCGTAGCGCTCATTCTTGTCATTTGCTAGAGTTGTTGCCACTCTATTGGTAACTTCAACAATTTCAGGCTGTTGCTTGCCCGATGACGATCCTAGGACTGAGTCGTCTGATTCTCTAGTAGACTTTCTTATGACGCTACGACGCGACATAGTGCAACTAATTTATTTTGTCGTGGAGCTTGCTAGGTTTCTGCACTTCAGTATTGTGCTACTTCAGCTCAGGAAAGAGGGCATACGTACGTCGTAAGAATGAATCACAAGAAAAAGGAAGTCATTTGTTATAACTTACTTTAATCATGATTTGATGTCGCTGTCAATCACGGTTCTCCTTTGGTTCTCCTTTTACCAATCGGTCAGCGCTTGGTCAGCGCTTATAAAATGTTATCGATTCATCATGAATATTGGAAAGCGAAATTGAAGTTCATGGTTTGCGGAAGAGTTAGCGAAGCACCAAGCAAACCCCAAACAAACTTCGTTTGATTGTTAACAAAGTAACGTTTTTTTTCACGTGTGGCCTTACAAAATTAACGTGTATTCAGAACAATGAAGGAAGTTTGATTGAAATTGGGTGACTTTCCGTAAGCTTTTTTAATCTGTTTCTGTTTATTGGTGTTTTATTTCATACAATCATAATTACACACACAAACTGGTGATATAATATAAAATATCTATATAGTATTGTTCAAACTGTCAATCGGCAGGCAGCGCAGTTCCCCCTGAGTACTGAAGTACTGAGTATTAAGAAATTTCTGGCCTTCGCAGTCTTCGGAGTTTATACACTTGGTCACTGGGCCCTGCGTCGTTGTTGAATGTTTCTGCTCGGAAAATGTCTGAAACTAGACTGGTCGGAGAACCATCGAAATCTGTGACATATGCTTGCTCCCTTATATGAAGAAGTGCTCGACTAGCGAGCATCGTGTGGAAGTATCGTGTGATACTGATAGGTATATGTATTCAGCGTCCACCATAATCAGAATTTTCGACCTAACTAACGTTGTAACAATTGCTCTTCTGGCGTCCTGTGTAATTTCTGCATGAGCTACAGACATTCCGGCGAGAAACCTTTTGCTCACCTTAACTACGGCATAGATCAGTATATTCATGGCCGACATGACTAACAAACACTTTTTAGCGGAAATTTTTCGAACAAAAAAGAGGACATACTAAAGATCAAGAGATAATAGATTGATCCTGAAGCCATGTTTATAGGTTTCCAGTGAAGCCAAATAGTGGAGACCATACCTTCTCGGTAAACAACAGAGCCTAGTCCTGATAGCGCGCCTGCTCGATCTATCGATTTGACATATCAGTCACGCTCGCAAGGTTAATATTTACACTTACAAGCCTGTATACCCGGAATCAATACAAGAATCAAAGAAACTACAGAACCACAAGCGAACATCGATAAGCAACAGCACTATGCAAATAGTTATGACGGCATCAACGACCCACAAGTGTCCCAGGCCAAAAAGGACGACCAAGTCGGCATTATAAGCCATGCATCTATTCCAATAACGAAGCACCCGGTAAATGAAGGGTAAGGTGGAATATCAGAATCTTTGGCAGGAGGTCGACATCAGTGAATGGACAGAATTTGTAGAAAGTTTGGAGCTCACATTTTAAACTGGCCGCAAAGAAGTAAGAGCCGACGCAAGATGGAATCCAGGCGAGGATAAAAATTACAGGTAGTACTCGGCTTATCCACTTGTTATGACTCCATAGCGCCCGCACCCGAATTCCTAGCAGAACTAATCCGTTACTCGTCAGTATGGCATGAATCATGCCTAACCTAAGGCCTGTAACTGAATCGTACTTTCAGATGCAATGATTCCAACAACACCAGTGACTTCCTGATGTCAGCGTTCGCTTCATCTTCAATAGACGTAGACGACCTACAGCTGAGGGCGTATGTAATGTTGCTACACACTTGTCCGGAATGTGTTTCATGTTGTCCTATTTCCAAAACAAAAATAATTAATTCAGTGAGGAAGATGAGAAAGAAAAAACAATCTTTGAACAGCTTACGAATTAACCACAGGAAAAAGGAGTCAAAGAAAGGCGAATATCTTTGAAAAAGAAAGAGAACCTTAACGATGCTCCATTTCGAAAACCAGACTAGATCTATCTCCATGCCCAGGGTGATAAGGTAGTCATATATGAACATGGCAGCGGCACCAGCTAAACATCGCGACTCCCTTGAAAAGCTTCTTTCATGCGATGAAATTTAGACTGACCCTCGACATGCTGAAGTCAAGACAAAGATTAATCATAAATATAATTTGAAGATAGAATACCTACTGACCGTGACTGTATCCAATCCTCGAAGAGTCTCCATGAATAATGCAGCCTGTTCAGCAGACATATCTCGCTTTTTTCTTGATTAATTTTGTGGACGTTAAGCTAGTAGACTGGAGCAAAGAAGTAAGAAGACAGACATGGGAGTATTAGAAGAACCAAAGAACCTGAGCCATGAAGCAGTTAATTTATCATATGCGCTGTCTTTCTCAAGCGAATTACATTCACTGGCCCTCTGTTAATCAGTAATCTGCGGAGGCGGGAAAAGATTACCCTGAACGTGGAAAGATCAGTATGAAGCGCAGAAACGCGCGTTTCTCTCAAAGCCGAAGACGAGGGACGCGCCAAGGAGGTGCTTTGTCGCCATAAATATTCTTGAGGGTGATTTCTTATAAGTTGACGCTGTGTTCTGGAACTTTAAGCAAGTAAAAGCCTAATCAGCCCTGCGGGTTTGATGGCTCATGTTATAAATTTAAGACTATAGTACTCCACACACGAAGTTACCTGAGTCTTTTAGAGAATGACACTCAATTGAAGAATAATTATAATGTAAACTGTAAGACAGACA
>Ga0247779_1000748_pt1 | contig 17778 bp, 16 predicted proteins | sample UWRJL221509R5_FD_179925 | JGI IMG/M metagenome (GOLD analysis project Ga0247779, IMG submission 179925) | Plant litter microbial communities from Arlington Agricultural Research Station in Wisconsin, United States - UWRJ-L221-509R-5 | ecosystem: Environmental > Terrestrial > Plant litter >... | reverse complement strand
CCCAGTACACCAAGTACAACCCGATGGGCCAGGTGCTGGAGTCCATCGACCCCAACGGCATCACGACCACCTACACCTACGACCTGCGCCAACGCCTGACCAGCGTCAGCACGGCCGGTGTTACCACCAGCTACGCCTACTGGCCCACCGGGCTGCTCAAGCAAGTCACGCTGCCCGACACCAGCATCGTGGCCTACGGCTACGACGACGCGCACCGGCTGACCTCGGTCAGCGACGGGCTGGGCAACAAGATCGTCTACACGCTGGACAACGCCGGTGTGCGCATCGGCGAGAACGTCGAGGACCCCAGTGGCGCCCTCAGCCGCAGCCTCAGCCGCGTCCCCGACGCTCTGGGTCGCATCCAACAAGTCACCGGACAAGAGTAATTGTGAATTGCGGAGATAAGAGTTCGCAAATGATCCCAGGAAGGACGCATGAGTATTGCGAAGCACCAATATATGGAATCAGTGACGCTGTGCCGGCCCCGGCCGACTACCGAGGTGGATTGAGCACGCACGGATGTGTTTAACGCCAAAGAACGGCCATCAGACGTGTATTTACGAAAAATGGGAGTAGATATGAAGAAGCAAAAGCACAAAAAGCAAAATAATAAATATTGGCTCGCAATTTTTGCGGCCACAGTATTGACATCGCCAAATTCATCGTTCGCGCAATATTACTTCTGGAACGACACTCATCTAAATTGCCTCCCCTACAGTCAGCCCTCGCAGGAAGGGGACACGCTGGAGGAAACATTATCCAAGACAATTGCGGCGGCAGCGGCTGGTGCGGTAGTCGATCCTGGTTACTGCGCACCGATCTGCGAATTGCACGCCACAGGCGACAAGATTCCCTCAGGGCGTAGTGATTTTCCGTATGTCATACCTATTGGCGGAACGAGAAGCGGGGGTGGGCCGACTTGCACATATTCGATGCATGATTCGGTGTACGTGAGAATATATGTTGACGAGTATAGGGATCGTCCAGTCAAATGTGATTTCATGCCAGGATATGGCAATCCAATATATCCTTTAACCGGGGCAAAAAGGCAAACGGAGCAACTGGGCGATCCCTTGCTTTTTGGGCATCTATTCATCAGTTACGACACAAAAAGAAAGATTTACGGCAATCAATTTTCTGCGAAATCTTCTCCATCATTTGGCTTTCTATGGGAAAGCTCACTTCATCGGAAACTTGTCATTCAATCTGGTTGGGATGGCGTGGTTCAAGCAATTCAAGCTTCGCGTGGCGAAAATTCCTGGATTAGCTTCTCAAAAGACAGCTCCGGTCAATGGAAGCCAGCTGATGGCTCCACCGACAACTTACTTCAATCGTCTGTTGGGTGGAGTTACTACGACTCTAATCAGCAAGCAGTGGAAACGTACGACTTGACTGGCCGCTTGTTGCGGATTGATAGAGCCATTGGCGGATCCATTATCTACACGTATAGCACCCCTGACACGCCTAAAGAAAGAGCGCCAATGTCGGGCTTGATTCTCTCAATTAGCGATAGCTTTCTGCGGAGCATTGACTTCACCTACGAGGCGGCCCCCGGAAACGCCGTAAATAGGATATCAAGCTTTCAAACGGGTGGAATGACGACATTCTTCTCCTATGATGGAAGTAGCAATCTCAAGAAGATCGTCTGGCCAGATTCATCGTCTCGAATCTTTAGCTATGACAATCCAAATTTGCCATGGGCACTCACAGGCATTGTCGACGAGAATTCTATAAATTACTCGACCTACAAATACGACAGTCATGGGCTTGCCACCGAAACTTCACTTGCAGGTGGCGTAAACAAATTTGCAGTGGCTTACGCCGCCGCGCCGTACTGGAACGTCACTACAAGTTTCGACAATGCAACGTTGCTCTGGCATCGCGTCCACAGGTGGCTAGTTCCATCTGGCACTAACATAACCGGACCCATGGGGCAGTCGATGCATTTGACTGCAGTCGATGCAGCTGGCATACCTCAACTTACGAGTCAAAGTCAAAATGCAGGAGCGGGCTGCAGTGCTAGTACAAGTTCACAGAATTTCGACGCCAACTGGAACTTAGCTTGGAAGGAAGACTTCAACGGTCACCGCGCCTGCTATTCCAACGACCTGAGCCGCAACCTGGAAGTGAGCCGCGTTGAAGGCTTGGCCGCCGGCAGTTCATGCAACTCGGTGCTGCCGGCGGGTTCTTCGCTGCCGGCCGGCGCACGCAAGGTAACGACGGCCTGGCACCCGGTGTGGCGCAAGGAGGCCAAGGTGGCTGAACCACGCAGGATTACGACGTCGGTCTACAACGGCCAGCCCGACCCATTGAACGGCGGCGCGACGGCGTGGTGCGCCCCGAGCAGCGCCCTGCTCCCCGACGGCAGCCCGATCGTGGTGCTGTGCAAGCAGGTCGAGCAAGCGACGACCGACGTGGACGGCAGCAAGGGCTTCTCCGCCACGCTAAGCAGCACGGTGGCCCCGCGCGTGCAGAGCTGGACCTACAACCAGTACGGCCAGGTGCTCACGGCGACCGACCCGCTGGGCCATGTGACCACGTCGACGTACTACCCCAGCACAACCGCCGATCACACGATGGGCGACCTGCAGAGCGTGACCAACGCGGCCAGCCAGGTCACCCAGTACACCAAGTACAACCCGATGGGCCAGGTGCTGGAGTCCATCGACCCCAACGGCATCACGACCACCTACACCTACGACCTGCGTCAACGCCTGACCAGCGTCAGCACGGCCGGTGCCACCACCAGCTACGCCTACTGGCCCACCGGGCTGCTCAAGCAAGTCACGCTGCCCGAGACCAGCATCGTGGCCTACGGCTACGACGACGCGCACCGACTGACCTCGGTCAGCGACGGGCTGGGTAACAAGATCAGCTACACGCTGGACAACACCGGCGTGCGCATCGGCGAGAGCGTCGAGGACCCCAGTGGCGCCCTCACCCGCAGCCTCAGCCGCGTCCCCGACGCTCTGGGTCGCATCCAACAAGTCACCGGACAAGAGTAAGCCATGAACGACTTCTCCTCCCTGCGCTCCCTCCGGCGCTCTTCGATCGCGCTGCTGGCCGCGGCCGGTTGGCTGGCCCTGCCCGCCCATGCGCAGTTGCCCGCGCCGCCGGTGTCACCCGCACCGGTGACCAACTACGAGTACGACGCCGAGGGCAATCCCACCAAGACCGTCGTGGCGCCCAATACGGCCGGCATGGCCTTCGCGACCACGCGCAGCTACGACGCTCTGAACCAGGTGAAGACTTCGGTCGACGCCAAGAGCGGCCTGGTGCAGTTCAGCCATGACGGCCAGGGTCGACTCACCTTGGTGGTCGACCCGCGCAACCTCAGCACCCAGTACCTGCTGGACGGCCTGGGCAACCAGACCGCCCTGACCAGTCCCGACACGGGCACGGCCACCGCCCTCTACGACGCCGCAGGCAACGTCACCCATCGCACCGATGCACGTGGCGTTACCACCGACTTCGTCTACGACCCGCTGAACCGCCTCACCAGCGCCACGAGCAACAGCACCGGCGCCAGTGCCCGGGTGTTCCAGTGGACCTACGACCAGGCCGGCAGCCCCTATGGCTACGGCGTGGGCCGGCTCACCACTGCTGCCTCGCCTGAAGCCAGCACGAAGTTCGGCTACGACGCGCTGGGCCGCGTCGTGCAGACGGTCCAGAACGTGGCCGGGGGGGCAGCGCTGACCACGGGCTATGGTTACGACGCCGCGGGGCATGTCACGAGCATCACGTACCCCTCGGGCCGCGTGGTCACGATCGCCTACGCCCAGGGCCTGCCCACCACGCTGAGCGCCGCGGTGTCGGGCAGCGGCGGGCCGCTCTTGAGCAACATCCAGTTCAGCCCCTTCGGCGACGTGCGCCGCTGGGACTGGAACATGGCCAGCGGCCTCAAGGCGCATGAACGCGTCTTCGACACCAGCGGCCGCCTGGTGCGCTACCCGCTGGGCCCGCTGGTGCGCGACCTGGTCTATGACGATGCCAACCGCATCAAGACCTTCACGCACTACGACGCCAGCACCGGTGCAGTTCAGACCGCTTTCAACCAGAGCTTCCTGTATGACGAACTGGGCCGGCTGATCAAAGAGACCAGTGCGACCACGAGCCGCACCTATGCCTACGACGCCAGCGGCAACCGCACGGCGCTGGCCATAGGCACCTCGGTGCAAAGCTATACCACCGACCCCGCCAGCAACCGGCTGACCACGGTCTCCAATCCCACCCGTAGCTTCACCTATGACGCCTCGGGCAACACGAAGAGCGACATCGCCACGGACCGTAGTACCAGCTACACCGGCACCTACAGCCTGGAGGGGCGCCTCGTCGCCATGGCGCAGGGCTTTACCGGTGTGAGCTTTGCTTACGACGCCCAGGGTCAGCGCGTGGGTCGGGCCTATTTGGATGCCAACAGCGTTCCTGGTACGTTCCAGGGCCGTCCACCGAGTTGGGTGCCAACAGTCAAGGGCAGTCTCTTGAAGAGCCTCGCCTTCTACACCTATGACCTGCAAGGGCACCTGATCGGCGCCTATGACAGCGCAGGAGCGGCCCTCGCGGAGTACGTCTGGCTGGGTGACATTCCGGTGGCGGCCTTCGATTCGCCAGCCGGCACGGCCCAGCTCCTGTTCATCGACGCGGACCACATCGACACGCCGCGCGTGCTCACCGACCCGCAGGGCAACGTGCGCTGGCGGTGGATGGCGGATGCCTTCGGCACGGCCGCACCCGAGACGCAGCCCACCGCCAGCCTTCCCGCCATCACCTTCAACCTGCGCATGCCGGGTCAGCAGTACGAACCCTTCGGCGGCCGCTTCTACAACTACTTCCGGGACTTCGATCCCACCATCGGCCGCTACGTCCAATCTGATCCCATCGGGCTCGGGGGGGGTATCAATACGTATGCCTATGTCGGTGAGAACCCGGTCAGCTACATCGACCCTGACGGTCTTCAATCGATTGCTGCTTGTGCAAATCCGGCTAACGCAGCAGCTTGCGCTGAAGCTGGGATCATCAACGCAACTCCGGCGCCGAATGTGGGAAGGCTCATCGTGCCTTTGGCAAGAGCCGCAAGCAATGACTCGTGCTCTCCCGGTGGACCTGACGGAAAAGACCCCTGCAAGGGCTTGCGCAAGCAGTTGGAGTTGCATGAACAAAAGCTGAAGGACTTTGTGAATAATCCGCTGGCACACGACAATCGAGGGCGTTTGTCGAATGCCTTGCTCGCCAATGATGCGACCCAAGCAAATCGTGTTTATCAAGGTCGACTGAAAGAACTTCGTAGCCAAATCGAAAGCTGGAAGCGGGAGATCAAGAAGTGTGAGGACAGAAATGGGCGCTAGTCAGGTCGATGTGGCCGTCTTGCAGGATGTCTGCAATAAAATCTTTGACTTCATCTTGAGAGAGTCAAGCATTAGACATGTCGATCTCCAGGAGAACTTGTATTGGTCGCTGCCTGATACAGCAAGACACAATATGGAACAGAACCCAGTGGTTGAAAATGTAGGTAGCCTAGCGGACGACTACGAGTTCGTACTCGCTGCGACGAAGGACGCCGATCAGGCGATACCGATGCTGTTTGAGCACATAGCGCCCCTTCTGCAAGCGCTTGCCACGAAGGTTCCAAACTATCGGTAGTGGCTCTAGAATGGGTCCTCGGACTTGGAGCCGTTCCTACGTGGCTATAGCGATCGACGAGGATGCCGTCGCGATGCTCGTGCGCCGTGACGGCGAGACGCTCACCGCGTTACTCGGTTGGCTCGATCGTGTAGTCAGTAGGCTTATTGTCAGGATTCTTGACCTGCCCGCAAGGGCGACTGTTGGGACAACGCGCCGACCGAGAGCCTGGGGGGACATCTCAAAACGGCCTGCGTCCACGGAAGCAAGTTCGCCACGCGGCAGCAGGCGCGAGAGGCCATCATGGACTGGATCGGTTTCTACAATCACTCGCGATTGCATTCGACCCTGGGCTATGTCAGCCCCATGCAATTCGAACAACGCTGGCTCGCGGCACAGCACGACAACGCCGCTTAACCAACGGGCTATGCACTCCGCGGTTCAGGGGCAACCTCAGTTGGCGGCATAGAGTTGGCGGAATTAAGCCGGCCCTCTCGGGAGTGATCCCGATGTCAGCACGCTGACTCTGTCGCACATTGAGGTCCGTGCTGCAAGACACCGACCCGATCAGCCAACTGCCCGACGACGCGCAACTGCTCAAGCAGCAGCTTCGCGCCAGCGCCAGCGAGGTGCAGCGGCTCAAGCTGATGGTCGACAAGCTCAAGCTGCAACTGGCACGCCGCATGCGCGCGCAGTTCGGCGTCTCCAGCGAGCGATTCGATCTGCAGGCCAGCCTCATCGAGCCGGTGGCGCTGGAGCAGTTGCCGGTGCGCAAGCCGGCCACACCGGCCGCCAACGCCGGTAGCGTCGACCGTAGCCTGCCCGCTCACCTGCCTCGCGAACAACACGAGGTTCGACCTGTCACCACCGAAGCGCATCACGACGCCACCGGCCAGTCCTGCGGCTGCACCGCCTGCGGTGACCGAGCGAGGGGAAGACCTGAACGTACCCGAACTGCGTCGGAAGATTGAGGGTCTCACCCAGGTTCTTCTTGACCTCCGGGTGCGGCAAGGTCATGGGATCGTCAGGGTTCTCCCATTCTCCCGTCGACGTTCCTCTCCCCGATCGGATCTCAAACGGATGCTCGCCGGGGCTGTATGCACGGCCTCGAGACTTCTCTATTTCCACCCAGCGGCGTACGGTCTCGCCCTTGCTGCTTCGACGCAAGCGGATAACGGAGTCAGCCACGTACTCCTCCGGGTGCCGGTGCCCCGGGGATGGCTCTTCCACCAAGAAGACCAAGTGCCAGTCCGTACTAGCGGCTCGAATGAGCTGAGCGATGCGGGCGCGCCGGGACATCCGTTCGCCAAAAGAGTTCCTCTCGCCAATCAGCGTCTCAAATCCCTCGATGGAGTCAACGATCAAAAGATTCCTGGGTGCGCTGGGGTCTGCTACGGGCTGATTTGCCACCAATCGGCATAGGTACATCCAATCGTCGCCCGCGCTGTACTCGGTTAAGTCAAGCAAGCCCACAGCCGGTCGACCAGGTGTCCCGCGCGGATATGCTAGAAAGTCCGGTACCGACCGCTCGCCGTTGGACACCCACCCGGGACCACGAGGCACCAGGTGCTGGAGCTCTATCCGGCAGAAGTCCGTGCCTGGTGAACGCATGCCGCTCCCCGCACCAGCGCCCAGGTTGCTCAGCTCATTTCGGAGCCGGCTCTGCCGCTCTGCGGCACTGATGAAAGGCGTGTACCGGAGATTCGGGATGCTGAGGCCGAAGCTATCCCACACCTTCCTCGCGCTACCAAAGCTGAGGTCGCTCGACGCGTAAAGCACACATATGTCGGTCATGCCTTTCGCCGCAGACGCCTGGCTGTCTGCCGGCCTTTCCCGCATCGCCTTCCAAGCCTGATTGAGGTACGCCGACGCCAGATGAAGGGCGAATACCGATTTGCCGGTGCCGTCCTGACCAACGATGGCAAGCGACGTATTGCTGGTGAGGCAGGCTTTCGCCTGGTCCTCGGCATCCAAGGCTAGCAGTTCGTCCAGGGACGGAATTCCAAACGGTAGTGGGCAGCAGGCCTTGTCCAAGCTGCCGTCTGCCTTGCATACGGCCGGGTCAATCATCCTATTCCCCATTCAAGTCAGCTGAGATTGCTGCGGATTCGAGACTTCCAGCCCCGGCCGCGCTCATTCCTCCGCTCTGGAAGTTCTGCTTCCACGCAGTCTCGACAGCCTGAAGACGAGAGCGCTCCTCCTCCGCATCTCGAAGCGCAGCGAGCGTTTCTTTACCGGCGTTTTCCCGCCTGCCCTGGGAATGTCGAATGGTTCGCTCCAACTCTTCCAGGCGCAACCTCACCGTTCCGCTGATGCCCATCATCTCGTTACGCATCTGGCGGGCAAAGTAGCGGCGCCCAAGTGCGCCTTTGACGTCGGAGCATCTGGCTGGACCACAACCACCGGTTGCAGCTTGTCGGGGCTTGGCCGCATCTGCCGGTATCTCCTGGGCTATTGGCGCACAGGGAAGCAGTGCCGCCAGTCCGTCTGACACCAGCGCATGTTGAGCTAGTGCGTTGTTGACGTACATCGCGGGGAGCATGACTTGCTTCTTACCTGGACCGTCAGAATCACCGAAGGGAAAGTCGAAATTCTTCAGATGCACGACCGCCCTAATCTTTGGAACCCAGATTGCGCGCGTCCCCGGCGTATGAGCATCGCAAGCGTTGAAGGCTCGCTGCATCCCCTCGAGCAGGCTGCCAGCATGGGTCGTTGCGAACACGAGATGTCCAGTACCGGCGAACTCAAGGCACTGCCGTATGTCCTCCTCGTCCCGAATTTCCCCTACAAATAGAAGTGCTGGCTTCTGGCGCAGCGCGCTATTGATGACCTCCTTGAGGTCTTTGGCGTCCACGCCCTTCACGCGGGGTGTGTAGTCCACTTCTCCATCTGTGAAGCAGGTAGCCTCACCATCCCGCTGCAGCAACAGCGTCTCAATTGGATCCTCGAACGTCAATACATGGGGATTCCGTCGCTGCCCGGGTTCATTGCGCCGTTGGTTCTGAACGAGCATCTCCACGTAACGATGCATGACCCCGCGAAGGATCTCCGATTTTCCGGAGCCGGTTTGTCCGCTAACCAGAATGAGCCCGGAGTCATTCGGCTGCATGTTCAAGACGTCGTAAAGGATCTTGCAGGTCATGCCGAAACCCGCAAGATACTTATCCTCAACACCCAGGTCGGTCGGCGTTGGAAATGGCTGCTGCCACTTAACTTCTACAGGCTTCTTCGGGTCCTTTCCGCCGCTCCTCAGCGATGCCGACTTGATCTCGGGCGCGTCGACTTTTCGGTACTTGATCCGAGCAGTGACACTCCAGGAATCGCGCTTCTGCACGCTGCTCACTTGCAGTCGTGCGAAGTCCAACGCCTTCCACTTGGTTCCACCGCGATCCTTGAGTTCAACTGCCGGAACGGACGCCAAGCCAGCGCTGTCGAGCTCCAGATCGTAGGATCCGTACCCCTTGAGAAGCTCCTCCTCCCGTGCGACTACGCCGGTCATAGAAGCCAACTCCTTCTGATGAGCATCCTTCTGCTGACGGACGTAGAACGTAACGTCGTTCCTGCAGGTCCGCGTCTCCCGCTGCAGGCCCTCGAGAATTGCTTCCTTGAGCGTTCCAGTCTTGCTGCCCTTCTTAGGAAGCCCAGATCCGATACTTTCGCTGTCGTTAGCCATGCAGCGTCTCCCGTTGGCGGTCCTCAGAACGAGGCCGGCTCTCCGCGTCTTGGTGCAGATTCAGACTTGTCCCATTGCCGCTTTAGAGCGTCATCGCACCATTTGATGAAAACGGGGAAACCACCTAGATGCTTCATGTGTGCAATCCAGGTTCGGACCACGGGAGAACCCTATATAGAATAGAAGACATAGGAACGCACAAGCGGCACAGGTCGAGACCGCCTCGCTCTACCCCCTCTGTGCCCCCCGCTCTCCCCGATCCAGCATCGCCTGGCGCGAAACTTCGCCCAAACTCGTTGAGCCGCTAGCATCCGCCAACAAGTCACGAACTTTGATGGGGAGGCACACATGAAGAGCATTGGATTGGTGGCGTTGGCGGTCTTGCAGACCATCCTCATGGCAGCCGCACTGGCAGCACCGTCCGTCGGGCCGCCCGCAAAAGGCGAGGCTAGCGGTCCTTGCCGATGCCCAGGAATCCGGCAAATTCGAGGGCGGCGAAGCGTACCTGTCCCGAGCGCTTGTCGATGAACACATCATCGATCGATCCGAGCTTGTCGCCCTGCAGGTTGTAGACGGTCGTGGCCTCGACCTTCGATGCGGCGATCGACGCGAGCGCCGCGACCAATCGGCTAGGGACGTTCCCGGGACCCTGCCCGGCTGGCGGCCCACAGGTCAACCATGCGTTGCCGTCTGACGGCAGCAGCGACGCAGATGGCAAAGGACAGGCGATCGGCACGTGACCAGCGGCAGTCCCTTGCACTGGCGGTGGCTGTGACGTTCACGCTGACCTGGCCTACGACCGCTTGGCTTTGCTGGCGCTTCGCGTGCTGAACACCTCGGCGTCTCGTTATCCACGCCGCGCGAGCTGCAGCCCTACTCGGTCCAACCCGCAGGGTGCAGGCCCGCAACCGATCCGTCACCTCACGCAGGGGCCGCGATCAACGTCCGGCGATCGAAGGAGAAGCGGAAGGCTCCACGCCAGGGGGTAAAGACAAGCGATCCGCCGGAACATCGGCGAGAACGGCCGGCAGGATCGCGCGGGGCGGACATCCGCGAGATTCGGCACCTGGGCGAAACGGACCACGCGGTAGCCGGCCGCCTCAAGTAGCGCGTCGCGCTTGGACCTGTCGCCGCGTCTCGACCCTTCGGCGCGAGTTTTCCATACCCGCGTGTCATGCGACTCGCCTTCTTGACATCGATATCTAAACGGAGCGCGATCTCGTCTCTATTCGCCACTCCATCACGAGAACGTCGCATCACCGATTCACGTCCACATTCGCAATGTGAATTGGCGGTCTCAAATCCCAGTTCCCCTCTTCCACAAGCTTGAGCAATGCTGTTGGCCTGTAGGTAGTTTTGCGAAGTAAGGCGTTGTTCGACGTCGACAACCAGTCGAGTCGGGCGAGGAGAAATGCCTTGATCCAGCGCCTCTCATCGATCCCACTGGTCGGTGAGCCCCCAATTTCCTGATTAGTTCGGTCACGAATCGTAGCGAAGCTGCCGTGAGCGAGCGAGTCGTAGACAACGGCGATGCCAAGCGCAGTCCTGATTCCTAAGTCATGCGACGTGCGCAGGGCAGGCGCGAGGTACTTTCTCTGAAATATCGCTTCCTGAACGCGCTGCATGACTGGATCACTGCCAGCTTTTCGAAGGAGTTGCTTGAAATCTTCATCAACATTCAGACGAATATCCTTTGCGTTGGCGCGATTTACATAGCTGGCGATGTCGGCCTTATATCGTGAGTCAGGCGCAGCGACATAGGCCTCGAGGACCTGCCCCAGCGTACCACCCAAGCTTGCACCGGTAGCCAAGTATGTCACGCCTGCCGCGTCTCCCGATAATGTCTCGACCTTGGTGTAGTCCGGATCAGCTTGACCCGATTCAAAGATATTGACTATGGCTCGGACCCTGTAGCTCTGTTCCGCACTCAACTGACTCTCGACGTTATCGACCTTTGCGTTGACGATTCGAAACTGCTCTTCGGTCCGCTCAGCGAGCAGACGCACTCGCTCAGTCACCTTTGCGCTGGCGCCCCTGACCTCATTTGCAGCGCGATCGGCCTCTGACAGGCGTGTCTTTACTTCGCTGAACTTCGCCTCCAAATCTTTGCTCTCGCCCCTGAAATCTTGGATTCGGCCCTCCCCCTCCTTGAGCACGCTCTTGATCGTTGCCTCGGTGGCGGCAAGTTGGCGCTGCGCATCGGCCTTGATCCTGGCCGCATTGGCCCCGACTTCGCTAAGGGCGTCGCCCTGGACCTTCTTAATCTCAGCAATGGCACTCTGCTGCGTTGCGTTCACCTGTTTCTTCAAATCAGACAGACTCTGCAGTCCCAGCAGGGCGAGCCAGGCCAGAAACAGGGCGATAGGAATTCCAACAAAGAAGGCAAACAGTTTTGCCCAGTTGCTCAGCCGATTGACGATCGCTTCGGCGGTTTCGACATCCACGACCTTGCTGTCCTTGAGGCGCTCTGCTATGAGTGCAGCAACCGCTTCCCGGAACTCTGTGCTTTCAATGGCAACATCGCTGCCAGCCGGCTTCGCAAGCGCTTTGCCGCATTCACCGCAGAAGCGCAATCGAATATCAACCGATGCACCGCACTGAGGGCAGGGGCCCATTCCGCTGCCATCTGCTGAAGACTCCTTCGTCATTATTGGAACTCCCAAAAATGCTACTTCCAGTCGAGGGTTCCGTGGCCGGACCGTAGCCCCACGAGACCGAAGCGGATCGAGTGATATGCCGCTCGCCTTGTACGCCTTGTGCGAGCGGCCGCTATCCACAGTACTGATGACGATTTGTGGATGCCGCAACTAGCCTCCAGAATTTGGGGAGACATAGTGGACTTTCGGCGCCGACAATTCAGCGCGGAGTTCAAGCTGCAAGTCGTGCAGATGATTCGCGAGCAGGGCTTGAGCGTCAGCGAGGTTTGCCGCGACATGAAGCTCGGCGAGACGGGCGTTCGGCGATGGCTCGCGCAGGCCGATGAAGAGGCCGCTGGTCGGCCGGGCCTGGGCAAGCCGCTCACCCCTGAGCAGCAACGCATCCGCCAGCTTGAGGCCGAGAATAAGCAACTGCGCGGCGGACCGACTCGCGCTCGGGATTGAGTGTGACGGACGTGGTCGGCGAGCAGTCTCGTGTGCGGCCTGACCAGCGTGCTGGATTGCGTTCCTTCGCGCTCTGGCAGAGCTCGTTCCTGGCGGCCAGAATCTTGAGATCGGCGCCCTCATGGCGCTGTGCTGGACTCACATATCGAATGCCACTGTGCCGGTGATCGTGGTTGTACCAATTCACGAACGCAAGCGCCCATCGCCTGGCGCTGTCCAAATGGGCGAAGCCGGCCGCCGGAAATTCCGGCCGGTACTTCGCTGTGCGGAACAGGCTTTCGACGAAGGCGTTTTCATCGCTCACACGCGGGCGTGAGGTATGCGCGCGGCGAAGTCACCTTGAAGGAACCCCCGCGAGCGATAAGGATGCTGTCCACGTAACTTAGGTGGACACGATGACAAGCGAGAAGAAGACGCGGCGCAGGTACGGCGCGGCGAAGAAGGCGCAGGTGCTGGCTGAGTGCGGCGAGGCGGGCAAGTCCGTCGCCCAAGTGGCCCTGGCGCACGGCATCAATGCCAACGTCGTGCACCGGTGGCGGCAACTGGCGCGCGAGGGCCGCAGCGACGCAGTCGCTAAAACAAGCGAGTTCATCGCATTGCCGCTTCCGAGCCCGGCTGTGCCTGCTGCGACGCCGGCAGACCTCCGAGTCGAACTCAGGCGAGGTGCGGTCTCGATGACCGTCACTTGGCCACTCAGCGCGGCGGCGGAGCTTGCCGCATGGACGCGCGAGCTGCTGCGGTGATCCGCATCGACGCCGTGTGGCTCGCCGCCGAGCCGCTGGACATGCGTGCCGGCACGGAGACGGCCCTTGCGCGCGTGGTCAACGTCTTCGGCGAGGCCCGGCCGCACCACGCCTACCCGTTGCGGCCGTTCAGCAATTCATCGTGGATCACGTGGAGCGGCGAGCCGCAGGCGGCCTGGAGTCTTCATTGCCGCCTGTGATTGACCAGGCCCTGGTCGACTGCGGCGTCAAGTCAAAACTGGGCCCCATGGCCTTGTCGACCGTGCAGCACCGCCTCAGCGTCCTGTCCAAGGCCCACCAGCTCAAGAGCATGACCAGCCCCGTGCATGACCCCAAGGTCCGCGATCTGCTCTCCAAGACTCGGCGGGCTTATGCCAAGCGCGGCGTCACACCGGACAAGAAGGCGGCCCTGACCCTGGAGCCGCTGCAGGCCATGCTGGCCACCTGCGACGATTCGCTGCGGGGCGTGCGTGACCGCGCCCTCCTCCTCTTTGGCTGGGCCAGCGGCGGCCGTCGGCGCTCCGAAGTGATCGCAGCGTCGATGGAGAACACCCGCAAGGTCGGACCGCGTGTATACAGCTTCACCCTGCTCTATTCCAAGACCAACCAGGCAGGCGCAGTCCGCCCTGACAGCGAGAAGCCCGTTCTCGATGAGGCCGCAGATGCCCTCACAGCCTGGCTACAACGCTCTGGGATTGTGAGTGGGCCGATCTTTCGGCGGATTCGGCGTGGGGAGAAGCTCGGTGAGCCACTTGCGGACGCCGCGGTGCGAGACATCGTCCGGCGGCGAGCCGCCCTCGCCGGGCTGGCTGACGACTTTGCGGCGCACTCGCTGCGATCGGGGTTTGTGACGGAGGCAGCCCGGCAGAACGTCTCTCTTGGCGAGACGATGGCGATGACGGGGCACACGTCGCCGGCGACGCTAGTGGGATATTTCAGAACCGCGGAGGCCCAGCGGAGTGCAGCCGCCCGCTTATTCTCCAGGATCGCCTCCACCGAAGCGAATTGACGAAATACCGTTGATGCGGCCTCGTTGCATCGGCAAAGTGGGAAAACTCAAAGATGGAATATGGCAGTTCCGCCGCAGCGCCCCGTCATTGCCTTCGATGCTCAAGCGGCCACCAAAGGTGGCGCTTCCATCGCCGCTAGTACTGCCGCGATGAAAGTCCTGAACGTCTGTGGCACGAATGATTTACTTGCCAGTGCGTCTAGAGTCAGGCCTCCATTACAGGCTTGAGAAGGGATCACATTGAATAGTTTGGGCGAATTCGCTGCGCGATCTTCTGCGAGATTTTGTAAATACTTGACGAAAAAGGCCGACGCAAATTTTCCGCGGTACTGTTCGCGAGGCAGGAGGGAATCAAATTCCGGTCCGAATTGAGTCATTTCGTCAGTGGTTGGCTCTCGCTCAAGGGCGATCATGACTGATGGCGTATCCTTCAGATCACCAACGCCTTCCAATGATATTTGGGCAATCGAATTTATTTTGTCTGGCCACGGCTTTGTATTCCGAATCCCGAGGCGCCTGGCGAGAAAAATTCTTTGATTAATCGGCCGTGTTAGCTCTAGAAACTGATCGTATAAGTCGTTAAAGTGAGCAAGGGCCTTTGCCCGAGCAGCCGGCTCTCCGTCGCAATGCAACTCTATGCGAAGAACCGAATCAAGGACTTGTTCATTGACCAGATGATTTTCGACTGCGTAGGTGTCCGTCACATAAACGTCTTCTCCGTGCAGTTGTCCTCGCAGACCGTCGAAGTCGTGATCTACTAGAAAATATACTCCAGCCTGCAAGCCTCCCAAATCACTTTGGAGCAGCTCACGGAATGCAAGGAGCTTTCCCTTTCCGTTGCACACGAGCATTTCATGCGCAAGCAATGGCGCAAGTTGCTTTAGCCAATGAAAGTATACTGTTTTGTCCTCCGGCCCCTCAACGACGAATACCAATACGCTAGAAGCTTGAGCGCGAATTGAGGCCAATCGAATTTTCAATACGGCGGCAACGTTGCGTTTTCCCCGCATCCGGCTAATGAGCTCTTCGCCTCCCACTTTTCACCCCCTTCCCATTTTTGACTTATTGAAAATATTTCTATTTGCGCCTGTATATCAGTCGATCGTCAGTCTTAGCGGAGTGGCGAATACATCAAGTTCGTTGTCAAATATGAAGGGAGAGTGGGTGATTGCAATGACTTGTTTGCACAGATGAGAGTTGACTATGTCCGGAAGAATTTTTTGCTGCCAGTCAATCGAGAGTGACAGCTCTGGTTCATCGATGAGTACCAACTTTTCGCGTGGATATAGATAAAGTCGAGCGAAAAGAGAGACCATTTGCTTCTCGCCAGACGAAAGTGCATCGAGCGGAATCTCGGTACCCCGACTGCCTTTGCGCCAGACAGATACTGCCAAGCTTGAGCGATTAACCCTAAGCTCCTTTTCATCCTGTTGGGTGGCAATATTTGGCGCGGTGCTTGGATCGTTTGATGACAAGTAGCGATTGCAGTTTTCAACGAATGTGTCAACGATCTGTTCAGTTTCGCGCGTTTTCTTGATAACGGTATTCAGCTTCCCAAGAAAATATGTCAAAAACCTTTCCGAGCTCTTGGGGACATTTCCGCTATAGATGCGGTCAAAATCGGGAGTGCGATAGTTGTAGTTGTAGCCGTAATAGCGTTGACCAGCCTTCATTCTCTCAAAGAAAATGTCCAATTCTTGCCTGCTTGGTCGCTCATCCAAGCTTGGCATCTTCTGCTGCTCGAAGTCTTGACTGATCAAATCATCAATGATGTTTGCACTGATCTCGCTGTACTTTTGATTTGACTCGACGATGATTTCTTGATTCAGCTGAGCAAGGCGTGCCGCGATGTCGGCCAAACCAAACTGAATATCGCCCGCGTGTAGGCCACGACGATTCAGACCCAGCTTCGCATGGATGCTCTGAGGCTCCCCACCTCGCCAAGCCTGTCGCGAATCCTCTCTCGGTAGCGACAACTCAATTCGCCTATAAGTCGGTAAATATAGGATTTCAATGCCGCGTAACGCGGCTGTGATTGTTGAGTGCAATTGAAGAACCGGTGACCACGGCTCTTCAATTTGAGAACGCAGTTTCTTGAATAGGCTGGTCGTGGATTCAAACGTATGAGAAGTGTTGTTATAGATCTTCCTGAAAACGGGATGTCGATACAACTCTTCCCTATTCAATTCCAATGTGGGGAAGTCCCAAAGGGAAAAGAATAGCAAGTCTTCGGCGTCAAGCTCATATTGTTTTGCAATCCGGAGTATCTCCCCGTTCTCGGCCACCTTTCTCAGGACATTGTCCAAGTCGACCTTTTCTAACGTTAGTATCCCCGAAACGTTTCTCAGCTGACATTCAATGCGCGTGAAGTTCAGTTCAGCCAGCCGTCCGAACTGCCCCCGAAGAAATGCGTCAAGTGCACCGAGCATTGTTGTCTTGCCGGCGCCATTTCGCGCTATCAAAACCGTGGCTGCATACTCTGACTGAAGGCTTAGCGATCTGTAGCCAAAAAGGCCTTCAATCGTAAACTTGCGGACCAGCGACTCGCGCGAGCCAGCGACGCTGACCGTTTTTTTTTGAAAAGATTCCATTATTCCCACTCCCGTCCCGGCAAATCTTAACGTCGCCGGACTGATGCATCGAGGCTCACAACGCGTTTTGTTGCCCAGATGACATGTTTTTTTTGATCGCACGGGATGTTGCGGTGCTCGCAACTGGAATGTCAATTGGAATTCCTGGGCAATTTGCACCTAGTAGGCTTTGCTCTAGATGGCCCGACGAGAGCGTGCACGGGGCTCTTCAATTCACGGTGCCATAGAGGCGAACGAAACACTGAGCGTGGATGTCCTACCAGCTGCCCCAGGGATCAGTTCAAGGCGGCTCCGCAATTCCAGCCGGTCTACAAGCTCCATGGATCGTCGAACTGGATGCACGGCCACGGCCAAGACCTGATGATCATCGGCGGCGCCAAGCTGGCCTAGATCGACCGGACACCGATACTGAGCTGGTACCTGACCCGGTTCGAGGAGGAGATCAGCAAGCCCGGCGCGAAGCTGACTTCGAGCGCTCGAGTGACAGCCCCCTGGCGACGCTCGAGCAGGCGCTGGAGGACGTCAGCGCGGATTCCACGAGCGCTGAATGGGTCGACTCACCTACCGCGGAGTGGTCTGGGGCTCCTGCCAGCATTGGGAGCTTGCACCCTACGCGGCGAAAATCGCATCCAACCTCAGAGCCAAGGCCGCACAGCTTAATCGGTAAGCGGCCGCAGGCGCGCCCCGTTTCGGCGCGTCGTCAGGGCACAGGCGGTAGTTCCGTGGGAACTGCCGCCCTCCCCTTCGCGTTCACCCGAGCAGGTCATCGAGTTCGCGGTAATACCGTGATCGCTGCGACCCGCTTTTGCCTGACCATCGTGAAGGATTCGAAAGCTGGCTGCGCCTTGATGATCTGGACGGGCTTCTCGATATCGCCGACGAGCTTCTTGAACGATCCAACGCTCCTTGGGGCTTTGAACCGCCCCGGGTTTTGAGGAGGCTCCAACTGTAGAGAATGGAGCCATGAGGAAGTCACCGAAGTTTTCCCCCGAAGTCCGCGAGCGCGCCGTGCGCATGGTGCTGGAGCACCGTGGCGAGCACC
>Ga0247779_1000747_pt1 | contig 17827 bp, 17 predicted proteins | sample UWRJL221509R5_FD_179925 | JGI IMG/M metagenome (GOLD analysis project Ga0247779, IMG submission 179925) | Plant litter microbial communities from Arlington Agricultural Research Station in Wisconsin, United States - UWRJ-L221-509R-5 | ecosystem: Environmental > Terrestrial > Plant litter >... | reverse complement strand
CCGGCACCATCATCTCTTCCGGCACGGCCTGGCGCGAGTAGTGCTCGTGGCGCTGGCGTTCCGGCAGGTGCACGGCGGGATGCTCGATCTCCGAGTACGCGAACTGCTGCAGCAGGTGGTGGATGCAGTTCAGGCGCGCCAGCTTCTTGTCGACGGCCTGCACCACCCACCAGGGCGATTCGGCGCTGTGCGTGCGCTCCAGCATCACCTCCTTGGCCTTGGTGTACTCCTCCCAGCGGCGGCGGCTCTCCAGGTCCATCGGGCTCAGCTTCCACTGCTTGAGCGGGTCGTGGATGCGGCCCAGGAAGCGCAGCTCCTGCTCGTCGTCGGTGATCGAGAACCAGTACTTGATCAGCTTGATGCCCGAGCGCTGCAGCATGCTCTCGAAGGCGGGCACCGAGCGGAAGAACTCCTCGTACTCGTCGTCGCTGCAGAAGCCCATCACGCGCTCGACGCCGGCGCGGTTGTACCAGCTGCGGTCGAACAGCACGATCTCGCCGGCGGCCGGCAGGTGGGCGGCGTAGCGCTGGAAGTACCACTGCGTGCGTTCGCGGTCGTTGGGCGCGGGCAGGGCCACGGTGCGGCAGACGCGCGGGTTCAGGCGCTGCGTGATGCGCTTGATCACGCCGCCCTTGCCGGCGGCGTCGCGGCCCTCGAACAGGATCACCACCTTCTGGCGCGTGGCGGCCACCCAGTCCTGCAGCTTCACGAGCTCGCCCTGCAGGCGGAACAGCTCGCGGAAGTAGCGCACGCGCCGGGCGGCGTCCTCGCCGCTGGCGTCCAGCGGGTCGGCCACGAGGCGGTCCTCCATCTCCATCTCGATCTCTTCGTCGTAGCCGTCGATGAGCTCGCGCTCGATGCGGCGGCGCATCGCGTCCTGGTCGAACAAGGCATTCATGGGCGTGGCGCTCCGGCTTAGAACAGCTTCGAGAAGATCCAGTACAGGCTGCCGGACAGCAGGATGGCCGCCGGCAGCGTTAGCACCCAGGCCATCGCCAGGTTGCGGATCGTCGACCACTGCAGCCCCGACTTGTTGGCGGCCATCGTGCCGGCGACGCCGGACGACAGCACGTGCGTGGTGGAGACGGGCAGCCCGAAGTTGTCGGCCAGGCCGATCGTGAACATCGCCACCAGCTCGGCCGACATGCCCTGCGCGTAGGTCAGGTGCGTCTTGCCGATCTTCTCGCCCACGGTGACGACGATGCGCTTCCAGCCGACCATCGTGCCCAGGCCCAGCGCGATCGCCACGGCCACCTTCACCCACAGCGGGATGAACTTGGTCGCGGCGTCGATCTGCGTCTTGAACGCCTTGAGGTTGGCGAGGGCGTCCTTGTCCAGCGCGACGTGCGGGTCCGCCAGCATCAGGCGAATGGTCTCCGAGACCAGGTACATGTCGTTGCGGACGTTGGGCACGACGGCGGCCGGCACCTTGGCGAGCGTGTCGTGCTGGCGCACCTGGTCGCCGATGCTGCCGGCCACGGAGGCCAGCGACGGGATCACGTCGGGCGTGAGCTGCTTCGTGCGGATGTACAGCGTGAGCGGCTTGGCCGGGTCGGCCGGCGCGGTGCCGGTGGAGGCGTGCGCGAGCGAGGACTGTGTCGCCTGGGCCATCGCGGCGAACGCCGTGGTCTGGTCGACCGGCATCGCGCGGTTCAGCGCGTACGAGATCGGCACCGTGCCCACCAGGATCAGCATGATCAGGCCCATGCCCTTCTGGCCGTCGTTGGAGCCGTGCGAGAACGACACGCCGGTGCAGGTGAGCACCAGCAGCGCGCGGATCCACAACGGCGGCGGCGCGGAGCCCTTGGGCGCCTCGTACAGCGCCTTGTTCCTGACCAACGCGCGCACCGCCAGCAGCAGCAGGGCCGAGGCGACGAAGCCCACCAGCGGCGACAGCAGCAGCGAGTAGCCGATCTTGATCGCCTGGCTCCAGTCCACGCCGCTCGTGCCGTCGCGGCCGTGCATCAGCGCGTTGGCCACGCCCACGCCGATGATCGAGCCGATCAGCGTGTGCGACGACGACGCCGGCAGCCCCAGCGCCCAGGTGCCCAGGTTCCACACGATGGCTGCGATCAGCAGCGCGAACACCATCGCGAAGCCGGCGCCCGAGCCCACCTGCAGGATCAGCTCCACCGGCAGCAGCGAGATGATGCCGAAGGCGACGGCGCCGCTCGACACGAGCACGCCCAGGAAGTTGAACAGCCCCGACCACACCACCGCCACCTGCGGCGGCAGCGAGTTGGTGTAGATCACCGTGGCCACCGCGTTGGCGGTGTCGTGGAAGCCGTTGACGAACTCGAAGCCGAGCGCGATCAGCAGGGCCAGCCCGAGCAGCACGAACGGCCAGACGGCAGTGGCCGTCTCCCCGCTGCCGGCGTAGTCGGTGGCGATGCTGTACGCGGTGTAGGCCAGGCCGGCCAGCAGCAGCAAGGCGAAGATCGCCCAGGTGCCCTTGCCGGTCTTGTGGTCCAGCCGCGGGCGGCTGGGGGCGGCCGCGTCGGGCAGGGCCGCGGAGCTGACGATGGTGTTCATGGTTCGGGGTTCCCTCTTCTTGAGATCGACCGGGCGATGCTGGAGTCGCTTTGTGACACAGGGGTGACAGCATGGGGACAGCGCCGTGTCGGTGCTTGGCGGGGCGCCAGGCAAACCCTGAGGGCGCGCCGGATGACTTGCGGGCCGCTGTCGAGGACAATCGGCGGATCGCCACCACGGGCTTGCCCCATGCGGATCGTCATCCTCGGGAATGCGGGATCGGGCAAGTCGACGCTCGCCAAGTCGCTCGCGCGCACGCAGGCGATGCCGTCGCTCGACCTCGACACGCTGGTGTGGGAGGCCGACCAGGTGGCCGTGCAGCGCCCCGACGAACTCGTGTTCGCCGATCTGGCGCAGTTCTGCCGCGAGTCCGACGCCTGGGTGATCGACGGCTGCTACGGCGACCTCGTCGAGGCCGCGCTGGCCCACGGCCCGCTGCTGATCTTCCTCGAGCCGGGCCAGGACGTCTGCGTCGCCAACTGCCGCGCGCGGCCGTGGGAGCCGCACAAGTACCGCAGCAAGGAGGAGCAGGACGACCACCTCGAACACCTGTTGGGCTGGGTGCGCTCGTACTACGACCTGGACGGCTCGATGTCGCTGGCCGGCCACCGCGCGGTGTTCGACGCCTACGCCGGCCCCAAGCGGCTCGTCACGCGGCTGGCCGAGCTCGAGGTGATGCAGCGCGCGTGGCTGGCCGCGGCCGCCACGTCGCGCGCCCGGGCCGTCGCGCGCGCGGGCTCCTGAGCGCGCGCTCGCGCGTGACGCCGGCGCGGGCGGGGAATGCCATTTGCCGACTCGCGTTCCAGGCAACGGATCGCGGAGGCACTCGTGGCAACGCTCAAGCGCGGCGACAAGGTCGAATGGAACACGCCGCAGGGCCCGACGCGCGGCACCGTCGTGGGCACGCGCACGGCGGAGACACGCGTCCACGGTTACACGGCCAAGCCGTCGCCCGGTCATCCCGAGGTCGAGGTGCGCAGCGCGAAGTCCGGCAAGGCCGCGGTGCACCGGCCCGAGGCGTTGAGGAAGGTGCGCTGAGATGGCCGGCGGGGTCGACGATCGCGAGACGACCGTCCGCGACTTCCGCACCGTGGTGAACATGACGCCGGCCGCGCTCGAGAAGTGGCTGGCGACGGACGAGTCGCGTGCCGTCGGCATCACGCACGGCGAGGGCGGAGAATCCGTCGGCCATCATTCGGGGCGGCGCATCGTGGAGCTGTTGCGCACGAGGGCGCCGGAGCTGGGCGACGCCGACCTCGCGCACATGCGCAAGGTGGTCGGCTACGTGCACCGGCACCTGGCGCAGCGTCCTGCCGGCGACGTGCGGGACACGCGCTGGCGTTGGTCGCTGATGAACTGGGGCCACGACCCGCTGCATCGTTGAGGCAGCGCGGGCGCGGCGATTGCTGTCGCCGAGGCGTTCAACCCCTGCCCGGCCCGACCCCCGAAAGACGCCATGATCCCCGCCTTCGACCGCATCGACCACATCCACATCTATGCCGCCAACCGCAACAAGGCGGAGCAGTGGTACGGCGACGTGATGGGTTTCTCTCGGGTGCCGGAGCTCGAATCGTGGGCCGAAGGCGGCCCGTTGACCTTGTCGAATTCGTCGGGCACCGTGCACATCGCGCTGTTCGAGGCGCCGCCGCAGCCGTGCCGCAGTGTCATCGCGCTGTCGGTGGGCGCGCAGGAGTTCGTGGCGTGGCGCCAGCATCTCGTCGACAAGCTCAAGCGCCCGGTCGAGCCGGAGGATCACCAGCTGTCGTGGTCGCTGTATTTCGCCGACCCGGACGGCAATCCGTGGGAGATCACGACCTACCAGCACGCGGTGGTGGCGACGCTGCTCAAGCCGACCGGGACGTGACGCGCGCTTGCGGGCGCACGGCCGGCGCACGCCGACCGGGACGTGACGCTCGCTCGCGGGCGCACGGCCCGCGCAAGCGAAGGCCCCCGGCGCAGCGGCTGCCGCGCCGGGGGCCGTCAGTGCACGCTTACTGGGTCAGCAGCGTGTCGAGGATGATGCCGGTGGCGACGGCCGCGAGGACGTAGTCGCCGTTGACCTGCACCCAGTGGTAGCCGCGCGGCGGGGCGCTCAGGTGATGGCCGCGCCAGTCGCGCACTTCGTAGCGGTGACCGCGGTACTCGCTGGGCAGGCGGCCGCCGCGTTGCCATTCGTGGTTGGGGCCGACGCCGCGGTGGTAATCGTGGACGTAGCCGGGATGATCCCAGTCCGGGCGATCGCGATCGTGGTGGTGGTCATCGGCCATCGACGCGACCGGGACGGCCATCATCAGCGCGGCGAGGAGGGCGGAGAGTCGTTGGAGCTTCATCTTGTTTTCCTTGGTGGGAGTGACGAAGTCCATTCTTCATGCCAACACCGCGGCGTCTGTAGGCGTCAAGGCGCTTTGCGAATCTTGACGTTCGAGCAACGGAGCGGACGCGTCGGGCCGGCACGCGGCTTCACAGCTTGTCGATGAGGGCGCCGGCGGCGTCGCAGGCCTTGGCCACGGCGGCGAACGGCAGTTCGACGATGCCCGTGACGATCTTGTTGGCGGTCGACAGCGTGGTCTCGACGCCGTCGACGACCGCGTGCGCGCCGTCGGCGATCGCGTCGCCGGCGTCGGCCACCGCGCTCGAGATGCCGTTCTTCAGCGACTCGTAGAGCGAGCCGTCGTGCGGGGCGGGCGCGGACATGGCGGGCGCCGTCGGACTCGAACTCGAACTCGAACTCGAACTCGAACTCGAACTCGAACTCGACGCCGGATGTCCGGACGCCGCCAGCGCGTTCATGGCCTGCGGGCTCAGCGTGACGGTGGTGCTGGGCGCATCGGGCATCTTCGCCTGCGGGATCGCCGGCACCGCGGGCGCGGGAGCCGGCGCGGGCGGGGCGGCCGTCTTCGACGACGCGGACGCCGGCGTGGCGGCCTGCGGCAGGTTGAGGGTGGGGGTGACCATGGGCATTGCTTGCACTCCTTTGCGCCGGGCCAGTCTAGGCATCGGCGTGAAGCGCGACCGCTCGATCAGCGCGGTGAATCGGGTTCAATCCCCCGCCGCGGAGGACGGCCTGTGGGGAGCTCTTGATCGGTCGCGCCGGCGATCGGGAGATGCGGCCGGATGCGGGCATTGTTGAAGCCTTGGGCCGCCGCCGCAACGCACAGAATGGCGGGCAACAGAGCCGCTCGTGCGGCCGTGTCGGAAGGAATCCAGGGATGGAACGAACCAATGCCCCCGCCGGCGCCTCCGTGCGCCGCCGCGTCGCCCTGCTGGGCTTCGCCTGCCTCGCGCTGGCGCTGTGCGCCGGCGTGCGCCTGGTGCAGCTCGAAGGCTTGTCCGTCATCGCGGTCGCCTGCTTCGCGTTCGGCGCCGCTGCGGCGGCGCTGGGCGCCTCGCTGCACCGCTACCTCGGGCGCTCGCTGCCGCCGCTGCAGGCCGGCGTGCGCGCGATGCGGGACGGCGACCTGTCGCGCCGCATCGACGCGGACGGCCGCGACGAGTTCGGCGCGATCGCCGCGTCGCTCGACGAGATGAACGCCAACATGTCGGCGATCGTGGCCGACATCCGCAGCGAGGCGACCTTCGTCTCGCAGGCGAGCGAATCGCTGGCCGCCGGCACCAGCGAGCTCGCGCAGCGCACCGAGCGCCAGGCGGCGAGCCTGGAGCAGACCTCCGCGGCCGTGCAGGACCTGAGCGGCTCCGTGCGGCAGAACGCGCTCGACGCGCGCGCCGTCGAACAACTGGCCAGCCGGGTGCACGCGATGGCCGAGTCGGGCGGCAGCCGCATGCGCGAGGCGGTCGACACGATGCACGCGATCCGCGCCAGCTCGCAGCGCGTGCACGACATCATCGGCGTGATCGACGGCATCGCCTTCCAGACCAACATCCTCGCGCTCAACGCCGCCGTGGAGGCGGCGCGCGCCGGCGAGAACGGCCGCGGCTTCGCCGTGGTGGCCGCCGAGGTGCGCACGCTGGCGTTGCGCAGCAGCGGCGCGGCGCAGGAGATCAAGTCGCTGATCGCGACGTCCAGCGAGCAGGTGGCCTCGGGCACGTCGCGCATCGACGAGGTGGGAGAGCTGCTCGCCAACGTCGTCTCGGGCATCGGCGAGGTGGCGGGCAACGTGCGCGCGATCACGTCGGCGGCCGAGACGCAGAGCCTCAGCCTGGGCCAGATGTCGGAGGCGATCCGCGGCCTCGACGACATCACGCAGGAGAACGCGGCCATGGTGGAGCGCACCTCGTCGGCGTCGACGGGGCTGGGCGAACGCGCGCATCGGCTGGCGCGCGCCGTCAGCACGTTCCGGCTGCGCCAGGGCACCGCCGACGAGGCGCATGCGCTCGTGACGCGGGCCGCCGCGCTGTACCGGCGCCGCGGCGCGGCGTGCCTGCCGGAGATCACCGACGCCGCCAACGGCTTCGCCGATCGCGACATGTACGTCTTCGCGTGGGATCGCACGCTCGTCTACCACGCGTTCGCCGGCAAGCCGCACAACCTGCGCAAGACCGCGGCGCAGATCCTGGGCACCGACGTCTCGCAGCTGACGCACGACGTGTGGGCCGCGGCCGCGCAGGGCGGCGGCTGGGTCGACTACGACTTCCTCAACCCGACGACGGGCCAGGTCGCGCCGAAGACGTCGTTCGTGGTCCCGGTCGCCGACGACCTGGTGCTGGGTTGCGGGATCTACAAGACCGTCCAGCGCCACTGAGGCGCCGGACCGCCGGCTCAGTGCGCCTCGGCGGCCTTGCCGGGCGCGGTCGCGATCGCGGTGCGCGGCTGGTAGTGCGACGGCACGTCGCACTTCTGCACGCCGTTGGCGATCGTGCGGCAGCCGTCGATGGTGTAGGGGGAGATGTCACGCACCTGCGCCGTCACGGCGTCGCGGTCCGCCGCGGTGGGCACGTCGCACTTCTGGACGCCGTTGGCGATCGTGCGGCAACCCGTGGAGGTATCGGCCTTGGCGTGGATCTCGGCGGCGACGGCCTCTTGCGTGCGTTCGGCGCCGGTGGGCACGTCGCACTTCTGGACGCCGTTGGCGATCGTGCGGCAGCCGACGTCCGCGGCGAAGGCGCCGCTGGCGGCGCAGCCCAGGGCGAGGGTGAGGGCGGTGAGGAGGTGACGGGTGTTCATGGTGATCTCGATCGTTGGACTTGTCGTCGCGCGGCGCGGCCTCGTGGGCCACGGCGTCGCGCGTGAGGGGCCTGTCGGCCTGGGGCCACTTTAGGAAGAGTCAGCCGCGGGAAAAACAGCGATTGGTGGAATTCACTATTGCTGAAAATCGCACCTGGGGGTTATTTCCGGGGTGACTTGACGAACATGCTTGTCGATGCATGTCTAGTCGAGTCCGTCAGCGTGCGTTCAGGCAGGCAGCGCGGCCTGCCCGCCAACGTGGGCGCGCGGCACGAGCAACACCGCGCAAAGCATCGCGGCCACGCCGAAGATGGCCATGAGGGCGCCCAGCGGCCAGGGCGTGCCGTCCGCGAACACGCCCACCAGCGCGGAGCCGACGACGCCGACGCCGAACTGGCTCGCGCCGACCAGCGCCGAGACCGAGCCGGACACGCCCGGAAACAGGTTCAGCGCGCCGGTGATCGAATTCGCGGCGATCAGGCCGATGCACGAGACGAACAGGCACAGCGGCACGACCAGCCCGGCGAGGCCGCCCCAACCGGTGCGCGCCGCGACGGCCGCGGCCACGCCCATGGCGCAGGCGCCGAACGCGCCCAGGCGCAGCAGCCGGTCGCCGCCGAACGTCGGCACGAGCCGCACGTTGACGAGGTTCATCGTCATGATGCCGACCGACCCGAGCGCGAACAACAGCCCGTAGTGCTGCGGCAGCACGTGGTGGTACGTGATGTACGCGAACGGCGTGCCGGCCACGTACGCGAAGATGCCGCCGTAGAGCAGGCCGCAGACGCCCGCGTAGCCCAGCAGCCGTTTCTGGCGCAGCAGCCGGCCGTAGGTGGCGAACGCGCGCGACATCGGTTCGCGCAGCCGCCGCTCCGGCGGGTGGGTCTCTGGCAGGGTGTACAGCGCCGCCAGCGTCAGCAGGCCGACGACGGCCAGCATCCAGAAGATGGCCTGCCAGTGCGCCACCGCCAGCACCAGGCCGCCGACGCTGGGCCCCAGCATCGGGGCGAGGGCGCTGACGATCATCAGCGTGGACATCATCTGCGCGGCGCGGTGGCCCACGTAGAGGTCGCGCACGATCGCGCGTGCCAGCGTCACGCTGGCGCAGGCGCCGATCGCCTGCACGGCGCGCCAGGCGATCATCGTCGCGACGTCGGGCGAGACCGCGCAGCCGATGGCGCCGATGACGTAGAGCACCATGCCGATCGCGATCGGCCGGCGGCGGCCGATGCGGTCGCTCAGCGGGCCCCAGAAGAACTGGCCGAGGCTGAACCCCACCAGGTATCCGGACAGGGTGAACTCCATCGCGCCGGTGCCGGCGTGCAGCGCGACGCCCATGGCCGGAAGCGCGGGCAGGTAGATGTCGGTCGAGATGGACGAGAACGCCATCAGCAGCGACAGGATCACCAGCGTGCGCAGGTCGTGCGCCTCGGCGAAGCGCCTCAGGCCGGTGCGGGTGCGCGCCGCCGGCGACAGCTCGCGGTCGTCGACGACGGACGGGCTGGCCTGGGCAAGGGCGGGCGGATCGAAGGGCGGCATCGGTGAGGCGGGAGGACGGGTGATTATCCGGGATAACCCGCAATCGCCATGCTCGCAAGGACAAAGGCCCTTCAGCCCGGGCGAGCGCCTTGCGCGTCGCCGGGCGACGGCAAAGTCCCTTCGGACCGGACGGGCGCCTCGCGTCCCCGGGCGACGGCAGCGGCGGCCCGTCCTGGCCGTGCGCGAACCGCTCGAACTCGCGCGCCGGCAGCGCCTTGCTGTGGAGGAACCCCGGGGACGGGTCGCAGCCGAGGGACTTCGGCAGCTCCGCCTGCGCCGGCGTCTCGATGCCCTCGGCGACGACAGCCACAGTTCGAGCGCGCCGCAGCCCGCCGGCCTGCGCCTACCCCGCCGCCTTCGCCAGCGAGTCGCGCATCACCACCGTCGGCGCGAACTTGCGCGACACCGCGAGCTGCGAGCCGAAGCGGGTGTTGAGCAGCTGGCGGCAGGCGTTGAGCGCCATCTCGGCGATCGGGATGCGCACGCTGGTCAGGCGCGGCGACAGGAACGCGGCGACGTCGGAGTCGTCGTAGCCCATCACCGACCACTGCTGCGGCACGCGGATGCCGTGGTGCCCGAGGTAGCTGATCGCGCCCATCGCCATCTGGTCGTTGGCGCAGAACAGCGCCGTGACCTTGGGCTTGCGCGCCACCAGCCGCTCGCACGCGGCCCAGCCGGACGGCGCGCTGAAGTCGCCTTCCTCGACCGGCAGCGAGGCCATCGCGATGCCGGCCTCGCCGAGGCGGTCGAACAGGCCCTGCAGGCGCTGCTTGTTGTCGCCGACGCCGGCGGGCCCCGAGATCACCGCGATCCGGCGATGGCCGTGCGCGAGCAGCGCGTCGGCGGCGGCGCGGCCGGCGGCGCGGTGGTCGACGGTGAAGCAGTGCGTCTTCATGCCCTTGACGTCGCGGTTGACGATCGCCAGGTTGGCGAAGGCGTCGCGCAGCGCGGCGAAGTCGGCGTCGCGCAGCGCGGTGCTGCACAGGATGATGCCGTCGCACTCGCGCTCGATCAGGAAGCGCACGCCGTCGAGCGACTGCTGGCGCGTGTCCTCGTCGCCGCAGCCGTTGGCCGCGACCATGTGGCGGTCGTGCTGGCGCAGCTCGGCGTCGATGGCGTCCAGCAGCGGGCCGTAGAACGGGCCCTTGAAGTCGGGCACGAACACGCCGATGGTGCCGGTGCTCTGCAGCGACAGTGCCCGCGCGATCGCGCTGGGCCGGAAGCCGAGCTGGCGCGCGGCCGCCTCCACGCGCGCCGCGGCCGCCTCGGAGAACGAGCCCTTGCCGCTGATCACGCGCGACGCGGTGCCCACGCCCACGCCGGCCAGCCTTGCGACGTCCTTGATCGTTGCCATGGGTGGGACGATATCAGCGGGGCCGCCGCCGGAACGATACCGCGGATCGTTCGATGCGTTCCTGCGACACCGGGTCGAACACGCTGGCGCGAGCCAGCATCATCTGCACGCCGACGCGGTCGCCGATCGCGTGCACGCCCGCCGCCGGCGCGATGGCGGCCAGCCGGTGGCCCTCGAGGTCCAGCCACACGACCTCGTGCGCGCCCATCGCCTCGACCAGCGTCACCTGCGCCGCGGGCAGCGCGCCGTCGGCCGGATGCAGCGCGATGTGCTCGGGCCGCAGGCCCAGCGTCGCGGCCGTGCCGTCGATCTCGCCCTCGATGAAGTTCATGCTGGGCGAGCCGAGGAAGCCGGCGACGAACATGTTGGCCGGCCGCGCGTAGACCTCGCCCGGCGTGCCGATCTGCTGGATGCGGCCGGCGCACATCACGGCCACCCGCGTGGCCAGCGTCATCGCCTCGACCTGGTCGTGCGTGACGTAGATCATCGTGGCGCCGAGGTCGCGGTGCAGGGCCTTCAGCTCGCGCCGCAGCTCGGTGCGCAGCTTGGCGTCGAGGTTGGACAGCGGCTCGTCGAACAGGAACACCTGCGCCTCGCGCACCAGCGCGCGGCCGATCGCCACGCGCTGGCGCTGGCCGCCCGACAGCTGCGCCGGCTTGCGCGCGAGCAGCGGGTCGAGCTGCAGCATCTTCGACGCGCGCTCGACGCGCCGGGCGATTTCCGCCTTCGGCAGCCCCGCCACGCGCAGGCCGAACGACATGTTGCGCTCGACGTTCATCGTCGGATAGAGCGCGTACGACTGGAACACCATGCCGATCGCGCGGTCCTTCGGATCCGCCCACGTCACGTCGCGCCCGCCGATGTGGACGCTGCCGGCGTCGGTGTCGATCAGGCCGGCGATCGCGTGCAGCAGCGTCGACTTGCCGCAGCCCGACGGGCCCAGCAGCACCAGGAACTCGCCGGCGACGACGTCGAGGTCGAGGTCCGACAGCACCGTGTTGGCGCCCATGCGCACGGCCAGTTGCTTGATGGAGACGTTCAAGTTAGCCCTTCACGGCGCCGGCGGCGATGCCGCGCACGAACCAGCGGCCGGAGATGAGATAGACGGCCAGGGGGACCGCCGACGTGAGCAAGGTGGCCGCCATGTTGACGTTGTAGAGCCGCTCGCCGGTGGTGGTGTTGATGATGTTGTTGAGCTGCACGGTCATCGGCAGCCAGTCGTGGCCGGCGAAGACCAGGCCGATCAGGAAGTCGTTCCAGATCGCGGTCACCTGCATGATGGTCGCGACCACCACGATGGGCAGCGACATCGGCAGCATCAGCTGCACGAAGATGCGCCAGAAGCCGCCGCCGTCGATGCGCGCCGCCATGAACAGCTCGTGCGGCACGCCCGCGTAGTAGTTGCGGAACAGCAGCGTCATCACGGGCATGCCGAACAAGGTGTGGATCAGCACGACGCCCGGCAGCGTGCCGAACAGCCCCAGCGCGGCGAGCGCGCGGATCAGCGGGAACAGCATCACCTGGTAGGGGATGAAGGCGCCCGTCAACAGCACGACGAACAGCGCCTGCGCGCCGCGCGGCCGCCAGAACGACAGCGCGTAGCCGTTGAGCGCGCCCAGCAGGATCGACAGCACCGTGCTGGGGACGACGATGGCCACCGAGTTCATGAAGCCGGCGCGGATGCCGCCGCATTCGAGGCCCGTGCACGCCGACATCCAGGCCTGCGCCCACGGCGCCAGCGTGATCCGCACCGGCAGCCCGAACAGGTTGCCGAGGCGGATTTCCTCCATCGGCTTGATCGAGGTGGCGACCATCACGTACAGCGGCAGCAGGAACATCAGCGCCGCCGTGAAGAGGAACACGTAGAGCCCGATGCGCGCCGGCCGCGGCATGCGGCCGCCCGGGCGCCGGCGCAGGCCATGGCGGCGCTCGGCGATGGCGTCGTCGCCGAGCCCGGGCGCGGCCTGGGCGAGGGCGCTCATGCCGCCATCCCGGGCGTCTCGCTCGCGCGCAGGGCGCGCGCGACGCGCTCGCCCCGGCGTGACGCGTGCGCGCGGGCGTAGAACCACGGGGCCAGCAGCGCCAGCACCGTCAGCAGCAGCACCGTCGACGCGGCCGACGCCAGGCCGATGTTGGCCCGCCCCAGCAGGTTGTCGATGATGAACTTGGCCGGCACCTCGCTGGCGAGGCCCGGGCCGCCCTGCGTCATCGCGACGACCACGTCGAACACCTTCACCACGCTGACCGACAGCAGCACGAACGCGGTGCCGAACGACGGCCCCAGCATCGGCAGCACGATGCTGGCATAGACGCGCCACGGCGGGATGCCGTCGATGCGCGCGGCCATCCACAGGCTCTCGTCGATGCCGCGCAGGCCGGCCAGCATCAGCGCCATCACGAGCCCGCAGGCCTGCCAGACGGCGGCGACGACGATCGCGTACATCACCGCGTCCTGGCGCGCGATCCAGTCGAAGGTGAAGCTTGGAAAGCCCCAGCCCCGCACGGTGGCCTGCAGCCCCAGCTCGGGGTTGAGCATCCACTGCCAGACCAGCCCGGTCGCGACGAAGGACATCGCGTACGGATACAGGAAGATCGTGCGCAGCACGCCTTCGCCGCGCACGCGCTGGTCGATGAACACCGCCAGCAGGAAGCCGATGGCCAGGCACGCGACGATGAACAGCACGCCGAACAGCGCCATGTTCTGCAGCGAGAGCGTCCAGCGCTCGCTGTCGAACAGGCGCGCGTACTGCCTGAGGCCCACGTAGTCGCCGATGGGCAGCGTGCGCGAGCTGCTGACCGAGATGCGCACCGACCACAGCACGCTGCCGACGTAGACCCACAGCACGGTCGCCGCCATCGGCAGCAGCGCCATCCAGGCGACGGCGTGGCGAAGGAGAGGGCGGCGACGGACCACTTAGCCGTTCTTCAGGGCCGCGGCGATCGCCTTGGCCGCGTCGTCCACCGACTCGTTGGTATTCCAGAACTTCGTGATGACGTCCTGCAGCGTGCCCTCGAGGTCCGGCGAGATCAGCATCTCCGGCGACGGCAGCTGGCGCGAGACGTCCTTCATGATGGTCACGCCCTGCTGCGCGCAGATGTCGAGGCCCTTGACGTCGACGTCGGTGCGGATCGGGATCGAGCCCTTCTTGTTGCTGAACGCCACCTGCGTCGCCGGCGCCGTGAAGACGGTGGCGAGCAGCTGCTGCGACTTGACCTGCGCCGGATCGGTGATCTTCGGGAACACGAACACGTCGCCCGCGACCAGGTAGGGCGACTTCGGCCCGAAGCCGGGGAAGCAGCCGAACTCCTTGCCCGCGGTCTGGTGCGCCGCGGCGAACTCGCCCTTGGCCCAGTCGCCCATGATCTGCACGCCGGCCTTGCCCGAGATCACCATCGCGGTGGCGTCGTTCCAGTTGCGGTTGGGCGAGCCGGCGTCGACGTAGTTGTGCAGGCGCTTGTACGACGCGAGCACCGCCTTGAACGGCGGCGACGTCACCATCGCGGCGTCCTTGTCGCGATACAGCTTCAGGTACATGTCGGGGCCGCCGACGTGCGCCAGCCACGCGTAGAACGTGATCTTCTCCTGCCACGGCTGGCCGCCGAAGGCGAGCGGCACGATGCCGGCGGCCTTGAGCTTGTCGAGGTCGGCGAAGAACTCGTCGGGCGTCTTCGGCTCGGCCGCGATGCCGGCCTTGGCGAACGCGGGCTTGGAGTACCAGAACCAGGCGGGCATGTGGATGTCCACCGGCACCGCGTAGTAGTGGCCCTTGATCCTGATGGACGCCAGGATGGGCGCGGGCAGGATCTTGTCCCAGTTGTTCTTCGCGGCCACCACGTCGACGTTGTTGAGCATGCCCTGGTCGACCAGGTCGAGGAACTGCTTGGACGTGTTGAACTGCGTCGCGGTGGGCGGCGTGCCGCCGACCATGCGGTTGACCGCCGCGGCGCGCGCCTGCTCGCCGCCCGCGATCGCGGCGTCGACCCAGGTGCCGCCCGCGGCCGTGTAGGCGTTGGCCAGCTCCTTGACGGCCGCGGACTCGCCGCCGGACGTCCACCAGTGCAGCACCTCGGCGCGGTTGGCCTGCGCGTGCGCGCCCGTGGCGGCGCCGCACGCGAGCGCGACGGCCAGGGCCAGGCGGGGGGGCTTGTTGCTCATCTCTCGTCTCCTTGCTTGTCTTGTGGCGCGACTTCGGTGGCCGGTCGCTGCGGCGATCTTCAGGGCGCGCTGCGCCGCGCCTGCAGGAACTGCCTGAAGGCCAGCGCGCTGTCCTTGGGCGTGCGCAGCTGCGTCGCGTAGTCCACGTGCACGAGGCCGAAGCGCTTCTCGTAGCCGTAGCTCCACTCGAAATTGTCCAGCAGCGACCAGGCGAAGTATCCCCGCACGTCGACCCCGAGGCGCATCGCCGCGTCGACGGCCGCGAGATGGCTGTTGAAGTAGCGCGCGCGCTGCGCGTCGTGCACGTGGCCGGCCTCGACGGCGTCGTCGCTGGCCATGCCGTTCTCGGTGATGTAGACCGGCGGCAACGCCGGATAGCGCTGCCTGAACTCGACCAGCAGGTCGCGCAGGCCGTCCGGGAAGACCTCCCAGCCCATCTGCGTGCGCTCGACGCCCGGCAGCGGCACGACGGCGAACCCGTTGCCGCCGTCGCTGGCGATGACCTGGCGGAAGTAGTAGTTGATGCCCAGGAAGTCGAGCGGCACGCCGATCGCGGCCATGTCGCCGTCGCGCACCGGGGCCTCGGCCTGCGGCCACAGCTCGCGCAGCGGCGCGGGGTAGCGCCCGAGGAACAGCGGGTCGAGCGGCCAGTGGTTGGAGCACGCCGCCGCGCGTTCGGTGGCGGCGCGGTCGGCGGCGGAGTCGCTCGCCGGCGTCACCGCGCAGACGTTGGCGACGAGGCCCACCGGCGCGTCGTCGCCGGCGCGCAGCGCGATCGTGCCGAGCCCGTGCGCCAGCAGCAGGTGGTGCATCGCCTCGACGCCGTAGCGCGCGTCGGTCAGGCCGGGCGCGTGGCGGCCTTCGGTGTGCCCGATGTAGGCCGAGCAATAGGGCTCGTTGAGCGTCATCCAGCCGGCCATGCGGCCCTTGAAGATGCGGCCCATCGCCTCGGCGTAGTCGGCGAAGCGATACGCCGTCTCGCGATTGAGCCAGCCGCCGCGATCCTGCAGGTGCTGCGGCAGGTCCCAGTGGTACAGCGTGGCCCAGGCGGCGATGCCGTGCGCGTCGAGGCGGTCGAGCACGCGCTTGTAGAAGTCGACGCCGCGCTCGTTGATGCGGCCGTCGGCGTCCATCACGCGCGGCCACGCGATCGAGAAGCGGTAGGCGTCGAAGCCGAGGTCGGCCAGCAGCGCGATGTCGTGCTCGTAGCGGTGGTAGTGGTCGCAGGCCACGTCGCCGGAGTCGCCCAGGTGCGTCTTGCCGGGCGTGGCGCAGAAGGTGTCCCAGATCGACGGCACGCGGCCGTCCTCGTGCGCCGCGCCCTCGATCTGGTACGACGCGGTGGCGGCGCCGAAGACGAAGCGCGGATCGCGCATCGCCGAGCCGGCGGGCGGAAGGATGGGAGGGATGACGGTGCTCAAGAGGGGCCTGTGATTGGAACGTCCGTGGAACCGGTTCCACGTGGCGCGATTCTGCCCCGCGGGTCGGAGCCTCGTATCAGTGGAAACACCGACGCTCGCGGGCAGGACCCCCACGGCCCGCATGTCTTTGCGCCGGCCCCTATGCTGCACGCCGAGTTTGCAAACCCAGCCGGAGTCCCCACCATGCGCAACCATCCCCTCGGCCGTACCGGCCTGTTCGTGTCGGAACTGTGCCTCGGCACGATGACGTTCGGCGGCACCGAGGGCATCTGGGGCAAGATCGGCGACCTCGGCCAGGCCGATGCCGAGCGCCTGGTCGGCCAGGCGGTCGACGCGGGCATCAACTTCATCGACACCGCCGACGTCTATTCGGGCGGCGTGTCCGAGACGATCACCGGCCAGGCGTTGAAGAACCTCAGGATCCCGCGCGAGAGCGTGGTGGTCGCGACCAAGGTATTCGGCGAGACCGCTCCCGGCGCCAACGGCCGCGGCAATTCGCGCGGCCACATCCTGGACGGCGTCAAGGCCAGCCTGAAGCGGCTGCAGCTCGATCACATCGACCTCTACCAGATCCACGGCTTCGATCCGGCCACGCCGATCGAGGAGACCGTGCGCGCGCTCGACCAGCTGGTGCGCCATGGGCACGTGCGCTACGTGGGCGTGTCCAACTGGGCCGCGTGGCAGATCGTCAAGGCGCTGGGCATCTCCGAGCGCCTGGGGCTGGCGCGCTTCGAGTCGCTGCAGGCGTACTACACGGTGGCCGGGCGCGACCTCGAGCGCGAGATCGTGCCGATGCTGCGCAGCGAAGGCCTGGGCCTGATGGTGTGGAGCCCGCTGGCGGGCGGCCTGCTCAGCGGCAAGTACAGGACGGGCGCGGCCGCCGAGCCCGGCAGCCGCCGCCAGAGCTTCGACTTCCCGCCGGTCGACCGCGCGCGCGCCGACGTCGTCATCGACGCGATGCGGCCCATCGCCGAGGCCCGCGGCGTGTCGGTGGCGCAGGTCGCGCTCGCGTGGTTGCTGCACCAGCCGCAGGTCACCAGCGTGATCGTCGGCGCGAAGCGGCCCGACCAGCTGGCCGACAACATCGCCGCCACCCAGGTCGCGCTGAGCGCGGACGAGTTGAAGACGCTGGGCGACGCGAGCGCGCTGCCGGCCGAGTATCCGGGCTGGATGTTCGAGCGCCAGGGCGAGGCGCGGCGCCGGCAGTTGGCGGAATCAGGGCGCTGACGGACGACGGCTGGCGCGGCACGCGTCGCCCTCCGGCCAACCGCCGCGCGCCGCCACGGCCCGTGAAGGACTCGAATGCTGCTCGGCCGGGCGGCATTGGTTACGCTTTTTTCGTCACGAAAGCCCAATGTCGCGCAGGCGGTGGGCGATCATGGCGGTCCGACCCCCCGATACCCATGCCGCGTCGCCAGAACGCGGCCGACGACCCCGTGACGAGAATCCTGCTGCCCCGCCTGGCCATTGCCTCCTCCTCGCCGAACCGGAGGCCGTGCCCGTGAGCACCGATTACCTGCCCTTCGTTTCGGCCGAGTCGTCGCAGCCTCTCAAGCGCGGCACGCGCTGGCAGCGCATCGCGTTGTGGTTCGTGTTCGCGTGGTTCTTCTTCGGCGGCATCGCTCATTTCGCGTTGACCGACCTCGAGGCGCGCATCGTGCCGCCGCAGATCCCCGATGCCCACGACGTCGTGCTGATCACGG
>Ga0247779_1000745_pt1 | contig 17862 bp, 11 predicted proteins | sample UWRJL221509R5_FD_179925 | JGI IMG/M metagenome (GOLD analysis project Ga0247779, IMG submission 179925) | Plant litter microbial communities from Arlington Agricultural Research Station in Wisconsin, United States - UWRJ-L221-509R-5 | ecosystem: Environmental > Terrestrial > Plant litter >... | reverse complement strand
GCCGAACCCTGGATGATCGGGGTGTCGTCGCCCGGGAAGTTGTACTTGCTCAGCAGCTCGCGCACTTCCATCTCGACCAGTTCCAGCAACTCGGCGTCATCGACCATGTCCGCCTTGTTCAGGTACACCAGCACGTACGGCACGCCGACCTGGCGCGCCAGCAGGATGTGCTCGCGCGTCTGCGGCATCGGGCCGTCGGCCGCGCTGCACACCAGGATCGCGCCGTCCATCTGCGCTGCACCCGTGATCATGTTCTTCACGTAGTCCGCGTGGCCCGGGCAGTCGACGTGCGCGTAATGGCGCGTCGGGCTCTCGTATTCCACGTGCGCCGTCGAGATCGTGATGCCGCGCGCCTTCTCTTCCGGCGCCGCGTCGATCTGGTCGTACGCCTTGAACTCACCGCCAAACCGCTCCGCGCCGATCTTCGTCAGCGCTGCCGTCAGCGTCGTCTTGCCGTGGTCCACGTGGCCGATCGTGCCCACGTTCACATGCGGCTTCTTGCGCTCGAATTTTTCCTTGGACATGGCTTTGTACCTGTTGCTTGAATTGGGGATTTTTTTTGAGGGCTGAGGGCTGAGGGCTGAGGGCCGAAAAAGCGGGGCACATTCGTGCGTTCGCTCTTCAGCCCTCAGCCCTGCGCCCTCAGCCCCTCTTGATCACTGCCTCGGCAATATTGCTCGGCGCCTCGGCATAGTGATCGAATTCCATCGTGAACGTTGCGCGTCCCTGCGACATGGAACGCAAGGTGGTCGCATAACCGAACATCTCGCCGAGCGGGACCATCGCATTGATGACCTTGCCCGAGGTGGTGTCGTCAGCGCCCTGCAGTACACCGCGACGGCGGCTCACATCGCCCATCACGTCGCCGAGATAATCTTCCGGCGTCACGATCTCGACCTTCATGATCGGCTCCAGCAGGACGGGATTCGCCTTGTTGAAACCTTCCTTGAAACCCATCGAGCCGGCGATCTTGAACGCCATTTCGTTGGAGTCGACCTCGTGGTACGAACCATCGACCAGCTTGATCTTGATGTCGACGACCGGATAACCGGCCATCGGTCCGCTCTGCATCGCTTCGCGGATACCCTTGTCGACTGCCGGCACGTATTCCTTCGGCACCGTGCCGCCGACCGTCATGTTCTCGAACGCATAACCGGCACCGCGCTCCTGCGGCTCGATCTCCAGAACGACGTGGCCGTACTGGCCCTTGCCGCCTGACTGACGCACGAACTTGCCTTCCTGCCTGACCGCCTTGCGGATCGTCTCGCGATACGCAACCTGCGGCTTGCCTACATTCGCCTCGACCTCGAACTCGCGCTTCATGCGGTCGACGAGGATTTCCAGATGCAACTCACCCATGCCCGCAATGATCGTCTGACCCGACTCTTCATCGCTGCGCACGCGAAAGGATGGATCCTCCTGCGCGAGACGCGACAGGGCGACACCCATCTTTTCCTGGTCGGATTTCGTCTTCGGTTCGACTGCCATCGCAATGACAGGTTCCGGAAACGTCATCCGCTCCAGCGTGATCACATCACCCGTCGCACACAGCGTATCGCCCGTGGTGACGTCTTTCAGGCCGACCGCAGCGGCGATATCGCCGGCGTGGACTTCCTTGATCTCGCTGCGGTCCGCCGCGTGCATCTGGAGAATGCGACCGACACGCTCTTTTCTGCTCTTGACCGGGTTGTAGACGGTATCGCCCGAATTCAGCGTGCCCGAATAGACGCGAAAGAAGGTCAGCGAACCGACGAACGGATCCGTCATGATCTTGAACGCCAGCGCCGAGAACGGCTCTTCGTCACCCGCGCCGCGACTGTCTTCCTTCTCGTTCTCGTCGATGCCCTTGACCGGCGGACGATCCGATGGCGCGGGCAGGTAACGCACGACTGCGTCGAGCATCGCCTGCACACCCTTGTTCTTGAATGCCGTGCCGCAGAACACCGGAATCAGCGTATTCGCCACGGTGCCGGCACGAATCCCGGCGTGAATCTCCTGATCCGACAAGCCCCCTTCCTCGAGGTACTTGTTCATCAGCTCTTCGGATGTCTCGGCCGCCGACTCGACGAGATGGGCATGTGCGCGGTCGCTGATGTCCTTCAGTTCGGAAGGAATCTCGCGGTACTCGAAGCTCATGCCCTGGGATTCCGCATCCCAGTAAATCGCCTTCATCGTGACCAGATCGATCACACCTTCGAAGCCTTCCTCCGCGCCGATCGGCACCTGCATCGGTACCGGATTCGAGCCGAGACGCTCTTTCAGCTGTGCGACGACCTTGTCGAAATCGGCACCGGTGCGATCCATCTTGTTGATGAACGCAAGACGCGGCACGCCGTACTTGTTCGCCTGGCGCCACACGGTTTCCGACTGCGGCTGCACACCACCGACGGCGCACAGCACGAAGACGGCACCATCCAGTACGCGAAGGCTGCGCTCGACTTCGATCGTGAAGTCGACATGCCCCGGTGTATCGATGATGTTGAAACGGTACTGCGGAAACGAGCGGTCCATGCCCGTCCAGAAGCAGGTCGTCGCGGCCGACGTGATGGTGATGCCGCGTTCCTGTTCCTGCTCCATCCAATCCATCGTTGCCGCACCTTCATGCACTTCGCCAATCTTGTGATTGACGCCGGTGTAATAAAGGATGCGTTCGGTCGTCGTCGTCTTTCCCGCATCGATGTGAGCCATGATGCCGAAATTACGGTACCGCTCGATCGGAGTGGTGCGTGACATAGTTATCTCTGCGAAAGTCCCTTTTCGAAACAAGAGCAGCCATCCTGGCCGCACTTTTATTTACTTCTGCGAGAGTCCGTCCCCGATCAGAAGCAGCCCTCCTGGCCGCGTTTTGGATTTACCTTCACGAGGATCCATCCTCGATCAAGAGCGGCCGTCCTGGCCGCACTTTTCAACTGGAATTCTTACCAACGGTAATGCGAGAACGCCTTGTTGGCTTCGGCCATGCGATGCGTTTCTTCACGCTTCTTCACCGCACCACCGCGATTCTCGGACGCCTCGACCAGCTCTGCGGCGAGCTTGCGCGGCATCGTGTTCTCGCCGCGCTTGCGCGCTGCGTCGATCAGCCAGCGCATCGCCAGCGCGGTACGGCGCGACGAACGCACTTCGACCGGCACCTGATAAGTGGCACCGCCGACGCGGCGCGACTTCACCTCGACCGCGGGGGCGACGTTGCTCAGCGCCTTCTCGACCAGATTCACCGGCTCGGAATGCTTCTCGCCGATGGTGTCGAGCGCGCCGTAGACGATCTTTTCGGCAACCGACTTCTTGCCGCTCTGCATCACCATGTTGATGAAACGGGCGATCACCTGGCTCCCGTGCTTGGGATCCGGGAGCAGAGTGCGGGTCGGGGTTTGACCTTTACGCGACATGTTTTCGTACCGTTGTCTGTTTACGGGAATCCATCCCCGAGAAGAGCGGCCGTCCTGGCCGCACTTTCAAAAATATCAGGCCTTCTTCGGGCGCTTGGCGCCGTACTTGGAGCGACTCTGGCGGCGCTTGGCGACACCGGCGGCATCGAGCGAGCCGCGCACCGTGTGATAGCGCACGCCGGGCAGATCCTTGACGCGACCACCGCGGATCAGGACGACCGAATGCTCCTGCAGGTTGTGGCCTTCGCCACCGATGTAGCTGATGACCTCGAAACCGTTCGTCAGACGAACCTTGGCGACCTTGCGCAGTGCCGAGTTCGGCTTCTTCGGCGTCGTCGTGTAGACGCGCGTGCAGACGCCACGGCGCTGCGGGCAATTGGCCAGCGCCGGCGAGGCGCTCTTGTAGACCTTCGACTGCCGCGGCTTGCGAACCAGCTGATTGACTGTAGACATCGTTGAGACCGTTGCTCGCGTGTTTTTCGGGAGGAGGCTCCCGGATGACTCCGCCGGATGAAATCCGGAGGAAACAAAAGGCAGGCCGAGAAATCCGGCCTGCCGAGACAAAAAAGTATAACGTGCAGCTGACGAAATCGTCAAGATTCCGTGGCTTGGCTCCTTGCACTCGAACACGAGGCGAATCCTTCGCCTCATTTCGATAGTCATGCGCCCCGAGGGGCGCATGTTGAATCCGTATTGCGCGATCGATACCTGATCAGTGATCGCCGTCTTCGGCGACCGCCTCGGCCACCGAACTCGTGGCTCCCAGCGTCGCGCGTTCCGAGTCGGTCAAGGTGGCCTGCCTGCTGCGCCGCTGGGCGTGGTAGGCAAGACCGGTACCGGCCGGAATCAAGCGCCCGACTATAACGTTTTCCTTCAGGCCGCGCAAGGTATCGCGGGTGCCGCGTACCGCCGCTTCCGTCAGAACACGTGTCGTCTCCTGGAACGACGCTGCCGAGATGAACGACTCGGTCGCCAGCGACGCCTTGGTGATGCCGAGCAGCACCGGGATCATTTCTGCAGGACGCTCGTTGCGTGCTTCGGCGCGCGCGTTCTCTTCCATCAGACGCATGCGGTCGACCTGCTCGCCGCGCAGGTAGCGCGTCTCGCCGGCCTCGGAAATCTCGACCTTGCGCAGCATCTGGCGAATGATCGCTTCGATGTGCTTGTCGTTGATCTTCACGCCCTGCAGGCGATAGACGTCCTGGATTTCCTTGACCAGGTAAGCCGCCAGCGGCTCGACCCCGAGCAGACGCAGGATGTCATGCGGATTCGGCTCGCCGTCGACGACGGTTTCGCCCTTCTCCACATGCTCGCCCTCGAACACGATGACGTGGCGCCACTTCGGAATCAGCTCCTCGTGCTCGTTGCCGTCCTGATCCTTGATGATCAGACGCTGCTTGCCCTTGGTGTCCTTGCCGAAGCTGATGATGCCCGAGCGCTCCGCGAGGATTGCCGGCTCCTTCGGCTTGCGTGCTTCGAACAGATCGGCGACGCGCGGCAGACCGCCGGTGATGTCGCGGGTCTTCGAGGTTTCCTGCGGGATACGCGCGACGACGTCGCCGATGCCCACTTCGACACCGTTCTGCAAGCTGACGATCGCACCGGCCGGCAGGAAGTACTGCGCCGGAATGTCGGTACCGGGCAGGCGCAGTTCACCGCCCTTCTTGTCGACGATGCGGACCATCGGACGCAGATCCTTGGCCGCGCTGCCGCGACGCTTCGGATCGGTGACCACGGCGCTCGCGAGACCGGTCAGTTCGTCGATCTGCTCCTGCACGGTGATGCCGTCGGTGAAGTCGATGAAGCGCACCACGCCGGCGACTTCCGAAACGATCGGATGCGTATGCGGATCCCACTTCGCGACCGTCTGGCCGGCCTTCACCGATGCACCGTCCTTGGCGTCGATGACCGCGCCGTACGGCACGCGGTAACGTTCGCGCTCCCGACCGTGCTGATCCATGACCGACAGTTCGCCGGAACGCGACACCGCGACCAGGTGGCCCGCGTTGTGTGCGACCGTCTTCAAATTGGTGAACTTCAACGCGCCGGTCGTCTTCACCTGCACGTTGTCGACCGCCGCCGCTCGCGACGCCGCGCCACCGATGTGGAACGTGCGCATGGTCAGCTGGGTACCCGGCTCGCCGATCGACTGGGCCGCGATCACGCCGACCGCCTCGCCCATGTTGACCTGATGACCGCGCGCCAGATCGCGTCCGTAACACACCGCGCAGACGCCGAAACGCGCCTGACAGGTGATCGGCGAACGCACCAGGATCGACTGCACGCCGGCCGCTTCGATCTTGTCGACCAATGCTTCGTCGAGCAGGGTTCCGCGCACCGCGATCGGATCCTCGTCGTTGCCGGGCGCGAATACATCTTCGGCCACGGTGCGGCCGAGCACGCGCTCGCGCAACGGCTCGACGACATCGCCGCCTTCGACGATCGGCGCCATGGTGAGGCCGTTCACGGTATCGCAATCGACCGTGGTCACCACGACGTCCTGCGCCACATCGACGAGTCGACGCGTGAGGTAACCCGAGTTCGCGGTCTTCAACGCGGTATCGGCGAGTCCCTTGCGCGCGCCGTGGGTCGAGTTGAAGTACTGCAGAACGTTGAGGCCTTCGCGGAAGTTCGCCTTGATCGGCGTCTCGATGATCGAGCCGTCCGGACGCGCCATCAATCCGCGCATGCCCGCGAGCTGGCGAATCTGCGCCGCGCTACCGCGCGCGCCGGAGTCGGCCATGATGAAGAGCGAGTTCATCGACTTCTGTTCGATCTGCTCGCCCTTCGCATTGGTCACCTTGTCGGCACCGATGCCTTTCATCATCGCCTGCGCGACGAGCTCGTTGGTGCGCGACCAGATGTCGACGACCTTGTTGTAGCGCTCGCCGGCAGTGACCAGACCCGACTGGAACTGCTGCTGGATCTCGGTCACGTCCTTTTCGGCGAGCTCGAGAATGCCCTTCTTCTCGCCCGGGATCTTCATGTCGTCGATGCCGATCGACATGCCGGCACGCGTCGCGTAGTGGAAGCCGGTGTACATCAGCTGGTCGGCGAACACGACCGTGTCCTTCAGACCTAGACGGCGATAGCACTGGTTGATCAAGCGCGAGATCGACTTCTTGGTCAGCTCGGTATTGGCCAGCGCGAACGGCAGGCCTTCCGGCAGGATTTCGGCGAGCAGCGCGCGACCGACCGTGGTCTCCACGATCGAGATCTTCTCCGAGCGCTTCTCGAGCTCGTCGATCTCGACTTCACGCAGGCGCACCTTCACCTTGGCGTGCAGCTCGACGACACGATTGTCGTATGCGCGATGCACTTCGGCGAGGTTCGCGAACACCATGCCTTCGCCCTTGGCGTTCTCGAGCGCGCGCGTCATGTAATACAAACCCAGCACGACGTCCTGGGTCGGCACGATGATCGGCTCGCCGTTCGCCGGCGACAGGATGTTGTTGGTCGACATCATCAGGGCGCGCGCTTCGAGCTGCGCCTCGAGCGACAGCGGCACGTGCACGGCCATCTGGTCACCGTCGAAGTCCGCGTTGAACGCGGTACACACGAGCGGATGCAGCTGGATCGCCTTGCCTTCGATCAGCACCGGCTCGAACGCCTGGATACCGAGACGATGCAGGGTCGGCGCACGGTTCAGCAGCACCGGATGCTCGCGGATCACCTCTTCGAGGATGTCCCACACCTCGGCGCTCTCGCGCTCGACCAGCTTCTTTGCGGCCTTGATCGTGGTCGCGAGACCACGGCGCTGCAGCTTGGAGAAGATGAAGGGCTTGAACAGTTCGAGCGCCATCTTCTTCGGCAGGCCGCACTGATGCAGCTTCAAGGTCGGGCCGACCACGATGACCGAACGACCGGAGTAGTCGACGCGCTTGCCGAGCAGGTTCTGGCGGAAGCGGCCCTGCTTGCCCTTGATCATGTCGGCGAGCGACTTCAGCGGGCGCTTGTTGGTGCCCGTGATCGCACGGCCGCGACGACCGTTGTCCATCAGCGCATCGACCGCTTCCTGCAGCATGCGCTTCTCGTTGCGCACGATGATGTCCGGCGCATTGAGTTCGAGCAGACGCTTCAGGCGATTGTTGCGGTTGATCACGCGGCGATACAGATCGTTGAGATCCGAGGTCGCGAAGCGACCGCCGTCGAGCGGTACCAGCGGACGCAGGTCCGGCGGCAGCACGGGCAGCACGGTCATGACCATGAACTCGGGCCGGTTGCCCGACTCGAGGAACGCCTCGACCAGCTTGATGCGCTTGCTGAGGCGCTTCAGCTTGGTCTCGGAATTGGTCGACGCGATTTCCTCGCGCAGCTTGATCAGTTCCTGGTTGAGGTCGATCGTCTTCAGCAGCTCGTAGACGGCCTCGGCGCCCATGCGCGCATCGAACTCGTCGCCGTGTTCCTCGACCGACTGCAGGTACTGCTCTTCATTGAGCAGCTGGCCGCGCTCGAGCGCGGTCAGGCCGGGATCGACCACGACATAGGCTTCGAAATAGAGAATGCGCTCGATGTCGCGCAAGGTCATGTCGAGCATCAGGCCGATGCGCGAAGGCAGCGACTTCAGGAACCAGATGTGCGCGGTCGGCGACGCCAGCTCGATATGGCCCATGCGCTCGCGGCGCACCTTGGCCAAGGTCACTTCGGTGCCGCACTTCTCGCACACGACACCACGATGCTTCATGCGCTTGTACTTGCCGCAGAGGCATTCGTAGTCCTTGATCGGTCCGAAGATCGCAGCGCAGAACAAGCCATCACGCTCCGGCTTGAAGGTGCGGTAGTTGATCGTCTCCGGCTTCTTCACTTCGCCGAACGACCACGAGCGGATCAGGTCCGGCGACGCCAACGCGATCTTGATCGAGTCGAAGTCGAGCGACTGGCGCTGCTGATTGAACAGGTTGAGCAGGTCTTTCATGTGTTTCTCCGTACGGAGTAATGCTTTTTCGAAGAAGGGCTGAGGGCTGAGGGCTTAGGGCCGAGAAGCAGAGAGCATGGAGGCTTTTCAGCCCTCAGCCCTCTGCCCTCAGCCCTGCTCAACTACTTCGTCTCTTCCAATTCCATGTTGATGGCCAGCGAGCGGATTTCCTTGACCAGCACGTTGAACGACTCGGGCATGCCCGCGACCATTTCGTGGTCGCCATCGACGATGTTCTTGTACATCTGGTTGCGCCCGGACACGTCGTCGGATTTCACCGTCAGCATTTCCTGCAGGGTGTAGGCCGCGCCGTAGGCTTCGAGCGCCCAGACTTCCATCTCGCCGAAGCGCTGGCCGCCGAACTGCGCCTTGCCGCCGAGCGGCTGCTGGGTGACCAGCGAGTACGGACCGGTCGAGCGCGCGTGCATCTTGTCGTCCACCAGGTGGTTCAACTTCAGCACGTGCATGTAGCCGACCGTGATCGGACGATCGAACGCTTCGCCGGTACGTCCGTCGATCAGCGTCGTCTGTCCGGACTCGGGCAGATCGGCCAGCTTCAGCATCGCCTTGATTTCCGACTCGAACGCGCCGTCGAACACCGGCGTCGCCATCGGCACGCCACCTTGCAGGTTGCGCGCGAGGGTCAGCAGTTCCTCGTCGGCCAGCGACTTCAGGTTGACGTGATGACCGAGGCCGTCCTTGCTCGAATTGTTGTAGATCTGGTCGAGGAACTTGCGCAGATCGGCAACCTTTTCGTTGGCCTCGAGCATGCGCTGAATCTTCTCGCCCAGACCCTTCGCGGCCCAGCCCAGATGCACTTCCAGAATCTGGCCGATGTTCATGCGCGACGGCACGCCGAGCGGATTCAGCACGATGTCGACCGGCCGACCCTTCTCGTCGTAGGGCATGTCCTCGACCGGAACGATCATCGACACGACACCCTTGTTGCCGTGGCGTCCGGCCATCTTGTCGCCCGGCTGGATGCGGCGCTTGACGGCCAGATACACCTTGACCATCTTGAGCACGCCCGGCGCGAGATCGTCGCCCGCGGTGATCTTGGCCTGCTTGGCCTTGAAGCGCTGGTCGAACTCTTCGCGGTGGCCCTTGATCTGCTCCTGCGCGCGCTCGAGGAATTCCGCCATGTCCTCGTCTTTCATGCGGATCGCGAACCACTCGTCCTTCTTCAGGCCGTCGAGATAGTCGTTGCTGATCTCGGCGCCCTTCTTCAGCGCCTGCGGACCACCATTCGCGGCCTTGCCCACGATCGTCGTGCGGATGCGATTGAAGATCGCGCCCTCGAGGATGCGGAACTGGTCGTCGAAGTCCTTCTTGATGCGCTTGATCTCCATCTCTTCGATCTGGCGCGCACGCTTGTCCTTCTCGATGCCGTCGCGGGTGAACACGGTGACGTCGATGACGGTGCCGTCCATGCCGGGCGGAACGCGCAGCGAGCTGTCCTTCACGTCGGACGCCTTCTCGCCGAAGATCGCGCGCAGCAGCTTTTCTTCCGGCGTGAGCTGGCTCTCGCCCTTCGGCGTGACCTTGCCGACCAGGATGTCACCGGCCTTCACTTCCGCACCGATGTACACGACGCCGGATTCATCCAGACGCGCGAGCGCCTGTTCGCCGACGTTCGGGATGTCGGCCGAGATTTCCTCCGGACCGAGCTTGGTGTCGCGCGCGATGCAGGTCAGTTCCTCGATGTGGATCGTGGTGTAGCGATCCTCCTCGACGACGCGCTCGGAGAGCAGGATCGAGTCCTCGAAGTTGTAGCCGTTCCACGGCATGAACGCGACCAGCATGTTCTGTCCGAGCGCGAGCTCGCCGAGATCGGTGGACGAGCCGTCGGCCAGCACATCGCCCATCTCGACGCGATCACCGACATTCACCAGCGGACGCTGGTTGAGGTTGGTGTTCTGGTTCGAGCGCGTGTACTTGGTCAGCGTGTAGATGTCGACGCCGGCATCGTTGTCGCCGATGTCCGCTTCGTTGACGCGCACCACGATACGACCCGCATCGACCTGGTCGATGACGCCTGGACGACGTGCCGCCACGGTCACGCCGGAATCGCGCGCCACCGCGCGTTCGATACCGGTTCCGACCAGCGGCGTCTGCGAGCGCAGCGTCGGCACGGCCTGGCGCTGCATGTTCGCGCCCATCAGCGCGCGGTTCGCATCGTCGTGCTCGAGGAAGGGCACCAGCGCCGCGGCGACCGACACGGTCTGCATCGGCGAGACGTCCATGAAGTTCACTTCGGACGGCGGACGCAGTTCCGATTCGCCATGCACGCGACAGGACACGAAATCTTCCGTGAAGGTGCCGTCCTTGTTGAGCGGCGAGTTCGCCTGCGCGATGACGTATTCGCCTTCGTCGATCGCCGAGAGGAATTTCACCTCGTTGGTGATCTTCGCATTGGTCACCTTGCGGTACGGCGTCTCGAGGAAGCCGTAGTCGTTGGTGCGCGCGTACACCGCGAGCGAATTGATCAGGCCGATGTTCGGACCTTCCGGCGTCTCGATCGTGCAGACGCGGCCGTAATGGGTCGGATGCACGTCGCGCACTTCGAAGCCGGCGCGTTCGCGGGTCAGACCACCCGGGCCGAGCGCGGACACGCGGCGCTTGTGCGTGACCTCGCTGAGCGGGTTGTTCTGATCCATGAACTGGCTGAGCTGCGAGGAGCCGAAGAATTCCTTCACCGCCGCCGCAACCGGCTTGGCGTTGATCAGATCCTGCGGGGTCAGGCCGTCGGCTTCCGCCAGCGACAGACGCTCCTTCACCGCACGCTCGACGCGCACCAGACCGATGCGAAACACGTTCTCGGCCATTTCGCCGACCGAACGCACGCGCCGGTTGCCGAGGTGATCGATGTCATCGACGATGCCGCGACCGTTGCGGATCTCGATCAGCACCTTCATCACGTCGAGGATGTCGGAACCGACACCGAATTCGCGCACCAGCGATTTCGAGTTCTCGTCGTTGCGTTCGCCGAAATACTTGCTGTCGTACAGGATGCCCGGACCCTTGTCGTCCTTGCGGCCGACGCGGCGGTTGAACTTCATCCGGCCGACGCGATCGAGATCGTAGCGCTCGGACGAGAAGAACAGGTTCTGGAACAGGTTCTGCGCCGCATCCTTGGTCGGCGGCTCGCCCGGACGCATCATGCGATAGATCTCGACCAGCGCTTCCAGCGGCGTCTTCGACGGATCGATGCGCAGCGTCTTGGAGATGTAGTCGCCGCGATCGAGATCGTTCACCCACAGGGTCGACAACTTGTCGACGCCGGCCTTGCGGAACGCTTCGAGATGCGCGTCGTTGAGTTCGTCGTTGGCCGAGGCCAGCAGCTCGCCGGTCTTGGTGTCGACGACGTCGTGCGCGAGGATGCGGCCGCCGAGATATTCGTCCGGCACGTCGAGCGACTTGATCTTGGCGCTGTCGAGCTGGCGCACGTGACGCGCGGTGATGCGCTTGCCGGCCTCGACGATGACGTCTTCACCGATCTTGAGGTCGAAATTCAGCGTCTCGCCGCGCAGGCGTTCGGCGACCAGGTCGAGCGTGGCGCCGTCCTTCTTGCCGAGATGGAATACGTTTTTCTCGAAGAAGATGTCGAGCATCTCCTCGTTGGTGTAGCCGAGCGCGCGCAGCAGCACCGTCACCGGCAATTTGCGGCGACGATCGATGCGCGTGAACAGCGCGTCCTTCGGGTCGAACTCGAAGTCCAGCCACGAGCCGCGATACGGAATCACGCGCGCGCTGTAGAGCAGCTTGCCCGAGCTGTGCGTCTTGCCGCGGTCGTGGTCGAAGAACACGCCGGGCGAACGGTGCAGCTGCGAGACGATCACGCGCTCGGTGCCGTTGACGATGAAGGTGCCGGTGTCGGTCATGAGCGGCAATTCGCCCATGTAGACTTCCTGTTCCTTGACGTACTTGATCGCCTTGTTCGACGACTCCTTGTCGTAGATGACCAGGCGCACGGTCACGCGCAGCGGCGCGCCGTAGCTCATGCCGCGCGAACGGCATTCACGCTCGTCGAACGGCGGCTCGCCGAGGCGATAGTTCACGTATTCCAGCGCAGCACTGCCGGAGTAGCTGGAGATCGGGAATACGGAACGCAGGGCTGCATGCAGGCCCTTGTCCTCGCGGCCGTTGGGATCGACATCGGCCTGCAGGAACTCGCGATACGAGTCGACCTGGATGGCCAACAGGAAGGGAACATCCAGCACCGGCGGACGCTTGCCGAAATCCTTGCGGATTCGCTTCTTTTCGGTGAAGGAGTAGGTAGTCTGGGTCGTCATGAGGAGCACACCTCGTACAGCGTGCGACGGCGGCGCGTCGCAGGAAGAAAACCGGAAGGGGAGCGGACATCGGAAATCGCAGGTACCCTCAAGTGGGGTCGGACCCTGCGATTTCCCATGCCCGTTCCGATGAATCTGCAACGGGCAAAGCCCGGGAGCTTGCGCCCCCAGGCTTGGCCTTAAAGCATCGCGTGAAACCGGGATCCTGAATCAGTCACTGGATCCCGGCTCACCGCACCTCCATGTGCCGGCCGGGCTGAGGGCATCGTGCCCTCACTTGACCTCGACGGTCGCGCCGGCAGCTTCCAGATCTTTCTTGAACTTCGCAGCGTCGTCCTTGCTGACCGCGTCCTTGACGACGGCCGGTGCGGACTCGACGAGGTCCTTGGCTTCCTTGAGACCGAGGCCGGTGATCGCGCGAACGACCTTGATGACTTCGACCTTCTTCTCGCCGGTGGCCTTGAGGTTGACCGAGAACTCGGTCTGCTCTTCGACCGGAGCGGCAGCGGCAGCGGCCGGACCTGCGGCAGCGGCAACCGGGGCGGCGGCGGAAACGCCGAACTTCTCTTCCATCGCCTTGACCAGTTCCATCACCTCGATGAGGGACTTGGTCGAGATCGCTTCGATGATCTGTTCATTGCTGAGGGACATGATTCAACTCCTGGATACGACTACAACATGTGATTGGAATGCCGATTTGGCGAATGACTTCAGGCTGCCTTTGCTAGGCGACTTTCTTCTGAGCGACCGCATTCGTTGCGCGCGCCAGCTGGCTGGCGGGCTCCGAAAGCAGGCGGACCAGCATGGTCGCCGGCTGCACCATCACGCTCAGAAGCATGCTGAGCGCCTGATCGCGGGTCGGCAGCGAGGCGAGCACGTCGACATGCGTCGCCGGGTATGCCTTGCCGCCGATGGCGACCAGTCGGGCCTTCAGTTTGTCGTTGCTCTTGGCAAAATCCTTGATCAATCGACCGGCAGCACCGGGATCTTCCTTCGAGAAGGCATACAGCAACGGACCGGTCAGTGCGTCCTGGACGCATGCGTAGTCCGTGCCTTCGACAGCGCGGGAAACCAAGGTGTTTTTCGCCACCTTGAGATAGACCCCGCCCTGACGGGCCTTCTTGCGCAGCTCGGTAAGCTGCTCGACGGTGATACCCGCGTACTCGGCCGCGACCAGGGAATGCGCCTTGGCTGCCACATTCGCCAGTTCGGCAACGACCTCTTTCTTTTGCGCAAGATTGAGCGCCATTGCTTTCTCCGAACCGAGGTTCCTCTGCGCTCCTGCGCATCGGTTCCCTCAAGCGTTCACGAATCCGGATCCTTCGGGATTCGCCGACGTCTCGCGACGTCACTTGGTGGCCGTTCCAGGTTGTCCTGTCGGGCGGCACCATCTACGCAGGTGTTGCGGGCTCGTGCGGCAGCCCGGCGTGTTTAAGGTTTCGGCGACGCGATCCGGGAGCATCCTTCGCATGATTGACGCATCCATGCTTCCCGGCACTGCATTGCTTCCACCACCTGCGGTCTTTGACGGCCCCCGCTCGCGCGGGCGCCCTCAAAATTTTTCTTCTCCCGTCAGCGGGAGAAAATCGTTGCGTCCCTTCTCACGCAGAGAAGGGATGAATTCGTTATGACGAAACCGTCGACGGATCGACGGCCACGCCGACGCCCATCGTGCTCGACAGCGAAACCTTCTGCACGAAGATGCCCTTCGCTGAGGCCGGCTTGGCCTTGACCAAATCCGACAGCAGTGCGTTGAGGTTGTCCTTCAGCGCTGCGACTTCGAAGTTCGCCTTGCCGATCGAGCAATGGATGATGCCGCCCTTGTCGTTGCGGAACTTGACCTGACCGGCCTTCGCATTCTTGACCGCCGTCACCACGTCGGCGGCGACCGAGCCGTCCTTCGGGTTCGGCATCAGGCCGCGCGGACCGAGCAACTGGCCGAGCTTGCCGACCACGCGCATCGCGTCCGGAGTCGCGATGACGCGACCGTAGTCGAGATCGCCGGCCTGCATCTTCTCGGCAAGATCTTCCATGCCGACCGCATCGGCGCCGGCAGCCTTGGCCGCTTCCGCCTTCTCGCCCGCAGGTACGAACACCGCCACGCGGACCGTCTTGCCGGTACCGTGCGGCATCATCACCGAACCGCGAACGCCCTGATCGGACTTCTTCGCGTCGATGCCGAGACGGATCGCGACGTCGACCGATTCCGGGAACTTCGCCTTGGCGCCGTCCTTGACGATCTTCAGCGCTTCGTCGATCGCATAGGTCTTGCCCAGCACGACCTTGTCGGCGAGAGCCTTGTAACGCTTGCTGATTTTTGTGCTCATCGTCAGATCTCCGTCGTCAGGCCCATGCTGCGGGCGCTGCCCGCAATCGTGCGAACGGCGGCTTCGAGGTCGGCCGCTGTCAGGTCGGGCTCTTTCGCCTTGGCGATGTCCTCGAGCTGCTTGCGCGAAACCTTGCCGACCTTTTCCGTGTTCGGACGCTTCGAGCCGGAGGTGATGCCGGCCGCCTTCTTCAACAGGATCGACGCCGGCGGCGTCTTCGTGATGAAGGTGAAGGTGCGATCCGAATACGCCGTGATCACGACCGGAATCGGCAGACCCGGTTCGAGCTTCTGCGTGGCGGCATTGAACGCCTTGCAGAACTCCATGATGTTGAGACCACGCTGACCGAGCGCCGGACCGACCGGCGGCGACGGATTGGCCTGGCCGGCCTTGACCTGCAGTTTGATGTAGCCGACTACTTTCTTTGCCATGATTGTGTCTCCTCGGGTTCAGACGTCTGCACGTTCGTTCGAACTGCGGGACTCCCCGTTGGTTGAATCGAGGGCCGAGGGCTGAGGGCTGAGGGCTGAAGGAAAAGCGGACTGTGTGTCGCGCTTTGTTTCTTCAGCCCTCAGCCCTCGGCCCTCAGCCCTGCCTTTAGGCCTTCTCCACCTGACCGAATTCCAACTCGACCGGCGTCGAACGCCCGAAAATCAGCACCGCCACACGCAGACGGCTCTTCTCGTAATTGACTTCCTCGACCACGCCGTTGAAGTCGTTGAAAGGTCCCTCGGTGACCCGAACCATCTCGCCCGGTTCGAACAGCACCTTCGGTCGCGGTTTGTCGACGCCTTCCTGCACGCGCGCGAGGATGCTGTCGGCTTCCGAATCCTTGATCGGCAACGGGCGGTCGGCGGTACCGCCGATGAAACCCATCACCTTCGGCGTTTCCTTGATCAGATGCCAGGATTCGTCGTCGATCTTGATGCCCTTGCCTTCCTCGTGCGTTTCGATCTGCACCAGCACGTAACCGGGAAAGAACTTGCGCTCGCTGCGCCGTTTCTGGCCGCCGCGCATCTCGATCACTTCCTCGGTCGGCACCAGCACTTCGCCGAATTTTTCTTCCATGCCCGCGCGCGCAATGCGCTCCTTCAACGAGCGCGTCACCGCGTGCTCGAATCCGGAATAGGCATGCACCACATACCAACGTTTGCTCATGCGTTTCTCGACTGCTGCAGTCATCCGTGACCGCGAAAACCCAAACCGGCTGTCCTGGCCGGACTTTCAATTCTGTGTGCGATCGTTCCTGTCGCGGACGCGGGAACCGGCCCAGATGGCCGGTCGTCGCGTTCGATCAGCGCCCGAGTTTCAGCAGATTGTCGAGGACCAGCCACTTCAAGGTCAGATCGATCAGCCCGAGCAGCAGACTGAGGATGATGACCACCACGATGATGACCAGGGTCGTGCGCAGGGTTTCATCGCGCGTCGGCCACACCACCTTGCGCAGTTCGAACTGCGACTCGGTCAGATATTCGCGTCCCGAACGACCCAGCGCCGTGAAGGAGGTGACCGCGAGGGCGGCAATCACCGCGCCCACCATCACGCCGAAGCGCACCCAGCCGTTCCACTCGTCGGCGAAGTAGTAATAGGCGACGATCCCGGCAACCACCAGCGCGACCGCGAGGACGAGCTTGACGATATCCAGTCCGTTGCCGGTCGTGACTGCTTTTTCCACCTTGGCGTTCATAGCGTGTAACGGCGATCGAGTCGTTCTGCCTGCGCGCATCGCGCGAACCGGGGCCGATTGATTCGATCGTCGCTGGGTTTCCTCTTGCTTGGTTGCCATCTTTCCTGATGGGAAATCAAGAACCGGACATCCTGTCCGGATTTCTCTTTGAACTGGCACGCCAGGAGGGACTCGAACCCCCAACCTGCGGTTTTGGAGACCGCTGCTCTGCCAATTGAGCTACTGGCGTATTCGGTCACGTTGAAACGGCAAAGGCGCATCGTTCACCGATGCGCCTGCCGCGCGCTTTGCGTGAGGTCGCTCGCTTGCGCTAGCTGCGAGGTCGGATGCTGCGCATCCTGGGAGGTCGCGCCGATGGCGCTGTGAGGAAAAGCCTTCGCTCGTCCTCACTCCTCACAGCCCGCTCGCGGGCGCCCTCTTCGTCGTTCGCCGTTTCCGGCGAAAGACGCCCTCACGCTGTCTTACTGGATGATCTTCGCCACCACGCCCGCGCCGACCGTGCGGCCGCCTTCGCGGATCGCGAAGCGCAGACCCTCGTCCATCGCGATCGGCGCAATCAACGTCACCACCATCTTCACGTTGTCGCCCGGCATCACCATTTCCACGCCTTCCGGCAGCTCGCACGCACCCGTCACGTCCGTCGTGCGGAAGTAGAACTGCGGGCGGTAGCCCTTGAAGAACGGCGTATGACGACCGCCCTCTTCCTTGCTCAGCACATACACTTCCGCTTCGAACTTCGTGTGCGGCGTGATGCTGCCCGGCTTGCACAGCACCTGGCCGCGCTCCACGTCGTCACGCTTGGTGCCGCGCAGCAGCAGACCGGCGTTGTCGCCTGCCTGGCCCTGATCCAGCAGCTTGCGGAACATTTCCACACCCGTCACCGTCGTCTTCACGGTCGGACGGATACCGACGATCTCGATTTCCTCACCGACCTTGATCACGCCGCGCTCGATACGACCGGTCACCACCGTGCCGCGACCGGAGATCGAGAACACGTCCTCGACCGGCATCAGGAACGGCTTGTCCACGTCGCGCTGCGGCTCCGGGATCCAGCTGTCCAGCGCATCCACCAGCTTGATGATCGACGGCACGCCGATCTCGCTCTGGTCGCCTTCCAGCGCCTTCAACGCCGAACCCTGGATGATCGGGGTGTCGTCGCCCGGGAAGTTGTACTTGCTCAGCAGCTCGCGCACTTCCATCTCGACCAGTTCCAGCAACTCGGCGTCATCGACCATGTCCGCCTTGTTCAGGTACA
>Ga0247779_1000744_pt1 | contig 17872 bp, 27 predicted proteins | sample UWRJL221509R5_FD_179925 | JGI IMG/M metagenome (GOLD analysis project Ga0247779, IMG submission 179925) | Plant litter microbial communities from Arlington Agricultural Research Station in Wisconsin, United States - UWRJ-L221-509R-5 | ecosystem: Environmental > Terrestrial > Plant litter >... | reverse complement strand
CTCCGACGACACTGCCGGGAAAAAATTGTTCGACGACGACGCAGACCAGTACCGCAAGGACTACTACCATCGATTTTATCGACCACTCTTCATCAACTTTCTTATTAAACCTCTTTTTATTTTCAAGACCGTCGACAACAGCAGTCGACACTTGGGAATAGCAGATACAACTTATTCATGTCAGCGTATGTCCTCCTTTTTTTTTCTTCTTACTTGCTTGAATGGATTTTACCCCGTGTCATCCATTCATTTTATCGGGTAGCGGTAGCTTACCTTTTTGCTTTCATTTTTGTGTAGAGAAGAACTTCAGGATGTCGCCGAAAATGAGATCGAGTCCAACTGGGACCAGGTCGTAGACAAGTAAGTGGTTATTAGCTCGAGGCGCCAGGAAATGGGGTTGTGATTGTATCTGACATGGCTCTCATTATCTGTCTACAGCTTCGACAACATGGAGCTGAAGCCTGAGCTTCTCCGTGGTATTTACGCTTACGGGTGAGTACACTTGTATCGTAGTGACATTTGGGGTGGACCAGCAGATTCTGACATGCGGGTGCAGTTTCGAACGTCCCTCTGCTATCCAACAGCGAGCCATCGTTCCCGTCGTCAAAGGACACGACGTCATCGCACAGGCCCAGTCTGGTACTGGCAAGACTGCTACTTTTTCCATTTCTATTCTCCAGCAGGTCAGTATTTGGCGTTTGATGACTCATCGATTTTAACTGATGATGGTTTGGGGGGGTTGCAGCTGGACATGTCTGTTAAGGGTACTCAGGCGCTCATTCTTGCGCCCACCCGTGAGCTTGCTCAGCAAATCCAAAAAGTCGTCATCGCTCTTGGTGACTACATGAACATTGAGTGCCACGCCTGCGTCGGTGGTACCAATGTGCGTGAAGACATGGCCAAGCTCCAGGAGGGTGTTCAGGTCGTCGTCGGTACCCCAGGACGTGTATATGATATGATCAACCGCCGTGCGCTCAAGACCGATAACATCAAGATCTTCTGTCTTGATGAGGCCGATGAGATGTTGTCTCGTGGATTCAAGGATCAGATCTATGAAGGTATGTCCGCGAATGTTTAATTTTAATTTTTGCCCTAATCTTATCGTACAACAGTCTTCCAACTTCTTCCCCAGGATACCCAGGTCGTCTTGCTCTCGGCTACCATGCCTGCTGACGTCCTTGAAGTCACTAAGAAATTCATGCGTGACCCTGTTCGCATCCTCGTCAAGCGTGATGAGTTGACCCTTGAGGGTATCAAGCAATTCTACATTGCCGTTGAGAAAGAGGAGTGGAAGCTCGACACCTTGTGCGATCTGTATGAGACTGTCACTATCACCCAGGCCGTCATCTTCTGTAACACCAGGCGGAAGGTGGACTGGTTGACCGAGAAGATGCACTCTCGCGAGTTCACTGTCTCTGCCATGGTCAGTTTCGAATTAATTTTATCTCGTTTATTCTATTTCTCTTTTCGAGTAATTGTTTCCTGATATGTGCCATTTCCGTTTAGCACGGTGATATGGAGCAGAAACAACGTGAGGTCCTCATGAAGGAATTCCGTTCCGGATCATCTCGTGTCTTGATCACCACCGATTTGCTTGCTCGCGGCATCGATGTCCAACAAGTGTCGCTCGTCATCAACTACGATTTGCCCACCAATAGGGAGAACTACATCCATCGTATCGGTCGTGGTGGACGTTTCGGACGTAAGGGTGTGGCTATCAACTTTGTCACCACCGAGGATGTTCGCATGCTGAGAGATATCGAACGTACGTCCACAAGGCTCATTTATCGCGGGTATGATGATTAATTCTTATTTCTGCCACAGAATTCTACAACACTCAAATCGATGAGATGCCTCTCAACGTCGCGTAAGTGTTTTGAAATGATTTGCATTTGGTTGACACATAAAATCTGACGTTTACATTCTTTTTCTCTACAGCGACCTCATCTAGAAACCTCGACGACTTGTTGGCTGACGTTGACGTTTCCATGACCCTTTTCGTTTTTCATTTCTTGCCGCTTCACGATTTCTTTTCTTTTCTAATGACCGACCGATTTCTTTTACTTTTCTATCCTTTCTCTGTACGTACACTCAAAAGGTTTCCAGACCATGCTCAGTTTCTATTTTCGCTCCTGATTCGTGTAATGTTTCTACCGTAGAATGTATGTGGAGCAGTGGATAGTAATGATATATGTCGGCTATGATCAAGCCTATTTTTTCAGACATGTACTCTATCTATCATAAGATGGTTTGTTGGTGAGTAAGATCAGTGATTAGATTCAATGCCGAATATGATAATCCTGAGAACAAACGAGGCTGTTCTGTATGAGATTTTAATCGGTAGGATTGCCTTGGCGAGTGCTGTAACCGAGTTCCGGATTGAAACACTGCATCTTCATCCTACGCCGTTCTTGGTATTTTCGTTCCTCCGGGGTCGTCCATTCGATTTGACAAACGTCACTCACTTGCCTGTGCTCTGTTTACTTCCCGACCGACTCAGCACCCGTCCTCCGTCGGAGCAATGCCTCTATGTGTGCGGGGGTGGGAAGCCAGGGGGTAAATCCCACCCGAAACATCCATGTTTTAAAAGCAACGTCAATGTTTTGATGGGTTTTCCATTATTTTTTTTCAATTTCCTCTGCCTCTCTTACTTGGTAACTACCGCCGCCGTACCATCTCCGTCAAAACGGGCGTCACAACAGATTAGAAACGCGCGTGCGGACTGGGTTTCCAAATTCCATCTGGGATCTGGGAATTCTCTTTCTGGTTTTTCTCTAAACGCCCCATTCTAGGCAGCACAGCAGAAACTAATTCTTCTGCTTGCACATCTTCATCAAACCACATCACCATCATCATAATCAGCAGCGAACAGGCTTTCTAGACTTGTATTTAGAATCATCTTCGGCATATAATACTTTACTTTGCACGACCTGGGCTTTTTCTGAAGCCATTGTCGATTCCGGTCTTAGCAGTGGACATTAGTTGTTTTTATCCCCGACAATTTTTATCCCTTTATAAACCGACAAACGCGACTGGTTTGCCATTCAATCCATCCAAGACCTTGGTTGATCTTGCTTGTTCATTGACGTCGTGAAGTCTGCCCAACAAAAATACTACTTCCTTCGACCCCTCAATTTATCGACGCGCTGTATACAAAGGGGCACTACGCTACGGTCGGAGATTGATTTTAAATATTCACGTCAAGGTGATACCTGGTGAGTTCATCGTTTTGGACCTTTCTACCATGACTGGCCCAGGGGCTTAATTACATACCGTGACTCTTGCGAGAGCCACGCGCTTTTGGGCCATGACCCAATGTTTACAATCCCTTATAAAAGCGGTGTCTCGACGACCATGCTTTTCTGCATCGCTGTCTCGTGCCACTCCTTCCATCCTTTTCTCCGTTTCGTTCCCTTCAAGTTCTTTCCAGCGCTCATACTTTTCAAACCCCATACAGGATTCTTTCCATTTGTAAAGTTTACGGATACGAGGGACTTGTTTAACACATATACTTCGCAATCATGTCCTACCACCGCGGAAGCTCTGGACACTCGCAGTCGCACCACCCACACCATACTTGGGGCTTAACACCCAGTAACCCAATGACATCGCCTCCCTCAGCCTCGCCATTCTCTCCTTCATATCACACACGACCTGCTAAAAACATCAGCGAGATTATTCCTCGACTGTACATCTCCGATTTGGCATTTGCAGAGAACCCTGCGCTGCTCACATCGTATAGAATAACACACATCCTCTCCACCCTTTCCGACACCATATTCCGCCCACCACCTTCTCTTTTGCCCATGCAGCCTATGCGGATGCAGGTCCGCATCGATGATTTACCCTTTGCAGAGCTCGCAGGGCACTTGCCTAGCACAACGTCGTTCATCATGGACGCTCTGCGAAACCCAGAGGCCAGGATACTCGTGCATTGCGCAGAGGGAGTTAGTCGAAGTGTGAGCGTCGTAGCAGCTTATCTGATGGCGCAATTTGGATGGACACCTATCGAGGCTCTGCAGTACATCAGAAGTAAAAGGAGAGTGGCGAATCCAAACTTTGGGTTCATACAGCAGTTGCACGAGTATTCCCGGAACTCGCTAGGGCGAGCGATAGCTGACCCTGTGCTTCCGGCGTTCTCCCCTTAATCATCGACGAGGACAATGCTCTTTTCTTACTTACTCACTGCTTGCACACGCACTCATGTCAACGTCTTTCTTTATCATTATGACTCCCGCCATATACCACGTTTTCCATCAAAATACCTACTCTTATCCTCCACATGATATGTAGTTGATGTACACCTATCTCTGTGCCTTTCTTTCCCTTCTTTTTCTTTCTCCTCGTGACGACACAAACTGGCTATGATTTTTCGTACTTTGTAACATATTTCTTTATTTCTTTTATGTTTTGGCATTTTTACTCTCTGTGTACTGGTCCACACGAAATCTCACTATATGTACTGTATTTTCTATAATATGACAGACGACTTGCAAAACGCTGCCCTGAAGTTGAATATAGACTGTGCATGTAAATCTCCAAACATACATTTGAATCAACACATGAATGCTCCGGTATGTTTCAGGCTGACCCTGGGAAGGAGAAATGCGAAGGGAGGTTGCAGCTCAGTACGAAAACTTGGTAATAAATTCGCTCCTTCGCATAAGTGTATTATGTATGCAAGGATGTACGCGAATCGCCTTTATGTTTGTGTTAGCGCCAGCCTTTCCATGGTGACGGTGATCATGATGATGACTCGACATTACGAGCCTAGCCAAATTGCCATTCGCGACATACCCATATGCGTCCGCGTCCCTAAACTGAATCCATGTACACAAGCTCCAAGGACTGAGATTTTTGGTTGAGACTACATTCCTTTCATCATACGTCGCCTATTCCCCGTCCTCACCGGGAATTCCAGAAATATGTAAGGTTAATCAATCTATATGTGAGTAGATGTGTGAGTTGGGTAGACGGGTGGGTTCTTTGTTATTTTTTACTTGGTGTTCGAAATAAACTTATCATATCTTTACTTTTTTTGAGTTTGGGTCACGGACTACGGTACTTCTTTCGGCGCCTGTGAGAAACTGTGTTATTATAAGTAGTAAGAGTAGGCATCTAATCGTGACCGGGTTATCCTTACAGGAAATTATGGCAGTTTTACCTAGAAGAGATGAACTTGCACAAAACGAAGAGTCGAAAAAGCCGACAGGGAAACATGTAGCCCACACTGAGTAACTTATGTTCGTGTCGTATCACCCACCCACGGACAGTGCGGGCGTTTGGGATTTTTTACTGTGGGCACAGAGCGCTAAGTAATAGTTCTGATATGAGCCACTTGGTACAAACTATCACAGGCCATTCAAACGCACACACCGGAAAAAGTTGTTGTTTTAAATGTCCATATCCACATGTATTCCGTATTTGTCTAGGTAGTTATTTTCACATTAGATTGATTTGTTTTTTCGCAGACTAGTTGGTTGTGAGGTTTGAGTGCTTAAGACGGTATGCAGTCATAAGCGGTGCGCCGTGGATATGCGGGCGAGTCGGGGGCCTGAGGATGCGAGAGCTTGGTGTTTGAACGCATCCTATTTTAGGAGAGGTTGGTTAGGTGCGATTGTACGTATGCATGAATGCATGCGTGAGTCCTACTTATTTTACCTTGTGTGCATGTGCATACCCTGTTCAAACAGACGCGCGTAGAAAGTACCGGCGTTTGAGAAGTATCACCTTTCTTTCTCTGTGTATGCGGATGTTGGACCGGAAAATTCCTTGGGTATAAATAAATGAACGAAAGTATGGTGATCCTCGAGTGACTTACTGCATGCACACTGTCCGTGTACAAGGTCGAAAACCTCCTGAGCGCTTCCCCGCAAGGCTATTCTATCCTTATGATAATCTAAGTTTAACAAATCAGCCACCCGAGTACCCGAAATAAGTATATGGCCATGATGCACAGTGATGTCGTTGAACTTACCTAACTTCCCGAAAGGACGTTTGATGGGTTAGTTGAGATGGCCGGTAATGTTAGAAAATCCATGCTTGCTTCCAAGTCCACGTCCAACAACCATTAATCTGCATGTGGCAGTCAACACGCAGCAGAGGAACGTAAATAACATCCCAGGCCATCAAAAAGAGGCATGATATGCACTAGATTCCAACAATAATTTGACCGTCATTCGTTCAAGAAACATCTGGCTATCACCTGCTTTCCAGCGCCCGAGCTGCATGACAGGGTAGATATCACAGAACACGATCGGATATAAAGAAGAGGAGCAGAGAAGAAATAGATAGATACATCTTATCCATCACAAAAACTCAGCGTTCGGTCTTCCAAGCAATCATGCTCGGGCAGACAGTGGTTTTTCCAGAATTCCACAGGATGCATGCGGAACAACGCTCTACTCTCCTTCGGGGCGCCCGAGAATTGACGTGAAAGAAGACCGCAGTTGGAACACCCGTAGGAATTTCTGATTTATGCATATTGGCCCTGAGGAACAACCGGAAGACTGAAGCAAGAGCCAGGGTTCTAAACAAGTTACACGCAGGACCGTATTTTGTTTGCAATTGCTTCATTTGCAAGGATATTTGACGAAAAGAAACACAATTATAGAGTTTATGGCGAACAAGTCTATATTCCGGGTGAATTTTGCGAGAAAGGTAGGTGTGGTGATAAATCAATCTATTTGCTCTCAGCCTCCTTGACAAGGGTCTGTAGGAATAACTTGGTTGGTTCCAGTGTTAAGAAATTAAATCCAATGGAACGCACCTGCTGGCCTCCAGTACCGTTCTCCCATTTCTGGAACCTCGTGGATGTAATGCCTCTCTTTTCGGCCAACACACGCTCCTCCTCCTTCAACGATGCGCGCAGAGCACGAGCAGTGATCGTTGCGTACTTGTTGTAACTTTGTAGCACATTAATTCCAGTTAGAGAGCTCCCTCAGAAATATAGCAAATGAGATACATACGTGAACAAAGTCCTCCAGGCGGTCATTTTGGCAGAGTTTAGAACAAAATTTGCTTTTGAAGGGAGAGCGAGAACGACGGTGACAGCGAGCTCAACAGTCCCGGATTAATCCGTCACACCACGTGAACGGTGATAACGTAATGGGAGCCCTGACGACAACCTCAATTAGCAGCCAGTCCAGTAGTCACGACACAATGACCAGTACACTTCTCTTCCTCATTCCACCACTAGCCTTTACCGCATTTCTGCGGAAACCTCAGACGAAAGACCTCCTTAAACCTTGCTTGAACACCTTCCAGCAACGATCTTGGAAATAATCCTAGGACTACAAGCGGATCACGACTCAGCGGCATTTTATTTGACTACTTAAATGTCAGGCATTACATGGCATTATGTGTTCAAATTCATCATAACAGGTTAGGGTTTCTAGGCCTACTCATGGGGTGTACATTGACCGAATCGCTGCTTGCAGGAGACCCAAGTGTTGGGAAATCATCCCTACTCGTTCGACTTACGGATCAAAGATTTCTAGCAAACCCTGAACCTACTGTGCGTCTCATGGAGCATCCTTCTAGCGTGTTTAATGATGTCTGATGCATTCCTTTGTGGTAATCCATCTCGGAATTTTTACTTCGCCAAATAGCTCGGTGTGGAGTTTGGTTCAAAATTAATAACGCTTCCAGAGGAGAACAAAGTCATCAAGTTACAATGTACGGAACCTTTCTTATTTTTCTGGATAGTCTGTATCAGCCAGACCTTTATTTACCTTGATAGCGATGCCATTTGCTTATATCATTGTCGCTGACTTGTGTTTTTTTTACGTGTAGGTTGGGACACAGCCGGTCAAGAAACATTTCGTGCCATTACACGGTCTTATTACCGGGGTGCGGCTGGATGTCTATTAGTATACGATGTGACATCAAGGGACAGTATGTGTGCTTCTTATCTAATCCCTTTTTGGCCCTCTTTCTGAAGACTTATCAGGCTTTAACCATCTGCAAACATGGCTAGCTGATGTTCGCAAGCACGCTGATCCCCATGTTTCATGTATCCTGGTTGGGAACAAAGTCGATCTTTGTGAGGATACTGTCTCCGCAGCTTCTGGTGGGACAGCTTTGGCTTCCAACTCAGTTACCAACGTATCTACTGTCAAAGGTTCCAAATCAAACACCTCCCCATCTAAATCAAAGCAACGTAAAGCTCGAGAAGTAAGCTACGAAGAAGGAGAGCAATGGGCAAAAGAAAATGGCCTACTGTTCGTCGAAGCCAGTGCAAAGTCGGGTATCAATGTTGAACAAGCCTTTATTGATGCATCACGCGATATACTCGAGAAGATCCGAAAAGGAGTTTTCGACGATGACCGTGTAGGTTTTATTAGTCAAGTTTTCTCTCTTTGTATCTGACTTAAATTATGATTTCAGTCACCTGGCGTCAAGCAGCTGGAACCAAAAAATAATTTGGCTCTGGACGGCGCTGCCGTGAAGTCTGCGTGCTGCGCCTGAAATCTAATCTACCGAGGCGAATTCCCACTGTCTGATTATTTCTGTCCCGCGATCAAATTCTTCTACACACACTGCCTCTCCAGCTACTTATCACCACATCATCAGTCATCTCAGCTATAATAACCCATAGAGGTCATTCATCACCTTAGCTTTATTTTTAAGCCCTTCAAGTCATCTTTTTCACGAAGCTTTTTTTCGAACTTGCAACATCACCTGTACCATTTACTTTTCCTATTTGATTTGTACCATTTCCATTTGGGTAGTCAATTGATTTTTGTATCCCCTTGATTCTTCCGGCCTTTGTTATTATGACTTTTATGAATTTTCTGATATAAATCTGTTGTTCAATAGATAACTTACAGTTCGTCTAATGAGAAGTTTGTGTTTATATGTACTATCTACTGGCCCTGCGCCTATGTTAAGTCGGAATGCATTAGACAATCGCGACAGTATGCCGGATCCTTTGGACCCCGGTTGAGGCGATCCTAAGGGGATCCTCCTAGTTAGGAAGATCGACGCCATTGTATCCTAGCGTTTTGTGATATGAGCTGATTCTTGATATTGCACTGCGGGAACATGTCAGTCAGGCTGTTGGTGAGTTGTTATCGCAATTCATATCAGTTCTCCCGAAAAAACATGGTAATCTACAAGTCAAAATGGGCGCCCATCCATTATTCTTTCGGTGTCCTATGGATATAAAGTTTTCCAAGGACACAGACAACACAAGTAGAATGTCCCAGCTTCTTCCATTTGATTTACCCATTTCCAAATATCACGAAGGATAAAGTTGAAGGTCCAGATAACAAACGTTCTGATTGATCCTGAAGATTATCTTCCATCGTCCTTGAGAAAGAGCGTTATTCACGGATATTATGATGTCGTCCTTTGTGAATAAGTGGTGACTGTTCAGGAATATATTAAAGGATATCTCCATTGGCATTGGAAGTAACTTGGATAACGAATCGCAGAGACCCATATCATGATATCCTTCTCGAGGATTCAGCAGAAGAACCAGCAAGGTCCAACAAGATTTGATTCGGTCCAATCCAAAGAAAACGAAGATATAGATGATGGATCCTGAGCCGTCAGCTTCTCTTTTCGCAATGGAACCCTGATACTTAACAGTTTGAAGCTCCGTACGAATATTTGAGAATAGCATCCGCAAGCCCCGTGTCATAGGATTTCAGAACATAATTGTCGACGTGAACAACTCTTGACGAGAAAAGGTCAACTTCAAAATAGAGAAAGGCTGAGGTTTCAAGTAAAGATCCATGCACAATCCTTGCCAAACAGCTGGGATGCTCCTGGCTGATTAGGTAGGACGAGGACCGCCTGACTCCAGGAGCCCCGTAGGTCCATTTTCAGCGCATCTCTGCCCCATCTATCCGTGGACCATATTGAAACGCTGTTTTTTATCATCATTCTCCTGGATACTGATTCAGCCCTGCTCTTGAAGGACGCTCGCGGGCAGGGTCGATAACGTAACAGGGTACAAACTTTGCCGTGATTTGTGCGATATGAAATGGTATAAATTGGCCTAAACTAGGGAAATCATACCAGGCCGAGGTCTCCATGTCCAGCAAGGACTTCGAGCTGATTGATTCAAACTTACAATGACCACTAGAAACAGGGTATCTTCGTTCCAGAAGAGCTCAGTAGATTGCCAACAATCCGGGGAAACGAAAAAGGAATATCGTTTGCCAGCTCCTGGAGAAACATGAGAAATAGCACAAGTTCCGGACAGATTTTGACTAAGCCGTCAGTCACATTATGTTGCCGTCTTGCTTTCTTCTGTCAATGAGTGACCAGTCATTCATCAGAGGGGGGTAAAACATATTTTGATGTCATGGCCTCACCTTGGCCATCCACCTCCTCTCCGCTGCTTTCCTCGCCTTCATCTGATTCGTCAGAGTCTCCAGTTTCCTCCTCCTCCTCCTCCTCCTCCTCCTCCTCATCGTCATTATCCTTTTCATTTTCATTGTCATCTTCACCCCCTTCATCCTCCTCCTCATCACTCTCCTCTTCTTCTAGCCCGAAAATTTGCCAAAGAAGATGTACCTGTCCAAAAGGTCGTTCGCTACCCAGAAGAGTGGAAGCTGCTTCGTATCTATTTCCGGGTTTCTTGACCTCGTCGCAGATCATACGATAGGTCTTTGCCAACTTTGCCAAGGCATCCTGATGGATTTTACCGTGCAATTTTTGGACCGTCAACTGGGCAAGACGCGGAGAATGCACGACTTCCAAGCCTGACAGCCAGACTGAGAAATGATGTAGAGCTCGCTGCAGGTCCTGCGGTTGTGTTGATGGTATCCTGGAAAGGGGTTCCTACGGGGGGTCGTTACCTTGTTGAAAATAAATAAATAAACGGTTTGAAAGCACTTACATCTGCCTTGCGGTTTCGACATGCTTCTGCTACCTGTAGTAGACCTGCATCACGCAGAATATTTGTGGCCTAGTGGCTAGATGAGCATCTCAACTCATTCCTCTTATCGGGAAGACTTACATGATCCTCAGTCAGGTGGGCGATCCTTTGATCAATAAGAGCTTCGATCTCGGTTTCTTTCTTAACCGTGAAGTCAAACGCGGTGAGGACGCTCTATCGTAGAATGAAAGTGAGTTACCAGCTCCTAATCCACCGGAGGTATTAACGTACCTGTAGGTAACATAAGAAGTTGAGCACAAAGACGTCTTCGTCCCATCGAGGTCGTGCTTTCTTCTTTTCTTCGCTACCCCAGATCAGTGCCTGGACTACAGGATCAATCATGATATCCAGAACTTGGTTGAAGCCCGCATTGATCTCGTTTTTATCTTCATCTCCGAGAAGGGAAGATTGATACACCACCATAATTTCTCGGAGGATTTGTGCATGGTCCAGTACACCGAGGGGTGGGATTAAAGATTGGTCGTCATGATCCTGCACTCAGCAATCAGCCACCAAAAGGCTGCATACTGTGGACGTACTAACCAGACGGATGCGAGCAAGAGTCTGGCTCTGGGCTTCAATCGAGTCGTAAAATACTTTATAGGCTATGTCTGTAATCCTAAAGAGAGTGGATAGTTATTTTACCGCATCAAAAGAAAGAGAGAAGTATACCGCACTCTTTAAGAGTCGAAGAGAGTAAAGCCTTTTCTCCGATCGTCCTTCTCATTGTCATCAAATAAAATTGCAAGAGGTTGGCAATTTTATAAGATACGATGCTGCTTTCTTGAGACCTAATCGTCTGTTGAACTCGCATCTGCGACAAAATAATGAGAACATAGCCCACAGAAACGGAGGATGCTGATTATGTACTTTAAGAGGAACACATAATTTCCCCACCGCGAGGTCCATCAACTCCCTGATCCACTCTTCTTCCTCGACCTTAGAGTCAAAACGCCTGACGCTCCCTACCATACGACCGTCATTTTTCATCCCAAAAAGACTCTCAAGGAATTCCTGCTCAGCAGCTATAGCTTGATGCACCCACGCCAACATATCACCAACATATCGCAGGGGATCATGGGCATGGAGTTCGATTGGGCGAGGATACCCTGAAGGACCTCCGCGAGTGAGGGCAGTGATAAATGACGCTAGAAGTGTTGTCTGTCGAGTTTCTGACAAAACGGCGAGTGCCTCCCTGAAATGAAAATAAGGCCAAGAAGGACTGATAAAAAAGAGCGGACTCACGTCAGTAATTCAGGTCGCTTCCGTAGCCTGCTAACCGTCTCTCGCATCCCTGTGCTGACTTCCAGTTGGGAGTCTCTACCTACTTGACGAAACTCAGTAGAACAGTAACGGAGGATCTTTTCATATCCTTGTTCAAGATTGGTCGCCGTCGATGCCATGATCTCAAGTCTAGCGTTGAAAACCAAGTCAGCATAAAGGGAAGAGTGACAATACAGATGTAGCGAAACACTTACCCGGCTTTCGTAGGTCCATCTTCACCAGCCATCAGTACCCTACAATCCTCCCTAATCCTCTCCGTCTTGTCCATGGCATCAAAAAAGCGCTTCCCAATAGGCACATCCCTGGACGTAATAGCCTCGATTTCGCTTTCCGAGAGAGTGAACCTAGCCAGAAATATTGAGATGATCGTCTTTTTATCTTCAACTTCTTGTCTAGATTATGCTTAGAATGGCCATATATTCAAGCGCAAAAGAGTTTTACCGTTCGTCGCGAAGATTTCCAGCTCTCTCCAGTAGTATTTTGCTAGATTCATTCGTCAGTGTAAGCTGGGTTTCAGCTTCATCGCAGCTGGCCCGCATTGCCGCCACATGAACCTGTAGGTCGCGCAGTTTCTGGAGATCCGTTGAGACACAGGGATTACGGAGACAAAACAACAAACTCACTTCGTCCACCTCACTTAATGCCTCCAAGAACTTCTTACTTCCTTCAGCTACCTGTTTTTCCATATCTCTCCTGAGATTCTTCCGCGCTCTTGCTGCAGATTCACCAGGTATATCTTCAACCAAGGTGTCAACATTGGTTTGAACGAAATCGTCATCCCCGTCTTCAGCGAGGATCCGAACTTCCTTTCCCTTGGGCGTCGCATACAGGTCTGACAGTGTTTGAAGAGCCTGACGCGTCTCCTCGTCATCAAAGTTCGTGCTAAGCACCTTATACAACCTAGCCGATACCGGATTTCGCGATTGAGGTGTCCAAGATGCTTTGCGGTCCGATTGCACAGAAGTTGTTGACGGCGTTCTTGGAAACGGCGTAATAGCAGACGAACTACTGGCCATATTTATGTTTTCAATAGCCTAGAGATTAAACTAAGTTTTCCGAGTTGACCTCGCAAACGTTGAAGCGGAGATGGTGGTTAAATATCAAAAGCATTTTACAGACGAATGATCAATTTATTACAACGTCAAATAGCTTTAGTACATTCTACAATTTCTCATTAGTCACAAGAACAATGCACAATGTACAATGAAAATCTAAGTAGCTGGCCGGTAAATACTGTTTAGTTCGTAATGTGTTCTATATCGGTTTTGAGTTTAAATATACTTAAATGGCAGTTTGTCCGTGGTCCTGTATTCAAGAACAATAACAGTAAAGTTCGAATGGGTTTGGATTTGGTATGGCAGAATAACCAGAATAATCTTAGGGGCTACGAGGAGGAAGGACCCCGCATTTAAGCAGTAGGCCCTGTACAGGGAGCAGTTGGAGTCGTGGTGAAGATACCATCATATTCGCTGGGATACGCACATCCTGCAACCGTCGTGATTCCTCCTGCAGTGTCGTGCGAGTTAAACCATCCATTGACAGACTGGGTAACAGAGCTGGGTGCAGAAGTGAATGTTGCAGGTGGCAAAGTAAGAATAGCTGCAGTGTCTGTGTAGGTAGGAAGGAGGGTCATGGGTACGACTGCACCACTGATCGTAGTTGGCGGCCATGGAAACTGGGAGCTCGATGACGCCGGAATGCTCGATGTCGTACCAGTTTGCCACGGCTGGAAGTTTCCGTCGAATGGTTCAGAGGCCGTACCAACTTTGGCACATATCCCAAAAGCAGTCCGAGGATCTTTGGGTATCCATCCGTTTTCCAAGCCAAGTTTATATGACCACAGAGGCGTTTCTACTCGACCTGCATTCGACTGGCCGATCTATGTTTCAATATCAGATTGAGATGTTCACAGGAAGACGAGATAGATGTCACAAACCTTCCAAGTCCAGAAGAACCAGTCTCCAAATGCATCCATGCTTGCCATTACAAAGTTCTGGATGCCTGCTTTCATCGTGTCGTTGTAGGATTCCCAAGCATCATATTGAGGACATTGAGGGTTATCAGAAGACTGCATGGCGCCGCGTAAAAAGAGGCCGCAATCGTTTGGAGAGGCCGCGAATTCTCCAGCAATAACTGGACCAAAGTTCTTTCGTCTGGAAGTTAAATTAATATCATACTTATCAGCAGTAAGAGAATAACGCACGTCGTATTGGTACTAGGTCCCCAGTTATTGCATGCATTCAAAGGCCAGGTCCCCCCTGGTATTCCTTGAGCATTCGGAACAGCAATAGGTGCAAGTTGAAGGCCTCCGAAGGAAAAGTAGGGATGTTCGTCAAGGATAATTCGATCCGAACCTTGTAGGAAATTGGTCCATATTGAGAGTGCTTGGAAGCCGTCATGAATAGCAATGTACTGGCAAAATATAATATAAATCAGTACATAACGAAATATTTTTCTTCAGCTTCAGTGCGTACAGGTCCATTTCCTTCGCCTCTACCCGTGATATTACGTATCATGTCGTGGGCCTCGAGATAGAAGCTCGTTATAGAGTCTATTCCAATCAAACCAACCAAAGCTTCATTTACTATTCCGAAAATAGGGATGAGATCTCGATATTCCGGCTGCGAAATGAATTCCGTCAAAACCCGAATATAGTATAGCGTTCTTTGGGCGTTAGCCAGTCCCATGTTTCCTGCGAGGAAGCCAACTGGTGCAAGTCTGTAAACGTCTGTCAATGCTCGTGTAACATGAGAAAATATTTGATACGAACTTTCCAGAGTGATTAAACCCTAAATTGAGAAGGGAGTTATCATTCTCCAATACGGTAAATAATAAAAGAATGCTGCGCACCATTTTGAGATCCTGGGACAGCGTGGAGATCTAAACAAACACGCAAACCGTATTTTCTGGCCCATTCAAGAACACGAAGAAAGTACCTAGAATATGAGGTCAGCGTCTCCGGAGGAGTAAGTTAGAAATAGAACTCACTTCCAGGACGTCTTTGCTAAGAAAGGTTCTCCTTCCCAAGTTTCGATAGCCCAGAATGCGATTGGAACCCGGATGAAATTTAGCCCAGCACCTGTGAGTAGGAATGATCAGCAGCTATAGTTGGATGCAAATATGCAACGATGACAAAGTTATGACGTACCCGCTATTTCTGCGATGTCTTGTTCAGTCTGATATCAACCCGCGTTAATACACCGAGTATGTCAGAGGAAAGACATGCATACTATGAAAGTGTTGTAATGGTCCTCGAGCTGCTTAAGCCCGCCACTAGCTTGATCCGCAACCATAGCTACACTGAGGGTATATTCGTCGACTGCAGTTGGGTATTTTTGGAAAAGGGCGGGGGAAATAAAAGGTTCGAGGACAAATAGACCGCCTAAATTGACACCGTAGATGCGATCCACTCCCCATTTCCACGTCGTATTTAGCGGTGGGGTCCATGAGTTAGGTTGAGCGTTGTTGTTGTACGGATTGCCTGGATCTTGCACCCCTTGAAGATAGTCAGCAAAAATTCGCAAAATGTAGATGATAACCTTACAGAATCCACCGAATGGATTTTTGTACGTGAATTCAGTGCCGTTATCTAACTTGATTATCGAGCCATCACCACCGCTCTGTTTGCAAAGTGAGCACTGAGTTTGTGCTTTCTTTGGATGTTTTAACGGTAACTTACCACAGCTCCAGATGGTGAGTTGGGATTCGGAATTATACCGCTGCCCAAGCCTCCCGTCTGGATTTCATGCTTGCGGGTTAAAACGAGGAATACAGGCAAGAACACAGCAAGGAAAATCATAGCTAGAACGACCAGAGCTATCGCAGCAATGTTCCTTTTTCGAGTGTACCATCTGGGAGTTTTCTCCGGCGCATCCGTTGGATACAACCTGTCAAAATTTTCCGCAAGATGAGTGTTACGATCGAACTCTGTTTTATGAACATCTGAGAGCTGCGACGATTCGGAAGGTGCAATGGACATGCTGCTGGTAGTTTCTGGAAAGAACGCAAGAAACAGGTGGAGCAGCTAGTCCCTCGGTCTATAACGTCGTCGAATAAACACATAGTGTGCTATTCATGAAACTTGATAGGGAATATTCGACCGCCCTTCGTGTATCCCGCCGGGGCAGCCGAGCTGTCTTTAGACTGCGTGAAAGGATTTTGGAAAAGACAGAAATGACGCTCATGGTGAACCTCGCCGGTTACCGGAAGTATTGTGGAGATTCTGCCGAATGGGTAAATTGTTCGCCCTCCATGATTCCTTTTTGAAAGTTCTTTCTTCGCAAACTGACCTCCCATATGGCTACACTCCAACCCCCCAGAAAAAGTGTTGATAATCAGCTCTCTATATCCAGAAGATCGCAGAGAACGATGTTGACTTGTGCAAGCGGGAATTTTCGATTGGGATGGTAATGATCATACAGTGAGCGTCGAAAGTTGTGCGTAACCTTATGTCGAATTTCAGTGGTTGAGCGAACTTTTGGAAGGCTAACTGAAACTCGACTCACGCCATCGTTATGTCCCGGAATCACATTGAAAACGCCGCATTTCCTGTCAGGCGTTCAACTAGCATTTAACTTGCATCCAACTGTCTCATAGAGTCATCTATTTCGTCAGTGATTATGCATTCCAATGAGCGGTTTTGCTTGACGAGTTTTAAGAGCCCGCTAATTGAGGCTAATCCTCGACGGCGTCCTTTTTAAGACGCCAGTCGGCCGCAACGGTAACAAGAATCAGTTATAACGACTCTGATGGAAATTCAAAGCTATAAGCCACCCCGTAGGGTTCTGTCAGCATTTTACAGTGTCTTCAGCATGGAATCAATGAATTGAAAAGATCACAAAGATGAGATGAACAGTGGATTTTGTAGAGTGAAGTGCAATTTAAGTGGTGGAAGCATTGTTTGAACATGAAGCAGGTGCCGAACATATGTGGCTGTGCTCATCAAAAGCCAAACATCGCGTACACAACGCGCTTTGTTTACCGATCTTTTGCCGAACGTACTTTGTGATATTTACTCAAATTGGTACCGCTTCAATATTTCTGACGAGCCAGTTGACGCGGAATTGTCTTGGGATTATGTTTTTCTAGGGTTTTCCTCCAGTGCTGAAGAACGAAAATGAAATAATATTCCAGCTGTTTGACAAAGGTATCCGTTGCACAGCCATCTACAGCCATTCGCCATCACTGTTAATCATCAAATTCGACTAGGCTGTAGGTATCCCAAGACTCTGTCGCCGGCTGCAGCTATACAGGCCGTTTCAGGGACCGCAAAGCACAGACATACGAATATCAGTGCTCGACATGGTCGGTGAATGTCATTGGACGACAGAAACATCAGCCACGATCCCGCTAACCTCTATTGTACATATGTACCTTGAGGCTCAGAAAACCAGTGCGCATAGGACTCCATGGCTGCGGGTCTAAATTTTTCTAACATTCGTTTTTGTAATCCTATGGCTGTGTTTCGTTCCGCTCGGTGTCTTCGATTTGGTTGGAGGTTCCTGGGACTGGGATCCCAAGCATCCGTCGATACTTTCAAGCAGAATCCTGATCTTTTCCTTCACCGATCATACCTCAAAGAATGTTAATGAACATTTGGACCTGAGCCGACTGATCGTTTCCGGCGCTGTAAATCGAGAACCGACGTTATTCATACGATCGTAATCAAACCAGGACCTTTCAACATTGCGTGTAAGT
>Ga0247779_1000743_pt1 | contig 17888 bp, 15 predicted proteins | sample UWRJL221509R5_FD_179925 | JGI IMG/M metagenome (GOLD analysis project Ga0247779, IMG submission 179925) | Plant litter microbial communities from Arlington Agricultural Research Station in Wisconsin, United States - UWRJ-L221-509R-5 | ecosystem: Environmental > Terrestrial > Plant litter >... | reverse complement strand
CTTTTATTTCAAGGTCAAATTGGCATGGGCCAGAGCACTTCTCAAATCGAAGGGATCTGTCAACGATGTTTATATCGAGATGAGAGCCCGCATAGCACTGAGAAAATACGGTCTCATACCCCTTGAAGACAAGGACGCAGAGGGAGAAGTCATCGTCGCGGAGGTTCTGGCCATTAAAGCAGACAAGGGCCGTGAATTGACCCCCGACGAGGTGATTTCTGCTATTTGCAGAGGGGATGAAGTGAGTTTTGTTCACCGTCATCTTTGCTTCAAATAAACCGATTTAATGATTTACCTGTATTGCTATTGCTATTTTAGAGCATCGACCTCATACAGATGACCTGCGTGAAATACGACCATGTCTTCGCTAATGACATAGCAGCCAAGTTTCCCAATTACGCCTCCCTCCTCGCTGCCGCGAAACAGAAAAAACAAAACAAGAAGCTGGCTAAAATGGACTCTGCATCACAAAAGGCTCCACGGCGGCCGCAGCAGCAGCAGCAAACATGCAAATCGCTTTCAACGGCAACACCTCATGTTAACACAAATCCAGGGGATATTCGACAAGATCAACCTTGCCCTATACAAACAGAGGCCTTGGGCTCTTCCTCAACTACTGCGAGACGGTATCCTCAGAGACGTTGCAAATCCACATTTAAGAAAGATGTTGTTGACCCCGGCTCGATGGCAAGTTCTGAAGATTCACTTTCGGAGTACGAAGAATGATGGTGGACACATACCAGCAACGAGTCGATTTAATATCTGGAAGGCAAGTGCTACATTATTACACGCACTAGGACCTTCCCATGGGCCTACTTTAAGACTTGGAGTTTGGAGTTTAGGAACCGCTTTGTCCGTCCCCCTTTTCTTGAAACAAAACCAAATGTCGACATCACTGTCACTGTCAGGTACTAAACCCATCTTGTGGGAAGAACCTCTAGACTGAGTGCAAAGCATTTCGGGCCATGAAGGACATTGATCAAGAGAGAGATCCATCTATCCATCTTGCAGCTACTATGATTTTGATCATAATGTATATCATATACATGTACGTTCCTATCTTACACATCTTTTTAAATAGTATGTACTACTACTACTACTACTACTACTACTACTACCGTCTTGTAATTCTATCTATAGCATACCCTTGTACAATGCATATTATACCTTGATTTCAGTTTGCATTCTGATGAATCACAAAGCGTAGATGCTCTGCTCTATTCTTGCTTTGTTTCCTTTCCTTGAGATTTCTTTTTTTTTCTAGAGGAATCTCAGCTGAGGTGCCATCTCTTTGTTTATTCGTGGTCGTCCATGAGGCCTCGAGGTGTCAATTGGTCGCTGACAAATATTGTTCTATTGTCTACCCCGAAATCGTGCCATCTCATGGGCTTGCAGGTAGTCCCTGGGTCTGGAGGCGAGGAGTACCGGCTGTACACAAGTATTTAAAAGATTAATAGGGTTCTCTCGGTGTATATCACGCATGCAATGGTAAGTACCTTGCTGCGGTAAACTAAAATGAGTCTCCGAGTCGTATTGGGCAAAAACGTGCTCCCTGTAACCTTCAAAACTCAAAGCCGGAACATTGAAACACTGAACTTTGAATGTTTAAATTTAGAACGCTTTTGCGTTGAACATAAAAGAAAGCTGGACGTGCTGGTCAGTATAAAACGAATTTAAAGTACAATACCAGTTACTGTTTAGTAGGGCATCAACGGACCTAAGCCAATTATCAATCTCGTTAGTAATAGCAATAAGTGCGTGTTAGTCGGTATAGCCTAAAGCTGAGTCGCGTATTGCAGCGCAGAGCTGACAGGGGTGTACAGCAAAACGTCAGACAAAGAAAAACAAGAAAACTAAAAATAGATCGAACCGCGTCTAAATATAACTGGTTCGCTGAAGGAGGGCCAGTCAGTTCGTGATGCAGATCACTTGTTAGTGGCTAGGGTGGGCAGGGGGATCATCCTACCCTGCGTAGGCACAAGAACTGCCAAGGTCTGTCATTGGATGCGCAAGTCGGAATATATCATGAACTGTCTGCGTATATGCTATCGTAAGTTGTTATCAAATTAATGCAGTGAATATCAGTAAATGTGGCTGGGTCACTCAACAATGTGGGGAAGTCGAAGGTTCTAATGGGAAAATTGCTCTGCTTTTAGATGATGTATCTTACAAGAGTCTGTTATGGAAGACCTTTTGTGCTTTAGTTCCATCTCAACACCTCGCTACGCCTCGGTCATCAATACAAGAAACTTGTTTAATCATCTTCTAGGATGTTCGTGGCTGGTGACTTATGATTAAAATTACATTGTGTGAGAACATCTCAGGCTGTTGCTGTCTGTGGGTGTATTCCATGATTGAAAATTATACGTATATTTGTGGCCACACACCGCGTGTTTACTTGTTCGTGATGTCTACCTGTGCATGTATTAATTAGCGCCCACCACGAGTATCTTGCATTATATCATGATACACAACGCAGATGGTGGTGACCTATAGTCAACGAGTTGAATCATGCAGCCGACTGACTGCTGCCCAACGCAAATAAGTTGAAACACTCATTCAATGTGTATTGCTTACTATAATCTAGGTGGTCTTGTAACTTGGGTAAGTTTAATGTGATTATATATTTTATAAAATATGTGCTCACAAGCGCAACGTGCTAACCAACTCTATAAATTATACTATGAAGATGCTGCAGAATGAGGTGGCCCCAATGCGGTCAAAACGGAAACCGATATCAGATGCGACGCGACCTAACTCCTAAGCAGGTTAGGAAATACGCAATTATACTTACCACACCCACAGCGGCGTTCGGACCCCATAAACTGCTCGTATTGCAGTCGATTAATATACGCGCGACGCAACCTGACGCAACTACCTTGTTAGTTATGTAAGTCACCGAGGGTCCTCAACGCTCGACTCTCGAGCGTTCGCGTCTCAGAAGTGCCTGCTGGCCCGCATGGATACGTATGTATGCTGAAGTACTGAGATGTTCGAATGTCCCTGAGTCGTATCCGCGAAGGTTCAAACTCGACATTTAATTCCTGGAAGGTCGCGTCACGGTATTGTTGTGGTTGTGTGCTCAGCATAAAGCCTAGTAACCTCTCCGAAACTCAGCGCGGCTTTATGCATTGTGCCTTACCTATTGAGTACCAAATGTTAGAGGAAATAGATAAATAGAACTTTGGTTTGGGTATTTCGCTTATACCTTTCTTCGCATGATTCTGGATTAGACTGAAAGAAGAAGAGTTCAACAAGAACAGTGAAACGAATCGCCAGGCGCTCGACTTTCTCCGAGCAATCGAGTTAATAGGCGAGTTTTGAACGACGCCGGAAGATGATAATCTGTGATGTTATTACAGAAGTACCCCTGGATTGGCGCTCATCGGCAAGTCCGGTTTAAGTCTGGGGAAATCTTTCTATCAACGTGAGCCGCTGAGCGAATGAAAATGAGAGGTAAGGAAAGTCAGGGATCGACAACTTGACCGCAGGTCACTTGAAATAGCTTGTTTAGGAGTGTTACGTACTGCAGCTTGCTGTCAGTGTCATCTCTCTCCACGAATTTCTTCTGTCATTGGACAGTATGACCAGACAGGTTCAACAGTAAGCGGTGCCCAGAGTAATAATTGATTCCGAAAATGCAATTGCCCGCTCCAACTTAATAAGCCAGGGCGACGTGACTGAACTTGTGAAAACGCTACGAGTTTCAGCATCAAGAAGTATATTTTACAATGATAGTATGCAACTTACAAAGAGAAATCATAATCATATCCCTGATAGCGCCATGGTGTGATTCAGATCACTCTGCCGTTTTCTTGTATTTATAGATGAAAGGCCTTAAACACTCAATAACGTCGCTCTCGCCTGTGTAGAAAGTTGAAACTCGACGCGCATGAAGTAGCGGAAGGATATCCGGCTGCGGTTACGATATTTTATAGTCGGAGAATATGAGCGCGGCCTGCGGTAAAAGCAAGTCGCCGAGTACGATATCCTACTGTATTGTTCGTCCAATTGAAATGAATTCAAGAATTTTAGCACAAATGATCAACACGACGATTGCCACGACGTCCACGGTTTTCCAAGGCATCATTCAGGGCCAACGGTAGGTATTGGGGCTGGAGTTTCCTATCGTATACTTGGATACGCCGACGAAATTTGAACACGGAAAAGGCGAGAAAACAGGATTTCCACGAGATATTCAAGTCGAAGTATTACAGCATACTTTTGCGGTGTGTTGTAGAAGATCGTCAGCCCATCATATGCCTCTCTGCACATAGCCCTAGCTAGGCGTTGATCACTGTTCGGCAAGGTCTCCAGTAATTAGTAAAGGATATAGATTGGCATCATCGACGATTGGGGTTTGAGATCAAGTCATCAACAAAGCCACATACCAAACTGGTTTGGTTCAGCCGGCTGACGGTTAGGACCGAAACCTCAATCAGTCATCTTGACTTTTCCCACCACTTTATTCTTCCAGTATGCTCCAACTTTTTTTTTGCAAGGAGCAGCTTTAGCTGCAGTCCTAGCTTTTGTATAGCAATAAAAACCATAGTCGACAGCATTATGGCTCTGGAATACGGATAGTTTCTGGAGGCGTGGCCATTCTGTTACCATGCAAGCAGTAATAGATGGGAGGCTGTACCGCAAATCGAATCTAATACGCGAGCCGACAATACACATGGTATGCCTTAACTCCCTATGGCAACCTTCTGATGATATATAAGAATGGCCGCAGACGGAGGGATTTCTCCCATCCACACTTGTAGTGTGTCCATCACGAACTAACGAATTTACGATGTGCGTAGCTCATCCTTCTTGTCTTGTGTGATGATGCTGATAGTCTTTCTGTTCTCTAGTCATCGACGTTGCCTTGCTGGTCAAGACATCTCGAGTTCGAACCAATAGAAACAACAACCAAAACTTTTCTCTCTCGATTAAACAAACCTCATATTCAAATAAACTTCAAATGGCTTCCCAAACTCAGTCCATCCTCCGCAATGGAATCAACTCCCAGCGCTCCATGATGCAAAAGTCTGGCTCGTCGCGGTCGATTCTCAAGCGCCCCATGCCTTTGCCGCTTTCTCCTCTTTCGCAGACTGCGACCTTCTCTGTTCTCCTCTCGCCTTCAGCAAGGAACTTGAAGTCTCCCCATGTCCACTTCCCACCGTCGCCTTCCAAATTGATGGCCACCTACGTGACCCACGGGCCTAGTAGCTACGACCGTGGACCGATTTCCGTCTCTCCCAACCCTCTTGCCCTCCCAGGCTGGGGAGAGCGCGTTTACTCACCTTCGATCGAGGGGTTCAGGCTCCAACCTGTTCCTAAGCCCTTCCGGTCCCTCTCGTACCAAGCTCAAGCTTCTCCAGCTATCACAGAGTTTGAGGATCCCAGGTCACCCAAGATCCCCGCACCTGTAGCTGTTGTCGGCAAGGAAAACAGCTCCGTGCGCTTTGCACCTTTCACCAGTGTGCCAAACGCGACTCGTCCGAGTAGGAGTCTCGGCATGTCCCTCTCGACATATCCCCGCTCCCCTTACCCCTCAGCACCCCTTGAGGATAACGACGCTGACAACGAGATGGAGACCCGGGGACGTTCTCAATGGCCTCGCGGCCGTGGACCCAATGACAACGTGACCATCATCAGTGGATCGGCGCGTGCTCGTGCTCGCGCTAATTCTCTTGAGGAGCGCCGCAACAAACGGAATAAGAAAGGGTTGACGCTCGGCCCACGGGTAGACGCTATGATGGATGTGGAAGCTGCCCCTGTCTCATCCCCTCGCGGCATTTTCAGCCCTGCTGTCGCCAGCCTGAACCGTGCTAAGAAGCCCGCCCCGCTCGCCATCGACTCTCTGACTCAAGACTTCTGGCAGTCCGTATCGCTCGAAGCCTCTTCGGACGCTGCGAGCATCGACGAGCCTATGGTTACTGCCCTCGAGTACCCAGAAAGCGCCGCCGAGTATGAAGAGAAGTTTGATATGACGATGCGGTCAGCTGCACAGCCTTCGCTGATGTACGGTAATGCCCAAGGTGCCCTCTGGTCTCCTGCCCTTCCTGTGCCCGGCCAGAAGGTTAGCCGTCTCAGGGAGAGCCTCATGAGCCCCGGTGTTACCAAGTCATTCGAGAGTAGGGTGGTGAGGAGGGACTTCACCGCACCATCCCCCAACGACCCCTTTGCCGCCTTCCCCTCGTTTACCGCTGCTCTGCAGCTCGGGGACGCCATTCAACGACCAGCCCCTGCTGCTATGTACTGAAGGAGTAGGAGCAGTGTAATTTGAAAGGAGGTGGTGATGCATTGAAAGTGCGTATATACATTTTAGTGGGACTTGGTTCTTCTGGTGGGATGCATCAGGCTAGGATGCTATGATCCCTCCCTACTTGTTCATGGGTGGAAGGGTTATATCATTGGATATTTTTTCGATATAGAGGCCACGCATGTTCATCGAGAAAGAATCGTTTTTTTGTTGTCCGGTTTACGCTTGCGGTGTCTTCTCAACTCTTCAGGCTTTTTTTTACCCCCTTTCAACACACCGCTACTCGTTGAAACAAAAACGTCGATTCATCAGCCCTGTGTCGGCTTTGGCTATTACTTGGCCTATCGACGAGCGTCAGGCTACTTATCACATTTTTTGCTAACTAATTACACAACATCAACATCGCATACATTTTTTTCTCTCGGGGTTTAGGTTGTTATGATCATGCTCTGTTTTTCTTTTTTTAACCTGTTTTCTTACTTGCATTGCATTTTACTTTCCAATCACAACATAATCATCGGTATTCGCTTGGAGTTTGGTTTGAACCTTGTATGATCCGTGATCCTCGTTGTCCGTGGTAGACCTGGGTGTGCTCCTTTTATCCCGCTCCCCTTGTGAGGCGTCTCCCTGCGTGTTCATTACTCAGTGTTTCAATATTTGTATCTACTTGATGAACTGAGAACTCACTGCCTTTTGAAATTGCGGTGTTCATGTTTCTATTTTTCAATTTCCTCACATTTCACTGGCCACGCTTCTTTTCATTTTTCTTTGGCATTCGAAGTCTTCCAACTTTCAATCTTTTGTATTTGAAAAGCCTTACAGATTTATTAACCAATCAGATTTCTCAAAGATTCCTCAGTTGTTGACTGACATGCAGCATCCGGAAGTTGGTTTACGTAAGTCAACTACTCTATTCAAGCAATTCAAGTTACGCGTTACCGAACGCACCTACTCACTCAGCTACGACTCATTCCACTCCGGCTGGTCTCTGTCATCGTCATCCCTCAATGTTCAAAATATAGCATAGAGGCTCCAACTCCAATACATCTGGATCTTTACCTGATGCGTATACAACGTCAGACTGTGCATGACAATTCAACGACCACACGTAAACCTTGGGCCCCAGGATGATATTCTGTCATTCTTACGTCCGTTCTATACAGTGTACCTACCCTGATATGTACTCCCTGGGTCAGATTATATTGGACTGCGAACATTTACATCGTACCGGAACTGTGGTACGGTGGAACTTGGTGGAACTGCTTGGGAACTGCAACTCGCCTTCTGGGCCCTGGATCGCGCAACGCAGCACAGCAAAGCTTCAAGCAGAACATCGCTATGTAATTAGCATGTAAGCTATTCACTTCGTGCAGCAGTACCCTTAATTTGGCTTACGATGCGATAGTTCATTGAAAAGTCGCTTAGGTTGACATTCATGAACTTGAAACACGATGCTTAATCTCTTGATTGTCGGATCGTCGGATAATCGAACCGCTATGGCCAAGTTGTGGCTCCACTGCCAGATATCTACCGCTTTCTGAACGTCTCGTGTCTGCAGTGAAATTTTTGAAAATATCTCTGAAGGCGCCCACAGTTGAACATTTCCAGGAAATCGGAAGTTCGATACCTACGTTCTTTTCTACCGTAAAACAACATCTGGGTTCTGCATAACATCACATTTCTGCTAAGGACAAGGACTCCGAGGTTCTGAAAGCATTCAACTGTATGTGTAAAATTTCAAGTATATATTGTGCTCCGCTTCATAGTCTATCACAGGTCCCTTTAGTGCCCAAATTAGATTTTTCGTAAAGTCTTGGGAATTTTTGGTAAATCCGCCGATCCTTTTTGCCGCTGGTGAACATTTAAACTACCCCTCGTACCTCCTAATCCACAACAAGTGCGCTGGATTTACCCTGCCGCTAAAATTCGATGGATATTCTCAGAGGCTCAGGCTCACTTTGCTGAATTTCGATTGACCGCTATAGTGCGTTTTATGGATGTGTTTCTTCTCCAGCGTCTGTCACTGTTGTCAAGGTCATCCTCGAGATTTATTTGATGCCAATAGTTTCTGTCAGTGGATTATATTCATTCATGTGACTCTTCTTAGAACTGACGAAATCTTTCCTTTTTAAAATGATAGCGTGGTAGTAGTCATGCCATTTTTATCATTGCTGTTGTCAAAACTCTATTCTTCCCATTCTAAGCGCCTTGATCATCCTGGTGTATATACCAAAGCATGTGAACCCAATGCTTTGTCTATCCCTTTTTCTTCTTTCCTTCTTTTACCTTTCGTTCCTTTCCGTTTTTTTCAGTGGCTTTGGCTTGTTGACAAGCCATTTACTGGCTGCTTTTTTTTTGTTCGTTTCAAATGTCGAAAGCCCAGCATAGGAAACGCTCTTCAGGTCTTGTGGACGCTGAGTATCCAGATGAAACGTCCTTGACGGCAGGGACTGGATCCCAAACTCACCCAAGTAGCAATCATTTCTCTTCTCTTGTAAAGCCGCTTGAGTATCCTACCAGCCAAGCTCCCGCTGTTTACGCGAATGAAACAGTTGTCCATGTCGAAACTATGGATGCAGAACGATCACCTTCACCTTCCTCTTCGCCCTCTGGCTCTGTCTCTGGACGGTCGCCCACTCAGATTTGGACTCTCGAAAAGTACCTGCAGCGAGAGCAAGAATACGATCCGATTTCTCCCGCGAGAACGCAGCAGGTGAAAAGGGACGCGAAGAAGAAAGTCTCCCATCTTTGGTAGGTTTGCCTTGATTGTGCGTATTTCGACGAAAGTTAATTCTTTTTGCCTCTGTATAAGGAATAAAATTACGGCCCCTGACAGGCATCCTGCTCTCGTTATCATTGGACAAACTTTAATTTTGTCCACAGCCTGGTCTTTTTCCCTTTTCGTGTATTACAAGCAAGTGGTACCTCTTCCCGTGGGACTGGCTTTGACAACGACGAATAACCCAACCGTATTAACGTTAGCGGTCACTTTATTGGCTACAATCATATCTGCCATATCCTCCTTGTGTGTTCATTTTACCGACAACCAGGACACCATTGTGTTGACTTAACCGACAGATTACTCTCTTTCTCCATCAGATACGCTATCAATTATTACCTGTTATATCGTTCCCTCCCAGTGATTACTCTGGGAAATAGTATCAAGGTTCTCAATCGCTCGCTAATATTTGATATCAAGCATGTACGGTGGATGTTTATTGCCATATTCGCAGTACTTATGACAGGGGCGCAGACCGCTGGGTGAGTAAAATTTCACCTGTATGTAGCGATTCAAAGTTACCGACCAGAGTTATATATCTACTATAGTTGGACGACGCTGGTCACTCCGATTGGCATTACTATCCAAACACCGCTTCGAGGAGTCGAGCTGGACATCACCAATGACCAGTACATTTCAAACTTCCGCAAAATGAAAGGTCAAGCCGGCGCATCGGTTCTTCTAACTAATATACGGGAATACATCGAACTTGGCGGTGTGTCCAATGCTATCTCCGTGAGCCCGAACGGGAAAAGCCAAATTAACTACCTGGATTTAACATTCAACGTTTCCACGAGTAAATATGTTCCCCCAAATCATGTCCAAGTTCTTGACTCTGATTTTATCTGTTGCGCGCAGATGGAATTATCCCGACTAACATACATGCACAAGAAAGTAGTGATGACAGACAAGCCTTAAGTGGCAATCCTGGGGTACTTGCAACGGTTGATCAGAGATCTCTACCGACCGGTCTTTCTGGAAATTTCACGGCGCACAATCATCAAGGGCTCACCGCAAATGTCACTTGCTATCCTTGGATTCCTTGGAAAGACGACCCAATGTACCAAACAAATTATGTTGTCTCATCCACGGATATCGTACAACCAAGCACTGGGAATAGTAGCTTAGACGGGAATGCAGCAACCTTGTATACCTACCGTTATTCATGGAATTGCAATAACAATACCAAATGGACTGGTAAGTTTTTTCTTTACTACTGACTTGTTTATTCTCTGTTCATTTTTTTTCGTGCCTCCCAACAGACTATCTATACACTTTTGATAACAGTACCCTAGCTGCTATTTCTTGTCCAGACGAAAGGAAGGAAGACATCCGGGGACCGACCAATTATAGTGAGTCCACGATATTTTGGTTACTAGATTCATTTTAATTTCTTATCGTCTAGCACTTGTACTCGTGGGTGGCTCTGGAGTGGATATGGTGAGGTCGACAACTGTCGTCTGCCATATCGTGCCGCAAGTGACCCTTGTGGAAGTGGATTATAGCGGAATGGTTAATACTACCAAACGAACAGTGCTTCCAAATGTCACCGCCGAAGCTATGTCGGACCTGGGCGTCTATGTGGTACAACGACTGTTTTCGCTGGCACAAAGACAAATTGGAAATTCGATTGCAGAATCATTGTCCAACATTGCCGTCGCCCAAGGTAAAGGAACGCGTGACGGCCAAATAGCGTACCACTTGATCGTGAGTAGCATTTTTTGTGGATATAAAATCATCTCCTTAATTGCGTGTTGTTCTCAGGGTGCTTTCATCAAGGGTGCTTTCGAATATACCGCCACTGTGGGTTCTTTCAATGTGGCTTTCTAATACGAGTTAATTTATTTTGAACAGGTTATAGGGGATGCGATTCGTTTCGATGAAGGTCCAACATTCCGAAACCTCACAGGTGTTTACCGCACACAGACTGTTGGATATAGCAGCCAGCCCGGAGTGGCACTCATTTCATTACTTCCTATAACCTGCGTGGGGCTTGGATCTTTATTCATCATCCTATTTGTCTTTGTTCATCAGCATCAGGATCATCGCGAACAAGCCAACCTCAATTCGAAGGATGGAAGCCGTACCGCGTATTCATCATTCATAGATTTCAACGAGCCCAGAAACCTAGAGTCCAACAGCACCCATGCCGTTATCGTTGCGGAAGAGGGTAGCGTCTTCGACGTAGGCGACCCTTTGCATCTTCTGGCAGTGGCATCCTCTGGTGGCATCTCCGATGTTTTTCGGTCAGGTCTACGTGATGCACAGATGGAGGCGAGCCACAAAGTAAATCTGAAACTAGGCAGCTTGGTCGATGCAGAAAATGGTGGAAGGCGAATCGGACTTAAGCACGACGATCGTCAGTGGTTAGGTCAAAATACTTCCTACGATCCTATTTGAATTACTTCGATGTTTCCTGATCCAATATGCCTTATTTAAGCTGTGATTATATTCTCCATTGTCAATAAACGAGGGATCTGCACCAAATAATACATGGATGGTTTAGATTATAGAATTTAATGCCGAGAGTTGTTGACATCCAGTTCGTCGTCGCAGGCGGCGGCCTGTTGGGACGCCTACCTGACTGAATCAGACTATTGTGCAACTATTGTGGTCCCCTTACAACTTGAGAGTATCTAACTCGTGCACCGGAGGCTCAAGTACTTGAAATCGATGTCTTATTTTATGACACCGTCGAGACTGAGTTGAGTGGCTGCCAGCCCAGTGCCTGACGTCGTAGTTATTACGTAATGATATGCACTAAGCATGGGACTGGAAGCGGAAGCACATCGTTTTCCGATGCCAGTCTCATCTTTTCCTCCACCTAAGGATATTTTCGACGATGACGACGATGACGGTTGGCAGGATATGCCTATTGTGCGAGAAGACACCTCTTTGAGTGGCTTGGACGAAGAAGATCAAAAGAAGTACCACTATCAAACGTCTGCGAAGTCCAAGACAGCCGCAAATGCTACGGGCAATCTTATAGATGTGGATGATCTAGGGAACGAATGGCGCTCAAAGATTGACCAGAATGAAAGTGAATATACTCGTCTCCGAGTGAACGAGGAGGAGGACGTAGATGAAGTTCACCTGCGGACGCGGTATCTATTTGATGAAGACAAGGCCATGACACCGCTCAGCCAGATGCAAGCGACAAAAAACCTTTTGACTGAGGCTCAGCGGATCGCTTATGTTGGATTATGCTCTTTAGCGAGTCGAGAGATGGTTCACACCCTAAAGACGGTTCATCGGAAGGAACTCAAGGCGTCAATAGCTAACATGGAATTATGGGCGCTCAAAATCATGGGTAGATTGTATTATCATATGGAACTGGAGACGCAAGGTGAGTATTTTATACTCAGGAATGAAGTGGAAGTTAAATCTCTATTTACAGAGCAAAAGATGATTGAAAGTCTAGGGGAACATGGCGTCTTGGCTAGCGATCTTGTGCCTGCACTGATGACAACCCATACTGTTGCCAATCCAGAATACGACCCGGAAGAAGCTCGAAGGAAGGCAGAAGATTCTATTGACGATATCACCGATAATCAGGATCACATAGACGAAGAATCTATATCAGACCAAACCTTGGTGAACGAGGCCATATCTGAGGATGTGCACAAGGAAGATGAGGGCAAGACCCCGACGGAATCCGACCTGCCACCTTCTACCAGTGAATCGCAAATTACTCAAACACGAACAACAGCGAAAGTCTTGAAAGAGACAGAAACGGCAGCCATTCCCGGAGTCAGCACATCCCTGTCATCCACGGACGAGAATGTCACTCTGGATATTCGCTGGACGGTTCTTTGCGACTTATTCTTGATCCTGATTGCTGATAGTGTATACGATGCACGTTCTAGAGTGCTTCTTGAGCAGGTAGCTTATAAGCTGGGACTCGGTTGGCTGGATGTCGTCAAGTTTGAGAGCAGAGTTACTCAGGCCTTGGAAATCCAAGAAGATGTGGAAACTTTGGAGCAGCAGGAGATAGTTGAAGGAGCCAGGAAGGCCGGGAATAAGAGGCGATATATGATGCTTGGTTTAGCAACCATAGGAGGTGGCCTTGTCATCGGTCTTTCGGCAGGCCTTTTAGCGCCGGTAATTGGATTGGGTCTGGCTGGAGCTTTAACGACAGTCGGGGTTACAGGCACCACTGCTTTCCTTGGTGGAACGGCAGGTGCTGCAGTTATCACTACTGGTGGTGTTTTGACTGGTTCTGGTATTGCTGTTCGCGGGATGGCCAAACGAACGCAACAAGTTCGAACCTTTGATATTCTTCCTCTTCATAACAACAAACGCGTCAATTGCATCCTTACTGTCCCAGGGTGAGTACATTTCCTCAACATAACGACGCATATAATATTGACATCGATTCAGTTTCATGAATGGATTAAACGACGATGTACGTTTACCATTCAGCGTTCTTGATCCAATCGTCGGGGACGTGTTCAGCGTACTTTGGGAACCGGAGATGATTCGGGAGACTGGTAGTGCATTGAGAATTTTGACAGGAGAAGTGTTGTCACAAATTGGAATGACAGTTCTTCAAGCAACTGTTATGACCGGATTAATGTCTGCCTTACAGTGGCCTATGAGTACGTTATATGGGTGACATTCATTTTGATAAAATTTATGCTAAATCGATTGTTCAGTCTTAACGAAACTTGGTTACCTGATTGATAACCCTTGGAGCAACGCTCTAGATCGAGCTAAATCCGCTGGGAAGGTATTGGCTGACGTTCTGATCCAACGTCACCTGGGCGTGCGTCCTATAACGCTCATCGGGTTCTCTCTCGGGGCAAGAGTCATCTTTTATGCTTTACTGGAACTAGCAAAGCAGAAACAATTTGGCATCGTTCAAGATGTTTTCCTCTTGGGAGCCACACTTAATGTTTCTCAGAAACTATGGATTGAATCGCGGTCGGTTGTATCTGGGCGATATGTCAATGCGTTTGCGAGGAATGATTGGGTGTTAAACTACCTATTCAGAGCCTCAAGCGGTACTGTGGGGACAGTCGCAGGACTGCGACCTGTGGAAGGTGTTCCTGGATTGGAGAATGTGGATGTGACAGATAAAATTGCAGGGCATATGAGTTATCGCACATTCATGCCTTTGATCCTGGACCAACTTGGTTTCCCTGTGTTCTCAGATTACTTTGATGAACCAGAGGTATGTATTCTTAAGAAATTATTTTGTCGAGGCCCTAAAATAATATTGTAGGAACCCGACTTCGACGAGGATCGAGTTGTTGTACGGGAAGATGCTAACGAGAAGAAAGGTGGTTGGTTCTCACGGAAGAAAGAAAGCACGACTCCTCAAAAACCTGTGTCACGTCCGCCGTCCACAGCAACCTTTGCCAATGTGAGGAAACCTCAAAAGGCAAATGGACAGCCTGGAAATGACCCTTCTTCAACACCTATCCCGTCGGTAGACGAGGATGATTTACCACCGAGAATGGATTCAACCGTTAGCCATGCATCCCCTGCTGTCAAATCAACTGCACTTTCTGGGTCGCGAACGGCCACACCCACACCCTCTCGTCCCTCTACTCCTTCTAATGACCCTGTTGCTTCATCCTCACATTTGCCTATACATGCTGGATTTGATCTTAGCGCCATTAAGAATGCATTGCAGGAAATTGAACAAGATCCCAGCAAGTCATCTCAGCCCACAGGACCTCTCACTCGGTTATCGCCTCCTCCCATTGTCCCTCCTTCGGAGCGCTCCCAATCTACTCCTCCATCTCAGGTATCTGAGAATACCTCACAGGCGCGAGCCTCCTCTTTTGATGGCGGATATAGGGATTCTAGTTCACCCATTGGTGACAGGTCGTCCCAGAGCTCTCAGGGTCATGACGCTTTTACGCCCCTATTTTCGCGTTCATTTTCGGCTTCTTCTCGGTTAGAAACTGAAGACGCGGCATACTATCCTTCAAGCTCTACAAGGACACCTGCGGCGAAACCTTCGTTCGCCCTCAATCCTTTTGGCGATGAAAACGATTACCAATCCGAACCTACACCGCGGCTTAGGGCAAATCCTCTTTCTCTTCCCGATGATATCGTTCCATCTTGGGGCGCACCTACTCCTACAGCTTCTAATCCATCTCCAATGTTAGACAAGCCTTCGTTTTCATTACCTTCTCCACCCGAAAGCATCAATCCTTTCTCATCTTCTGCCATGAGCGGCCAGGTTCCTTCCTTGTCGTTCGGCAATTCAGATGGGTCGATTTCTGGTTCAACGGGTTTACAGAATGATACGTGGTCCATACCTCCTCTGCATACGAAGAAGAAGACGGTTCTCGATGGTTTCAACTCTAACCCGTGGTCATGATTTTTTATGCACCACTTTCATTGGGTCGAAGTTTTCGAGGATTTCCTGCTACTGTCTTTTTTTATTTTTATGCGAAGGAACATTTCTACTAGCAGTACGATAGGATTGGCCATTTGACGCCAGAACTTAGATGGATCTGTTCATTCTATCATATACGTTTTCCCCACTTTTATTTGCTATCGCTGCATTATTGCTCTCTTTTTCATATCCCGTAGTACAACAACACATTTCATTTGGGACATCCTATCAAGCATTCACTCATTATCATTCATTTTTTGTGTTTCTACACTCGTACATATTTATTTGGAATATACGACAACCTGGCTCCTCAAAGTTTGGGTATGGTTCTGACGAGGAATTTGAATTTCATGGGAATTTCATGAGTTTGTAAACCGTGTGAACTTTACAAGGGGCGTCACTGCATCCATCATGGTCAACTCGACAATCTCGTTCCTAACGCCAGTATCTGCAAATGCAGCTGGTTGACCACGATACTGTGCGTGCCTGATCGATACTCCTTTGAATTACATTTCTGAACGTGCATCTGCAACAGTTTCTCCAAAACTTGACCGCTCTTTTCGAGTCGACTAAAAATCAAGGCACGATATGGCTCACTCATAAACGATGTACGCTCTTGATAATCGGATCCCTCATAGAAGGTTTATTGACAGGGATTTGGAAAAAAAAGTAACTCACGATGGAGAAGATTCTGCGATGAAACATGAAGATGGGTCCTCGGATTCGCGCGAATACCCATGTTTGGTGCGGGTCACGGATGGTAAATCGTACAAGTTCTCTACCAAGGCGAGTTAAACGCGGACTATATGTCACTAGGTGCAGCGATTGACATTTTGTAATCTAGGTGAATTCAAGCGAGCTGCTGAAATTTCATGCTCACTATGGAAATCTCCTTAAATCCTCAATGGCTTCACTCCGCAAACGAGACAAAAAGCGCGAGAAGGCCCGAGCCGATGCAGCTGCGAAAAGGAAGAAGGAGATGACGGAGCCTATCACAATTGATGGTAGCAAACGTGGCTCGGGGAGGAGGAAACGGCAGAGACAGATCAAGGCTCTTTTGAAGCAGCAGGAGTCCCAGAAGAAATTCCGGGAAAGAGAAGAAGCTAAGACGAAAGCTGAACTTGTCGTACTATAAGGGTGCATGTACTGATTGTCTGAATTCTCTGCGAGTTGACGCTTTCTAATTCTATCAACCATGTAGTTAATATAACAGTCTGATACCGCAGACGATGTCTTATTGTTGGAATAGACATGCTTCTACGACGTTCACGGTCCCGCTGAGAGCTCGGATGCTCGCACTCCGACTATCCTTGAGTTTGGTCAGAAAAGTTGCCAACATTCGTATATGTATAGGTTTCGGAAGAAATACGATATATTGAGGCGAAATTACCATTACTGGAGAGCCTCTTGTCCAAAATATGCAAATTGGCCATACTTACTTCTTGCTGTAAAAGGAAAAATTACATAATACGCAGTTTTGTGCTTGCGAGCTCAGAATTGCTCATCAGCACGACAATCAAGATATATGGACGACGAGAAGCATGAGGTTCTTTCCAGCATCTTCCATATTCCACGGTAAACAATGCCACAGACGTACCCAACACCGATAGGTGGCGCAGGACTAGTTTTGTCTTTCAGACTTCAAAACAAGACCGTTCTCATACTTGGATCAGGAGCACTTGCTGCGAGTCGAGCTTTCGCTGCTTTGGAAGCAGATGCATCTGTTATTATTCTGGCGCGCGGTCCTGTCTGTGAGGAGCTCAGTTGGAGGGCAGAAAAAGGACAGCTGCAGATTGTGGACTGGGACAACTTACCCAGTTCATCCAATCATAATGATGCTCTCGATGCTTTTCTCGACAAAATACCCATCATAACACTCGCTATCGTCACGGATACTCTATCGATAGGTCGTTCAAGAAACTACGGGTCTGCACAAGAAGTTTATCGTGTCTTCAGGGCCCGAAATATCCCTGTCAACTGTACCGATATTCCTGACCTCTGTGACTTCACATTCACGTCATCCCATCGATTTGAAAGCCACGAAAACGGAGAAAAGACGTCGCTACAAGTTGGAGTTACCACTAACGGTCGAGGATGTCGACTAGCTGCACGTTTGCGGCGAGAAATTGTTTCCAAACTACCCAAAGAAGTTGGCGCTGCTGTAAAGAAAGTTGGTCAAATGCGAGATATGGCCAAAGATGGATGTGACGAAAGTATCGAAGAGGACACGCTCGAAGAGGTTGGTGTTCTTACACCTAATCGTCCTGTCCCTTCGCGTAGCAACTCTGAAGATGCTGCAGAATCAAGAAGTCGAAGGATGAAATGGGTTGCTCAGGTCAGCGAATACTGGCCGATTTCCAAACTTGCGTCAATGTCGGAAGAAGAAATGAAGAAAGTTCTCTCAGACGATAATGCATTATCTCTCGCCAACGCCACAAGCCACAGTCTCTCCGCTGAATCCCTGCATTTCAACGCGCTTCCTAAAATTGGTCAAATCCTCCTTGTGG
>Ga0247779_1000742_pt1 | contig 17919 bp, 28 predicted proteins | sample UWRJL221509R5_FD_179925 | JGI IMG/M metagenome (GOLD analysis project Ga0247779, IMG submission 179925) | Plant litter microbial communities from Arlington Agricultural Research Station in Wisconsin, United States - UWRJ-L221-509R-5 | ecosystem: Environmental > Terrestrial > Plant litter >... | reverse complement strand
CAGAATAACATCGAGCTCATCAGCGACCTCCTCGTTCGTCTCGGAGAACTGATCACCACTGCTCTAGAGAAGGATGGCAAGACAACCTCGTCGTAAACATGATCATCTCTTTGCGAGCTTCGAGCCAAAATTTAATTTTCTCTCTGTTTTTTTCTCTGCTTTTAAAAAAATCCATTCCCTTCATTTCATTGCATGGACATTTTCCAACCTCAGCGATCCATTCATTCCATTCGTTCATCCATCTATCCATTCTTACTCATTCATGGCTCTTTTGGGCATTTAGAATCAATGTAGACCAATAGACATCGGCGTATGTATGTATACCTGGGAGAGCTGGCTTTCCAAGGTTACTATCTTGCATGCCATTAGATATTTAAACTTTGCCATTGCTTAATATACATACACGCACCATTCGGACAATCAAAAACTCAAGGTTTAAACAAGCAAATAATGAGATTCAGACCAAAAAAAATCACATTCACAGTACAGTACACTGCTTATACTACAGACAACAACGAAGACGACGACAACACTGCTACACAATTACGACTACGACTACACAAAACAGCAACTACAATTACAATCGTGAAAACAGCAAAGAAAGAAATCTAAGTATGGAGACAAATAGTACAATTGAATCTGAAATGTGTGGCAAGGAGAGAACGAATGGATACGAAAGCAAAGAGGGACTTGGAAGCCAAGTAGACAATGTAGTCATCGATCGAGAGTAGGGATGAGGAAGGAACAAGACTAGGCTGGAGGATTGCGGATAGAAAGGTAGCAGTAGGGCATCGGTGGTGGAATAAATATGCGACGAAAAAGTAAAAGCAAAGGAGGGAAAGGGGACATAAAATCGTAGCGAGTAATAAAGGCAAGAAAGGTGCCACACACTCTCTGCTGGGAGTCTAAGATTACACAAAAACAAGAGGAGTGCAACAAGTCAAGAAAACTGCATCCACAAAAATCAATTATTTACAGGAAAGATGGTACATCTTCATGTTTGTCGTTGTCGTCGTCTTCGTTGAAAGAGAGCGTCTCGTTGCAAGAAAGTCATTATTGGATGCCGATGGTAGTCGAAGTCGACGTCACTGAGTAACTTCATCCAAAAATATGTGTCCAAAACACAGCGTGTCGAGGTTGAAGAAGTTCAGTTCAGAGTAAAGTCACGACAAAAGTCAATGCTGATTCCATCCGACCAACAACACCTGCAATCCATGTTGCTTCACCCAATTCAACGAAATGCGACTGCTCTTCTTGTTCCGTTTGCTCTTCAAATCCTTGATCAAGGCACCCCTACTGGGATGCAACACCTTTTTCACAGCCTCAGGGCCTTGTTCCCGCACGGCAATGTATTCCCGGATATTCAAAAATGCGCGGGACTTGAGGAAGGCTTTGGCTGATTTGAGAGAAGTGGGAAGGGTCAACGATGAAGATTGGGGGGATTGGGATTCAGGAGAGAAAGGTGCGAGACCGAGCTCGATGATAAGCGACTGAAGTAGCGTGAGTCGACAGACAGTATCACTCTTGGCTTCAGGATTCGAAAGGAAGCTACAGAGGCCGCGAAAGAGATGAATATATGCACCATCTTAGATGACGATTTTGTACGTACGAAGATATGAAAGTCGAAGCTTCCTCATATAACGTTGGCGTAGCGCCTCCGACGGATGAAGCTTCATCATAGTCATACGACATGACGGACTGCCGGTCAGAATAATCGTCGACGATGGGACGAAGTCCCAGACCAGTAAAATGTACGATAGACATCTCCTCGAACCAGTCCTCGCCTCCTGTGTAATGAGAAGGCTTCGTGCTGGACAAAACTGGGGGATACACGGTCGTTGTTCCTGCCTCTTGTTTCCGTGCCATGGTCTTCTTCTTCCTCGCCGTAATCCTTCTTTCAGTCTTCCTGTTCTTCTTTTGCTTCACGCCACAGGGCGTAGTTGGGGACCATAATTCCGCCTGCTCCTTGGCAAGCTGCTTCTGTCTCCTCGTGTTCTTCTTCGTGCTCGATTTACCACTCGCAGGGGGAGATGATGGAGACGACAATGTATCTAAGCTTAATCTGCCCAATTGTGTCTCCAATGGCATAAGCACATTTGAGGCCGTTACAGGCGTGCGAAGACCGAAGCCCTCATCTCTAATCGGCGTCGAGAGGTCACCACTGACACCAACGAGTGGCACCGAAGCAGTTCGTGCGTTCTTATAGGCGGGCGAACGTGGCCTACTGAGAACGACATAGTCGTCGTCCGACGCAGCAGCGCCCTCGTCTTCAGACGAATCCCCTTCTGAGACACTCCAGACGATCTCGTCCTCTGTCCCGGAGGAATCATCAGGATCCGATTCCGCAAATGGATTAGCTTGAGAGATCGCTGATATTGTCGAAACCGACATCATATCGTACGACGAGGTAGATGTAACGGCTGATAAAGCGGGGGATGTAAGAGGATCCTCAGTCTGCGCAGTAGTTCTAGTCGAAGGAGTCGCCGGAGACATCATGATTTCTAGTGTTATACCAGGTCAGACACCGGGTACTGTGCGACGACAGGGAGACAAAAGAATTGACAGGGGAGAGACAGATCGATAGACAGGCTGACTGCAATAGCGCTGAGGAAAGGAAAAGAAAGAAGGGAAATTTCATTGGTTGCCTCCCTTAATAGACAGATATATGATACGCACCGACCCAAATTAGTCCGACGTGGTTACCGTTGGGAAAATTTAGCAGCTACCACAGCCTTTACTTTGAGAAAGGAGGGGTGGTGGTGGTCAAGAGCAAAGAATCAAAAAAGCTCATGGATGTAAAGTAAATGAATAATAATGAGAGGTGCTTGATTACTTTTCCGGGAAATTACTTTACTCAACTCCGCTCTCCCGCAACTACTAAAACGTACAAAACCTGGAGGCTTCCATTAATCTACAATCTTCCAGTAAACCACCGAATTTTTCCATCCAGACGCTGCGTGCTGCTCGACCTTTACATTCTTCTTCCATACTTTCCCGTGCACATCTTTCACCTCTTTTGCCGACCGGCTCTTCAGCATGAACCTTTCTCCATCATCATTCGACGACGTCTGCAAAACAGTGGGGACGGCCAAGCTTCCCTTCTTGCCGTTGCCCAACTCCGAATCATGGTTTCGTCCCCACACCATGAGATCTCGCCCGCCTATCCCACTTGATTCCGCCGAGCTATTCAAAGCCAAAAGGACATGTCCGGTTGGAGAGATAACAATCTCTTCTGGCGTGATGGGTTCGAGACGACCAAGTTTGTCGCTATCTTTAGTACGCAACAAATGCCTCAGCTTGGTTTCGCTGATGTACACTGATGTAAATTACTTACATTGAACAAGGCCACTAACTCCCTTCACACGCAAAGGGACCGACTGTGCAGTAGTGTAAAGATTGTTTCCGAGCCCTCCATATTGACCATTGCCAGACATAAGCACGTCGGTCGTGGAAGACCCGCCTGTCTCAGGTTCTCTTGCCACAGTGAACGCAGTCAAGTCGCCGCCTAATCAATGCTTAGCGATTATACTGTCTTCTATTTTGAACAGGAACTTACAAGCTGTGATATTCAGACACTTGCTGCGCGTATTAGTTGGAGCAAAGCGCCAGAGGACAACCTCAGTAGGGATGATGATAGTATCGAGAGCAACATTAGCGCCTAACCCGAGCTGTCTGAAATTAACCATGCCATTCAGCCCGCATACACGTAAACTAAACAGCGAGATTACTTACCCAAACTCATTGGCACCCCACCCCAAAACTCTGCCTGCCTTAGTTCTTACAAAGCTCGTTCTCCCACCAGCCGTAACTTCCACGACATCGATGTCCTTCAAAATCGGCACTTCGAACAAAAACGGACAAAATCTAATCGTCTTGTCGTCCAATCCGGCCAAATTATCCTTCTCCTTGAGATGATCCTGCGCACTAGAAGTAACACTGACGCGTGCGGCACTTGAAGTCTTCATATACGGGTCAGCAAGCGACTTGGGTTTAAGCTCGACGTGTAAATGTGATTCCCTCTTCGTCACAGCCGACATGGGATCAGGAAGAGCGAACTTGCTAAAACCGAGTTGACCGTAGTTATTGGCCTTTTTATCAATCGGGTGTGCAAAGACACGACCTTTGGAGGTTAGCGCCAGGAGGTGGTGGTTACCAGCTGAGATGGAGGTAAACCTAGAATATAACGAATGAATATATATCGATGCATACAAAGCGCGAGGAAGTGAACATACGATTCGCGCCACCCAAGGTTTTCAGCAGCAGTGAGTTCCGCAAAGTCGATAGTCTCATCCTCACCCCACAACCATCCAGTTCCCCACCAAGAATCACTCGAAGGCGTTGGCCTTCCAGCTGAATGTTCTTGGGCCATCATATTAGCAGCAAGTACATAAACTTTCCCAGAAGCGGACAAAGCGAATACTTTCTCCTCCGTAAGTTGTAGCTTGACGATGTTCTAATAACGGTGGATCGGTTTCAAGACAGTTGGATGACATAATTTTGAGCGACATACCTTGCCCCTCAGTGTAAGTTTCGGTAAAGAGCTGCCAGCAAGCGCATGTCCAAAAAATCCATCTCCCCACTGATAGATGTCTCCCCGTCCATCTATACATGCTGCATGTTTTTCGTGAAGTTGCAAATCCCGAAGCGCGACACCGTCGAGCCAATGGGCAATCACTGGCGACCGGATGGCTTCATCTCCTGGAACGTAGGGCGACAGTGTCTTGTTACTAGGGGTATTAGAGTCAGGTCTATATGCGTTGGAAAACAATTAAAGTTGCACTACTCACGCATTCGACCCCCATACGAGGGAATACAACACGTCCGGATCGTCGAGTTTTTCAATATTGTCACTTGATATGATCGTGGTTTTTGGCTTTTCCTTCGTAGGATTCGAAATACTTCGCGTAGTGATAGGCTCAGCAGCGTCCCCGCGAATGTTGGGTGCTGTATACCACAACGCGGAACCAGCAACGAGGGACGAGACGAGTGCTATCATTGCGCCATTTGCATTCCGCGTGTCCCATGATTTCGAGGTAAACGAGGAGGAAGAGTTGAAGAGTCTGTGCTGACTGAGATTTACCCGTGCTGAAGAGGATTTCGGATTGAAGGACTTGAAATTATTGAAAGCAGTACGCGCCCAACGACCTGCTCCTTTGGTTTGGAACATTATGATTAAATTTATAGAGACTGTGTCTTCAGTATTAGTATTTTTATAGTTATATCATCGATAAGGGTGATAATAGAGCTGGTGGCAGCAGTGAGACAGTAGCCCGACAAATACGAGAGGGAGAGTTAGGCTGCTATAAATTACTTTTGCCTCCGAGACCTGACGCAGAGCGGATCAATCTCGGCTAACCAATCAGGCAGCGCGAATTTGAATTTCAAAGTCAGACCAACTCAGAGCTTGCCTTCTTACCATCACTACGCCTCTCTAGATTTCAAAGCAATGGACGGCGGATATATTAGTTATGAAGACCGCGTATATGCAACATATGCAACTGGATCCTTAATCGAAAAATAAAATGACATTGCAATCTTGCTGTCGGACTTCCTGACGGAGTGAGAAGCTGCAAGTACTCACGCAAAGACGAGTCGCTCTCCCACATACCACCTTCGAATTGTCAGAGTGATGAACCTCAATTACGATATCCTCTGGACAGTATTTACTCTTAACGCATCTCAGGGCAGTTCTCGACTCGAAATCACATTGGCATCGTCGCAGGTCTGCCAGGAGTGGCGCAATATCATCCTTGGATCATCTACATTATGGGGTAGGCTGGTTTTACTTACACCATCGAAGAAGCAAGAGTGGTTAGAAGAAATACTCAAGCGGAGTGGATGCTCCCCGCTATGGGTTGAAGCTCTCCTTGGTGATACAATCGAGCAATTGACCAGTGTGGCCGACAACTATTGGGAACGAATAGAGCTACTTGATATCAGCGGTACAGCCATTCGTCTATCATATCATGAAGAAGATTTATTGAAAGTTTTATCCCGACCCGCACCTTTCTTGCGTTCATTTTCGCTCATAAACGCCGATCACAATATGCGCAGGAGCATATCATTTCAAAATCATGAATCTTTATTCGCGCTGGATGCACCTCTTCTGCGATCTCTTGTGACCGATGTCATCGTTTTACCCCATCAGTCCGCCCTATTCTCCAATCTCCGTGAATTGTCATGGCGTCTATATGGCACAATACGCGAAATGCTCAATTGCCTGAGGAACATGCCCAATATAGAGACTTTGACTTTGAAGAGAACTATCATGGAGGAGATTATCGATAGGAATGTATTGGATGACTTGCCCCTTATTTCGCTGCCCCGCCTCACACAATTGAGCATGATGCTCTCCTCACTAGAGGCATTTGTTGCTCTTTTTGATCGTATCACATCATCATCGACGGGATGTGTAAGTAATGTCAACTGTTATATCTGGTCCCAATACGAGGATTTGACTAGTTGTCTACTACAAATGGGTGGTCCTCTTGCAAAAATTATTGCGAATCACATCAAAATCCAGAAAGATAGTCATTTCCTTGACCTCTGGATATGGAATCACAAATTCTTTTTCATGCTAGATTCTTCGTCCCAGATAAAATTCTATTGGAAGGATTATGGTTTTGACAATGCACCCCCTCCCGAATCGCTTTCCCTTTTCTTTCAAGCCTTCAAGACCGTCAACCTCTCGCACATTACCCACCTCAAGGTCATGCACGGATTAAATTTTTATACACCTCGTTATTTCAGTTTCTTCTTGCCACTTTTATCTTCGACTTTGTCATCCATCACCCATCTCGAAACCAATGTTGTTTTCTTTCGACTTCTCTATTTTCAATATATGCAAGATCAAGATTGCGCCTTTGTGCCTTTCGACCACTTTGATTGCGCCTTTCCTTTTCCAAACTTGCAAAATTTGCAAATCAAGCTCTCTCTGCACTCGGGTCCGGCTGTTCGCGACCGCTTGGGCGTGCAGTTAGATGGTCATATTTTCTTACACTTTCTGCGGACCCAGAAGGCCTTGGGTAGGGGACCATCTGTTCTTTGTGTACAGGCACTACCTTTGAACGGTACACATTTAGATAACATGTATTACCGCCAACTTTTGGAAGAAATAGACGGATTGGAAGTAGTCTGGACAATTCGTAAGTCATAATAACATGACTCAACCATGGTTTCTCTAGCAGAATGTATATACCGTATTGGATCCTTGTACTTACTCCGATGTCTTGCAAGAACTGCGAACGTTTTTGATATTGATGAATTTCCCATGAACAGTTCTAGCATCAATATTAGTAGACAATCTGGGAAGAGTGTATGTGCGCAATAGGTGAACGTTTGAACAAGAGGGCGATCATGGATCGATATTTATGAATGAGCGAGGATCCGTAGTAAAGGAACAGCTCAACAGCGCAAAAATTCGTATTATATCTAATAGACAGATATACTACTTGGGCATTGGCCTACACCTCATATACGTCCGATTAGGATCACTGGGCAGCGCGCAGAAGAATCCCTGATCCTGCCCAAAGTCAGTCCATCGATCGCAAGTTGAAGTCTGAACACCAGCAACACACCTGCATAGCCTCGAACAACCTCTTCGCATTCATTTGCAACTGCGGAAAAATCAAATATTAGACAATCGTATGTGGTCGGATACTATCCGTCGACGTCAACTTACCTGTACACAATCCCTGTTATCCCCCGTCTCTCTACATATCTCCGACACCGAACTCCCCCTCTCGCTGCTGAACGCATACTCCTTATTGGGGTCATCCTAAACCACATGCACACACAACAATATCAGTACGGAAACCATTCAAATCCTGGTACTGACGTTAATGAACTGCTGTAAAGCTCTATCAACGCCAGCTTCAGCTTGTGATCTCTCTCTTCTCAGGTCCATGGTAATTTGGGCGTGATAATCGAGTGCGGGTGTGTGAAGTATATAGGTTACAGATTGTGGAGCTATTAGTGTCAAAGGAAAGGAGGTTTATATCCACTCACTCAATGGTCACCTAATTATGGCCGTGACGTCATATCATCACTTAGGCGCTCCTCATCGGCAGCATCAAACTTTGAAAGCACACACAAGTCAGAGATACCTAAAATTCTTTCGATTCGTTTTTAGCTTGCAATTAAGCAGAGGCGTAAGTAGATATATCATGAGTGATAGAGAAAAAAATGCGTGAATGTAGAAAACAATGAGCAATGCAAGAGAGATGATGTACAGCGATGACAAAATAGTAGTGTAGACCGACAGCGAGAAGAAAAAAAAGAAGGAACATCAATCAACAACGCAGAAAGGCACCATCTAATCGATCTCCTCCATAGCGGACGTTGAGGCGCCCTCAGCGGGAGCGGGAGCCTCAGCAGCAGGGGCGGGGGCAGCCTCCTCGTCTTCGTCAACGTCGAGACCGAGAGCAATCATGCGGTAGATGCGCTTGGCGAAGGATGTTGGCTCGTCGAGGGTGAAGCCAGAGGTGAGGAGAGCAGTCTCGAAGAGGAGGTAAGTCAAGTCGCGGACAGACTTGTCAGCCTTGTCTTCCTTAACCTTGCGCTTGAGCTCCTTGACGATGGCATTGTTGGGGTTGAGTTCGAGAGTCTTCTTCGAGGCCATGTAGGATGACATCGAGGAATCACGGAGGGCCTGAGCCTTCATGATACGCTCCATGTTAGATGACCAACCGAATTGACCAGTGACGAGAACACAAGGAGAGTCGTTGATGCGGTTGGAGACGACGACTTTCTCGACCTTGTCACCAAGGGCATCCTTGACGGTTGAGCATAGCTCAGCGAAGTCAGCAGCCTCTGACTCACGGGCCTTCTTCTCCTCCTCTGTTTCCTCGAGTTCGAGACCCTCCTTGGAGACACAGATGAGTTTCTTGCCGTCGAATTCCTTGAGTTGGGTAATGGCATATTCGTCAATGGGGTCAACGAGGAGGAGGACTTCGAAGCCCTTCTTCTTGAGGACCTCAAGGAAAGGTGAATCGCGAGTAGCAGCGAGAGACTCGCCGGTAAGGTAGTAGATGTTCTTCTGGATCTCAGGCATGCGGGTGATGTAGTCTAAAAAAAAACAAATCAACATCAATGAAAAAAAAAAAAACAGCAAGACAATAGATACACACCCTTGAGGGAGGTTTGCTCCTCAGCGGACTTGGTGGAGTAGAAACGGAGGAATTCAGCGAGCTTGCTGCGGTTTTGGGCATCTTCGTGAACACCGAGCTTGATGTTCTTGCCGAAGGCCTCGTAGAACTTGGCGAAGTTGTCCTTATCCTCAGCGATTTCAGAGATCAAGTCCAATGTCTTCTTCACAAGGTTCTTGCGGATGACCTTGAGGATCTTGTTTTGTTGAAGAGTCTCACGGGAGATGTTGAGGGGGAGATCCTCAGAGTCGACGATACCCTTGACGAAGTTGAGGTATTCGGGGATGAGGTCCTCGCAATCGTCCATGATGAAGACACGGCGGACGTAGAGCTTGATGTTGTTGCGCTTCTTCTTAGACTCGAAGAGATCGAAGGGAGCACTGGATTGAATAGTTTAGTGGTGTTCAAGCGCGAATGAATTCGAAAATTACTCACCGCTTAGGGATGAAGAGAATGGCCTTGAACTCGAGTTGACCCTCGACGGAGAAGTGCTTGACGGCAAGGTGATCTTCCCAGTCGTTGGTCAAGCTCTTGTAGAAGGAGCCGTATTCCTCAGCAGTGATGTCAGAGGGGTTGCGAGTCCAAATAGGCTTCGTCTTGTTGAGCTCCTCGTTGGAGGTCTCAGTCTCCTTGACCTTCTTGGTCTTCTTCTTCTTCTCCTCATCTTCATCGACTTCCTCAATCTTAGCGTCTTCGCCCTCCTTGACTTCCTCCTCATCATCCTCAACCTCCTGAAAATGAAGTCAGAGACGCGACCTACAAAAAAAAAGTAGGCAATAGATAAATTACCTTCTCAACCTCCTTGGTGACAGTAAGTTGGATGGGGTATGAGATGAACTCGGAGTGCTTCTTGACGATCTCTTTGATCTTCTTCTCCTCGAGATACTCAAGTTGATCCTCCTTCATGAAAAGGCGGATTTCGGTACCACGGCCAAGAGGAGGGTTAACGGTATCGGGGGTGATGGTGAAAGTACCACCAGCGGCAGACTCCCAAATGTATTGCTCATCGTCGTTGTGTTTCGAGATGACCTGGACGCGCTCGGCGACGAGGTAGGCTGAGTAGAAACCGACACCGAATTGACCAATCATAGAGATATCAGCACCGGAGCTGAGAGCCTCCATGAATCCCTAGAGATCGTCGTTTAGTATCTTGCAAAATAAAATAAAAAGTGTTGAACAAAACGAACCTTGGTGCCGGACTTGGCGATTGTACCAAGGTTGTTGACCATGTCAGCCTTGGTCATACCAATACCGGTATCACGAATAGAGAGGATTTTGTTCTCCTTGTCAGGGGTGATGCGGATGTACAGGTCCTTCTCGCTGTCGAGCTGAGAAGGATCGGTGAGGGAAGCGTAACGGATTTTATCAAGGGCATCAGAGCCGTTGGAGATCAACTCTCGCAAGAAAATTTCCTTGTTGGAGTAGAAAGTGTCTGTTAACGAACAGAGTGAGTAAGCTGGCGATGTACAACGACGAGCGAGAAAAACATACTGATGATCAGGTCAAGGAGCTGGCTGATCTCAGCTTGGAATCCGAAACTTTCAGTGGCCATAGCGATTCTAGAGAAGATAGTTAGGGATAATGATTAAGGTGAGGGGCTGGGGACAAACTTTGGGGAGTAGTAGTAGTAAGGGAGATGGGATGGGGTAGATAGAGTTGTAGTTGAAAAGACAAGCGCGTCGCGCTGCCCTTATGTACTGCAAAAATTACTTCTCGAAGAATCCGAAACTTGCCTTTTTTGGAGTCAATTCCGCGGATGCTGTGGAAACTTCTAGAACAAATCCCTTTATTTACGCAAACTCGTTCCTTAGCATCCTGATTATCGCCTAGATGATTGTTATCTGGAATCTTAAAGATTATTTACCAAAGATCATTCACTTTGTTTTCTTTGTTCTTTCATGCCGAATTCCAACTCGCAACAATAAGCGCCTGCAATATCGGAGTAAAGAATTACAATGTATACACTAGCTGAGTCATGGTGTATAATTACAAAACACGGAAAAAAGTTAGTAGTGTCAAGTGTGGTGTACTTGTGAAAGCGATGGGGAGATGACTGGTGAGCGCGGGGCAGAAATTAGCCCCTGTCCACTGATCTGGCCCTTGAGATATTCCACCATGGCTTGCAATTCTTCGTTAGTTTCTCTTAATTCCTCGTGTTCTTCCTGAAGTCTGGACTTTTCAGACTCCCACACTGCTCTCTCTCTCTGGAAAGTGTCAATCTGTTGTCGCACAAACGGTGTTTGCGGACTCGCGGCTCTTCGCTTGCTTTGGTTTAGCTGGAACTCGAACGCCTTAATTTGTCGGCGGTAACCACTGCCGCGCCGTTTAATAGGTAGGCCTCTTACATGAAAAATAACATTGACACTCACCGAGCTTCTTCTTCGCAGTTAGCATGAGTCATTTCCATACTCTCGATGCGCATTTCCATTTGCTTGAACTTGGACTGCATCTCCTCTATGTACCTTTCGCGGTCTTTGAACTTGGCAAAATCGTCATCACTACACTAGTGTTATTGCATGCACGTAAAAAGCCCATCAAAATTATAACTTACTATAACTTCTGAACGTTCACAAGCTGTTCTATCTGACGTTCATAGTCGTAAAGTCTGTCGATTTTGTGTTGGTTCTCTTTTCGTTGCGTAGACAAGTCGAAGACCTGCTTCGTTGCGTCGGCCAGCAACTTTTTTTGAGCTTCAAATAACGCCTATTGTTGTTCATCATCATTGTCGTCGTCGTCGTCAGCATCCTACGTATTCTTCAAAAACAAATTGAGACTTACCCTCGCATCTTTTTCCGCCTGGCGCAAATTCGCGGCCTCGACAATCCAGTTCTTCTTTTCTTCTCGAAGCTCTTTCAGCTTCTTTTGTAGTTCCCCCGTCCAGTCGGCATACTTGCTTTTCGCATTCAACGCTTGTTGCTTGTGCTCGTGTAATTCGTTTGCAAGACTTGTTACTTGCGTGCGATAGGCGCGTAGCTTGTTGTACTAACAGGAACGCACATGAGTAAGCGTGAAAAACAAACCTTCGTTCATTACCTACCAGACCTTGCCGTTCCGTCTCAGCCGTCTTCATCAAGATCCTGTCTTGATACAAGCGGCCGATATGTTTTGCGTTTTCACGAGATAACCACAATTCAAAGTTGAGATCATTTCGCAGAAGTAAAATTTCTCGTTGAAGCCCCGAAATTGCCTGAGCAACATGTAGCGCATTTGGATCCTGATCCTGGTTGGATAGCAAAGGCACAGGCTCGCCTTCTTCAGGCGCCATAGTAGATGTCGTAGAAAAGACGGAGGATGGCCATTGTGAAGTAGGATGAATAACTTCAAGATCAATATTAGACCTCAGCGCAACCGTAGTATTGATCATATCTTGCAATGATATCACGGCTCTTCCAGAGGAAAGGTCGATGGGCTTCAAAAAACGTGTCGGAAGTGCATCTGAATCAGGCTCTTCCCTGGGAAGAGGCTGAAGACTCGTTGATGTGTCTCCGGGGAAGTACCGTCCTTGAAGGCCTACAGCAAGGTTACGCACGTCGAGCATAGCTGCCTCACTCACTATACGTGAGATATCGTATTTTGACCAGAATTCTGGTTCAGTTAACTCTACGACGGCATCGCGCCAAATAAGAAGTGGGTGGCAATTGTGTTCTCTGACTAAATTCTGCAAACAATAAACATGAGACCCCCTTGAACAACGTAAAAATGGCTAAGGAAGTCACCTCGCTTCGTCGACGAATTTCGTTCTGATCTAAGGCTTGCTCCCATGACTCAACGTATGGACTCGTAATATCATTGTCATGCAAGTATTGAGCAGGATTACGAAGAAATCTTAATAGGTTGGAGGGATAAAGATAGTACAATGTGGTGAAATAAGGTCGGGATTGTGGAGGTGAGGAAGTCGCGACATTGAAAACCATCTCTAAACGTTCCCAGGTTATATGGGGAGAGATAGTGAGGGGACGATTGGTCTCTCGTTCAAGCTCCCTTTCAAAGTCTACATCAATCTTCTCGTCAGCCGGCATGTTATCCCTCGAGGCGCGTCTCTTTTTCCAGCACATGATCCTGGCGAGAACAGCGAGAAGTTTGGGTAGCAATTCCTTCAGGTCTTCTCGAGCGTTCACAGCAAAGTAGGGCAACAACTTCACAAGCAACGATACCTCAAGTGTACACGCCGTCGACGAGTTGTCCAAAGAGAGTGAAAGAAGCAGGCTGCGCATCAAAGGAAGTCTTGGAAGGATTTTGGCGGCTGAAGCAAAGTTCGGAGCACAGCTGAAAATGTTTAGGAGTGAGAGGAGCTGAAGTCGTGCGGAGGGAGTGGCAAAGTGTCGATCGATCTCGTTCAGAAGGTCCTTTCATCCATGAACGTTAGAGGAGGGAGAGACTTGATAGCTTATGTTCCATCGTACCTCCGGCCTTTCATTTCCAAACTTGACCAAGATGTCTTCGAGATTGTGTTTCCAATGTGTCCGCTTTGCGCGTTCCTCTTCTGAGATCTCTGCCCACTCCAAGGCATCATCTCCTGATCCTTCGTTGAATGCATCAAGGAGATAAAGCTCTACAAGTCGTTTACGAAAGTCTCCGATTTTATCCTGATATGCCTCATTGGTCTTTTGGAGGGCGGTAATAATGAGCTCCTTAGCATGACTGACGGCTTGGGTTGGGAGTTTTGGATCACGTAGCGCAGGTCGTAAAACAAGATCAAACCATGAAATAACTGAATTGGTCGGAAGAATGGGTGCAAGATGGTAGAGAACTGCCAGAAAGATCTCTGTCTGACCTCCGGAATAATCGACGACTTCCTGATAAATGGACTGCAGATCCTCTTCGAGCTGATCTATTTGAACCTCTGCATCGTCCGAGGCGGTGCACTCGAGCACAAAGTTGTCGACGAGAGACAAAAGATCATTTAAAGGCAAGGCATCTGGTGCGCCCTCCAAGACGGAACGTACCTGACGAGGAAGGGCAGGATTTGGCATCAGGGGACCATAATTAGCGTGCGGAGTCACTAAGTCAAGTGTCAAGGAAGTGCTATTTGGCAATCATGATGTAACCAACCAAACCACATCACGACCAATCAAATTCGCTCTGCTCGCGATCTGACACGTCGAGCTCGCCGCTAGCAGCATTCTCCAGCCCTAAAAATCAAGGTGAGCACGTCGTAATGCCCGTTCCAACCCCTAGGCATAGCGACGCGATTTCCTCGAATCGTTATTGGGGTGGATGCGCGTGTTTGGCTATGGATAACTTTGAACTTTTGCGCTGACGCGTGTTTCTCCGTGCCCTTGAATAGATGTCCGCCCACATTGAGGAAGTCCCTTCAGACCACTCCGACCATGAAGGTCACGATCACCACGACCACGACCATGATCACGAAGAGGATCCCACCTCCGCCGCTGCTCTTGATAAAATCCAGTCTCGCTCCGAGCGCAAGGCTAGGAAAGCCCTCCTTAGCTTGGGATTGAAGAAAGTCCCAGGTATCACCCGTGTCACCCTTAGAAGGCCCAAGAATGTTCGTTTGGAATTAGTATCTTCGAGAAATTATGACGCGTTTCTTAATTTTGGTTCAATTTTAGGTACTCTTCGTCCTTGCTTCCCCTGAAGTCTACAAGTCGCCCAACAGCGACTGCTACATCGTTTTCGGTGAAGCCAAGATTGAGGACATGAACTCACAGGCACAACTGTCTGCTGCTCAGCAGCTTTCTTCGGGCGGTGCTGGTGCTGCCCCCACTCTTGAAGAGTCTGGTGCTGGAGGTGAGGGCGAGGATGATGACGAGCTCCCTGATCTCGAAGCACCTGAGGACGATGGCCCTGTCGACGAGACAGGCATCGACCCCAAAGATATTGACTTGGTTATGCAACAAGTCAACTGCTCTCGGGCAAAGGCTGTCCGGGTGTTGAAGGAGAGTGGTGGTGATCTGATCAACGCTAGTGAGTCGACTTGGATTCTCTTAGAAGGACTTTCTCTGACATTTATCTTCCAGTCATGGCTGCAAGCGAGTAGTTTCCCTGTATTTAGTTATCGTCATGCTTTCGGATATCCAATTCATTTCTTTGGAGTCTGTTGGATATTTTAAGCTTTCCCCATCGCAATATCGAAGGTTGAACAGTAAAATCAAGTTTGCCAGCGTCTAACTTCGACATAGTAATTAGATCTTTCCCAGCCATCCTGCACTATCTCGAGCCCATTCACATTTCCTGTAACTGTGTCCTGAACTTTGGGTCCTACATGTAAATCCAACTCTTTTGCAGCTTCTACAACGAGACCTGATAATTCACCCCTGGCGAACATATGATAATATCGGTTATACACCATAGGTTGGCCGTCCTTCTGCACACCAGTGTTCGAAGTCGTTTGCATTTCCTTGGACAAGACCCAAGGCACGACCACGTCCTTGCCGTTTGCTGAAAATTCATCCTCGTCGGATATAACTTTTCGTTTTGATAATTCGTCTTGTTCTATTGCCCATACATATACGAGAAGGCGACCTTGGCTCGGAGAAATTGCCTGGATGAGGCGCTATTGTTCTGTCAGTAAGAGTTAACTAAGTCATATGTCCACATGATTATTTACCTTCACGGCCGATCTCCGTCGTTCATGAGTTGCCAGATGGTGGATGGTAGCTATTGATATCGCGTAGTCCTGCAAATATCTGTTACCAATAATAATAAAAAGGTCTATATTTCTTGTTCACTCACGAAAATTCCCGATCTCCAGGGATTATCAAGAACATTGCCCCAGACGACTTCTCTCACAACGTTTCCGGTGCCTGCGTTCTTTGCAATTTCTAGCAGATTCCGACTTCTGTCTAATCCGATCGTCCAGACGTCTCCTGGTCTGTCAAGAGGCAAAGGCAAATATTTTCCATTCCCAGTTCCAGAGTCAAGTCCGACAGATCCCGTAGTAAGACTGGATAAGAATCTGGCGATTATAGGCCAGGGCTATCTTGCCAGATGTCGAGAACTTTTTCCGTCGCAGATATCTATAAAATCTTACCTTGTATCGCGTCGAAGAAAAATGTGCAGCAATTTCATCGTAGATAGCATGGACATTCTGATCTTCATAAGTTTGCGGGTCACCTTCGACTTTAGCAGCTTCTAACGCGCGAGGTGCCATGGGCGGACGGATGAACGTTGTTGGAAAGAAACAGAGAGTTCAGCGAAACAAACACGATCATTAATCTTTCTCTCTCTTTCTTCCATCTCCATCTACAACTACTGCTACGTATACAAATCAAATGAACCCCATCTCTTCGTCCATTATCTGAGCAAACCGACTACCATCGAATGGAGGGAATGGCTTGATTTTCGATGCATCAAAGACTTCAATCGTTTTCGCAAGTTTTCTGGAAAGTACATGTTGTTAGGCCATTTTTCCGAGATATCTCTACGTGCAACTTACTCGACTGTCGTAGCATTCAAATAACCCAACTGCTCTAGCGCAGAAGCCAATTGTTCTTGATGATTATCAAGGAGTGTTGGATTAGGGACGACAATCATCGGCTTTCCCATTCTGCAGACATCGAGGATCGTTCCAGATCCTGTTCAATATTGTCAAGATATAGGGAAGACTGTTTCTATGACAATGTAAGATATCCTACCAGCGTGGCTAATGACCAAGTCGGCCTTTTCATAATCTTCTTGCAAGGATGTCTTAAACTTGTAAAACTCGATATCCACCCCGGCTCTCGTCATCCTTTGCGTTGCGCCATTTTGTATAACCAGTGACTGTTCAAAGACTGAATTTCCGCATTGGACTATCAGTTTTGTGTATCCTTTCCGTAGGAAACTTGCAAGGACGTTCTCTGTAAACACGGCAGCTATTAAGGGATCGAAACGCGTCGATCCGACGGTGACAAAGGCAAGCATGGTTATTATTTATACAAGTTATCTTAGAGGTACTAAGTGATGGATGGAAAGGTACAGCGCCTCGCACCATATCTCGCGTCAATGATTATTGAGATAGACCAACAACGTCTACCTTTTTATTTATTAGCACAACAGATATACGACGCTTTTATTAATTGACATTGGGATCGACTTTGACGACTATTTTTCCCGTGGCTCTACCTGATTTCATTCTATCGTAAGCCGCGCCAACATCTTTCATCTCATATGTTGAGTCAACGATAGGTTTGACTTTCCCTAAAAAATCAGCCCTATTTAACAAAGGAGAACGGGATATTACAGGAAATCCGATTGTCAGTGCCACTTACCACTCTCGAGGAATTTTCTGATTTCTTCCATGTCATCTAGATCACAGTTTGTGAGGAAGAATCTGAATGGAAAAAATGAACAGGATCACATCTCAGCGAAGTCATCGGAAAGTCTTACACGTATTTCCTGTTCGTTCCGCCTAGCCAAGAAGGCCAAAACATTGCAGTTAACGTTTTGGCCAAATTCCACATTTCCGACGCCGAAATGCTCTTTGGCATAGGCCCTGATGTAATAAACACGCCATCTGGAGCAAGGTACTTTTCGCTATATGTGAAAAGGGATGGATCTATGAGACCGACAGCATCGTATATCGCGTGGTACTTCGTCGTCGGAGGGTTTTGGGTCAAGTATTCGTGAAGTGGCATTTTGGTGTAGTCAATAAACTGCATAAAGACGATTGTGTGATAGTACCCATGAAAGGATGGAGCGATAAAACCGACCTCATCAGCACCTAGACTTCGAACAAACTGTTCTTTCTTTGAAGACGCTGTAGCCACAACCTTGATTCCTTTCGCTTTGGCCATCTGAATGGCGTATATTCCAAGCGCCGAGCTTCCTCCAT
>Ga0247779_1000741_pt1 | contig 17928 bp, 11 predicted proteins | sample UWRJL221509R5_FD_179925 | JGI IMG/M metagenome (GOLD analysis project Ga0247779, IMG submission 179925) | Plant litter microbial communities from Arlington Agricultural Research Station in Wisconsin, United States - UWRJ-L221-509R-5 | ecosystem: Environmental > Terrestrial > Plant litter >... | reverse complement strand
ATCTACTTGCGAAGTATATTTCTTGGTAGCAGAAGTTCCAAGTACGTCGATGGCTTTCCATACTCGTTCCAGGGATTCCACCACACGGACTCTCAGAACCCCTTCTGCGCCACTGAAAGCCTTGATTCCTTTTTCAAGACAGCGTAAAGCAGGTGCACTGACGCTCCTGTCATCTATCACAACAGCCTCTTCTATATGACCAACGAAAACATCCCAGGCTTTGGTGAACGAGTCCAAGAGCATGATTTTGGCAACCAAGAAGTCGGAGAAGATTGATCCTATGGAATAGAGAGCCAGAATCTTAGATTCGTCCCAGGCGTGCTCTACGCCTTCACCATGTTGGTGATTTGGATCAGTAAGCTGACGGATCTCCCCCGTCAATGACTCCAAAAGTGGGAAGGTAACCTTCCAAATGCATTGTTCCCAGGTATCTGTGCTTAATGTGGCTCCATATAACTGCATGGTCCTAAATAGAGTTTGAATGGCACCATCCCGTACTTCTGCTCGAGAGTCTGTGCACAAACCAAGAACTTCCAGTAACAAAAACATCCATATTTCACTGTATTCAGGTTCTTCGTCCATGTTCTTCCGCTTAGATTGGATGGCGTCCGAAACGCTCCACAGTAAGCTAGCAGCAGCAGTCAAAGCGATATTGGTATCCGCCTGATGACCAAATTGACCGAGGGTACTGATGCAAAGGCGAAGATGTTCTGGAGACAAGTTCGACACGGAATCACATACCAACGTCAGAGACTGGAACGCAATCTTGACCAAGCCAGTATAGCTCTTTTCTGTGGGATTCCCCAAACCAAGAGGCAGAGGTTTCATTCTGGTAACAGGTGATGGTGGCCCGCTTAGCACAGAGACAGAATCTGATGATTGGGATCTAACAGGTTGACGGGTGGTTGAAGACGTTGAAGAGGCTGGTCTGCATACACTGCCGAGCATTTGGAAAATTGTCTCCCATCCAACCACAAGAGTATGTCCGGCTGCCTGCAATATTTGATGCAGTGTCTCCAAGCCCATGCGTCTTAGTTCCACGTTTGTAGTAGTTTGTTGGTAAAGTGGGATAGTTGGGTCAGGAATGACTTGCTCAGAGAGGACGTCAATTACTCGCCGTTGTACTTGGGCTTGGAGTTCCCCAGTCGAACTAAGGTTGCGAGGTACAACGAGCAGTATTTCGTCTAGCACTCGAGCTGCTTGAATGCGTATTGGCTGAGGTGCAAATGGAAGTCGAATAACCATAAGTAAATGGCCTGTCGTTGCATCCCAAGCGATATCTGGCGAGCGGTAGATAAGACGGTGTATGTTCAGCATAGCGATTCCTCCGAGTTTGGCGATACCAAAGTCCCCAGTTCTCTACATTCACAGTATTGCGTGAGTAAACTAACAAGGATCTGCACTTGACGGACATACCACATTTTTGGGCGTGTAGATTGAACTGACCCTCCTCCTATGCATAACATTTTCCTGACTTTTATTACTCGACGCGCCCACTGTCAACAATCCAGAGGCATCTTCTCCGCTTTCAGATACATTGATGGGCACCATCTCCGTGGTCTGCATGCCAACCATCTCTGCACTAAGTTTGCAAAGGGCGTTGACGAAATCTCGGAATGCAGAGTCTTCGAGATTCTTAGAAGAGTCGAAGAGCCTTTGCACAGCAGCCTGCATCGTCTCGACATCGAGGTCACTCAGTAGAGGGTGCCTCTGATTAGATACACCACCCGAGCCAGATGTGGATTGTGAAACATTGATAGAGCTCGACCTCGTAACACCTATGGCGCCTGGATTTGATGAGCCAGGTCCTGCGCTGAATAATCCTTTCTTTACTGTTGGACCTCCACCCGTCTTGACCATCATATTGAGAACTGCGTCTGCATTTTGCAGTGCTTCCAAGACCGCGTACCAGCTCTCTGAGAGACTTCCTGCTAAAAACAGCGCACAACCAAGAAGAACCTTGAGACATGCCATGTTTCTCTCTGAGAGACCAGGTGGTTGTGCAGGACCACCCAAGCCAAGCCCTTCTGAGAGAGCAGCAGTGGCTGAGCGAGGTGTTTGTGGAGGAGGGTGTTCGACCCATGATTCCAAACTCGATACAACACGAGCAGGGACAGCGAATTTCGAGAGTGAGTTGAAAAATGCATCTCGTGGTGTCGACAGACCGAGCATGCCCGATACGTTTGCCATTGACTGGTAGCTGGCCAGAACTTCTACGAAGAGTTCATCCGACAAATTCGTCGAAATAATGAAGGAAAGAGCTGCCAGGAATGCTGGCCACGTTTGAGAGATGGTGGACTGGACTATGCGAAGATGATGGGTTTGCGCATCGTCTTGGGGCAAAGTATTGAGATCGAGCGCTGGAGGGGCACGGACGACGGCATCTCCAGCAGCTCTAGGTCGCTGAATAGCGATGGTGCTATATATAGGTCCGGAGAAGGATGCAAAGCCTTCGCAAAGGGAAATAATGCACTGGACTGCTAAGAGATAAATGTATGTCTCAGGTATTGCGGGAGCGTCGGCTTTATCTAGTTGATCGATACTTTTGGGACGACCGAGAATTTAGTACGCTAGGTAGAAGAAAAAATGGTGATTACTGACCATTGTAGCTTCATAGATGAACCTTGCAAACTTAAACCAGCTTCGCCACCTATCATACCGACCACACCGGATACTGTTGCACTCGCAACTCTTCCAGCCATGTCCAACCCATACGCTGCAGCACCAGCAGCACCCGTGGCTGTCGATGAAGATGAGGATGACTCAGCTTGTACGCCTATACCACCCATCTGTTGGCTAATTCCAAGCACCGCTGGCCTTTCAGTTACCAGGCGTTTGAGAGCTGTTATTAAGGTGCCAACTGCCTTCGAACCAGTGTCTTGAGCGTCATAACGATCCCACATATTTCTGATCAGCTCAGCGTCGCTGCATAATCTGTAGAAATGAATGAGTATTGCAGGAAAAGTGTATCGTTCTGTCGAGCGGATTTACCCTCTCATTATTTCCATAGCTAAGACGCGCATCCATGTCGGCTTCGAGGAGTGAGCGTGATGCTGTTGTTCGCCGGTTTCCTCTTCGCCAATAATTCGGATTAACATCATGAGGAATACTTCCGCTTCTGTCTTCAATTCAAAAGAGAACTTTTTAAGAAGAAGGAACACAACACGGGTGCACCGTAGCAGTAATGGGAAATGAGGGCGGTCGGATAACGATTTCAGTAATAACGGGCAAAGATGATGACTGAGGAGAAGGATGAGTTCGTTGTGCTGCATGGAATATCAATTGATAGCGAGTAATGAAGTAGAGAACAAATGTACTGACTTTACGGAATAACTCATGGTAATTCGTCAACACGCTTTCTACCAATTCCAATGCAAAAGTTTTGTGTAGAAATTCTAGTTTGAGAAAATGCGGTTTCTCTGAGTTGGCCAATAAACACAAGTCTTCGAAGACGGAATACGCGTCTTTTGCCGAAGGACCGAGCTTCTTGGATGTCCCGTCTGGCAGAACTACGTCAGACAACTGTGACGATGGTAGTTCTTCCGTTTCTGCCACTCTATCCTCTAGCACCATCTTATCCACCACAAACATAACTAATTGCCGTAGTGTCGCAGCTGCAGTAGACGAAACTACGGCTATTCTCGATTCTTGAAGCTTGAAGCACAGCAGTAGCGCATCACCCAGCAAGTCTCCGTGGATGGCGGGGAAATTGGGAACGAGCGACACGAGGGTTTGTAGGATGCGAAGCTGGATATCGACGCCCTGCGACATTGCATCGCTCATCGTCTTGATTATGAGTGGTACTGCGGATTGCGGGACGGCTTTGAGTGATATTAGACGCTGCAATGATCCCAAAGAAATGGCCACAACTTTTGCGTTCTTCGTAGCGCATCCCATAAACACAGGGCGCAGTAGGTCATCGGATTGTGGTCCATCTATTGGAGTAAAAATTCGAGTGAATAGAACAAGAGACAGTAGCCCACATACCGGAAGCCAGATTAGCCGTCGCTTGCTCGGGCGATGCACGCAATATCGCAAGGGATTTCTCCGCTGCCTACATAGGATACTACAGCATTAGAATCACCCCAGAGTTCCTGTATGAATTGACAAACACCTCGCGAATTTCAGGATGTTTTCTCCTAGTTTCACTCGCTAGAGACTGATGAAATGTTCAGACAATGTTTGCAAGGTACGCCTGTACACGTACTCACTTGAAGTTCTGTCACTAAGAATGCAAGGGAGCTCATTTTGTATCTTGTGGGTATATAGTCCTGTAAATTCAGATGAACAGTTCATGCAACCGCTGGAACAGTGTTTGGAAGTGACATACTAATTATGATAATCCAATTTGCAAACCCCTATGATATACGTGTATCGTGCGGCCTAGAACGAATTCAGCTGAGGGGATTGACGTCTTTTGTGCCGTGCTATCTTAATGTCTCTTAGAACAACGCAGCAGTCTCGGTGCTTTCGTTGAAGAAATGTTTCTGGCGGTGCATACGAAACGCTCGAAATGGCATTTCAGATCGCGCGGACGCGAAATGAATGGCTCAAAGCTGTTGATAAACATGCACAAACTTTTCCGACGTTGTCCGACACGACGATCAGCGATGTTCGTATGTTGTTCGCTTGTCGTATGAGTCATGCCTCAATATTCAAAGAATTCGTTCTGTCATTCATAACATACGTAAAACATCAAAGTCGTATCCCCTAAGTCGAGTTATAGTGCCAGGAACGCTCCCAAAACACCCGCAATTACGATTTTCCCGATATTCGCCCCAGCCATAACATTAATGGAACCCGAATGAGTGCCCAGAGGATCGCTACCTGCGGGGGTCGTCTGAGCGGAATCGGAACTTGAAGCGGGAGTGAAGGGAGCTGAGGTGAAGCCTGGACCAATTGTAAGCTGCGACAAGGTCGAACTTGTTGTCGATGGCAAATTGCCACTGCTGAACGTCGTAGTCGGTCCTGTCGCTCTGGAACTGGACGAGGTCGGGGCACCACTGCTAGTGATCGTAACGCCGCCTCCTCCACCGCCACTTCCTGCGCTCGCGGAGCCCGTGCTGATACCAGAAAGCGTAATAGAAGGAATACTTTTACCAGCACAGAGACCCTCGTAGTCTAGTATCTTCAGTCAGAAAGCAATACCACTCCACATCATTCGAAACGCACTATCAACCACAGACTGAGCAGAAGAAGCAGATCCAGGTCCGAAAGATATAGCACAGTTTATGCAGACTTGGAGGCTTGCTGCAGTGGTCGCTGTGCACAAGCACGTTGACGGCAAACAGGTCTGTCAAGGACATCACTGACCGAAAGAACAGCATAAATAGGAAGAAGGTTACATTGAGGCTATTCGAGAAGGGTGCGCATTGGGTATTGCATTGTTGGCCGATCTAATTCAAAAAAAACCTCAGCATTTGATGGTACGAGGCATCATGAAGTCTGAGATCTGAGAACTTACTGTGGTCTGCCTTGATAACAAATGCTCAACGGAACCCCTCTTGAAGTATCTCTGCGCGGAAACTGTTGAATATCGGACGAAAATTGGCGAAAATCAAGAACACTAATATCAATTCTCACGCACCCTGCAGACAACTTGACACCGTAATGGTCAACAACGAAAAGAAAGAAATTCGCATATCGTTGTGGTGGTGGTACAAAGGTATCCTAAGTCGTGGGGACGGATCACCTGTGCCATCACTGGTGCGCTTGCGCTTTTATAGATCCTTCGTGCCATCAATCCAGTCGAATTCGCCGACACCAAGAGTGCACTTAACCCTTTAAACGATGTGGTGGCGGTGTCATCCTAATCTCGGATAATGAAGTGTGTATGTACGCATCGGTCAGTCGGTCAAGGGCAACATCATTTTTTGGAGAAGGTCTTTAAAAGGTGTATCCATCAATTTGAATCATCATCAATTTAATGAATATTAATAAATGGTTATTACATAGTGTTAGGATATTTATAAAGTCCAGTGAAAGAGTTATAAAGAATGGCACTGATCCCAAATTGGGATTTTCCCATAATGGCCGTTAAGTAATTATTAAAACTAAAGTGATTAACGGTAGGAGTGATTTAGAAAAAGAGAGGCAAAAACAACGAGACGGCTGCCAGCACTCCCAAGCTGGATTTCTTCATTGTCGAAGACTCTCCTCCTGCTTTGCCTGCCGTAAAAGGATCACCGTTTACCGGAGGTGTGTTAGAGTTTGATCCACCATTTGAACCCTGATTCGTAGTTGACCCCAAACCGCCGCCATTAGTTGCATTGCCAGTGGTATTTCCGCCGCCAGTGAGGCCTCCTCCTGCAGATCCTGTGGGGAAGGCTCCAGCACCACCAGCAGTACTGAAACCACTTAAGCCTCCACCTGCTGTGTTCCCTCCTCCGAAACCGCCACCATTACCAGTCGAGTCGCTGAAGGAACCTCCCAAGCCGCCACCACCAGATTGTGAGCCACCGGAAGAGCTGGTACCAGCTGCCGTCACCGTAGCTGTACCAGCGCAGGCTTGGTTAAACGCTGCAAAAAATATGATTGAGGTTAGAAAGCAGAAAGACGCAGTACGTATATTATGGATTACCTTGGGCACCCTGTCCAACAGAATCTGACAGGGAAGAGTCGGGAATACTGCCAAGGCAGTTCAGACAGAGTTGCAGGTTATTCTGATTGGTAGCTGTGCATAAACATGACGGTGATATACAAGACTAAGTATCCGAAACTGAATGAGCTAATCTGTTCACGAATCTAAATTCGATAATACGAACCTGAGCGTCCCGCAAGAACGGCCCGCAGGTGTTCACGCACTGTAGTAGATCCGGAATGAACTTGGTGATTAAACTTGCTACTGGTTAACTGATACATACGCCGTTTGCGGCATCACTTTGTCTCTTGGATAAATCTTCCATCCTAGCAGGCGGTTTGCCATCAACGACTAGAGTGCGTTATTAGTTGTAGATTAAAGAAGTATTTGCACCATACTCACGTCCGGATCCCATGAAGATAGAGAAAGTCAATAAGAATATCGAGAAGTGCATCGTGATTGACTGCGACTTTACAGGAGAACTCTTGTGAAGGGGTCAAGTAGGTTAAAGAAGCTCGGGACAGCAGTGTTCTTCAAGGTTTTATAGAAGTCTTAAGAAGTAATTCATGTGGCCAAGGCAGATTTTTCTGTCTCGGCGCTTAGTGTACGACATTAGTTTATTTGATTGACTAGCGGCGGTGACATCCCTGGTGGGCGGGTGACATGATGCCCCAAAAGCCTCCGCTTGACATGATTATCAGTATGATCGTCAAACAATTGCAGAAAAAGTCACAAGGGTCTCATAATCTTTCACCTAGTCAATGGTATAATTCACTGGTGGTCATCATTTATCTCAGTGACTCAAGATATGGTCGCGGATTTGTTCGGTAATATTCCAAGTTCGTTCGCGTGAAAATCTATTTATGGACGGGCGCTCATGCACATGCATCATGTTGCGATTGGCAACTCGCCAAGCCTACTCAATCAGGTTAATACTGGTTGTAACACTATGGCTTGAACTATCAGATTAACGTTATGATTGCTCTTTCCTATAGAATATTGGAGGTGAGTGTATCATGTTGCTCCACAAGCCGATATTGTGCGACTATATCAATAACGCGGATCCCAATTGCAAATCAACCATTGAATACATTATATACCATTTTATTTTACTATTGTTCTCATGATTGAAGCACTCAATTATCATTCAAGTAGTCCAAATGTTTCATGAATTGCAAAACGCGTAACACATTTTCGCATTGCCATATGTAGTAAGTGATAATCATAATTCGTGGACTATCATGTGAAGAGTTGTCCCCCGAGTTCTTAAACATACAAATGTACTGTACTCAGGGTAAGAGAGGTAGTACATAGTAGTATAACAGCCCTGAGAACGTCGATATCATATTTTTTGATTGTCTCTATCCCACCATAAGTTTATTGTTGTTCTGTGTACTTAGGTAGAGCTTTGGGCTACGAGACGCAGACAGTCCTGACTTATTTATTAATTAATTTTTTGAGCTTAAGCAAGCTTAGAGATGATTAATTGTCTTTCAAGCCCATCCAAAATATTATTATATATATAGTGTTACAATATTCATGAAAGTCTGTTTAACATGGTTGTGTAGAATAACAGTAATCCTTTGGTATGTTCCATAAATTGTCGTTAATGTGGTTATTAGAATCAAACTGATTGGTAACCGTACGTGCAATCTAGAAGAAGAGTGGCCAAACTAAAGAAACAGCTCCTAGCACACCCATGCCAGTTTTCTTGATGGTCGAAGGTTGTCCTGCTATTTTACCGGTCGAAAATGGGTTATTGTTGCCCCCCGCCGGGGAGTTCGAGTTTGATCCGCTTTTTGAACCTTGATTCGACGCGCCCTGTCCTGTACTAGAGCCCAAACCTCCGCCAGACCCAGACCCACCGAGTCCACCGCCGGTACTACCTGTAGTACTTCCTCCACCTGCAAGTCCTCCACCTGCGACTCCAGTTGGGAAGGCTCCCGATGCGCCACCATCCGTGCTGAACCCACCGAAGTCCCCTCCTGCTGTGCTCGCTCCTCCAAAGTCGTCATCGCCCGTGTCAGAGGAGAAGGATCCACCGAAGCTACCACCAGCAGCAGATTGTGCTGTTGCGGCTGCTGTTACCGTAGCCGTACCAGCGCACGCAGAATTAAACCCTGTGAAGAACAAGTTTGTATTAGAAAGTGAAGAGCCCACGAGGAACGGATATTATAGATGTAGTACCTTGGGAAGCCTGTGAAATAGCATCTGTTACCGAAGACTCGGGAGCAGTGGCAAGGCAGTTCAGACAGGCTTGGAGGTTGCTCTGGTTGGTGGCCGTGCAGAGGCACGACGCTACTGTACAAGTCTAAGTTTTTAGATAACAAGAGTATATGAGCTCTTTTGTTCATAAGTCTAAGTCAATCAGAAACACGAACCTGGGCGCCCTGCAAGAAGGACGAGCAGGTATTTTCACACTGAAATATGAGATCCAGGATGAGCACGATATCTTACTGATACAATATTTACTGTGTATACATACTCCATCGGCGGCATCACTTTGCCTCTTGACTAAAGCTGATATCCCGGCTTGCGGTTTACCGTCAACGACTAGAGTGTAGTGTTAAAAGAGGACATAATGGGTATATGTATCTTTATCTACTCACTTCCAGATCCCAAGAGCAGCGAGAGTGTCAAAAGAAATATTGAGGTATGCATTGCGTCGAAGACTTTATCGGAAGACTTTTATGGTAGGGAAAGCGCAAGTGAGGAACCGATTGACTTTGTGCCTTACATTTTATAGATGCCTTGAGCAATGAATCGTATGGTTGAGACAATATAACGAAGCGGTTACCCTGTCAGTCTCGGGATGTCATATTGATTGACCAGGAGCGCTGACATCAGTGGGCGCTGACATGATGGTGCCTAAGCCTTGGAACATAATCATAACTGCAAGAAAATCATTCAAGACTTTTAATACTTGTGTAAAGGTTTAGCATTTCTTTTATATCAGAGGTGTACCCAATGTACCGAGATGATCGTGAAGTGATGCAGTTTTTTTGTTGGCGTTAAACGTTAAACGTTAAACATCTATATTTATGTGTGTATTTATAGACGCCGCGCGCTCATCTCGGGATCGGCACCTTGCCAATTTCCTGTGAATCAGGTACCGGCCATAACTGGTCTGTTTGCGCTCAGACTTCCTAGCTTATTGCCTTAGCCTAGCGAGGTAAAAGTATGTCTTGACCTGTCAAATAAACGTTGCTCTTTAACGCTCAGAGTAAACACCATGATGATTCAGATGGCAATATTGATGCCTTACCGCGTCAATTCATGACACATGTAGTACCGTTGCTCTCATGACTGGTTACCGTAGCCTGAGCACTCACAATTATGAGGCAGACAGTGGAGTTAATTTTAGGGATTTACTCTCGTTATATAGAAGACTACTCAAGTGCGTGCTGGGTGCTGCATCTGTTAGGGATTGCATAACATGCGGTCTAATCTAATCTAACTATTAGCCTCAATATACAGAGATCTTTCGGTTTCTTTATAGAGAAAGGTAGAATACCATGGGAGTCACGCAAATATTATATGCACCTAACATATTACACGAGCCAGCATGTATGTAGATAGAAACCACCTTACCATTTCGCTTTTCCAGACTAGCTCAGGACCTCAAGACTCGTGCAATCATCTGGCAGCAGTCACTCTCGTCCTAATTCTTTTGGTGAACCTACATCACATGCTATCATCAGACCGATATATAGCGGCAAATCTAATACTCGATTTGATAACTTTATTTAAGATCTAAAAATAACGCGAACGACCCGTTCGCTAACAGCATCATCATATCTGCCATCGTCCCAAACTGGCCAAGCCTCGTATCCTCGAAACTTCAATCAAATCCATAGTAGCAGGACTAGTGATAACGGTGTTAACAATACAACATTAACTTTCTTCCTCGTCGAGGACCCTCCTTCGGCAGACGTAAGAGAATTGGATGTCCCAGTGCCGTTTCCCGCTGGGGAGGTCGTACCTCCTGTAGCGCTTCCAACACTTCCTCTAGTAGTCCTAGCTGATTTGGCGCTAGATGTACTGGTAATAAGGCTAGTGATTCCTGCCGTGCCTCCTGTTGTGGTTCTGCTCCCGTCATCGTCGACGGAATTACCAGAAGAATCCGGGCCAGAGAATGTTTGTAAGGATCCATCTGCCGTCACTGTAGCAGTACCGGCACAGTCAGAGTTGAAGGCTAGATGAGATAAAATCCAACCGTGTAAGAATACGTGTGCGCAGAATATAAAATCACCCTCGAACGTACATTGTGCAACCGAGATAACATCATCGGATATTGCAGACTCGCCAAAACAATTCAAACAATCCTGAAGGTCTTCCATGTTGGTATTCGTGCAAATACACGCTGAGGTCGTGCAGCCCTGACGAGAAAATATGAGTTAAACCTTCTTTTCAAATGCATTAAGATCGTCAAGATAAAAAATACAAACCGCAACTTCTGCGAGAATTGGTGCGCACTTAATGGCGCACTAGTAATTTTCTTTGCGGTAAGCACATTGGGTGTAGTGAAGAATTAATTTGAGATATATACCAGCGCCACTTCTTTCGGGTTGGGTACTGAACCACAAAAACAAATGGCTAAGATTGATTATGTTCCATTAGCACCGTCAACGTGGCAGATCATGATGATGGACTCACGGACGAGAAGAAGGGAGAACATCAATGAAAGTGCGATATGCATTATGTGAGAGATATGATTAGGAAAGAATGAGGAAAGAACTCTTCCGAAAACTTAAGCTCTTTGTATGTAACTTAAATTATCCGTATCATATTTTCGAGACCCTCCAAAGCATGGACGATGGGTTAAAAAAAGGCGTTACTATGTCTCGAGATCTAATCATAATGTCATCACAATGTTGACATGATGAATTCAATTCAGGCAGTGAAACCTTACGAGAAATCATATGGTGGCAGTTTCCGTGTCTGAATGCTAATATCATCGTAATTGAAGCCAACTGGTAAGATGATAAATCTCCTCATTCAATAGAAATAATTTGATCACATCTAATGCCAGAAGTATTACATTAACTATTAATCTTTTATTCGCAATTTTGAAGTGACTATGAAATTCATTTTATAAACAGGCTCTCATGCGGCCATTAGCATGCCGAGGAGCGGCGCTTCGCCAATCAAGTGATTGCGGGTGTCACTTGTAAGTTGTCAGAGAATAGTATACTTGCATTGGACTCGTTTGATTGATCTCCCTCCTACCTCCTCCGAGTCGCCGCTTCGCAGTCATCTTGGTATTAATACTTTTTCATGAGTTAAGTGTTTCTGCATTCAAAAACTACAATATTCATTTCTATTCACGTGTCCCGGACACTGAGTGGTAACTAGTAAGTAGGGTGACTTATTACAGTAAAAGAGGTACAAGTAGTATCACAGCCCCAAGAACGTTGAAACCGCCTTTTTGTATCGTCATCATCCCCCCACTTTTATTCCCATTCTGAGAAGAGGAGGAGGAGGAGTCACCAGCAGTACTACCCGTGTTTGCCGGTTGTCCTCCAGCAGCCGTATTAGTAGCTCCTCCGCTTACACCTTGCCCGACTGTGGGTGTGCTTGTGGCAGTCGCCGAGGGCTCAGAGGGCGCACTACTATCCGCTGTCGCCGACGCCGAATCATCGGTACTTGATGAATCCGAAGATCCATCATCACTCGCCGACGTACTGGCTGAGCCACCACCCACCACTCCGCCTCCGAGACTCACGCTAGTCAGTGCGGTAGGTACAGGCCCAGATGCGGTTACTGTTGCAAGTCCAGCGCACAGTTTGTTGAAAGCTGTGACACCCATGATTTCGTCAACTTCACAAACAAAATAACAGAAACGTCGGAGAACATACATGATGCGTCAAGTGCCGCGACTTGTTGGTCACTAAGGCAGTTCAGACAGGTTTGTAAACCTTGTTGGACGTTGCTGGCACACATGCATTCTTTGTTACCCGCGCATGTCTATGTAGCACGTGAAGTTCAGCTACCATGGGACGAACATACTTGGATACATATACTTACTGTTGCTGCCTGAGTGAATACAGAGCATGTGGAGCACTATATCGGTTCAGAAGAAATACGTCAACCTTAACCTGCTATACGTTTGAATTTAAAAAAGGACTCTTACAGCTGGGTCTTGCCTTATTAAGAGACCGCGTCCTTGGGCCACTGACGCAGACTTGCCAACAACTAAAATGGTGCAAACAGTTAGTACATAAAGCGTTCCGTGTGCGAGAATACATCATGACTCACCAAAAGAAGCAAATAAGATGGAAACCTGCAATAATAATGCTGAAGAGCGCATGGTTGGAGAAAGGCGAGAAAGAAAAAGAAAAAGATAAGAAAGACTAAACTGCCTGGTTTAGGTCTTATATATAAAAAGCCTGGTAGTAAGAGGAATGATTCTCAGTATTCGTACACCCTGAGCATTTTATACTCACTTTGAAGTACGCATTGGAGCTTGTAACCATTATCAAATATTTTCAAACGTTCCGAATAGCTCAGGTGTTCGATATGGCGTCTTTGACTGACGGACATCGACATGGGCGGCGAGAATGCCAGTCAGTGCACAATGAAATGCTCATTCCCAGCTCCTCTCGGTAACGAGGGACAGGCTCCAAATTTCTTCAACTCTCCTGATACTATATAATAAAACGGTCCTTCAGCACACAGCCGCACTATGTAAGAAAATGTGCGCTAAAATGTTAAGAAGCAGGATGAAGTACCGATGCGAGTTTTAGAATCTTGTTCTATTTATAGTTGGGCGCTCAGGTAAACTAATTTTAGATCAGGTCATCTGACGGTTTGTTTGAATATGAAATAACCTCCAAATGGCCTTGCATATATAAACACGTAGCAAATTGGGTATATAGCACTAAAATATCATTAACTAACTTAGTAAATCTTACATGTAAGCTTACTGTGAGCATACCAGTAACATGCTCTATCGACTCATGTCCTACAGTGAATAAAACACAGCAAAGGAAAGAATCCCCACAAAGCGAATGTATTCCTTCTCTACCATCGTTGAGAGAGCTCTTCTTTTGCCGTTGCTAGAATGAGAAGTAGTCTAACCCTGACATGTAGCCGTATTACCAGTTGGCGCTGCTGCTTTTCCTCCAGTCGCAGTAGCGGTAGGAGCCTGGGTGTTTCCAGATACACTCCCACTAGCGGTCGTCGTGATTTCTCGGTTATCGGTGTCGTAGCTCCAGAGGTTGCAGCACTGGTTAGAGTGCTTAATGTGGAGGAGTTTGATGAAGAGTTATTGTCGCTGTCCAAATCTGAGTAGTCAATATCGTAGTCGTCGTCGTCTGCACCAATGGTGCCACCCCAACTGAAGGCAGAGATACTGCCGCTGTGACATATGCAACTCTTTTGCATGTAATATAAGAGGCCTCGTAAGAAAAACGACATAAGAATTTTTGATGAAAGATAATATTGATGAGAGGTTCGTACATGCAACAGCCTCCTTGAGGTCTTTGGCGAGTTGCGAAGTGCGTGTTCCGAAGCAATTCATGCAGTCTTGCAAGTTTCCTTGGTTGCTGGAGGTGTAAAGGTAGTCAGGGGTGTGCATGGCCGATGGATAAATTTAGTCAACATAGAATATGACATTTTAAAATGTAGATATTGCCCCAGACCGAAGGAATGGACTGCAGGTGTTTGCACGCTGTAGAAATTGGTAGAAATCAGGATGAAGAGTCACGAACAGAAATAAGCGCTGAATGAAGTGTCGTTTACAGGATCAAGGGTGGCCTTTCTCTTAGCGAGACGTTCCGACCTCGCAGATAACCTTCCAACGCCTAAGCCCAATCGGCGCACAGTAAATTAGCTAGATCGTGAGTTAGCTCCAAGGTTATCCCACTCGCGACTAGATGCCAGCACCAGTGCCACTAGAAAGGAAAATGTTGAAGTACGCATTTTAATTGATTGAATGAATGAAAAGGTAAGAGTTATCTGTGTCCTAGGCACTTGACAGAAGATGAAGAAGAAAGCTTGATTTTTAAGACTTTGATAACATGAGGATCTTATAGGAAACTGAAGAACGTATAATATTAGTAGCTGACGATAATCTACTCTATGACTTCCAGATTTGTACACTGAAAGCGCCGGATGTCGATATCTCGATATGAATACAAGCAATAATGATTGATTGATCGTATAACGCCCAGTCGAGCGGTGGTAGTAGAGTGTTTAACGCGCAGCTCTTTGTAAAGTAACAGAAAAGAACCCGTCCTAGCCTAATCGCACTATCCTATGTCAAGCAAAACTCGGTCAGAAATTCCGTCTCGCCTGTATTACTTGTTCTGTACTACTACCTACATCTGCTCCATTGAACGACTGGCGCTCCCCTTTATTGCACGTCCACGTCGATCAGGGCCGCTCAAGCTCTTTTAGCTTGACGCGACCGACGTTTGCGAGCGCCGGTGCCAGTCAGTCAGAGCTTTTAGATAGATGAACATCATCAAATTATAGAGGGAACAGAGAATGTTTGAATGATGTTGGTCGCAATTTATGTAATGGAATGGGTAGAGATAAATAAAAGTAATAAGTATATGACATAGGGGCCGCAGAGATGACAAATCGCCAATAGTGCCGGAGCGTGGCCATCAATTTTGATGGTCAATTAATTCGCATATACTTAGCTCGACATGCACATATGCACCGTGACCCATATCAACCACTGACTGACTGACTGACAGGTGTATATAGTATAACAATGGTTACGAGTAATGATACGTACGTAGGACATATGTGGCATCTCCTGATATAAATTGTTGAGAATAGTCGCGGAGTTCTGTGTTCCTCGGCTGTTGCTTAAGATAGCTATCAAACGCATGCAAGGTAAGAGTGCAGAGTAACGCCGATGGAAGCCATGATGGGTCGTCGAAGATTATAAAAATACAGCAGAGAATAACAAGACTAGACTACTACGACTGAATCCTACAAGAGCAAATGCAAAGCGAACGACAAAGCAGCTAGTACCATCACGTTCGTGCCTGCCTTGACTCCAAGCGCCCCGCTTGGATTCCTGGTCGTCTGTCCCGTGGTGTCGCTAGAAGATTGGCCCGTAGAAGTTGGAGTTGATGCTGCTCCTGTACTAGTGACTGTCGCTGTCGATGTCGCTGGCACCTGTCCGGCAGGGGTCTCGGTAGGCCCGGTAACAGCAGAGTCGGTTGGGGCGACAGTTGGAATTCCGCTACTCGATGAGCTGGATGGAATGCTGTTTGCTGTGCTCGATGCCGCGGAGTCATTTCCAGAATCGTCTGTAGTACTTGTAGGGATTGCTCCTGCTGGAGGGGAAGTGCTGTCTGTGTCAGAGTCGTCGCCATCGGAGTCCCCGCTGGGTAAGGATACGGCTGCAGACACTGTAGCAGTCCCTTGACACTGTCCGTTGAAAGCTGCGGCAGAACAGAAATATTGAGCTTCGGATAAGAGTTCAAACCGCAAGATGACGCACCTGCAGCCGCCCCATCGACATCACTTGCAAGATCGGAAGTAGTATCGCTGCCCAGGCAGCTCAAGCACGATTGTAAGCTTGCTTGGTTCGCACTTGTACACAAGCAGTCCGAAGTTGTGCAACTCTGCTGCAGGAAGGCATTGCACATCGCTTGACACTAAACGCGATTCAATCAAGTGAGTAAGGGTGATTATTCAAAAGTACATATGCGAAATCCTCCTACAGAACTACTAGTTTGTCTCGATACCAAACGTCCATGTTTCGTGGGTCTACCAGAGACTGCGTATTTTGTTAGGAAACGTTGTTTAGTGCAACATGGGATGCAACTTGCCACCAGACGCCAGCATGAGTGTAGCTGCAAAGAAAAACAAAGTGGATCGCATTGTGAAGAAGAAAAAAATGAACAAAAGGGAAAACAAGAAGAGAAAAAAGGTTGCGCCTGCGATGGAGAAAAGAAAGACAAAGAAGCGTTGCAGTATTTTATAGCCAGGAATAACAGTTTATATCCCAGGTAATGTAAACCGTCGTGTCGTCAAACGTCTACCCCATGTCGGTACTATGACTATGACGTCCATTTGATGGGTTTTTTTGACTGATTGATCGAAAGCTGCGGCCATTCTTTTTATAAAATCTTAGGAAATAACCTGTGATGAATCTAAGGGTCGTTGACTTGCTAACTAGTGTAATAAGGTGATCTGTATAATCAAACAGTGCCTTGCATCAACGAGAGAATATTGAGGTAGACTCACCAAAGCCTCCAATTAGGCTCTGCAATTTGGACGTTATGTAGCCGGCATGCTATAATCCAGAATAGTTAAGTCGTGGTGATGATACTTCGGCAAGTGCTTAAATATATATATATCAGCGATAAATATGGGATGCGACACGGACCCAAGCCTGTTGCATCAGTCAAACCAATCATAGCTAACGGCATCGCCTTTTCCGCAGTGCATACCTCACGCGCGCCTATATTGAGAAGACGGCGGCAATGAAGAGTATGTGATCGTGAACGGCTTGGATATGCTAAGATGCAGTAATCCTTAAAAAGTAAATCTCCAGGGGAAAGCCCCGACTCGAACATGAAAAAAATAATAGGGAGCTAGACAGTGTAAAGGTACTCGAGAATCACATGACTGGCCATAAATTTGCCAAAGTCCATAATTCTGATACTGATTGTCCGGAAGAACCTAATGAGAATGTCCAATCCAAGGCCTAGTCACATTTGACCAAAGCTCTTTTTCAGTCTGGACGAACAGAACATGGGAGTTTATCCATACACAGAAAGAGAAATTAAAGCAGAGTCATGGTGACGAAGCAAAATACAGAAAGAAAAACCAAAACAAAAAGAACCTCAGAAACCAAGGCGCACGTTCCCAGCATTCAAGAAAGCCTGGGAGATTCTCAGCAGCTGTAAGGAAGCCTGGCCGACGCGTGGAACTCCATTAAGCATGAAAGTGGTCCGGATCCTCAATCATCGGTTCAGGCAAGTTCTCGTTGACAAAAGCGTAGGATAACTTGATAGTGTAAGGGAAAGCAAACGATTGATGAAGAGAAAAGAAGAAGAGGAGCTACTGCATGAGGTGGCAGCGACGATGAGGAAAGAAAGGAAGGAAGTTTGCAGTTGCTCTCAAACAGGCGGCTACGTTCGGAGCTGAACTTAAAAATAGGCTGAAGGGACAATGCCGATGTCGGCTCTGCAACATCACGATCTTGCAACGCGTTCGCTGTTGAACTAAGTAATTTCCATATGCATTGAGGTATTTGAAGGAAATTTATGAACCGCATGTGGTACACCGATAATAAATTTATGTAGAAGTTACAATAATAACGAAAGGAATACATATATGTAGAGAATATACTTAAAAAATCAATCAGAGTGAAGGAC
>Ga0247779_1000740_pt1 | contig 17958 bp, 22 predicted proteins | sample UWRJL221509R5_FD_179925 | JGI IMG/M metagenome (GOLD analysis project Ga0247779, IMG submission 179925) | Plant litter microbial communities from Arlington Agricultural Research Station in Wisconsin, United States - UWRJ-L221-509R-5 | ecosystem: Environmental > Terrestrial > Plant litter >... | reverse complement strand
CCCGAGAGCAACGAGATCTGCAGACAGTTTCAACGAAGAAGGGGAGATATCGCAAGTTTCGGCAATGATGGAGAGAATCTTGGATCGAATGACGTCGTCGCTTTGCAGAGGTACGGAGGCAGTTTTAGGAGGGTTGCGGGTTGCTGGAGCAGATGGCTTCGAGGCGGGGGAAGGAGCCGTAGATCGAGGAGTAACCTTTTCTGTAACGCGCACAGTAGGTCCACCGAGGATGCGTTTGAAACTGGCGAGGCGAACCTTACGGAAATGCATCCTCTTAAAGTGGGTCAAAAGGACTTGAGGAGAGCTCAATGTGAATGCCCATGCCTCCGCGATGACCACACCTTCCTCCGGTACCCATGCATTTCGCACGTAGACCCCAAGGGGCTTGTCGAGGTCGACGACATCTGGAACGACTTTAACTGAATCCACCTGACTGCAAATATAGGCGTCTCCGGTGTTCCCTTGCTTGTTCGCCACGAATCCTGCAACGTGAAGCATAGTATCCATCCAAACTGGGTGATGGACGAATTTTCCTGGCGTCAGTTGATGTGGGATCTGAACGAGAGCATACGCTTCGTGGCCATTGGGATGGATGGTAATAGACTTGATAGAGTGGTATTTCTTGGAGTAATCGACGACGGCAGGGAAGATAAGTTCGTAGACGGTTCGAGTGGAGATCGTTTCGGCATCGGGATTTGACATTACATCTTTGACTTCCCGTTGAAGGATCGGTTGATAGTGTTGGAACTTCTTCACGGTTTTGGCCGTAGACTGGTAGGAGAATTGACCGAAGCAGTGGACCGTCTCATCGGTGGATGTTGGTGAGCGAGATGCAACAGTGAACGATCCGCTATCGCTATCGGTGTGTGAGATGCGAGTGCAAACGATGCGAACGTCGTTTTCAGCATAGATGAGTGGCTTGGCGTAGTCAATTGAGCGAAGGACGATGTTGTTGTTGCTGACCTTCAGGTTAAGATGCTTGCTAGCAAGCTGAGCGCCAGCGAGGGCGAGCTCGTGATAGACAGAAGCAGGGCAGAGGGGATGATCGCCGACCTTGTGGCCTGTGATGAAGGTGGCCAATGATTCGATGGGGCATTCGAACAGGGCGACTCGTCCATTCTCCATCGATGGACGTTGAACCCAAGAACCTATCAAAGAGAACTCTTCAATGATGTCGGACACCGGTGCGGAAGCGGGGGCCGATGCAGAAGATGTGGCCACTTCTTCCTCGAAATTGACCCAGAAACTGCCGTTTTCGAAAGGATAAGAAGGGAGTTCTGCGCAGGTCGGAGCTACGTGATCATAGACATTTCGCCATTTCAAAGGCATGCCTGCGACATACATGGTGGCCAAAGATGTTGTCAGCGTCGCCCAAGGATCCTGGTTCTTGCGAATAGATGCCGCCAGAATGGGATTATGCGCCGCAACGAAGGTGTTCGCCTTTATCATGGGTAGTGTGGTCGGATGGGGTCCAATCTCAATCCAGCAGTCAGTTCCAGCAAGAGCAGGATCGTTCATGAGAGTTTCAACTCCTTCGGTGAACTGTACGGGCTTGCAACAATGACGAGTGAAGTAGTCCGCAGTGAAGAAGGTCGAATCTCCAGGATAGACAACAGTGCCTGTGACATTTGAGACAATCGGAATCCTGGGAGGGTGGAGCTTGACGCTCTCGCCTACTGCAGTTAAGTCCGAGGCAAGGGGGTCCATCGCGGCAGTGTGGTATCCGTATGGTACTGTAAGGATTATGTTCTTGCATCGGATTTCCGAGTCCAGATAAATCTTGAAAGCCTTTAGATCTTGCAGAGTCCCGCCTACAACGCAGTCGAGAGGGCTATTGAAGCATGCAATGGATAGGTTGGCAAATGAAGACGAAGAAGAAAGCGCCTTCGCAACCTCGTTGGGTCCCAAATTGACGGCCATCATACCAGTCGAATCGGCGTCACACTTCTCAACCATTAGACGAACGCGTGAGCCGATGATGAATAGGGCGCTCTTCAAAGCCAATACACCAGCAATGACAAGAGCGGCGTATTCGCCAACGCTGTTTTTGAAATTATTAGTTCAGCCTATCCTCACATTTTCTTCGGATAACTCACCTATGACCCACAACAGCAGCTGGCTCCAAGCCCCAAGACAACCATACTTGCGCCAGAGAGTATTCTAGGGCAAAAATTGCCGCTTGATACGCTTCCAGTTCAGCAAACTTGCTCAAGTTGCTGGTTTCCCCATCCGACAGAAGGATGGGTAGAACTCCAGGGAATCCCATACCGACAAGGAGCTCGTGGCATACGTCGACGTGTTTCTTGAATAGAGGTGTAGACGTGTACAACGTTTTGCCCATTCCGAGGTATTGGCCTCCTTGTCCGGAGAACACGAACACGGCTTTGTTGGAATCCAGAAGCTTAACTTTCTGGGGAGACGCAGCTTGAAGTTTCTCGATAAGTTCCTCGCGATTAGACGCAGTGACCGCGATGCGGTGGTCATAAATTTGTCTTCGGGCGGTAGAAGTGTAAGCAAGGTCGAGGATGTTGAGATCCTTATTTTGCGTGTGCTTCAAAAAAGCCGAATACGAAGCTTTGAGTGCATCCAGGGCCACCTCGCTCTTGCCCGAGAACCCGAATAGGAAAGCCTGTGTCTCTGGCTTAGCCTTGATCGAAGGCAAAAATTCCTCCACGAGCACAGCAGCATTTGAACCCGCGGCACCAAAGTTGTTGAGCATCGCGAGGCGAGCTTTGCCTCTCACTGCCGGTTCCCAAGGAACATTTTCGAGGTCGAGAACGGTGTTATCCGACTCTAGTGGAGCTATACGAGGATTTAGATTCTTCAACGAGACAAGACGAGGGATGGTCTTGTGTCTAAGCATGAGGAGCAGTTTCGCAAGACTAGCGGCTCCCGAAGCAGCTTCAAGGTGGCCAATGTTTGCTTTCACCGTCGTTATGTGAAGTGGATTATGGGCGGGTCGTTTGGCGGCAAGTGTTCCTCGGATACTCTCTAGTTCGTTCGTATCGCCAGCTTGTGTACCGGTTCCATGTGCCTCGACAACGTTGACATGATGACGGTCAACGCCAGTACGTTTGACGAGATGCTCAAAGAGATCCATCTGTGTGGGAGCATGAGGATGAGTTATCGAATGTGCATTGCCTGATTGGTTGACTTCAATGCCGCGGATGACTCCAAGAATTTTGTCGTTCTCTGCAATGGCATCGGAAAGCTTTTTGAGGATAAAGATTCCGCAACCCTCGCTGCGAGAATATCCGTCAGCAGTCACATCGAATGCCTTGCATTGGCCGGTAGGACTAAGGAAATGACCGCGGTCTAGTCCAATCATCATCTGTAAGGTAACGGTGTTAGGAAATGTAAAACGTATGACCATAAAGCGGAAATATCGTACATCAGGACTTGCAATAATGTTGACGCCACCAGCTACTGCTGCAGTGCAGTCGCCATTCGACAGGGCCCGGCATGCCTGGTAGATCGACACAGTGGAGGAAGAGCAAGCTGTGTCCGTAACGACAGAAGGTCCGCTCATCTTCATCGCATAAGAAATACGGCCACTCAGGAAGGCCCTCAGAGTTCCTGCAAGAAATAAATACTCAATATGATAAATAGATAAATCACAACTATTGGGTGACTTACCAGGGCTGTAATAAACGTCGATGGAATTTCGCAGATTCTGCACATAATCGTCCGTGGCAACACCAATATAGCATCCAAAAGTCTCTTGCTGGAATGTTGGTGTGGAATTGGGAACGTATCCAGCGTCTTCGAGGGCCTCATACGCGGTCTGCAACACGACTCTTTGCTGAGGGTCCATGCTCTTCGCCTCACGCGGAGATATGCGGAAGAATTTGTTGTCAAAGAGACTTGGATCCTCAATGAAGTTGCCAGTGTGTGCCTTCATCGACCGCGAGGTCTTTGGATCCTTAGGGTTGTTGTACAATGAAACATTGAAACGCCTCGTTGGAACCTAAAGCGCCGGTTAATAACAAAACTGAAGGGAGTGATCAAGCCATATACCTCAGATACGGTGTTAATGCCTTGCTCGAGGACTTCCCATAGTTTCGCAACGTTTGGAGCACCTGGCATATTGACCGCCATTCCAATAATGGCGATAGGCTCTTGAGGATTCCTGTCGGCGCCGGCACCTTCGGCTATCGTTGCGTTAACAGTAGTGACTGCTTTTCCTCCAAATGCTCTTAACATAGGGCGTGCAAGACCAGTGCCAGGACCGAAGTGAACGATGTGCGCCACAGATCTGGATGGAGCAGCATTTGATAAGGATGCCATAACGTCAGGCCAGTTGACGGGTTGCGTCAATATCATGTCGACAATCAATTCGACTAAAGGCGCGGGACTTGACGCGTCCACAATCGTCCCATCGAAGCTGTTACGCAAATGCGCCTTTAGGTCGTCGAACGTTGGGCACTTGATTTCTCGGCGAGCGATATCCTCCAAAACCTTAGCTTTTGCGCCTTCTTCATGTACAGGGCTGTGATATAGGGTATCAATTGCAGTCTTATAAATTTGGACGCTGTCCGGCAAAGTCTTCAAAAAGGCGGTGAGGAGATCTGGCCGACCCGAAACAGTGAAGCAAGTCCCGTCTGTAACTGCGGTCAACGCAAGGCCATCTTTTCCGGGATGCTAATAAACATTTAAGTGTAAAGAAGGCTATATTGATTATCCAGGAAAGACGTACTTCTGCATGGTATTTGGAGATGTGACCCAAAATCGCTGCTTTGTCGCAGCCAATGACGACCTGACTCCAAGGTTCAGAGTGCCATTTTAATGGCACTAAAGCCTTCTCCAGAGCGTCGACAAGATATTGTTGGCATCGAACACCTATCCAAAAAGCAAGACGATACAACTCGACGGCATGGGCAACATAGGCCACGGACGTCTGCGAAGACGCTACTAGACATGCGGCAACGATGCCAGAAGAAAACCCGGCGATTCCGACCCTATTCTCAATGTTTGTCTGGAGGAAATCGGTAAAGGGTGTAAGCGATCCGCTAGCAGATGCGGTCGATTCGACATAGGCCAGATAACGTAGTGATTGTATTAGGAAGAGCGTCGTCCCTGAAATTACAGGATTGTCGTCGTAGCGTTCTGCCACCAAGTTAAGGAGGGACTCTGGATTAGGAAAGTCGGCAGGGTCGAGTTTTATTTCGGTCAACTCTGTGGGTGTCAAGGATGTAATTTCCCGTAAAAAAGCTTCGTAACATGATTTGAGAAGCAAAGAACCCATTGGGTTTGAGGCATCGTTGAGGGCTTGTTGTCGTGTAGTAGCAGCTTTTGCGGCTTGAGTACCCTGCCCAGCGAAAACAGGAATGTTGAGAGTCGTAAGTGAAGCCATAGCTTCTTCGTCGTGAGTTGAATCCGTTGACGTATAGGTGAGCAAAACATTCAGCCATTTTTTTAATATATACGAGCCACTGGAAAGACCGAGGTGACACTCTCGGACATTTGACATTTGAGGACATGGGAGTGGGGTCCGCTTTATGTGTAAATATCAATCTAAGAGGGTTTTGATTGTCGCCTCCCACAAAGAGCCCAACAACTTCGGAGGATAGACTATGCAGGCGCATTTACTATGCATTGAGACTCGAGGTCATCCGTTAGTTATATATCACCTCCCCTCCTATGAACCAAATATTGGAGATACAACCGAGTTAAGGCCAAGAGCAAGAGATACAACCATAGAGTAAATCTATCTCAAGGTTTTCATAGTCTGGTAGTACACAGATTACCTCTGGTAAGTATAGTCCATCGTGTCAGAAGTATCCAGGATCTAGATAGCAGATAAACGCACCTTTCAGCGATTTGTCAAGCGCCGAGATAAGATACATCTTCGTGAAGTAATTATAGAACTATGGACACTGAAGCTTGCCGTAATCTGATCATGAACATATTGATACCAGGCTGCCAGTGGGACCAATGATGTACTACCAGTCATCTCCTCGATCTTAATCGCTTTAGTAACTGAAACCCGATAAGATTGGTGAAGAAAATAGTAGACAGACAGAAGGGAATATAGACTAAGCCTGAGTAATTGATTCCGGGAATGGCGCAAACACTGAAGAGGTAGCTTGCGAGATAAATGGGGAGACACGACGAAAGAACGTTAACAAGGCTCAGGTGAGTGTAGGCGCTGATTGACTTGCGTAAATTGATATTTGATAAAGCTCAGAGTTTTCATGTTTTTGTATTGGCATATTTGGTTAATCTGTAAACACATGATCAAAACAACCTGTTCACTGATTCAGGCTTGAGCGCTGAGCACTTGCACAGCCAGTAATCACCGATTTCTGAACCAAAGGATCGACAAACCGGTCTATACAATACTCTTAAATATCTACTTTGGTACTGGGCCGACCGGAGAATCCTGTGGAATGACATAAACTTCAGCAAAACATGTGCTTGGGTGCATGGCGCTCCCGGTATGAACATCTATATACGGAGATTTCGGTGGAAGGACGCCCCTCAAAATGTCCGGGCGCTAAGTAAAACAAATAGCAGGAAGGTCAATTAGCCACGCTTGAAGTGTGTGTCTTCAGTTGCTAGTGTTCTATCTGTGTTTCTTTTGTACTAATTGCTCACTTGATTGCACAAAACATCATGGCTGCCGATCCAAAGCCTTTAGCCACATTCTTCGTCTCGCACGGGTCTCCACGTACATTGGTTGACGAAACTCCCACTACTGAGTTCTTCAAGAAGATTGGGGAATATGCGAGAAGAGAGAATATACAAGGCATCGTGTGGATGGGTACGTCATGATCAATTTATTCAGCGGTGTAAGTAGCTGTGCTTATGTGTCGTTAACGACTTAGCTGCCCATTGGGAGACACCTTACGATACTATTGAACGTAAGTCGTCTTGTATCCCTGATAAACAATGGGTCGGAAGTCTTAAAAACCTTTGGCGAAGTCTCCTCGAACCCCAACCCCGATAAGGATTTCGTCGCTTTCGTGCCAGAGCACATATTAGGTATTTTTCATGGCAAATTGTAGGCTTGCACCGCCAGTCCTGATGAGTTCTTTAGACTGGTACAAATCGTACAAGATCAATTCTAGTCCTGCTCTTGCTAGTCGCTGTTGCGACATGCTCCGGGAGAATGGCATAAACGCGTCCCTTAATTCAACAGTTTGTATCTATTATACTTGTTTCCATGAAGTAAAATTAACCCATTATGTAGGCTATTTGGCATCAGGACGTCATGATTCCACTCAGGTGGATGTACCCCAAGGATACTACATGCCCGCCAATGACTGTGATGTCCGTTAACGGTCGCTTCGATCCTCATCTGCATCTCAAGATCGGTCAAGTTTTGCGTTCACTTCGCAAGGAGAGGATTCTTTTGATGGGAACGGGTGGAGGAATTCACAACTTATATACTCTTTCATGGCACCACATTGCATATTACAGGGACACGACCTACAGGACCAAACCAATCGAGAAGTACGCTGCTGAGTTCGCCACAAGTATGAGAGATAGCTGTGTTCGAAACTCCGGTCCAAGGCTCGGTAACGCCCTTTGCAGACTGCTTAAGCATCCAAATTTCTTGAAATGCAACCCGTACGTGGCTTCTCACTTATACCAACTCTAATTATTCATGATTTCTCCAGAACTCCGGAACACTTCCTACCCATGGTTTATGCCGCCGGCGGATGCACCTCCTACGAAGACGAGGAAAGTGTCAACGCCTTTGGTGGAGAAAACTGGGAGATGAACACCCAGTTGAACAGTAATTTCGCGTTTGGTCTGCCTAAGGATGATACTCTGTTTCTCCCTCTGAATGGAGATGAAAGTGGTGTCGTACACAGCGACGGATATTCAGTTGTCAGCAGTTTTTCCTCCAGCTCGACAATGGTCGAGGCTGCTGCTTAACTTCGATACCGTGCCACCTGTCACTTCACGTCGTCGTATATACTTCTCATCTTATGATGACTGCTTGCCCGAAATTCCATGATATATCTGTTTTGACGCCTATATCAACATGATGTGTAAACTTATCCAATATGACATGAAACTATTTTTCAAATGTCTTGTTGCAGAGGCGTCAGTTGAAATCTTATCTTATCTTATTTATCTTATCTGTTCGGCAAAGGCCGGCTCACCTTCAAAGATGATCTTTTGACAGATGATATTGAAATGACTCGTAGGTTTTCGTTGAACCATATTTCAACACTACCGATCCATAGATCGAGTCATAAATCTACCTCGTTCCATTGACTTTAAAAGGCTGTTGAACACCTACTCATAGGCGACCAGACAACATGTCTTTCCCTGCCCACGATTGTGAGTTGATTTAACCTATCCCATAAAATTAAAAATTAAACATCTGAATTATAGTATCCACGCCGTTCGACTTTGCAAAAGAAGAAGAGAAAGTTATCGCATTTTGGAGAGATATCGATGCATTTCAAACTAGTTTGAAGCTCTCCGAAGGACGTCCAGAATTCACTTTCTACGATGGACCTCCTTTTGCAACGGGTTTGCCTCATTACGGACATCTGCTTGCCGGAACCATCAAGGTCACTTATAAATCTACAATCCCCATCCTTATTGTGCTTATTTTTATGTACTTTGTAGGACATCGTCACTCGACATGCACATGTCACTGGACACCACGTATCAAGACGTTTTGGTTGGGATACACATGGACTTCCAGTGGAACACGAGATCGACAAACGTTTAAACATCACAGGAAAGGATGATGTTCTTGCTATGGGAATTGACAAATACAACGAAGAATGCCGCAAGATCGTCATGAGATATTCTTCAGAGTGGAGACAGACGGTTGAGAGGATGGGTCGATGGATTGATTTCGACAACGACTACAAAACACTTAACTTGCCCTTCATGGAGTCAGTCTGGTGGGCTTTCAGCGAGTTGTTCAAGAAAGGAATGGTTTATCGTGGCTTGAGGGTCATGCCTTACTCCACTGGATGCACTACGCCTCTATCAAATTTTGAAGCTGGACAAGCATATAAGGATGTAAACGATCCTGCTGGTATGTTCATGCTATTCATTGATTAAGGAGCAATTAATTTGAAAGGTTTTAGTAACCGTCGCATTCCCTCTTGTTGATGATCCAAGCACTTCTCTGTTGGCTTGGACGACGACACCGTGGACTTTGCCCTCGAACTTAGCCCTTTGTGTCCACCCTGACTACACCTACATCAAAATCCATGATACGGAAAAGGATCAAAATTTCATCATTCATGAAAATCTTCTCAGAACACTCTACAAAGATCCAAAGAAAGCCAAATTTAAGAAGATCGCACAGTTCCAAGGCTCGGACATGAAAGGATGGCGTTATGTACCTCTCTTCGAATATTTCACGGATCAGGTAAGGATTACACACCTTCTATTGACAACTTTTATCAACCCTTCCAAAGTTCGAAGATAAAGCATTCAGGGTGTTGGTGGATACCTATGTCACGGATGCAGATGGTACTGGTATTGTCCACCAAGCACCGGCCTTTGGTGAAGACGATCACCGAATTGCTATTGCACATGGTGTTTTAAGACCGGACGAAATGCCCCCTTGCCCCATTGACGATAAGGGTCACTTCACGAAAGAAGTGCCAGACTTCGCTGGCCTTCACGTTAAGGTAAGAAAGCACGAGGAATTTCAGCAGACGGTCATAAACTCATCGAAAAATGTGACAAGGCCGCGGACAGCCCCATCCAAAAGTATTTGAAAGCAAAAAACCGTCTCATAGTCCAATCAACATTGAACCATAGTTATCCATTCTGCTGGAGGTATGATAGGATAATATCCCCTGTTCACACTGTCTTATCTTATCGCAGATCCGGGACGCCACTGATCTATCGCGCAATTCCTGTGTGGTTCGTCAAAGTTACACCCATCATTGACCAGCTCGTGGCAAATAACGAGGGAACAAGATGGTTTGCCTTTTCCACTAAAATAAAATCTTGTAAAACATTGACTTGATTTTAGGGTTCCGCAGAACGTTGGTGACAATAGATTTGGAAATTGGCTGGCTAATGCACGCGATTGGAACGTTTCGCGTAATCGTTACTGGGGAACCCCTATGCCTCTGTGGGTCAGCGACGATATGGAGGAGGTCAGTGAATGTCGGAAGCATGATTCTCAATTCATTCCCTCACATATCATTGTAGATCGTTTGTGTTGGTTCCGTGGAAGAACTTGAGCAGCTGTCCGGCGTCAAAGGAATTACAGATCTTCACAGGGACAAGATCGACCACATTACGATCCCGTCGAAACAAGGAAAAGGTGTACTGAAACGCGTTGAAGAAGTATTTGATTGTTGGTTCGAGTCAGGGAGGTATGCATAATCTCCATACTGTGCGAATAAAACAACTTGCTAACGACCCTCAATAAGCATGCCATACGCACAACAGCATTATCCCTTTGAAAATAAAGAGCTATTCGAGCGCACACATCCTGCTGATTTCGTCTCAGAAGGAATCGACCAAACTCGTGGTTGGTTCTACACCCTCTTGGTACTTTCCACACACCTTTTCGGCAAGGCGCCATGGAAAAACCTTATCGTAACTGGTCTTGTACTCGCCGCGTACGTGTGTCCATGACGAGATACTACTGGTCTAACCTACATACTTTTCCAGTGACGGCAAGAAGATGAGCAAGAGCCTCAAGAATTATCCTGATCCCAACCTTATCATCAACAAGTATGGTGCAGATGCGACTAGGTAAGTGGTCCTCGTTGTCGCCCTAATGCAGCAACAACTGACTCGTATACACAGGATGTTCCTCGTCAACTCGCCGATCGTACGGGGTGATAACCTTCGCTTCCGTGAGGAGGGTGTTCGAGAAGTTATCTCACGTGTCTTGCTGCCATGGCTCAACTCGTTCCGTTTCTTCATGGGTCACGTAGCATTGTTGAAGAAAACCACCGGTATTGATTTCAAGTACGATGCTCATGCCCCATTGCCCAACAATGTCATGGATAGATGGATTCTCGCCCGGTGCCAGTCGTTGATCAAATTAGTCAGAGAAGAGATGGCAGCATACAGGCTCTACACCGTCATCCCTCGTCTCCTGGATTTGGTCGATGAGTTGACAAATTGGTACATCCGATTCAACCGCAAGCGTCTCAAGGGAGAGGATGGAAAGGAGGACACCATCTCGGCATTGAACACTCTTTTCGAAGCCCTATTCACTTTGTGCCGCACCATGGTATTTAGAAATCTGTTTTCCGCCTTCTTTTAACTGACATAATCATACAGTCATCATATACGCCTTTCATCACAGAAAATCTTTACCAGTCCTTGCGCTTATTCATCCCAGAAGACCTTGCTGCCGGAGATACCCGTTCAGTCCACTTCTTGAGCTTCCCCGAGGTGAAAGAAGAATATTTCGATGCCGAAATCGAGCGTAAAGTACAGCGCATGCAAGCCGTTATCGACCTAGGTAGAAACGTCCGCGAGCGTAACAACATCTCCCTAAAAGTTCGTGCATCAAGTTCGCCATTATTTTTGAGAGATGTTGACAACATTTCCATAGGTCCCTCTGAAGGAGTTGTTGGTGTTCCATACCGATCCCGCATATCTGGCTGATATCAAGCCATTGCAACGCTATATCGAATCTGAACTCAATGTCCGTGACATTATTTTCAGCGCCGATGAAACACAGTCGGGTATACGCTATCGCGCAGTCGCCGATTGGGCAGTTCTGGGTCGTAAACTACGAAAAGATTTGGGCAGGGTCAGGAATGCATTGCCCGCCGTTTCCAGCGAGGAAATCAAGGCATATATCGACAGCGGCAAGATCAAGGTGGACGGGATTGAGCTTATCGAAGGCGACCTTACAGTGCAGAGATATCTAGAATTGCCACCCACCAGTGAAGGTCAATTCGCCACAAACACAGATAACGATGTTGTAATTCGATTGGATATTCAAGTCCACGCTGAGCTTCAGGGCGAGTGGCTGGCTCGCGAGCTCACTAACCGCGTCCAAAAATTACGCAAGAAAGCAGGTCTCCAAGCCACCGATGATGTAAACGTTTTCTACCAATTTGAGGAGGGCTCTGGCAGCGAAATCCTTGCAGCTATCAAAGACAACACCGAAATCATCACGAAGACAGTTGGAAGCCTTCCCGCTAATGTGAAGGAGAAACCCGCCAACAGCGTGGTTATCATCGAAGAAGAGCAGGAGATTGACGAAGTGAAATTCTTGATCTATCTGGCGAGATCATAATCCCCATGTCGAGCGCTCTAGAAGCTGAAGAATGCCACAAGATTAAATTTTGTAATACATACTAGAATACATAGGGGAATAAAAGGTTATACTGCTTACATTTGCCTGGTTACTTTTTCGTAGATCCAAAACCTCCAAAACCCATCATCGCAGCCATATCTGAATCAACATTAGAGTCGCTGATCATAGCCAGACGAGCTTTCTCCTTTTCAGCCTTTTTCTCTGCTTTCTTTTGTTCTCGTAGTGCGCGTTCTTTGTCCCTAACTTCAGCCAGGCGCTTATCGAAATCAAACTCTTTCGCAGATGCGGCCTCCTTCGTCTTTTCTCTCAAAAAAGCAATGCGAGCCTGTACCTGAGCCAAAGTTGACCTTTCAATCTTCGTAGTTTGACCGAGGGCTCGTAAGTCTGCGATGCAATTAGATAAGTACGCCCGGCACAATATAATTTATGTACTCACGAGCTCGACTGTTAATATGATCCAAATACCCAACACTGTCTTTATAAGTCCTATTACATGTTTCGCAAAAGAATCCAGGCTGCCCAGGGCCCTTTCCTCCAGGGTTTTGGACAACCATTGTCTTGCCCAAATTTTTGTCCAGCTCCAAAGGCGCATCTCTTTGCTTCATGAGCTCTGTGGGCTTGGGCAAGTCATCTTTCCGACCCTTACGAGGACGCTTTCCTACAAAATTAACAAATATGATAAGTTACCTGCAGTAGAAGATATAAAAATGACCAGATTGATTTACCCTGCTTCATACGCTCCTCATTCTCCTGCATTCGTTCTCTCTCTTCCTGATCCTTTTTCTTGGCTCTTTCCGCATATTCTTCTTTGTCCCATTTCTTCCTGAAGTCAGTATCAGCGGCCTTATTCCCATACGCGCCGCCTTTATCTGCCATGGTGATAGGGTGATGGTTGAGGTTAAAGACGCGGACTATGTAGGCCGTGACTGTTTCACCGTTGGGGTGGTGCATCGCCACGTGAGTTGTATTCATTTTAGTCTAAGCCTGCACCAACGACGACGCAGCTCCTCCCTGTTCCATCTAATGCCTCTACGACCCACTATCATACACAAGCCACTTTCATACCCCTAAAATGTCTGTCACTGATGCTGTCGAGACACAGTACCATCTTTTATTCCCTTTGCCATATCGCGTTCTCTTTCTGTTCGGACTCGGGATTCTTGGATGGGCCAGCATTCTGCATGGGCTCCACCTTTTGGGTGTCGACACCGTAGGAGTTATGGACCTCAAATTGGGAGCGGATCCCATGAACACCCCTATGCCAACTCACCGAACAGCTGCATACACCCAATCCAGAATAGTCGCTCTTTACAATGACGCATACCGGATATTCTTCACATATTCCTCCTTTTGCTTCGCGTCATGGGTCATTTTCAGGCTTGTTACTCAAGGCGACCCATCACGCGTGGACACTTTCGGATATTTACCAGTAATCACAGCGATAATCATCGTAATAATCTTGTTTTGCCCGTATAGAATAGTCTTTCACCATGAGCGTGAAAAGTTTACATTGTAGGTCCATACATACCCTTTAAAGTCTTCACAAATGCTCATTATCTTTCTTTTTAGAGCTGTCCGGAGATGTGTATTCCCTGCTCCTTTGGGTCCTATATACTTCTCCGATGTAATATTCGCCGATATTGGAACTTCTTTTGCCAAAGTTTTCGGCGAACTGCTACTGTCCATATGGATGCTGAAACCCGGCAACAGCATTCTAAACCCACCAGTGGAAGATCTATGGATGCGTTGGATATTCCCAATCGTTATCAGGTAAGTATTCTTCAGGGTCTCGTCGAGTAATTCACTGACCAAAAGCCTGTAGTCTTCCCTTCGTGCTGCGGCTGAGGCAATGCCTTATTGAATACAATCTTCCCGAAAATGATAGTCAGCGTCCTTTGATGAATGCTTTGAAATATGCGACATCCTTCCCTGTTATCTTTCTGTCAGCTGCTCAGCGTATAGTTGTGAAGGACCTCGTGAAGGAAAAGGGCAAGACGGTGGTTGGGCAACCGTGGCATGGAGAGCATCCTTTATTCCGCTTATGGTACGAGATTTTTGTTACCTGGGTCGTACGTGTCTGATCGAGTTTCAATCAGGTTATTGGCTGCCGCCATAAATTCTTTGTACTCCTTCTGGTGGGATATCACGAATGACTGGGGTTTGGACTTATTGAAATTCCAATCTTCCAATCTTCCCGAACGACAACCGCCGAGGCCGCTAATTCTCTCCCGTTTACATTCCAACACACCATTGATCAATCGGCAATCGATCGATTCTCTATCCTCCGAAGAGAAAAGCCAGGCTGTCTTAGTGGATTACCGGCCCACATACCGCCATCGCCAATCCTGTTTCGGATTACGAGCAGTGCTTCTGTACCCTCGCGCGATTTATCCGGTATTGATATTTGTGAATCTTCTTCTACGAATGTCGTGGTCGATCAAGCTATCGACATATGTTCATTCATCGGAAAGCGGTAGTGTAGCATTCTTCTGGTTGCAAGTGCTGGAATTGGTGCGACGGTGGTTGTGGGTATTTTTGCGCGTTGAATGGGAGGCAATTAAGAAAGCGCGCGACTCAAGGGTTACCACGGCCCACGAGGATGACAGGAGTGGCGATGAGGGTGGTTATGAGATGATTCCTAACACACCCGAAATGTCGATAAGAACATGACATTGGGGAACTGTGTTGGTTAATCTGTTTATGTATAGTACGTTCTTCCCCGTCACTCCAAAGATAACATCTGACCATCTTGTGCATATTCTTAGCTCTAGAGTTCTATTCATTGTAATTCATCATCATCACCAATCAAACTCACTTTGCTCTGAAATGCTGCTCTGAGAGCAACTCTATGGGAGCTTACTCATACCATGTATTTAAAGAAGAGAAAGAGAGCTAGTTTCCCGAGGCATTATGGCATTGCTACCACGCTTACAACTTGAAATGGACAGTTGTTCACCCACAATTGGGAACAGATTTCATGTCCGTTACGACGTTCTGTCTGAGTACGGTCTGTTATATTTCGACAATCACCAACCATCTTAGCGCTATTTTCGCTAAAAATCGGATGGTAAATTTCCCAGCTGGTCGGAACAAGGCTGCTCAGAGGTGCTATTATTATTATTGGTCCTTGTGGTTTTGCGGAACAAGACGGTTTCTTATGCACACGTGACATTTGGGGAGGAACGGATATGTAAATGGTAAGTGAGTGTTTCCCTTTGGTGTATTCGGAACAGGGGTTTACCAGGCTTTCGTGTCATCTGATGAGCGCTCTTATTACCTTTTACGATTCCGCCCCCACGCTTTATGGCATGGAGAACTAACGCATAAAAGGCCCACTGACTTTGTCTCTCAGTGCTCCTACATCCCAGATATCTCTTACAACCTTACTACTATCACTACAACATCATGAAGGTGAGACTCGGCTGATTTGCCCCTATCTATATGTCTCTGACGTCATTCCTCAGGTCCTTGCTATTCTCTACGACGGTGGAAAGGCTGCTCAGGAAGAACCCCGGCTTCTTGGTACTGTTGAAAATAAGGTATGTTGCTTAGGTATATCTATCGTCCAAAGCGCTCATGATTTCTCGTAGCTTGGCATCAAGGAGTGGCTCGAAAGTCAAGGACATGAATTAGTCGGTGAGCAAGCTTAATTTATATGATAACTCTATATTTGTATTGATCCCATATCCGACAGTACGTAGATCCAGCTACATGTTCATCCATCGGTGCATGACCTTTTTTAAAGGTCTCCAGCAGCAAAGAGGGCGAAAACAGTGATTTCCAGAAGCACATTGTCGATGTAAGTATTTATTTATCATAAAACCCTTTCATCTCGTTATAACTCTATTCCTAACCAGGCTGAAGTTTTGATCACCACTCCTTTCCACCCTGGGTAAGAAGACTTTATTGATTTTGTTGTTTCAAGTCATTGAAAGGACATTATCAGTTACTTGACCCGCGACCTCATCGAGAAGGCAAAGAACCTGAAGATCTGTATCACTGCTGGTGTCGGTTCTGACCACATTGACCTCAATGCTGCTGTCGACCACAGAATCCAAGTCCTCGAGGTTTGTAGGCATCAATCTCAATTATTCACTTATCCTCATGATGTTATTATAGGTATCCGGTTCCAATGTCGTGTCCGTCGCTGAACACGTCGTCATGAGCATCCTCCTCCTTGTCCGCAACTTCGTTCCCGCTCACGAGGTAATGCTCTTGCTGTTATGAGTTGCAAACAGTGTTTAATGCAATTTAAAGATGATCGAACGCGGTGACTGGCAAGTATCAGAAATTGCCCGAAACGCCTTCGATCTCGAAGGCAAGGTTGTTGGTACCATTGGTGCTGGACGTATCGGTTACCGTGTTCTCCAACGATTGCTTCCTTTCGACTGCAAGGAACTCCTTTACTACGACTATGCACCACTTCCAGCTGGTACGCGTGGCGACTTTTTTCAATTTGATAGCCTCTTACAAAGGGATATATAGCTGCTGCTGAAGCTGTCAAGGCTCGTCGTGTTGAGGACCTTAAAGAATTCGTCTCCCAAGTATGTCTCCATCATACAATCCTCTACTATCCTTATAACTAAGCTTCACAATTACAGTGTGATGTTGTCACCGTCAACTGCCCTCTGCATGAAGGCACCAAGGGCCTTGTGAATGCCGAGCTTCTCAAGCACTTCAAGAAGGGTGCTTGGCTCGTCAACACCGCTCGTGGTGCCATCTGCGACAAAGATGCTGTCGCCGATGCTCTCAGATCCGGTCAGCTCTCTGGCTACTCTGGTATGTTTTCTTTCCTCCCCGCCCTTTCAAGTTCAAAGCTAATACGGCGTCGAATAAACAGGCGATGTCTGGAATGTCCAACCCGCTCCCAAAGACCATGTCTGGCGTACTGTCAAGAACCCCCTCGGCGGTGGTAACGGAATGGTTCCTCACTACTCCGGAACGACCCTCGATGCCCAAGCTCGCTACGCCAATGGTGCTAAGAGCATCCTCGAAAACTATCTCTCTGGCAAGGAACAAGAAGCTCAGAACATCATCGTCGGACTCGGGAAGTACGAGACCAAGGCTTGTGAGTGTCTGTCGATTTTCTCTCGTGTATCTCTAGCTCAACCATATCGTGTCAGACGGCCAACGCTGAGCAGTTTTGGGATTTTGTACATTTTTTTATCTACGTGTTGTGTTGTAACCATAAAGACCAAAGGAATGTAATTTATTTGTGGCTTCGTGAGGAATAGATCAAAAGTTGAAAGCCAAAAGGTCCACTGAGGAACTAGTATATTGATATATATGTATGGCGTATAAAAGTACATAAAAGTTACATAAATTAGAAAACCTCAGAAAGCGAAAGAACAAGACAACAGCTACGACTAATAGAAAATAAATATCGTGATACAAGCAGAGCTTCCCTGTCGGATAGACGTACACGAATAAACCAAACACACTACTTCTCAGATAAGTGCCTATTCAATATGTCCTTGAATTGTTGATCCATGTGTCTTGCATTTTTAGCGTAGATGGTGGTTTCTGGGTTATATAACCGGCAATTGTCAAACACTAATTGAACATCATCTACAAAGCCATCGAATGTCTTGTATTGATTTGTAGATATCTTATGTGTGATGGTGGAGAAATCTTTTGGAAGAAGAAAGATTACGTCAGATTTTGTTTAAAAAATCACATTTTCGTTCTCTTACCCATAGGATGCTTGATGATGTCGAAGTAATCTGGAACAT
>Ga0247779_1000739_pt1 | contig 17980 bp, 13 predicted proteins | sample UWRJL221509R5_FD_179925 | JGI IMG/M metagenome (GOLD analysis project Ga0247779, IMG submission 179925) | Plant litter microbial communities from Arlington Agricultural Research Station in Wisconsin, United States - UWRJ-L221-509R-5 | ecosystem: Environmental > Terrestrial > Plant litter >... | reverse complement strand
TCCGGCCTTGCTGCGCTGGCTGCTCGGCTTCGCAGCGCGCTGCAACTGGCACGACGCCGTGCGCGCGACCGCGTTGAAAGCGCCGCTGCTGATTCGCTCGCGCGAACTGATCGAGCAGCTCATCCGCGACGAAGCGCTTTCCTGCGAGTTCGAGGCGCTCGGCAGCTTGAACGTGTTTCGCGACGCGGCGCATTTCGCGCACGCGCGTGAATCCCTTGCCCTGCTCGCCGACGCCGGCCTGCGTGTCGATGTGCTCGACGCGGCCACGCTGCTCGCGCGCGAACCGGCGCTCAAGCCCGGCGTCGTCGGCGCCTTGTTCAATCCCGGCGACGCGCAGCTGCGGCCGGATCGCTATGTCGCCGAACTCGCGCGCAGCGTGCGTGCGCACGGCGGTCGCATCGAGGAAGGTGCGCGAATCGACGGCATCGTCCGCGATGGCGCGCGCATCGTGAAGGTCGCGACGACGCGCGGCGATTTCAGCGGACGCGAGATCGTGCTCGCGCTCGGCGCGTGGTCACCGCTGCTCGCGCGCCAGCTCGACCTGCGCATTCCGATCCAGCCCGGCAAGGGTTATTCGATCACCTACACGCGACCGTCGCTGTGTCCGCGCATTCCGATGACCTTGAAGGAACCGAGCGTGTGCGTGACCGCGTGGAAATCCGGTTTCCGTCTCGGCAGCACGATGGAATTCGCCGGCTACGACACCTCGCTCAATCGCACGCGCCTGGATGCGCTGCGTCGCGGCGCTGCGGCCTTCCTGCACGAACCGGAAGGGCCGGCCGTCGTCGAAGAGTGGTTCGGCTGGCGGCCGATGACGCCGGACGATCTGCCGATCATCGGTCGCGCTCCCGCCATCGAGAACCTGCTGCTCGCGACCGGACACGGCATGCTCGGCGTCAGCTTGTCCGCGATCACCGGCCAGCTGATCGGCGAGCTGGTGACGCAGCGGCAGCCGTCGTTCGATCTGGCGCCCTTCGGCGTGCAGCGCTTCGCTTGATGCGCCGTTGCGGCGCGCGAGGTGCATCGGCGCTTGCTTCGGCTGCATCGCTGCCGGCAAAGTAGCCGACGCGCCGACGTCGGGCACTGCCAAGGGATCTCATGCGATTCGCACTTTTCATAGCGCTGGCGCTCGCCACGTCGATGCCGGCTGCGGCAGCGGGCGCGGACCGAGCGACCGCCGCGTCGAGCGCAGTCGAGTTCCAGTGGGACGCGAAGATTCCGCTGCGCGACGGCGTCAGGCTCGCTGCGATCGTGTACAAGCCGCGCGAACAATCGCAGCCGTTGCCCTGCGTGTTCACGCTGACGCCGTATATCGCGCAGAGCTATCACGATCGCGGCCTGTACTTCGCCGCGCACGGCTATGTATTCCTGAGCGTCGATGTGCGCGGGCGCGGCAACTCCGAAGGCGCGTTCACGCCGCTGCTGCAGGAAGCGGCCGATGGATACGATGTCGTCGAATGGATTGCGCAGCAGCCGTACTGCAACGGCAAGGTCGCGATGTGGGGCGGTTCCTACGCCGGCTACGATCAATGGGCGAGCGCGAAGGAAGCGCCGCCGCATCTGTCGACCATCGTGCCGGTCGCATCGCCGATGCCAGGCGTCGACTACCCGATGCAGCACAACCTGTTCTATTCCTACGACACGCAGTGGCTCGCGCTGGTCGCCGGGCGTACCTCGCAGGAAAAAGTCTTCAATGACGGCGATTTCTGGAGCGCGCAATTCCGGCGTTGGTACGAGGCGCATGCACCGTTCAATGAACTCGATCGGCATGTCGGCAACCCCTCAGCGACCTTCCAGACCTGGATCTCGCATCCGCTGCAAGACGCGTACTGGGACAGTTTCAATCCGACGCCGCAGCAGTACGCGAACATCAACCTGCCGATTCTTTCGATCAGCGGCCAGTACGACGGCGATCAGCCCGGCGCGCTCGCGTTCTACCGCGCGCATTTGCAGTCTGCGTCGGCCGCGGCGAAGGCGAAGCACTATTTGATCATCGGTCCGTGGGATCATGCCGGCACGCGTACGCCGAAAGCCGAGGTGGCCGGTCTCAAGTTCGGCCAGGCCGCCTTGCTCGACATGAATGCGCTGCACAAGGAGTGGTACGACTGGACGATGAAGGACGGCGCGAAGCCTGCCTTCCTGAAGGACAAGGTCGCGTTCTACGTGACCGGCGAGGAAGCCTGGCGCTATGCGCCAACGCTCGATGCAGTGACCGCACGCAGCGATGTGCTGTACCTCGACTCCATCGCCGCAAGTGCAAACGACGTGTTCGCGTCCGGCAGCCTGCAGCGCGATAAACATGGCAGCGGCAAGCCGGATCGCTACGTCTACGATCCACTCGATACGAGTTCGGCGGCCTGGGAATCGGAAGCATCCGACAACGGCCTGACCGATCAGCGCGGTGTAATGCTCGCAGCCGGCAGCACGCTGTTCTATCACTCGCCGGTATTCAACGCGGCCACCGATCTCGCGGGCTTCTTCAAGCTGTCGGCGTGGATCGCGCTCGACCAGCCGGACACCGACATCGGCGTTTCGATCTACGAAGTGAAGGCCGACGGCAGCAGTGTTTTCCTGAGCGGTGATGCGATGCGCGCACGCTACCGCAGCAGCTTGCGCGAAGCGCACCGGGTCGAGGTCGGCGCGATCGAGCGCTATGATTTCGAGCGCTTCAGTTTCGTCGCGCGGCGCATCGCGAAAGGCAGCCGTCTGCGCCTCGCGATCGGACCGATCAACTCGATGTACGCCGAGAAGAACTACAACAGCGGCGGTGTCGTCGCCGCGGAATCCGGCAAGGATGCGCGCAGCGTCACCGTCAAGCTGTACCACGATGCCGCGCATCCGAGCGCGCTGTCGATGCCGATCGCCGCCGCGTCATCGACGGAGCAGAAATAAATGGCGACTCGTTCCTTCGATCTCGTGGTGATCGGCGGCGGCTCCGGCGGCATCGCGACCGCGGTGCGCGCCGCGTTGCACGGCGCACGCGTGGCGATGCTCGAACCCGGCGCACTCGGCGGCACCTGCGTGAATGTCGGCTGCGTGCCGAAGAAGGCGATGTGGCTGGCGGCCGAACTGGCCGAAGCGCAACGCGTCGCATGTCAGGTCGGTTTCGACGGCAAGTCCGGTGCACTCGACTGGAATGTGTTCGTGCGCCGGCGCGACGCCTATATCGAGAACATCCATGCGAGTTATCGGCGCCGTCTTGCCGCGGTCGGCGTCGAGCTGGTCGCCGAGTACGGCCGCATGCTCGCAGCGGATCGTGTCGGCGCCGGTGCGGATGAATTCCTCGCGCGTCATGTAGTGATCGCGACCGGTTCGCGGCCATGGCGCCCGCCTGTGCCGGGTGCCGAACTCGGCATCGACTCGGATGGCTTCTTCGATCTGCGCGCAGCGCCGCGTCGGGTCGCGGTCATCGGCGGCGGCTACATCGCGGTCGAACTTGCCGGCGTGCTGCACGGTCTTGGTTCGGAGGTCAGCCAGTTCGTGCGCGCGCGGCGCCTGCTGCAGGGCTTCGACGAGGAAACCGCCGACGAACTCGCCAATGCGATGCGCGCCGGCGGCATCGAGCTGCGCCGGCGCCAGCATGTCGACGCCGTCAGTCGCGGGGACGACGGCTATGCGCTGACCCTCGGCGATGGCGAAGTCGTGCGCGGCTTCGATGAATTGATCTGGGCCACCGGTCGCCATCCGCACAGCCGCGGCTTCGGGCTCGAAGACATCGGTGTCCAGCTCGATGCAGACGGCTACGTCGTCACCGACGAATGGCAGAACACCAACGTCGACAGCGTGCATGCGGTCGGCGACGTGACCGCGCGACTCGCGCTGACGCCAGTTGCGATCGCGGCCGGCCGCCGGTTGTCCGACCGTCTGTTCGGCGGCAAACCGCAATCGCGGCTCGACTACGAAAACGTGCCCAGCGTCGTCTTCTCGCATCCACCGATGGCGACGGTCGGCTGCAGCGAGGAAGAAGCACGCGCGCGCCACGGCGAATCGGTGCGCGTGTTCCGCACACGCTTCCGCCCGATGCGCGCGGCGCTCGCCGAACACGGCCAGCAGAGTTTCATGAAACTGGTCTGCGCCGGCGCGGACGAACGCGTCGTCGGCATCCACATCCTCGGACTCGGCGCCGACGAAATGCTGCAGGGTTTCGCGGTCGCGCTGAAAGCCGGTGCGCGCAAATGCGACTTCGACGACACCGTCGCGATCCATCCGACCAGCGCGGAGGAACTCGTGCTGATGGGCGAACCGGGACTCGCTTTCGTCGGCGCGGCGGATTGAGTGCGTAGCGCCGCGCTGCCCATTCCGAGCTTGAATATCACCACGTTGCGCCGTGCCGGTGCCTGCGTGACGTAGCGACTACTCAGTTGCCGGTTACATCCGGAACACGCCGAAGCGTCCCGTTTCGACCGGCGCATTCAGCGACGCCGAGATGGCGAGGCCGAGGACGCGGCGCGTGTCGGCTGGATCGATGATGCCGTCGTCCCACAGGCGTGCGCTGGCGTAGTAGGGATGTCCCTGGCGTTCGTATTGCTCGCGGATCGGCGCCTTGAAGCTTTCTTCCTCGTCCTTCGACCACGTCTTGCCGGCCGCTTCGATGCCGTCGCGGCGCACGGTGGCGAGCACGCTCGCCGCCTGTTCGCCGCCCATCACGCTGATGCGCGCGTTCGGCCACATCCAGAGGAATCGCGGCTGGTAGCCGCGACCGCACATCGCGTAGTTGCCGGCACCGAAACTGCCGCCGATCACCACGGTGAATTTCGGCACGTGCGAGCACGCGACCGCGGTGACCATCTTCGCGCCGTCCTTGGCGATGCCGGCGTTCTCGTATTTGCGGCCGACCATGAAGCCGGTGATGTTCTGCAGGAACACCAGCGGAATATTGCGCTGGTTGCACAGCTCGATGAAGTGCGCGCCCTTGAGCGCGGACTCGGCGAACAGGATGCCGTTGTTGGCGATGATGCCGACCGGGTAGCCATGGATGTGCGCGAAGCCGGTGACCAGGGTCTTGCCGTAGCGCGCCTTGAATTCCTGCAACTCCGAGCCGTCGACGATGCGCGCGATGACTTCGCGGATGTCGAACGGAATGCGCGTGTCGCGCGGTACGCAGCCGTAGAGTTCTTCCGCTGCATGCAGCGGTTCACGCGGTTCGCGCACGGCGAGCGCGACCGGCTTGGTGCGGTTGAGACTGCCGACGATGTCGCGCGCGATGCTGAGTGCGTGTGCGTCGTTCTCGGCGAAATGGTCGGCGACGCCGGAAATCGAGGTGTGCACGTCGGCGCCGCCGAGTGCTTCGGCATCGACCACTTCGCCGGTCGCCGCCTTCACCAGCGGCGGACCGCCGAGAAAGATCGTGCCCTGTTCCTTGACGATGATCGTCTCGTCGCTCATCGCCGGCACGTAGGCGCCGCCCGCGGTGCACGAACCCATCACGACCGCGGTCTGCGGAATGCCGAGCGCACTCATGCGCGCCTGGTTGTAGAAGATGCGGCCGAAATGCTCGCGGTCCGGAAACACCTCGTCCTGCAGCGGCAAAAAGGCGCCGCCGGAATCGACCAGATAGACGCAGGGCAGACGATTCTCGAGCGCGATTTCCTGCGCGCGCAGATGCTTCTTCACCGTCATCGGGAAGTAGGTGCCGCCCTTCACCGTGGCATCGTTCGCGATCACCAGCACTTCAGTGCCGTTGACGCGGCCGATGCCGGTGATCACGCCGGCACAGGGCGCTGCATCGTCGTACATACCGTGCGCTGCGAGCGGCGACAGTTCGAGGAATGGCGAGCCTGGATCGAGCAGGGCGCGGATGCGTTCGCGCGGCAGCAACTTGCCACGCTCGGTGTGTTTCGTGCGTGCCTTTTCGCCGCCGCCGAGGGCGACCTTGGCCATCTCGCCGCGCAACTGCTCCACGGTGTCGCGCAGCTGCGCGGCATTGGCCTGGAAATCGGCACTGCGCGGGTCGATCTTGCTGTCAATGCGCGTCATCCACGCTCCTGCGTCGGCGAATCCGCCCATGAAAGCACAGCGCCGGAATTTACGAAAGCTGGGTGATGCGGGTTCGGGTTCGTGATCGTGCAGCGCGCGGTTTCGCGGGCCCTTTGCGATGGGTCCTCGCGAGCCGTCAAAGCGTGCGGACCGAAGTGACGAGCCGAGATGGCTTCTTCGGTTTTCTCGCAAGACACGACCGCCGCGCACCGCGTGCGGTCGTGCTTGTTTTCAACCGTCTCGAACGGCCAGCCGATCGATCAGTGTTTGTCCTTGTCGCTCTTGTCGTCCACCGCGTCCTTCGCTGCATCCTTCGCATCGCGCGCGGTGTTCGCTACTTCGTGACCGACGTCCTTGGCACCCTGTTTGACCTCGCGGCCGGCGGCCTTGGTCGCGTCCCAGGCGGCGCCTGCGCCTTCCTTGACCGCGGTGCCGGCACTGCTCGCGGCTTCCTTCGCGGCGTCGACGGCGTTGCCGGCGGCGTCCTTCGCCTTGTCGGCGGCGTTGCTGCTGGTGTCGGCAGCGATCGCGGCGCTCTCGGACGCTTTCTCCTGGGCCTTCATCGCCGCGCCGTTCACGGCATCGCCGGCCTGCGCGGCGCTTTGCTTGACGGCTTCGGCGGCTTTCTGCGCCGCAACCCGGGCGTCATCGGCGGCCTGCTTGGTCGAAGCGGCGGCCTTGTCGGCGGCGTCCTTCGCCTGCTGCTGGGCATTGTCGCTGCAGGCAGCGAGTGTGCCGAGCAGGGCGACGCAAAGCGCGAGCGGTTGCACTGTCTTGGTCAACTTCATTTTTTTCTCCCCGTGGTTTGAACCGGCGCCCGCAAGCGCGGCGCCGGTCCGGAAGCTGCGGACTGTGCATCCGCAGCGTTGCAAACCCCTCAGACGATTTCGATCGCGATCGCGGTGGCTTCGCCGCCGCCGATGCACAACGCGGCGACGCCGCGCTTGCCGCCGCGCGCCTTCAGTGCATGCAGCAGGGTGACGACCAGGCGCGCACCGGACGCGCCGATCGGATGACCGAGCGCAGTCGCACCGCCGTTGACATTGAGCTTCTCGTGCGGAACGCCGAGTTCCTTGATCGGCGCCATCGCGACGACCGCGAATGCTTCGTTGACCTCGAACAGATCGACGTCCTCGATCTTCCAGCCGACCTTTTTCAACAGGTTGCTGATCGCGGTCACCGGCGCGGTGGTGAACCATTCCGGTTCCTGCGAATGCGTCGCATGGCCGACGATGCGCGCGAGCGGTGTGAGTCCGCGCTTGGCCGCTTCGTCCGCGCTGATCAGGATCGTCGCGGCGGCACCGTCGGAGATGCTCGACGAGCTCGCCGCGGTGACCGTGCCGTCCTTGCGGAACGCGCCTTTCAAGCTCGGAATCTTCGCGATGTCGGACTTGCCCGGCTGTTCGTCGGTGGCGAACTCGACGTCGCCCTTGCGCGTGGCGACCTTGACCGGAACGATTTCCTCGTTGAATGCGCCCGAAGCGATCGCGGCCTGCGCGCGCTTCACCGATTCAATCGTGAAAGCGTCCTGCTGCTCGCGCGTGAAGCCGTACTTGTCCGCGGTCGCCTCGGCGAACACGCCCATCGACAAGCCATCGTAGGGATTGGTGAGGCCGTCCCACGCCATATGATCGACCAGCTTCGCATCGCCGTAGCGAAGGCCGGCGCGTGCGGCCACCATGTGCGGCGCGTTCGTCATCGATTCCATGCCGCCGGCGACGACGACCGTCGCCGAGCCGGCCTTGATCAGATCGTGGCCGAACATGATCGCCTTCATGCCGGAACCGCAGACCTTGTTGATCGTGGTGCACGCGGCCGACTTCGGAATGCCGGCGGCAATCGATGCCTGGCGCGCCGGCGCCTGGCCGAGGTTGGCCGGCAGCACGCAGCCCATGATGACTTCGGAGACGTCTGCCGCGGCAATTCCGGACTGCTCCAGCGCGGCCTTGATCGCGGTCGCGCCGAGCGTGGTGGTGGGCACGCCGGTGAACTGGCCGAGCATCGAGCCGATGGCGGTGCGCTTGGCGCCGACGATGACGATATCTGACATGACTACCTCTGAATTAGGGGCGCGCACGGGGCACGAACAGGTCGCGAATTATGCGCCGCAGGTTCCGGCGCCGGCAAACCAGACGCGTGGGTGCGCCGTCGCCTCGGCCGAGATGCGGGCATCCGGCGGGATTTCCATGCCGGGGCGCGCAAACGCGCAGGCTACATCCGGATATCGAGGCCGCGGATCGGTTCGCGCTCGGGCTGCTCCAGTCCGAGCGCTTGTGCGCGCAACAGCAAGGCATCGAGCACCGCCAGACGTTGCTGCGGCGTCATCGCACGCGCCGCTTCGAGATCGTGGCGGGCGCCCGCGTCGAGGCGCATCAGCTCGCCGGGAGCGGCATCGCGCAGCACTTGCAGAGCCCACTCAGTCAACGGCGCGGAGGAGGTCATCGAGAAGCCGCTCGCGATCGAAAAGGCGAAAGTACGTCCTGATTTCGTCGAGGTCCATGCGCTTGCGGTGGACCTTGAACAATTCGACGAGATCGTTGAGATCCTTGAGCCGGCGCGGATCGTCGGTCAGCGCCTGCACTTTCAGTCCGATCAGACCTTCGACCGATATCGCGCGCAAGCGAAGGTCGCCTACCTCGTATTCCGCAGCATTGGCGAGCAGTGTTCGAGTGATAGGTCGCCGCGCGAACAATATGTCCAGTCTTTCGCCGCCACGAATATAGCTGGCGATATCTTCGCGCCGGTCGATCGGTGCATAACCGTGCTCGACCAACGCGTCGTGGGCTGCGTTCGCATCTTCAGCACGAAGCAGCATGTCGAGATCGGCGGTCGCGCGCAATACGCCGTGCAGGTTGACGGCGACGCCGCCGATCAGCGCATAGTCGATGTTCGCGGCGCGCAGGAAGCGGTCGGTTTCGCGCAGCTGCGCGAGCAGCAACGATTCCTGCGACGTACTCACGACTTGCCGTGAAACAACTCGCGCCCGATCAGCATGCGGCGGATTTCATTGGTGCCGGCGCCGATTTCGTAGAGCTTGGCGTCGCGCAGGATGCGTCCGGCCGGATACTCGTTGATGTAGCCGTTGCCGCCGAGTGCCTGGATCGCTTCGAGCGCGACCTGCACCGCGTTCTGCGATGCATGCAGCAGGCATGACGCCGGGTCGATGCGCGACTTCACGCCGGCATCGTAGTTCTGCGCGACCAGATAGGCATACGCGCGCGAGGACTGTAGCGCGGTGTACATGTCGGCGATCTTGCCCTGCATCAGGCCGAAGGTGCCGATCGGCGCGTTGAACTGCTTGCGCTCGCGCACGTAGGGCAGGGTTGCATCGAGCGCGGCCTGCATCAAACCGAGCGGACCGCCGGAAAGCACCAGACGCTCCGTGTCGAGACCGCTCATCAGCACGCGCACGCCTTCGTTGACTTCGCCGATGCGGTTCTCATCCGGAATTTCGCAGTTGTCGAACACCAGTTCGCAGGTGTTCGAGCCGCGCATGCCGAGCTTGTCGAGTTTCTGCGCGGTCGAAAAACCCTGCATTCCCTTTTCGACGATGAAGGCGGTCATGCAACGCGAACCGGCCGGGCGATGCGCGGTGCGCATGTAGACCAGCAGCACGTCGGCGTCCGGTCCGTTGGTGATCCACATCTTGGAGCCGTTGGCGACCCAGCGGTCACCTTTCTGTTCCGCGCGGCAGGTCATCGAACCGACCACGTCGGAACCGGCGCCGGGCTCGCTCATTGCGAGCGCGCCGACCCATTCGCCGCTGCACAGTTTCGGCAGGTACTTCTTCTTCTGCGCGTCGTTCGCGTTGTTCGCGATGTTCTGCACGGCGAGGTTGGAATGCGCGCCGTAGGAAAGACCGACCGAACCCGACGCGCGCGAGATTTCCTCCATCGCCACCACGTGCGCGAGATAGCCGAGGTCCGAGCCGCCGTAGTCGCCCGACACGGTCACGCCAAGCAGGCCCATTTCGCCGAACTTGCGCCACAGATCGGCCGGGAAGTTGTTGTCGCGATCGATCAGGTCCGCGCGCGGGGCGATCTCCTTCTCCGCGAATGCGTGCACGCTTTCGCGCAGGAGATCGATTTCTTCGCCGAGGGGAAATGGACGCATGGTTCGCTCGCTGTAAAGTGCTGCAAAGACAAGGCGGCAGGTGCGCTGCGCTGGTGTAAAAACGCCGCACGCCGGATTCGGCGCGCACTCTGCCATATTTCGCTGCGCAGGGCAGGAGATGCGCGCGTGATCGCCGGCGCAGAGGCCGACGATCAGCAGTCGCGCGTGCGCGACGACTTGCTCCGGCGGCGCTCCGAAAAATCGTCACGGCGCCATGCCGTGACGATCACAATCACATTTCCAGACGCATCCAGCGCGCCACGTTCATGAAGAAAGCCGCGGTCAAGCAGAAAACCGGCGCCCTCGACGGACTCGGCGTCAGCGCCGCCGAAGAGCGCATCTACGTCGCGCTGTTGCGGCGCGACGGCGCCAGTGTGGCGGAACTCGCCGCGACCTTGCGCCAGTCCAGCCGCAGTGTCGGCAGCTGCCTCGAATCCTTGCGCGAAAAAGGCTTGACCACGCATTCGCCGAGCCGGGTCCGGCGCTATTTCGCGGTGCCGCCGGACATTGCCGTGGAAGCCCTGATCGAACGTCGCCAGAGCGAGCTGCGCCATGCGCGCACTGCGATCGCGCGCCTGCGCGAAGCGGCGAGTCCTCCGGTCGCGAAACGGCTCGCCGACGATCGCGTGGTCGAGGTGCTGAGTTCGGAAGCCTCGGTTTCGGCGATTTCGCAGATGATCCATTCCGCGCGCAGCGAGATTCTCTGTCTGGAACGATTGCCGCTGCTGATTTCACCGGCGCGTCCGTTCGAGGATGCGAATGCGCATACGCTGGCGCGCGGGGTCAAGTCGCGCGCGGTCACCGATCGCAACCTGCTGCGCGTGCCGGGCATGCTGGCGACGCTGCGCAAGGAGATCGCGGCCGGCGAAGACAAGCGCGTCTTCTCGAGTCTGCCGTTCAAGCTGATCCTGGTCGATCGCCGTGTCGGCGTGGTGCCGCTGTCGCTCGACAATGCGGCGGGTCCGAGCCTGCTCGTGCGTTCGTCCTCGCTGCTGCTCGCCCTGCACGAATTGTTCGAGATGTTCTGGCGCATGGCGACGCCGTATTTCTTCGACCCGGCCGGTCGGCTCCACGTCGCCTCCGTGGTGCCCGATGCAGCCGGCGGCAGCGATCCGCTGCTGTCCCTGCTCGCGGCAGGACTCAACGACAAGACCATCGAGCAGGAACTCGATATCTCGCCGCGCACGTTCACGCGTCGCGTCGCGGCCTTGATGAAAATGCTCGGTGCGACCAGCCGCTTTCACGCCGGCTGGCTCGCTTCTGAAGCCAGGCAAGGTGCGCTCGCGCGACGCGCGCAGGAATAACAGCGGCATTGCAGCGATGGCGGATTTCGGTCATTTGACCGAAGTTGGCCGCGCGCGAATCTTGTATGCATTTGCGCGCGTAATCCACACTCACCGCGTCTTCGCCCCCGCCCCACAAAACGGGGACGGAGGTAGTTAAGGCGACCGCAGTGCCGGCGGCATGTCGCGCCGCCTGCGGTCTTCGCGGTCGGTGACTGTGCTGCTTTTTCGAAAGTCGCGGGCGTTCACTCGCTGCATGGCGCCGTCGCCGCGAAAACCCGATGCCACGTGCATGACGATTCGCCCAGACGGCTGCGCAGCCGTCGGCGCGGTCGCGCCTGCGCGGCCCACCGATTCCTAGGAGAAGGTTTGATGAAGTGCAGTTGCTCCGTACTACTTGCCGCGATGCTGGCGACGTTTGCGACCGGCGCGGGCGCCGCCACCGCGGCGAACACCGCGACCGCGGCGGTGCCGAAACTCGCTCACCTCGTCAGTCATCGCAGCACGATGGCGATAGCGCCGCACGGCGCCGGCAACATCCTGTACGACCAGACCACCGGCTTCGATGGCAACGGCGCGCCGGCAACTCAGTTCACCGATGAAACATTGCAGATCGACAACTCGGCCGGCGCCGACGATTTCAGCGTGAGCGCCGGCGGCTGGACGATTTCCGGATTCAACTTCCTCGCCTTCAACGGCTTCGATGATTCCGGCGTCCAGCGCATCGCGAACTTGGCCGACGTCGAGGTCTTCCCCGATGACGGCGGCAAGCCGGCAGCCGCCGCCGTGTGCACGTCGCTCGGCTCGACGAATACGCCGAGCGCCTACGATGCACAGACGACGCTGACCGCGATCACCTTGAACCAGCCCTGCGCACTCGACGCGGGCACGTACTGGGTCGCGCTCGCCTACGAGTACGACGGCAGCGGTTCGCTCGGCGTCTACGTGCCGGTCTACTGGGGCTTGTCGACCAGCACGAATGGTGGAGCGGCGATGTGGCGCAATCCACTCGGCAGCACCTGCACCGACTGGACCGCGGTCACGACCTGTTTCGCCGATGCGACCAACGATCACGACTACGCATTCCAGGTGATCGGAACCGCAGGCACCGGCGGCAGTGGCGGCGGCGGTCTGGCGCTCGCGCTGACGGCCGCGGTCGACAACGGCGATCCGGCGCAGTGCGGCACCGCCTCGACGCTCGCGGTGGATCAAGGCCGCACGGTCAATCTCTGCTACACCCTCACCAATCACAGCGGCCACGCCCTCAGCTTCCACACGCTGGCCGATTCGATCGCCGGCACGATCTTCACGCAAACGCAGCAAGCGGTGCCGGACGGCGGCAGTTTCCAGTTCAACCGGCAGATCGTCGCGGGTCCGTCGAACGCGGGCAGCGTGAGCGCGACCTGGTCCGCGCAGGATCGTCAGGCAACCTACACGCACGACGACAGCGGCGCCTCGCACTTCGTCGACATCAGCGCGACCGGCACGGCGCTCGGTCTTGCCGACGATGCGAGTGCCGACGTCGCGATGCCGTTCTCGTTCAATTTCTACGGCATGGCGACGAACGTGCTGTCGATCAGCAACAACGGCGGCATCAACATCGGCACGCCGGGCTCGACCCTCGGCTTCATCAACTACGGCTTGCCCACCCTGTTCAGCAACAGCACGCCGGTGATGCTGCCGCTGTGGGACGACTTCGGTTCGACCACGGGCGATGTCTACTACCAAACGCTCGGCACGACGCCGAACCGCCAGTTCATCGTCGAGTGGTTCAACCGCGTGCACGACCCGGTCAATCAGAACACCGATGGCGCCACCTTCGAGGCGATCATCAACGAGGCCGACAGCAGTTTCTCGTTCGAGTACAACGACGTCGATTTCAGCTGCAACAACAGCTCTGGCGCCGTCGACTGCAGCGGCGGCCAGTCCGCCACGATCGGCCTGCAGGATGTCGACGTGTTCGAAGATCCGGTGCGCAGCATCTACCAGCAGTATTCGAGCGACAGCGACGTGCTCGTCGACGGCGAATCGATCGCGTGGTCACCGGCGACGCTCGCGGCTTACACGGCGACGTCGACCCTGACGCTGGATGTCGGCGCAGCCATCGTCGCGGCAACGCCGGGCGTTCTCGCAGCGAGTGCCGTTGCCGGCGCGCAGACGACGGCGACCTTGAACATCGGCAACAGCGGCAATCACGATCTCACCTGGACCATCGACGCGGCGCCGAGCGCGGCCGATGCACGCGCGCACTTTCCGCGCACGCCGTATCGCTCGGCGTCGAGGCCCATCGGGCAGGGTGCAGCGGCGTCGGTGCTGCCGGCGCCGGCGCAGAGCGGCAAGGGTTTCTCCGCAACCCAGTCGCACGCGATCCCGTTCGGCGACGCACCGGTTCCGGCCTTCGGCGTATTGCCGGGGCAGGAAAGCCTGTATTCGCTGGATGCCGCGGAGGCCAGCGTGCTGACGATGATCGGCGCCGCCGGCTCGCTCAATAATCTCTACGACAGCGGTGCGTTCGCGAACAACGACTTCAGCAAGATCTACCTGGTCGGCCCGCAGGGAACCTTGGCCTATCCGTACACCAGCGGCTTCGTCTCGGTCGATACCAGCAGCGGCGTGCTGACGATGATCAATGCGAATCCGACGACGCAGACCGGCGGCTTCGACATCGGCTCGCTGCAGTGGGATGCGTCGACCGCGACGATGTATGCGAGTGCGGATGAAAGCCAGGCGGTCAACCCGCCGCCGGATTTTCAGCCGACCTCGCATATCTACACCGTCGACGTCGCGACCGGAACCTTCACGCATGTGTTCGACCTGCCCGATACCTTGATCGTCGCGTTCGCGTTCGACAGCGCAGGCCACATGTACGCGCTCGACATCCATTCCGACGAACTGCTCGCGATCGACAAGACCACCGGCGCCTCGGCGGTGATCGGTCCGATCGGATTCGACGCGAACAACGCGCAGGGAATGGATTTCGATCCGCGCAGCGGCATCCTCTGGTACGCCGGCTGCGTCAGCGCGGGCTTCGGCTGCAACGGCCAGATGTATCAGCTCGACACCGCGACCGGCCTCGCCACGCCCGTGCAGGACGGCAGCATCAACGGCGACGGCTCGGAACTGACCGCGTTCTCGATCGCCGAGCCGAAAGGTGCGTGCGCGAATCCGGCCGACGTGCCGTGGCTGTCGGTATCACCGGGCAGCGGCACGACCGCGCCGGACGGCACCACGCCGGTGACCGTCACCTTCGACGCGACCTCGCTCTCGAGCGGCACCTACAACGCGACCCTGTGCGTGCAGAGCAACGACCTCTCGCGCGTCGTGCTGCCGGTGCCGGTGTCCTTCACGGTCGATGCGGGTACGAACGACCGCATCTTCGCGGATGGTTTCGACGGAGCCGGCGGCGGCAAATAGACCGCTGCTGCGGTATCGGCAAACGTTGATGTTTGCCGATGCCGGGCTGCCGGAAAAAATAAAGCCGGCGTGGAGAAATCCGCGCCGGCTTTTTTTGTCGGAAACTCGACGCAGCGGCGTCGACTCGAGTCAGCGCGCTTTGTCAGGTCAGCGTATGTTGAAACATCGAAGCACCTCCGCGCCGCAGCAACGTGTCGAACACTTGCCTCACTGCCCGCGCATGCGTCCGAGGAAGCGCGGTCCGTTGTTGCCCATCGTCGGCAGCTTGATCTTGCCGATCGAGTTGATGCGCTCCTCGGCCATGCGGTCGGCGGCGAGGTAGGTCGGGATCTTGTCGCGTTCGGCGATCTGGAAGATGCGTCCGACATTGATGTAGATCGTGCGCATCATGCGCATCGCGCGTTCGCGGTTGTAGCCGTCGATCTCGAGCGAGATGTTCATCACGCCGCCGGCGTTGACCGCGTAGTCGGGCGCGTAAAGAATGCCGCGCTTCTCGACCTCGTCGCCGATCGCGTTGTTGGCGAGCTGGTTGTTGGCGGCGCCGCAGATGATCTTGCATTTCAGGCGCGGCAGGGTCTGCTCGTTGACGGTGCCGCCGAGCGCGCACGGGCTGTAGACGTCCGCGTCGGTGTCGTAGATCTCGTCGAGGCCGACCGCGACGCAGCCGTGGTCGTCGACCGCCTGCTGCACCAGCTCCTTGTTGATGTCGGTGACGAACACCTTGGCGCCTTGTTCGCGCAGCAGCTTGATGAATTCCATGCCGACATGCCCGGCGCCCTGCACCGCGTAGCTGTACTTGCCGACGTCCTCGTTGCCGAACTTGTGGTTGAGCGCGGCCATCAGGCCCTGCAAGGTGCCGTAGGCGGTGAACGGCGAGGGATCGCCCGAGCCGCCGTGCACTTGATGCACGCCGGTCACGAATTCGGTTTCGCGGAATACCCATTCCATGTCGTTGACGTCGATGCCGACGTCCTCGGCCGTGATGTAGCGGCCGTTGAGCGAATTGACGAAACGGCCGAAGGCGCGGAACAGCGCCTCGGACTTGTCCTTGGCCGGATCGCCGATGATCACCGCCTTGCCGCCGCCGAGGTTGAGTCCGGCCACCGCGTTCTTGTAGGTCATGCCGCGCGACAGGCGCAGCACATCGTTCAGCGCTTCGGCCTCGCTCTTGTACGGCCACATGCGCAGGCCGCCGAGGGACGGACCGAGCACCGAATTGTGGATCGCGATGATGGCCTTGAGGCCGGCGTCCTTGTTGTGGCAGTACACGATCTGCTCGTGGCCGGTCTGGGCGATGGTGTCGAAAATCATGGGAACTCCGGATGAGGTCGCAGGAAAGGACTGCGCGGTTCTGGCTGCTGCGTGCTGATCACAATGCGCGCGAGAAATGAGCGCCAGCACATTGTTCCAACGTATAAATTTATGCAGTGAAGCGCGAGTCTGGAATAACGCGGCGCGTAGTGTAGCGGTCCGTGCAGGACGACGACAGTGCGAGACGCCGCGCCGCCAGCGCGGCAACCGCGAGGTGCATCCATGCGGCGCTGCGGATTGCCGCATCGCTGCGTCCGGCGCAAGATCGCGTCTTTCCCCGTCCGTCTGCCGGAGTCTGTCCATGCCGTTTGCGTCCCGTCGCCTGTCGCTCGCCGTGCTCGTCACCTTGTCTGCGGCAACGCCGCTGCTGTCCGGCGCCGCGGAGGATGCGCAGGATGCTGCCGAGCGCAAGGCGGCCGGCGCGGTGTTCACCGCCTACAACAAGATGCTGTCGTCGAAATTCGCGGTCGACGTGCACACCACCGACGACAAGGGCAACAAGTCGCAGGCGCTGGCCGAGTACGAGGGCCTGTCGCGCATCCACGTGAAGACCGACCAGATGGAAGTGGTGTCCACACCGGAAGGCACCTGGGTGCATGCGGGCGAGCAAGGCTGGCAACAGCCGCCGGCCGACATGGCCGCGATGGTCAAGCAGTTCGTGCCGAAGTCCGCCGCCGAGCTGCAGGCGAGCTCGAAGAACGTCAAGGACGAAGGCGTCACCAGCTGGAACGGACAACCGGCGCATGCCTACAGCTACGACGTCGACACCCAGGTGATGGGCGCCGATGTGAAGTCGCACAACAAGGTCATCATCAATGCGGCCGGCCAGCTGGTGCGCTCGGAGAGCGACGGCGAAGCCATGGGCATGAAGTCGCATTCGGTGCAGGACATCCGCTACGACGAGAATCTGAAGGTGGTGCCGCCGCAGGGGTGACAAGCCTGCACGCCGATGCAGACTTTTCGATCAACGTTGTTGGCTGACGCGACGTCGGCGCGCTACTCGGCCAGACCGTCACGGCTGCTGCGCGGAAACTGCGGCAGCGCGTGATTCGGCGTTGCCCATGCGATGCGCTGCGAGGTCCAGATCTCCATCGTCGGCGCGAAATCGTCCGGCTGGTCGAGCGTCGCGGTCGTCACGTCCATCGTGGCGGGACGCGCGTCGTGATGCCAGCCGAGCGTGGTGCCGCAGGTCGCGCAGAACGTGCGCACGACCTCGGGCGATGAGCGATAGCGTGCCGGCTCGCCGCGGATGAAGCTGAAATCGGCGGCAGGAAACACGCTCCAGGCCAGTGCGGGCGCGCCCGCGGCCAAGCGGCAGGAGCGGCAATGGCAGAGCGAGAGCGCGACTGCGCCGGCGCTGGCGCGATAGCGGATCGCGCCGCAGAGACAGCCGCCTTCGTGGATGGGCTGGGTCATGGTTTCTCCGATGGTTCGTGTGCTGGCCTGTGTCGGCCCGGTTCGTCGACGCGCAAGGCGCAGCGCTCAATCACGGCCGCCGTCACGCTTGCACGTGAGTGTGTCACCGACCACGAATGACGGCTCCTTTTTCGCAACGCGCCTGTTGACGCGAAAGCGGTCCGCGCCGAGTTTCGTGTAGACGAATTGCTGGCGTGGCTGCACCTGCGACGCGGCATTCCATGTGAGCTCATCGCCTTGCCATCCCTGCGTATTGAAATCGCGCACGCCGCCGAAATTGTCGACGATGGCGGCGTTGTAGTGGCCTTCGCTGGCGGTCGAACTCCATACCTCGAACGCATGATACGAGGCCGGTGGCGTGTCGTCGTGATGCTTGATCAGCGCGCCGGTTGCGGCATCGCGCTCGAAACGCATCGTCGAGGAAATCGTCTTGCCGCTGCCCGGAAACACGCCGTCGCAGTGCCAGG
>Ga0247779_1000738_pt1 | contig 18003 bp, 17 predicted proteins | sample UWRJL221509R5_FD_179925 | JGI IMG/M metagenome (GOLD analysis project Ga0247779, IMG submission 179925) | Plant litter microbial communities from Arlington Agricultural Research Station in Wisconsin, United States - UWRJ-L221-509R-5 | ecosystem: Environmental > Terrestrial > Plant litter >... | reverse complement strand
TCGCTATATCCATGATCGACCGTATTCCCCTGAATCTCCTATAACTAATAGGTGCAGTGTTCTTCACTCGAGAGAGAGAATATCCAACCATCTTACTATTTGCGGGATCAATTTGCTGTTGCTTTCACAGGCGGATTGGTGCTAGGAAATCGTGAGTTTTGTGCATGAATGTTTGTAGCATTATTCATTATGGACTATATATTTGATTAGCGTTCACGAGGAAGAGACAAATGCCCTTCCTTCATCTTCCGTCTCCCAATGCATAACACCTGAATCAAGGTATTTTCGAATTTCGATGAATTTAGTATAGCTGATTCACCACTCATTCACCCACGCGCTAGCCCACATTTTTCTCATAATCCTCTTACTGACCACCTTAATCCTGCGACACCCCGTTATTTGTGAGTATTTTAGTGTATCTAATCTCAAAGAGGCGTATTCTCATAGTGTTCGAAAGTGTTCAATCTTCATCGAACGACTACACAACTCCCAAAAACAACAAGTATGTTTTCATTATTTAGCACACCCGGTCAAGTTAATCTCAGGATCTTTTCTAGCACAAAAGCACAAACTTCCGCGTCATTATTCAGCAACGTCGATAGCTCAAAGTTTTTGTCCGCACCCTCCTCCCCTCCATCAGAACTCCCCCATCAATCATCCGCTCTTTCCTCCCCTTTCATGGCAAAGCTGTCTTTAGGAGATAGCCACCATGCATCACAGTCAGATACCCAACCCAATCAAGCCGAAGATATTTCGACACATTCTATGTCTATTTCTACTCCGCCCATGTCTCCTTCGCATCCAGTTGCCCCCCAGCCAGTCAAAGCAGGAGGTGAATTAGACAGAATACGTCAACATATGTTGGAAGATAGATTACTTCAAATGCGCGAAGCAGAAAGTAGGAGGCCAGAATATCTCAAGCGGACAAAGCGGCCGTTATCTGAAGTCGATTCGAGTTATCATGATGACGACGATGTTGACGGAGAGAAAGTAACATCTGTTGGGATAATGGAGAGCCCTCATAAAGGGCGTCGTCTGAAGCTTTTCCAGGAGACATCGGAAGAAAGTTTCGAAGAAAGTTTAATGGCAGGAGGATATGGGCGATATGTATGTTCTCCCCTGACCAAATCCTTACCGTCTGTATTGAATCATATTGTCTAGCGAACAGCAGATTGGGTTCGTCAGCCACAACCCATAGCTTTGCCTCAAGCCGTGGTGGCGGGATCAGGGTCTTCTAACATCGTGTCAATTCTAGAGAATGCTGAAGAGGCGCCACCAACTGAAAAGCAACTGAAAAAACTCAAACGCTTGGCTGCCTTTCGTTCGGATTCTCAGACCAATAACAAATTATGTCCGGTCGAAGTGGATGGCAAAGGTCGCGTTCTGGTTGATGCTCCCACTGAAGACCGAATCCCTCCCAGCAGTCCCGAACCTGTGTCTCCCAAGAAGAGAGCTGTCAATAAAAGGAAAAGAAAGGTGAATGACAGTGCAACCAGCAGAAAAGGCTTGTCTGTCCCTGGAAATCTTGACGATTCGATTGGCAAACCAAACTGGCCGGATTCCGAGTTTCCTTGGAAGTTGAGGTCGGAGGAGCGCCTCGAACTAGAAAAGGCTGAAGAAGAAGAACGTCTCCGTTGGATTGAGCGGTTTTTGGATCGTGATTCGGACGACGAAGAGGAGATTGACTCGACTCCTTCTGAGCCAACGACTTACGGGGTAAACCTCGAAACAACTCCACCACATGCGCGCCTTCCTAGTTTCTATCGTCCAGGGCGGGCTGAACATACTGCGCGCCCCACTGTGCTTCTGAATAATAGCCATACGGGTGGTCCGGTCAGGAAAGTTGGTTTTCCAAGTGATCCAGCTGATGCGCGAGCTGCTCTTCTTTCCAAAAGAAGTGTCCGTGCCCTATCTTTCAGGCAGCAAAGAAGGCAGAGAGAGTTGGACGACGAGGACGAAGAGATTGTCTGTATTTGTCATGGGACAGATGATGGTAGGGAGCTTGTGCAATGTGACGCATGCCAGACCTGGTATCATCTGCAATGCATTGGAATTAGAAGCGTTGCAGAGTTGGGCCGCGAAGAAGACCCTTGGTTCTGTCGAAGATGTGTTGCCAGAAGTAGATCACCATCTACTGAGCCAGAAGATTTACTTTCAAGTGAACCGACATTCGTTCCTACCGATGAGGAACCTAATGTTCGCCGATCAGACACACCTTTCTTTCAACCTGGGATCTCCGACTCACCTAATTGGTCAGTTCCACGTATGCCTAAAACGCCGACAAGAGGATACCCTCCTTCAGATTCTTCTCGTTCGTGGTTAGACTCCTCGAGAGGTGGTCCATCCACACCACAGCAAGCTGCCCCGCCAGTCAAGATTTACAGCAGTCCTTATGATGCATATCAAAACTATGTCGATGAATCTCCTTTCGATCCTACCTCAACACCGTCTCGTGGCATCCGTTTTCACGCACCATTCGCGACGCCCAAATCAAGTGGATGGATGCCAAGAAACAATAATTTATTCCAGTCTCCTTCAAGAAATGTCGTTCGTGGACCTGCCAATAAGACGGCGAATTCATCTGTTCACCATCTTATTCCAGAAGATTCTGGATCACGCATTACCCCTGGCAGTGAATACCCTGGCCGTAGGATTCAGTATGACGAATCACCTATCCGACGCGCTGAAGACTTTGCGCTGACCAATCGCACTTTAAACTCTCCGAAGTCAAGGGCAATGCATCTATCATATCTCGAAGAATCACCTGTTATGCGATCATTAGGCTCCCAAGTACCTCGAGAGAGGCATCGCGACAGCGGTATGTCCTGATTGCTTAACGGAATGCACGTCAACGATGCTCAACGACGACCCTTTTAGTGCAAAGACGCAACAATCCCGCGTCTTGATCGTTGGATTTCTTACCTTTCTATTGTTTCTGTTGCGAATTTATAACACATTGCCCGCCACGTTTGTTGTATGCTATCGGAAATGTATAGATTCCCCGTACATACCTACAGTAGAGTTTTATTCAATGAGTGTTAAACAAGTGGTGTATGCTGTACGTATCTTGTAAGTAGTTGTATATAATGACAATCATGCGGTTTAAATGACAATCATCATGCTTGTGTATCCCGAAGTATCGAGTGCCGGATCAACCAGTGCGGGTTACCTCTTGCCAACAACACCCATGTCGGAGAATCTCCGAGTTATGGTGGTAACGCACGAAGTCCTGCTTTCTTCTCGAATCGGTTTTCATATGTTTCTTGCTCTAGGCTTTGGCAGTTTTGCAGCATAAACCAGTTAACGAAACATATTGGTGTGAGCTCCTTTACCGCCAGTTTGCGCTTATAAATTGCTTGAAAAGAAGAAACTCTAGCATACGTACAGGAATTAAGAACGATTTTCCCGTTGGAGTTATCCAACAAACAGGATGAGTGGAAGAGACGAGTTATGGAATTGGAGAAAGAGTGCAAGACGCTGAAACAGACTTTGGAAACGTCGAAAATTCGTATGGGAATGCTACATATCTAATCTGAAAATTCACATCAATCGACTTCTTCTCAAGAGTCACTTATCAATAACGACAATGTTCCAAGTCAGCCTTCGAACTCGGTCAGTTAGACAACTGGGTTTCAGACATGGTATACTAAGAGGTTGAAACTTACATTCTGGCAGGGAATCATCACCGCTGGCGCTGAAGAACCGCCCAAAACCAGCAGCGTACTAGCGCCCAGCAAGAAAAAAGCGAAATCGAAGCAGCTGTCTTCAAACAACGCTGTAGCGACAGCAGATCACCAAGTAGACCACCAGCAAAAAGCTCTTCTCGAGTTACAGATTATCATAAAAAAGATTTGCGCGCAAGGTAAAAAGCCCAAGTCCAAGTCGGAGACAGTGTTACCAGGGACACTATTCAAAGCTCTGGACAATTATCTGGTACTGGCCAACACAAAAAATGCGACGCCACTTTCGGAACTTGATGACACTCATATCGCAGCAAGCCGGCGTGCGCTTGAAGCGCTAGCGGTCTCTTTGGACCACACTATATTGAAGAAAGAATCTGTGAATTTTGACCGCCTGCAGGATCTTGGCACGTTTGTAACATACATCGCGAAAGACATAACAGTTGCGCACTCCCAGTCGTCGTCAGCGTCTACCTGTTTCTCTGGGCTTCATGATGTCCTCTTAAACAGCATTCTCGTTCCTCTTATGCGATCGTTTTTCACACTGTCTACGAGAAACCTGGCGTACCTTTTAGACTATGACAACATGAAAACCGCTAGTGCTACTAGCGAATCAGCTCAGGAAAATCTCGATGCTCGGCCTGCACTGTTAGCTTTGTTTCAACAAATCATTGTTGCCACCAGCAGATCCAAACCAAAGTCTCGGCGAAATAGAACTCTGGACGGTGTGCCTATGCTTCACGCCTTGGCTGTGGACACCATACACCACCTGTACCAGATTCTCGAAGAGAGGACTAAACACTCACACGGACCTGACTATAACAACAAACGCTCGACCAGGGTGGAGCGTCTCGTCGTAAAGGATACGTTCTGGTATCTCTGCAGTGTATTGCACATCCTGGCCAATGCTTTAAAGTCGGACAGCGAAAGTCTGCATTCAAAAAAATCGCCCGTGGCTTTTCACCCTCCTCCTCATCCAGAGGGCGCAAAAATAGGCCGGCTCCAACTGCTAAAGAAAACCATTATCGATCGCCTTGTCGGTCTTCTGGTGGTCTATCAGAATCATGTCAGCCGGGAGAACATTGAGCAGGAAGTCATGCCCTTGGTCGTGGAAAATAACGGCTGTCGACCCCAAGGAACTCATGATAAGCGACCGTCGACATCTTGCGCGTCTAACGATAATAGCGCCAGCTCTACTAAGTCTCCAAGGTGCTTGAATGGGGATAACAGTATGCATTTATCAGTAGAAAAATGGAAGCCATCTTTTTCTCCAACGCAGACCACCATCGCGCTTGACCAAACGGAACGCGAGATGCTATTGCGCGTCGCTGAAAGCTATTTTGAGATCTGTTGAAGGAGGCTATGTTAGGGTCCTGGCGCGTGTACATGCGTTGTACGTAAATACTTGTGCATGACATCGGACGGGGATCCGGACAAGATTTTAGAGGTGCGCCTCGGAGACTCGCTCATTCAGATGCAGGGTCGGTAGGGGTCCTGACGACTTGTTCGTAGTGGAGCGCTCATTCAGGGCTTGTGCGGCTTTAAAACGCTGGCTGGTGAGCTTTGCGTTCATCATAGAGAAACTTGGCATGTAGGTCTTCGATGATTAATGCGAGAACAGTTTTGAGAGTTCAATACAATGTAAAAAATCCTCTTCTGATGATATGATTGGTCGCTAGTACAAATGCAAATTCAAATACTTACACGGTGATCCTTCGCTCATCCAATCTGATACGTAGAATCGCAAAAATCAGGACGGCGTGCCATTGGACGAAAGGCCATGTGTCTGTTGTGCCAGAGAAATATATCGCGGATTTGGGATATCTGAATCCTTACTGATACGCGATTCATCGATTCATCGATGAAAAGCTATATCAAGGGTAGCGTATACATTTGAGGCATGAAAAATGAAAAACGAGGACGTGGCATATTCTTCGAAGGTATTCATTAACGTCAAAGTATTGGAATTTCTTACAAGGATGGACGAGCATCTTCCCATGTCGAGGGTGAGGACGGCAATACGTACATGGTCGCACCGATATACCGAACTAAACTGATTGTAGCGCTCGAATAAACCTATTCCTTACTAAATAAATATCTACAAGGTACGCCCTGATCAGAAATGGTTTACGGCGTAGTGAAGTGGGTCTAAAAAGGATCCCCAGAGAGGATAGCGCGAAGGATACATCAATACTAATTGATGAGGAAATGGATACGGTTGGTGGACGACGACGGGATAATGAGGTCGCGATGAAGGCGCATGGTGTTTGGAGGAATGCAGGGCCATTAATGAGAGCGTTCATATGGCAGGACGAGGGTCGGGAGGAAGCACATGGGATTTAACCGGATATATGGTCAATGGAGTAATTCAAGTCTCCGCGGCGAGAAAAGAAAAAACAAATGGAAAACATCGGAAAGAATTGTGACTGTGACTGGAACATGCCGTTTATTTCTTCCAGATCTCAGATCGTCCCATTTTGGAAGCAGATGTGTTGAATACTTAACCGCGCAAAGATCAACTCTGTTTCCCCACCGAACACGATGCGTTCTTCCTCGCCTTCATCCTCCTCATCCAACCGTTCCAACGAGCACTTGGCTGTGCTCCTGGCCAAACATCTCTGGACTGTATGTTTTTCTTCTTTTGCCTCTCTTTTACTTTTCTCATCCTTTTTCATAGCCCGATTCATCCACTCCTCATTGCGAGAACCTCTACTGCCATGTCCCCTTCAGTCTCTTTGAGCGCAAACACGTATGTTATCTTCATTCTATCACGCATACATCTAATCTCACATCTTTCTTTTTAGCACTGTCGTAAATGCGGTGGTGTCTTTTGTGGCGCGTGCTCGTCTCGCACAACTACCCTGCTAGACACCTCCAATCTATCCTTCCTCCAACCTCCTCGCAATGTCCCAATCACTGCATTCGAGTCCCCAATCTCCCCAATCGTCGACGCGCGTGTCTGCGATGACTGCTGGGACCAGATTCATGGTTATCCAACCACCCCCCATACACCAGATATCAATCGTCCTTCCTTCAAGCGCGCTCTTGTCAACCCAATTTCTATGCTTATCTTCCCGACATCTTCCCCTTCTTCACCGACCATTGTGAGCTCGCCTTCATCAACCTCCTCGTCAGACTCCTCCGATATCTCCATCCCTGCTTCTTTCAAGCGAAGAACAAAGAATTCTTCTCGCAATAATTCCAGTGCTTCCAGTATAAGCACCAATTCATCCAGTGAAAGCCAGCGTACTCGCCCTGCCAAGCGCTCTCCAATTCAAGTTTCCCAACAACCTCTTCCCCAAGAACTCGAGAGGTCGTATGGTGAACTCGACGCTTACCCTCTTCGCCAAGCAAGTGTTCTCTGTAAAGCTTCTGGGGGCGGTCGTTGGGTCCCAAAGGAGTCTCCTCCTATGGATGGCTATCGTCCTCCCATTCCTGGCGCGAAAGCCCCTTTCGAACTCCAGATGGAACAGGAAGAGATGCTCGAACGTCAACGCAGGTCAAATCCTGTCGTTAGAGATGGCGCCTTCCAATACCGCTTTCCAAAGGAGCCCGAACCTGTCATCCTATCACGGAGTCCCTATAACCTCTCCACATTTTAATTCCGAGCCCGAAAAGTAGTATCCCATCCCATCACGCCATCTCTTCTATGCACTTCTTCCTCTTGTCCCTCTCGTCTCCTTGCTGTCATCGCATATCGTTATTATTCTGTATTGCTCATCCCTACTATGTAATCTTACTCCTGCGCATCCACCTCACCCCATTTTTCCTCTTCCCGACTTATACCATTCTCCGCTACGCGTCACCCTATTCATCCCCTAATGGGATGTCCTTCCCCCGCACATTATGCCTTGCACTATTCAAGACGCTCTTCCTCAGTGTCCCATTGTTGCTCCTATAGTCTCTTGTTGTTTCCTTACTGGGTGTATTAGGTTTCTGTTGTTGTTTTCTTTATACTATAGTCATTTACTAGAATACACCTGATAATTGTCCGTCTCGAACTAGTATCTTGTCCGCTGAATAGAAGTCCTTGATTGGTGCAGTTAAACTTGTTCTCACTTTCGTTCAAAGTCGACTTCGGGTCAATTAGCTTAAAGCCAAATAGCCGCAAATAAAGTCGCGTCTCAAAAAATATTGCCGTCCACTTTGGGCATCCCTTTACACTGTCCATCATGTTCGCCGCACGCAGAACGGTTCCGAGGTCTCTTGCTCAGGTCGTTAGAGGGAATGCTAGCTTAGCTTCCACCGCGTCAGAATCCTCTGCCAACGCGTCTGCCCCTGCAGCCACACCAGCCACGCAAGGACGGCGGAAACGAACACGTCCACCCATCTCCCTCGAAAATCCTAGCAAATGGAACCGAGCCCTCCCGAAGGGCGTTATTCCTGCTTACGACCTGGCGCTTCACCTTTTGCGAAAGGACAGCGAGAACCTCCAAGCCCAAGTCAGTGACATACGACAGCGAATCGCGGAAAAAGAAGCGCAATACCAGGCCTTGAAAACCAAACGAGATGCACTGTCGGAAGGACAGAATGGGCTGGCGGAGATAGAAGAAGAGATGGAACTGTTGGACCACGAGCTCGAGAAAATGATCGAGAAGGCGAATATCATTGAGGTTCAGAGCGAAATCAATCTGCCTAACGTTCGGTGGACGGTAAACAATGCGATGGGTATGTGGCTACAATTCTTTCATACTTCCTTCTCAAGCATTTAACTATGACGGGCTTAGCGGACATGTCAAAACTGTCGCATAGGTATCTTTTGGAACAGAAATGGCGAAAAGACGGCGACCTTGACTTACTGGTTAGCTTTTCTTGTTTTGGGCTTTATAACACAACTTTGAATGACATCTATCATTCACCGTCTAGATGGAGCGTATCTACCAGATGAATGTCGTACCAAATGTTCTGCCTATCTTGAAGCCTAGCCTCGACTTGCATGTGGTTGCGCGTACTCGACCAAGTGAATTCTTGAAGACCGGCAAAGTTCAGAGCGAAGTCGAGCCTGGCGTATTTCTAAGGCCAAAACAGGTAAATTCTTCTTTTTTTAGTTCAGTATTTGTCGAGGGCTTATATGGGCAACTTTTTAGACCATCCTTCCTCCTAAATTATATGCCAATGTATTCCATACCGACACACGGCTGTATACTATGCTTCTCATTGATCCTGGTATGTTTTGTCACGCTAAAGTATATTGGTTCGCGTCCTAAATATATTTTACTCTAGATGTTCCCGATCCGGAATACAGAACATTTACTACTTTTTTGCATTGGATGAAGTGAGTTTAATTCAGACTTCCTTTGCCTAGCGGAAAATTGACTTGTCATTTAGACCTAACATCCCCCTTTCCGCAACTTCTTCTCAACTTGCCGACCTTAATACCCACACGTCATATATTCCACCTCACCCTCAACGTAAAACACCGTATCACCGATATGTTTGCCTCCTCTTGCCACAGCCTGCTTTAGCACCTTCAGGCTATACTCTGGCTAATTCCATGCGTGCCGGTACGGGTGTGACGTCCCAAGAACTGCCTATTCCTGTCGTGCGAGATTCTGACCGCCTTCACTTTGATGTGCGAGTATTTGCAGAGACATGGAATTTGGACGGTGCTAGTGGTGGTGGAGCTCATATGTGGCGAGAGATATGGGACGACGATGTGTCTACAATTTACAAGGATATCCTGAGTAAGCCTTTCTATTATTATAACCATATTGCTGGCAATTATCCCCTGACCCCTCTCGCTGCCTTTTCATTAGAGAAAGAAGAGCCCGTTTTCGGCCAACCTCCCAAAGTCGATGTTTACGCTGAGATGAAAAAGGAGAAAAAGTACATCCTTTAGACAAACTGTAATATGGTTACTTGTGGGCATACTGAAGTATACTAATGTCTTAATTGCTTGGAATAATTGCTCGGACAATCCCATCGCTTGGTGCATAAATTACCGAAGGCTGTTTGCCCTCGTCGTCCGTCGCCCAGCCTACGTTCTCAGACCCACCGCCTCGCGCTTGTGATCACTTGTTCTGTTTACAGTGCGTCGCGCAGCGCTTTTTACAGCTTTTTTCACCCACCCTGGAAATACTGCTTAAGCGACCGGTCTATTTTTCGACACAAGCCACCACATCCCATTCGTTGGTATTTTTTGCTTTACGGTGTCTATGAATTTATTGATTTCTCTCGCATTTCTCTGTCCCGGTTTTCTTTACTGTCCGAACATTTATATTCTTCTTAGCGGCTCCGACATGGCTGCTGTCCGTCTGGAGAAGTTGGGCTTAACATGTGCATATGCGAGTCAGGAGCAGGCCGTGTCTGTCGCGGAACATAGGCCCCCCTTTCTGTGCTAGCTCAACTGTTCTTCCCCATGAATAGACATTTGGTAAGTAATTAGATAACAAGCTAGTACCCTCCTTTTTGGAAGAAGAGGCGCGAACTTTTCTTGGAGAAAGTGTATGTAACCCTGACCGTCGGACGGCAAAACTTCGCAGCGTCGTAATGCACCATACCTAAAGCAACTTGAATTAGGGTGGTATGCGGATATATACTCCCACCCCTTCGACAGTCTAAGTGCACGATTCCGAGGACGACGACGAGTAGAGCGGCCGGCCCTGGGCGTGACAGTGCTATAACTGCTATCTAACTCTCTTACTTTACTCAAGGCCTCCAAAGATAATGAATGTCCAGTCACCTCAGTGGCGTTGTAATCCCCAAAAGGTTCGTGACGCGCTGTTACATGTACACATACGGTGATAGCGTCTGTTATGTACACAAGTACATACCACGCAGCGTTCCACCACGCTGTCGTTGCCGTATATGATATCTGATATCCGACAAGGTACACAAATAATTAGGCGCATCATTGTGTAATGTAAACTCGGGTGCAGTTTGACGCAACGCTTGAGTCTAGCTAACAGTGTACACTACTTTACAGATGCATACGTATGCAAGTAATCTTTTTTGCATATCATCATCAACGAACAGGATAAATGCGTATGCATCATAAGATGGCCGTAATGACTGATATCCGGTGAGTTTCATCTTGGCCCAATAATAAATATTGCATTTGCGGCATCTCAGAGCCAAAGATTCGCGCAACCTTCACTGCGTGGAACTCCGTTCCAATTTACTAATGACCCGAAACTTTCAGGTGTGCACAGGTGTGCAACCCTTTGCGACTTTTCACGAGCTTTTGCATTCGAGTCGTTTCAGACGACCTTGGAAAAAAAGGAGTTCGTGGGTTTATACGCGCCGCAATGTGAACAACCCGGTGCCAATCCTTCACGTTATCAAGTGCCAGCCCTCTCCACCTTTTCATAGCCTCTGCATTCCCATAAGAATTTTCCACCCAACGATTCCATTTATCGAGCTGGGCTAATTGGGCCATACTACGCCTCGCGTGCTCTCGGTGCCGATCGTCATACTATCCATTCCGTCAGGCTTATTTTTGGACACGCCGAGCGTCACGGGCCTGTTGGACTTGTTGACGGTTGCTCTGTTGTAGTTTCGCCACACCATATGCTACTGAGCCTCAACGTGTTGTATTCCCCACTCGGAACACCCTGGGCATTTGGCAGAAATTGCCTCGAGTTGTTGTCGGCTTCGCTCTGCCGCGGCGCCCAGCGACAGATTTTACGATATGTATTGCGGGTGAGAGTTTGGCTGCCAACTTCGAAAGACGGTATGGGAAGACGCGAGCGCAGCAAGAACGCAGGAATTTCGGTCCTCTTTCTGGCGAGCTAGCAGGATCAAGCACGGTCTCTTTAGCCAGGTTCCGTGCCTCGATAGGTCAGGCGAATGCCTTTGTGACGATGCTTGGGTAGCAGATAGACTTCCACCGAATTCGAGCCTTGGGTTAAATTAGCCATGTTGATTCCGGAGCTCGAAACTAACGGGCTTGAATAGTGGCACATGAGGGCATATGCACAGACAGACGGAACGGAGATAGATACCGTTTGTAGCCGGACACTTCCAAGGCGATGGATGGGCCACTAGGGCCACTGTGATGTCGCATCTTTCCGTGTCGTAGTATTTTAAAATAATTCGCCCCATACAGAAACTCGCTGCTATCGATCTACGCCTTCATCGAAAGTTGGGTATACGCAGACTCGGTGCTGCCAGGAAACAAATATATTCACTTTCAGGAAAGCATGCGCGAGTACAGCCTGTGAGCTATTCACAAGGCTTTAGTCTTATGTTAACATGCATGATATTCTCCGTATTCAAGCAATGGCCCCGGCCTGTGATCATCACAGAATTGTCTAAATAGAAAAATTAGAGCAGCATAAAACAGCTGAAAGGCCCAGCGAAACGAGGCACGGCTCAGCAAGATTTTCCGTTGCCAATCCAAGTATCGTCCGACTTTCTTTGACAGTGTCCGGTACAAATGCGGGGAAATGTGGGGAAGAAGAGAAGTGATATGTGCAAAACAGATCGCCCTATAAGAATTGTAGCTGCCGTATTCGAGCACTCTGGTAAGCATTTAATGGGTTCGAGGAGTCGAGAGAATTCAGTCACTAACTCTCACAGCTCAAGATAAGATATGATTCTAATATCTACCACGGTAAGAGCTGACTTAACTGACATGGATATTTAATGCAGTATGTTACCAAATGGTAGACCGCTAATTGGAGTACCGGGGTCCGGAACCAACTATTGCAGGGATTATCCTACTATAACACCCAGGAACAAACCTAAATGATCAGCGTAGCCACAGGTAACCGTTCGCTTGTACAAGAAAAGAAGAAAAGTTTCGGTTGCGAATGCTAGCTCGCGTGAAGTTCGGTGATTTACGAGTGTTGCTGCAACCGTATTGCCTTGCTCTGGCTAAATCTGTTCGGGAAAATCACGGTATTATGTGCGTGACAAGGTCGTTGAGCGAAAGCTTGAGATGGGAATGGTTAATGATACCTTGTAAGGCCAAGTAGGTGCATCCGTGCAACTGGAGTCTCAATAAACTTTTCATGAGGTACCAGAAACATGTGCACGACATTCGGATGTACTACACAATCGCGAAAGGAGAAACCAAGACGCAGAGCTGCGTCGTGTTGAAAATTGTTTATGAAAATATGGCAAAGATGAGATGTATAAGCCAAGATGTGGCGACGTTGGGAGGAATATTTTACTAGTATGCCTGACGGTAATGGCAACCCCAGAGCAAGGGCTTGAATCAGATGATCATATGGGGGCGTGTGGTGAGTAATCCAACTGGAAAAAGTGAGAGCTTTCAAGATGATAAAAAGCTTGGACTAACAGAATAAGACGAGCGGTGTAGGACGGCCAGCGCTTATAAATTGTAGTAGTTCACTGGAGACTTGAAAGGCTTTCTCGACGGCATGATCGATCGGCAATCAATATGACTTGCCTAATCCATGACTTGTCCAGAATCAGAACAACCAATCCTTCGCTCCAAACCACCAAGTGTTGCCTCGCCAATGTCCAGTCCTGACGAAGCCCACAATGAATTCAACCACCAAGTAGCTATAAAACTATCCAGAGCTCTCAACACGCTTAACCCGAATGACTTGCTGGCACAACGAGTTATCGATATTGCAAAAACAAACTCGGAGAATGGATTTATAGCAGGTATGCTGCAATTACCAAAGTTTACAACATGATTGCAATCTCATGCCTCCTGTAGCTGCTAAATCGTTTGGCAAGTTCAAAGATTCATTTCTATCTGAACTTCATGCAGAAATATTGTCGCATGCAAAACAGGAAGCTACGGGTGTCGCCCCACATCCTGTTGAAGGTATCACTGTCTATGACAGTGATGTACTAGAACCGGCACCCATTAGGCCTGGTGGTCTGCAAAAACCTGACACGGTTCGTACTGCTAATAACTCCCTATTCTAGTCTATTGATAAACATTATTTCAGCGCCACACGTTTAAGCAGCCCGCCAAACCGTTGGAACCTCCAACTCCAAGAACTTCCCTTCTAGGGCTTGACCGATTAGCCAAAGAGAAGAGGGCTGCTGCTGCAGATGAAAAGATGAACGGAGAAAGCAGTAGAAAGAAGCAGCGACTGGATGACGACGACGAACCCTTCTTTAAAGGTAATTCATTCTAGTTAACGCTACTTTCTATCTAACGAGATCCTCAGTGCCAAGTCTTCCCGTACCGCGGTCTGCAAACATTCGTCAAAGAGGAGAGGAAACACCATCTCATCCCGGTGGTCTTTCTGAAGTGGGCAGACAGCGACTCGAAGAGCATCGTCGAAATAGAGAGAAGCAACGAGGTGATACCACATTCTGTCTGTTGTGGCACATTTTGTCTGACTATTATTCAGAGGGTATAAGAGCACAGAACGAAAGTCGCACCGACGCTCCAAAAGGACTGGGAGATTTCCAAAGACGATCTAACCGAGACAGAGATCGTGGATGGACTGATAGACGCGCACAGGAACAGGGCAGGGGCTGGGACTCTACACCCAATGCTAACGGTCGCGGTTCTAGCTCTAGAGATGCACCTAGCGTTCGTGTTCCCAACGTTCCTTGGGACGCTACGCCCCGCAGTGCGAGAGGAGAGGACAGCGGTGGGTGGGGTGGTGCTAGGAATCGCAGATGGGATGCCCCTACTCCAAGGGTAGCTAGAGGAGGTAGTCCAGATGGCGATGAAGGTGCCTTTGGTCTTGACTCTCGAGAGTGGGAAGAAGAGCAAGTCAAATTAGACCGCGATTGGTATACAGGAGCAGAGGAAGGTGGGATTGCGGGAGATGAAGAGCACAATCCTTTAGCCCAGTATGAAGACCTCAGTGCCTTGAAAGAAGCGGAGATTGCGACGAAGCAAGTTGTGAGTATTCTTCGAATCCCTGTTTGTCATCTTAAGTTAACTGTCGGTCCAGAAAAAAATATCTGCTAAACAAGCACAATATGTGAGTATTCTATGCTTTTTATACGTTCTCTTCCGACCTAATGCATATTTAGAACGCCGACAACGATCTTTGGGAAGCAAATCGCATGGTGACTTCCGGTGTTGCCACCCGCAAAGCTTTGGATCTGGACTTTGAAGACGATTCTGAGTCCACGGTGCATGTTATGGTACACGACTTGAAACCTCCGTTCCTTGACGGTCGTACTGTATACACAAAACAACTGGAACCTATCAACCCTATTCGCGACCCGACAAGTGACATGGCGATTTTCTCAAAAAAGGGAAGTGCCTTGGTCAAAGAGAAGAGAGAACAAGCAGAAAGGGCGAAGGCTGCTGCCAAATTGGCTGCGCTTGGTGGAACAGCTCTAGGAAATATTATGGGTGTCAAAGATGAGGAAGCTGAAGCTGAAGGTGCGTTCATCTCGTTCAACATGGTCTATTTCTCGTCAGATTTGGACATTCACATAGCTTTGCTTGTGTTCTATATCATTCAGCCGAATCCGATAAAAAGGAACGTGAAGCCAAGGCCAATGGTGAAGAAGACTACAAAGGCGACTCGAAATTTGCCACTCATCTCAAAACCGGTACTGGTGTGAGCTCGTTCGCCAGAAGTCGGACATTAAAGGAACAAAGAGAATATCTTCCTGCTTTCGCTTGTCGAGAAGAGTTGATGAAAGTCATACGAGAAAACCAAGGTGTGTTCTATTCTTTGATTTGTTATCACCTACTTTCCTGACAACTTCCTCTAGTGATTATCGTCGTCGGCGAGACCGGTTCTGGGAAAACCACACAACTAGCACAATTCTTGTATGAAGATGGATACTGTCAACATGGACTAGTGGGATGTACCCAACCTCGTCGCGTGGCTGCAATGTCAGTAGCCAAGCGGGTCAGTGAAGAGATGGAGGTTTGTTCACTTCCCTTTGTAATGATCTGTTCACTGTGAATGACGTCACATTTATTATTAGGTTACTCTTGGCTCTACTGTTGGATATGCCATTCGTTTTGAAGACTGCACGTCGGCAGAAACGAAAATCAAATGTACCATCCATGTTTGATTCTCCTTTATTATATTTTCTGACAATTTTGTAGACATGACCGATGGTGTCTTACTACGTGAATCGTTGAACGAAGGAGATCTTGACCGTTACTCGGTCATCATTCTCGATGAGGCACACGAACGCTCCCTCAGCACAGATGTTCTGATGGGATTACTTCGTAAAAGTAAATAATATTATCTTGTCAATGTTTGGATATTGTTTAATCGTTCAACAGTTCTTACTCGACGCCGCGATCTCAAGCTTATCGTTACTTCTGCCACCATGAACGCCGACAAGGTAAGAAAGCATGAAGTTTTCATTTATCACGTTGTTGGGTATTTCTGACTCGGATACAGTTCTCCAATTTCTACGGAAATGCGCCCACCTATACCATTCCTGGTCGTACATTCCCTGTCGAAATATTCCATTCCAAATCACCCTGCGAGGATTATGTTGATAGTGCTGTCAAACAAGTCCTTCAAATCCATTTGTCACTTCCGCCGGGCGATATTCTTGTCTTTATGACTGGCCAAGAGGATATTGAAATTACCTGTCAAGTTGTAGGAGGTACGTCGCCCTCAACCTATGAATAAGTTATACTCTTTCTAATCATCACTGGCATAGAGCGCCTTTCACAACTGGATGATCCAGCGCCACTTTCTATTCTTCCTATCTATTCGCAGATGCCCGCTGACTTACAGGCCAAAATCTTTGATGCAACTAGTGATGGCAGACGCAAAGTTATTGTTGCCACTAATATTGCGGAGACGTCTCTGACAGGTAACTTGATCTTGCTTTCCAGACCAATCTATTTCTAAATCATCTTTGTAGTCGATGGAATTCTATACGTTGTTGATGCGGGATATTCAAAGCTCAAAGTTTACAATCCGAAGGTCGGAATGGATGCTCTACAAATAACGCCTATCAGTCAGGCCAATGCGAATCAACGTACAGGCCGTGCTGGTAGGACCGGTAGTGGGTAAGTGGCAACACTCATTTGGTAATATGCGTAGTCTTATCTATTTTTCTTTGACAAGGTTCTGCTATCGCCTTTACACTGAAATGGCGTTCCGAAACGAATTCTTTGAGAACACCATCCCCGAAATTCAAAGGACCAATCTTGCCAATACGGTGTTGCTGCTGAAATCATTAGGTGTTAAGAATCTGCTTGAATTTGACTTTATGGACCCGCCGCCGCAGGTAACGTAGTCTCCTTATCTCTCGTCAAGGATAAAGATCGTTGATAAGTTGCCTTAGGCCAATATACTAAATTCGATGTATCAACTCTGGGTCCTCGGTGCCCTGGATAACGTCGGTGACTTAACATCTGTTGGTCGCAAGATGTCCGAGTTCCCTATGGAACCGTCGATGGCAAAGATGCTCATTGCTTCTGTGGAATATAAATGTTCTGCAGAAATGTTGACGATCGTATCCATGCTCTCTGTGCCGAGCGTGTTTTACAGACCGAAAGAGAGGTTGGAAGAATCTGATGCGGCGAGGGAAAAGTTCCAGGTTCCCGAATCGGATCATCTGACTTTGTTGAATGTTTTCAATCAATGGAAGAGCCATGGGTATGGGCGTCTCTTTCCACCTTGAATTTCTGCTCCACCTTATACTAATGTGTGACACTATCCCAGACATCGCGATGACTGGGCAATGAGGCACTTCCTTCACCCCAAGCTTCTCCGGAAAGCACGAGAGGTCCGGGTTCAATTGGAGGACATCATGAAGTTCCAAAAGATGGAGCTAATATCGACTGGAACAGACTTTGATGTCGTAAGGTGAGCGAAAGCCAAGAGTGAAGTATATTTAGGTGCCTCTTTTCGCTTACTTGTTCTATCTTTAGGAAAGCAATTACAGCAGGATATTTCCATCAAGCCGCTCGAGTTAAAGGAATCGGAGAATTTGTCAACATCCGCTCTGGTCTGCCTACCCATCTTCACCCAACTAGTGCTCTATATGGCCTTGGATGTGAGTCTCGTATCAATCAACATCAAATCAAGGAGACGGACGTCTGACAAGTATACCGATACAGACACGCCTTCCCACATTGTTTATCATGAGCTCATCTTGACGTCGAAAGAATACATGACGCAAGTCACAGCTATTGACCCGTATTGGCTTGGTGAGCTATCTATTTTCTCTCCGCTGCCTCGTGTTGATATAATTCATTTGTTCTAATGACGCTTTGTTACTAAACAGCCGAATTGGGATCTGTCTTCTACTCGGTGAAGGAGAAGAACTTTGACGAGCGGGGAAACAGACGACAGGCCGACCGCGAGTTCTCGAAAAAGGCAGAAATTGAAACTGAGATGGCGCGCCAACGAGAAGAGTGCGTAATCCTTTGTTTTCCCTTGTTGGAAATAACTCCTTTACTGACTGATGCATTCCCATCTCTCTCCCTCTTCCATTGGGCTTG
>Ga0247779_1000737_pt1 | contig 18008 bp, 20 predicted proteins | sample UWRJL221509R5_FD_179925 | JGI IMG/M metagenome (GOLD analysis project Ga0247779, IMG submission 179925) | Plant litter microbial communities from Arlington Agricultural Research Station in Wisconsin, United States - UWRJ-L221-509R-5 | ecosystem: Environmental > Terrestrial > Plant litter >... | reverse complement strand
TCCGATCTATATCGTCACAATGGCAGGGGGAGCTATTGCATGGAGCTCAAAGAAACAATCTACAGTCGCTCTATCTACAGCAGAGGCAGAATACATCACAGCAACTCATGCTGCAAAGCAAGTCCTCTGGCACAGATCTCTCTTCAAAGAACTTGATCTACCACTGCCTACAACATCCACAATGTTCACAGATAATCAGGCAGCCATCTCTATCGCTCACCATCCAGAATTCCACGCTCGAACGAAGCACATAGACATTTCTCACCATTTTCTACGAGATTTAATCGAAGCTGGAACTCTCAACACAGTCTACATCGAAACTGGCGAGAACCTCGCTGATATATTCACCAAAGGACTACCTAGGATGACTCATACCAACCTGACGGAAGAAATAGGTGTCCTGCCAGGCCAAGGGGGAGTGTTGGAGAAGTAATGGCCGGGCAGTGCACAGACCAATCCTAAGTGAGCGATTACAAATCACTCACAGACTCACTCATACCGTAGAATGTAGATTACTCATTTACTTACTCATTTACATTAATATTTCGGACTCTAGTAATATAGTATTACATGTAGATAGGTGTATAAGACCTTGTGTAGATTACCTTTTATTCATTCTAATATTCTAATATCTTTTACGGTGCTACCTACACTACACTGTGCTCAATAGGGACAGAGGTGTATAACAGGCAAAAAGCAAGAAGTCGAGTAATGTTATCCGGCATTTGGTGTTAGTGTGTTATCCAGCCTATTTTTGGTGCAAACAGCGCACCATAGTGCGGAACTGTTTAAGTTAAACAAATGAAACAATCACTGAAGTTTAAACAAATTAAACGATCCTATGAAAGTTAAACAAAATGAAACAGTTGTATGGAGAGTGTTAAACCGAATTAAACGGCACGAAAATGTATTAAACACATTAAACAAATGTAAAATATGCGGTCAGCCAGAACTAACGATGATAAATGATGTGGAAATATTTTTTTTAAATAAATATTTTAAATGATCAATCCGCCTTGGGAGCGTCGCCTTCATAAACCCACCTATCCGCCAAAGGTATGTGTTTTTCAGGTCCCTTATTCACGTTTGACACGAGCTGGAGTCCCAAAGGAGGTGCTTTTTGTTCACGCTGAGGACGGCCATTGTTTCTGCATAGATTTGTCTGAGTTGATCCTTCCAATATATTACTCCCAGAGACAACAATTGGGTCTATCTTCTTTGACCTTCCCCTTCTCTGTGTCACCAGTGATTGAAGAAGACAACAACTGGGCAAGTCTGTGGTTGTTTTAGGATGGCTGGGAGTTGTTGGTTAGGATTTCAGCATTCTCTGAGTCTGGTGAAGGAATGCGTAGTGGTAGTTGAAGATTCAGTGTACTTGGATCAACGGACAAGGCCGTGCCAGTGTGCACTTCAGTGCTCTCTGGTGAAGGCACAGGTGGTCCAGGATTTGGTCCCTTGGTAAATTCATCGGCAGTCCTCGGCTCAACGGACAAGGTCGTGCCATTGTGCTCATCTCTGTTTTTATCATCCACACATGAAGCTAGTCCTTGTTGATCTTCCTGGAGAGTGACAGCCTGAGCGCGTTTATTCAAACGGGTACGCAAAACAGAGGGTGATTTTACACGAGAGTGGGAACGACCTTCCGATTGGGATTGAGAGCGTGAACAAGATTGTATGATCTGCTGACGTTTCCTGCGATAATGGGGGAGTTCCTGATCCTCTTCAGATTCCACTACAGACTTCTCAGCCTCCAAAAATGTATGTGGTAGTTGAATCTGCTTGGGAAGAGGGGGGAGATTATTTCAGCATGTGGTGAGCTCATTTGATTCTCGTATATGTTCCTTTGAAAAGAATGTGAATGTATTCTGTGCCAAATGGTGAGCAGTGTTGATGATGTTGATTATGTCCATACGGTCGGGGTGGACAATCTTGCCATGGAAGCCCCACAAGTCATAGTAGTTGTCCAGGCTGGCCTCAATATTGTCCCAAGGAAATTCAACGGATCCCTGAGTGTAGGACCACATGACAAGAAAGTAGCCTCGCAGGATAACAGTGATATCATCTGCAGGTGTACGCCTTCTATCCACCTTAGGGAAAATAAGCCAGCCGTCTTTGTCACAAACAAATTCGGTCCACATAGAGCAGCTACAGTGTAGGGTAAGTTACTGTCCAATGGGTACATACAGTGTAGGGTATCATACGGTCCAGTGGGCCCATTCAACTCACGAATACATGAATTGCCATATACAAGTAGGGGTAACACTACGGGGATGGGGCTACCCTGTGGGTGCTTTGGGCAGGGATTTCAGAGATAGAGATGGTAGGGGATAGTATGGGCTGCTCACTGGGATGGTAATTTCTGCCTGGACAACCTAGGTAGGCATAGGCAACGGGTGGGTTTGTATCCTGACTGAATTGGAATTGCCAGGATACAACGGGTAGGGAATGAATGGGTCTTTGTGCTCCAGGACTATGAGAATTGTTTGCCAAAACTGGATAGAACTCAATTGGTCTAGGGGGTCAGGGTGAATTATGTACGCCGGGGCGGGATTTGCTGGCTGGATAAACCAGGCAGCTTCAAAAAATGAATCAGGGTAGCTCATGGATCTTAGGCCACGGTGGAATGGGCCATCCTGGTTCAATACACATAGGATAGAATTTCACTGGGATAAAATTTTCTTTTCTTGCCCCAGTTTCTCTCTACTTGGATTATTCAGGGTAGGAAGTGGGGTAGTTTCTCCCACTTCCAATGCTAGGTATATACTTGGGATCAGTCAGGAAAGGTCATGAAATTGCAAACCTCTACTCTGAAATCACGGGGCCGTGAAGTTACGGGGTGAGGGAAATTTTGTGGAAGGCTAAAATTTAATTCAGACTCTATAATACTGAACCATGTTGTAAAATCAAAAGAATATATTGCAAGGCCATGTTCCACATGGTTGATAAATGTATAACATGGGCATCAAATTCAAATGATACAACCCAAATGGTACCAGTACCCAAGACATAATTTACATGGAATTTACGTGAACACAAATGGTAGGATATATTGCAGGAAAAAATTTACAGAGCCAGAACATAAATCAATATCTGGAAGAATCCATCTTCAGAAGCGGGCTCAAAAACATCATGTCATCGTCTACCACAGATTGGAAGAACAACACATCTGCCATGGCTTGGGCACTAAGAGTCAGGGAAGGAAGCATTATACATCGGTGCGCAGTGAAGATAGTAGATAGGTCAGAACATGAGCATGTATCATCGGAGGACTCATTGTTCTCTGGATCACACATTGAGAAATCACAGTCTTCAATGCCGGGATGGGGTGGGGGGGATGAGTTAGATTTCCCGACCCACCATGCTTCAGAGTACTCTGCAGGAGGTGGCAGGGAAGATGATTTTGTGGTCTTTGCGGATGTGTGCTCTGTTGCGGTGGACCAAGCTGCATCCAGATCAATCACCTGCAAATTAAAGGTGGGGGAACAAGTGGTGGATGCTGCAATGGGAATTTTGGGCACCAGACCTTCCCCACCAAGCGAAGCCCAAAGGGCGTCCACGTCAATAGGCACATGACCAACATGTGGCAAGTCTTTGCCTGGAATAGTTGTGCCGGCCTCCGACATTGGGCCTTTCTGTCTTTTCTTTGGTGTTGCCCTTGTTTGGGGTTGGGGTGCCCACAATGAACCAGGGGTGTCTATAGAAATAACAGTGTAATATGGAATGTGCAAAAGATGCGGGGTAAGAGACTCACTGAGGTTGGGAGCCTGAGAATCCAACAGGAGCTGTTTGGGCAAAACAGGGGTCCGTGAGGTGCTTGCTGCGGGGCTGTATGTGTAAAGTACGAGTAGATACGCATAATTAGTCCTTTTACAAGTATCCAATCAAATTGATTAGTTCTTATTTGGTAGAGATACATGATACATGTCGTTATTACGATTTTAACAAGTGTTTGAAGTGCCAGACGCAAATAGATATGCAAGGTGCCAGTCAAGACGTTACTGAAGCTAACTTCGAGGAGATAGACAACAAGCAACAAGATGGGTTTATACAGCAAGTTTAATGTGCTTCCACAATAAAAGTTACGAACAATGTATTTCACAAAGGTGACACTGAGTCCAAAAGTTATATCTCGGCCACTAAGGCGGGAACTAATCCCAATAATAAGATTTGCCACTAAGGCAGGGAACTAATCCCTAAACTCGGCCACTAAGGCAGGAAACTAATTCCTCGAAGTTAAGTTTGCTATGCGCAGATATAGATAACTATGTTTCACTCGCTTGAAATCCGACTAACTTAAATGCGCGATCCCACAAATATGTATGTGTTGAAAATAATAATATTACTGCCCAAGAGACTAAGCCGCTCAAACCGTTGGATTATCACTGACGTTCGTGCTAATCGTAGGTACAGGAGATGGGATTGCCTACCTAATTACTGTACATATGAGTGCTATTTATATTTTTTTACAATCGGAAATTATAAGAATATTAGGAACCTCATAGGAGGTTCTCGGAATTAATCTAAAACATATGATTGGTCCTCGAAGAGGGTGAATAAGCTCCAAGAGCGCTACACATGGGTTCTGGTTCCCAAGTACGTGAAAGTATTTTATTTTGGGGTTGTAGTGTAAGGTTCCCCCATCGTCCAGGCACGGAATGCGCTCGTTTGATGCGCATATGTACTTCAGTGGAAATAGACACGAGATCTATTGAGCTCACCATCGTTCTATTCGTGCTTGTCATCTGGAATTGTCTCCTCATCGTCTTCTATGTCTCTCTCGTCACTTTGATCATCTCCTTTCCATTTCCTTTCCCTTCCTCACCAACACCATCCAACATCCCTCGGATTAGAACCCCGAGACGATTCCGCCTCGTCTCAACCTTTATATGAACTCAAACAACTACACATCGTTTCAGTAGGTCCTGAGCACGCCATTCCAAGAGGGGTAGGCACCTGATTTCTGCATGCCAATCTTTAATTATGAGTCAAAGATCAACCTTTACATTCTTTTTCTTAGGCGAGGCTCCACAACTACCCAATATGGTAATTAAGGTACCCACACCATTTAGCCATGTTGGATCTGAACGTCTGGACTTCTCCTATACTTTAGTCTAATTCCGCATGTTTGTTCCAAACGAGCTGTTATATGACTGGTTTTACCACTGGAACACCCAACACCCAGATACAATGGGCTCCTTTCAGACATGACGCCCCCTCGCCTTGGCACCTAAGCTTAAGTCCGGCTATTTCCTAAACGGCAATGTATTCCTATTTTGGAAATATCGGTGCGTTGGTTCATTGCGTGTGTCAGCTGATTTGTAAACATCACATGTCTTTCTATTCTTGGATGCTTTCCTAAAGTGGTTGACTTACTACGCGAAGTCCTCGATCCTATCTTATCAATGCCGCTTCGGCCACACCTCATGTGTAACGGACAGCCGCTATTGTTATTGATAATCATAAGTTCTTCTCGTAGCCCTTTAACCATATTTTCTCTAGTTGCCTTTCATGTTTGACAGCTACTACTCCTCGGTAGTATGTTTAACATTCTGAATAATAGTGATAATGGAAGCTGAAAATTAAGTAGAAGTGTTAAGTACACGGATGTTCAGCCCTGGCCGAATGCTGGTCGTATTACCGTCCCTATTATTGCCACTTTGCCCACTCCATGGATGCTCATACGTGTTTTGTCACTCCCCTATAATGCCTATTCAACTCCATATGATACTATTTATCCATTTTCACCCATTCTTTTGTTCTTTTATTTTTTATTCACTATGAAATTGTTACTCACACCTATTCTTGTTGTTTTTCCGATCTTGGCCTATTAAATAAGTTGTTCCTAACATTTGTCTACCCTTGATTTTATATGTTGTTCCATATGTTTCATTTTATTTTATTTATTTATTTCGGACTCATTCAGAACTGCTCTATCTACATGTACAGTATAAATAGGCTGTAGTTAGCTACGAATAAAGACAAGTGTTCTACACCCCTCGAATGTTGTTTACAAAGCTTTGGAGCTCTTCATCTTAGATCTTTTCATCTTTGTTATCGATTCATAGTGCATTTACTCCATTACCTTTGTCATTGTCCTTCGTCCTTCACGTCTCATCTTTGTTCATATTTTGTTCCATCGACGTTCTGTGCTCCGGAACAGCTGTACAAGTTGGAAACATCATGCTTTCTGCCCCAGAACTCTGTATCGCAACCTCAGAGCCACCCATTGCAACCGCTACACTCACTCAGAGTGTTTTGTGTGTGTTTTCCATGCATAGCGAGTCATAGGCACATCATCACATATTTTAAAAATGAGCGCACATTATGTATGACACACAAAAGTGTGTTGTGCACAATAATTTTTACCCGGATTGACCGCCATACACGCCCTACTGTTTTTGACACACCTGTTTTGGACTTAGACGATCTAGGCCTGTATTTGTGTATAAAGTTGCGTGAAATGGGTAAAAAATTAGTCGCGTTGTGCGCAATGATTTTTACCCGGATTGACCGCCATAGGTGCACGCTCCAGAAAAAAAACACACAACTATTCGTCACGCACCTATTGTGGACTTAGATAATCAAAGCCCATATTTGGGTCTGGATTTGTGCAAAAAGGGTCAAATTCAAGTTGCGGTGTGCGCAAACCGCCATAGTAAATCGATGCAAAGCATATATTTTCTTTTCTGGGTTTGCAAACGTTTTATACCCCACCGTTTTTCCATTCCTTTCTACTTGCAGTATTTTTGTCTATTTGTTCTCCTGTGCTCACTCATTCCGTGTATTTCAACAGAGCTTTCTCGTCTCCGCTTCCTAAACTCGCTCGCAACACTCTGCCTTCTAGTCGGGAGATTTGAAGCTTTGATTAGCTGAGCTTCCGGCTGATCGACTTGTGTTAAATAAAAGCGTGCACATGCTTAATGTGTTAGATCAAGTCTCTTACGCTCGGAATCTTTCCACCATAGCATGAAAATCAATTACATCGGCGATTGGCTGAAGACTACGGTACAGTTTTATTTAGGACAAGGTTGGTCTCCGTTCCGCATCAATTAATCGGGGCACTACCCATCAAACAGCTGTCAATGGCTCCGCATCTTTGATATTGATCATATTTGACCTGCCATCGCCTGACAAGACTAGCATATATTTGACACCAGCTAGGTCTTGCGGAACCATGTCTCTGCTCGGAGGGTTCATAACTAGAAAGTGCAAGTTTGCAATTAGAGACCTCTGAAGCCACCTCCTGACTGATTTTTTAGTTGGAAACATGGCTCTATTTTTTGCTCTCGTGAGAATAACAGAATATATGGAAGCACTCCCTGATGCCAGGCAATGTTAAATACAGCACGGACGCCGTTTCACCTTCCTTAATCTTGATATTCTTGCATGGAAACTGACGACCTCAACACATCCCAAAGGAATCACCTCCATACAGATGGAGGTGGACCCTCCTCAGTTCTCGATAATATCTCCGGCTTACCTACGAAAGATAATTCCGCAACAAAAGCTTCTCCAGTGACCAGCGTCTGCTGTCACGATATCAACGACCGAAATGGAAGGAATCTGGTTGTTAGCATCGATGGAACGTCGAACAAGTTCGGGACAATGGTACGTCATGCATGTAATTTTGCTCAGATATATTCCCTGTACTGATAGCTATATCATTTGGATAGAACACTAACGTCATTGAGCTATATAGCATGCTTGATAAGCACGAGGGTCAGCTTACCTGGTACAACAGTGGAATTGGGACGTATGCGCGACCTTCATGGAAGTCACTAATGTACTGGAACATGGTTATTCATAACCTAATTGATTTAGCGATTGCGTGGCATGTTTCCTTTCAGTTCGGTCTCTATTCTGTAACTAACTATCAAATATATGTTTAGGGAGTTTGATAGGACGGTCATGGGAGCATATCGCTGGCTCTCTGAAAACTACCGGAAGGGGGATCGTATTTTTCTATTTGGTATCTTCACGTCCTGTCTTTTTTGGACCGCACACTGTACTTATTCCTAACTAGGCTTCTCCCGCGGCGCATTTCAGGTCCGCGTACTGTCGGCCATGATTGAAAAGGTAAAAATCAAAAATTTATATCATATCTCACATAGTGAACGATGGGCTATTCTATACCAGGTTGGGCTCATCCACAAAGGCAATGAGATGCAGATTCCGTTGTAAGACTTACTCATTAAAAATTCGTATCCAAGTACTTATATATGTTCAATTCAAGTGCGTATGAACTCTATGCAGACCCTGCGACAGCCGAATTGGAACCGGAGGATGAAGATGATAAATATGTACGAATAAAACAATCACGGAATACCGCGGAGGAAAGAATTTCAATAGCCGGGCGGTTCAAGCGCACATTTTCGCATAAAGACGTCAAGGTCCATTTCGTTGGAGTATGGTAAGTTGTCATTTGATTTCGAAAGGCGCCAGTGATGCTATATCTTCTCAACAGGGACACAGTATCGTCCATTGGTATCCTACGCGGCAGCCAACTGCTTCCTGGGACAATTGACGGCATGAACCACGTTTGTTACTTCCGACACGCTCTTGCACTGGATGAGCGTCGAGTCAAGTTTCTCCCCGAGTTTGCGTATGGTGGGAGTGGTATCCCCCAAGAGGATTTGGCTGGAAAAATACCTCGAATTAAAGAAGTGTGGTTTGCTGGAACACATTCCGATATGTGCGAACTCTGCTTTCTGGTATTTCTGTCACTTATTAATTCAAATCGATAGTGGTGGGGGTAATACGAGTAATCCAAAGCTAAATCGAACCCGTCCACCCCTGCGGTGGATGGTGTTTGAAGCAGGCCCCCTCGGTCTGCAAACATCCCAGTTTGATAGGGACCTACTTGACGATGAACTGGTCAACATCAAGAAGTCATTGACTGGGGCCTGGTGGCTATTCGAGTATTTACCTTTTAGGCGTCTCACATATTCGCGCCAAGAAGAAGCTAAGAAGACTACGTTCAGGTAAATACTAAGTTGTTATGAGCGCATGATATATGTTAAGCTATTTTAACAGTTGGCATCGTGGAAAACCGCGGAAAATACAACCTGGGCAAAAAATCCACAATTCCTTGCTTTTAAGTTCCCAATATACCTCGAAAGCGTCTCCTCCGCCCCAAGCAAGCATCAATTTTTGGAAAACTCTGCAAGACGTGTCACAGGGAAACAAGAATGAAGAAAATTCCGAGTTGTACGATACATGGGTCGAGCTGGATCTATATGATCATATCGAGAATGCTCTTGATCAATTTTTGCTCAACGAGAGAGCGTCATTGAACACTCTGAAGGAATTGGCAAAGCGAGGTAAGCTATTCAATATATATATATGTATGTTCAGCCTTTGATTTTACACCAACCCCAGCTGAAGGAAAACGTGCATTATTTGATTCTGTCATGGAAATCCTGTATAGTGAAAGTCATGGCCGTGAACCCAAAGAGCGCATCATCAAAGAGACGATTGAAATCCTGGACCTTGAATCATTTTTGTTTCAAAGGAAAGACTTTCGAGAGCTGTTAGAAAGGATCTGTGGCTCATCTATCGAGGACATAAGAATTTCCCCCAGTACAAAACAGTTTCTCGCCCAATTTTGCAACTGTAAGCTCAAACAGTACCCGATTTACAGTTCATTCCTCTGATTTCATTGAAAGTCTCTCCAAACAGTCGCGTTTTAGAGGGCCACAATGGATTTGTTAGGTCGATCGTGTTTTCCCCGTATGACCAAAAACTTGTGTCTGGTTCATCTGACGGTACAATACGTATCTGGGACGCAGATAAAGGTATCCAGATAGGAGATCCATTAACTGGTGACGAGAACTGGGTCTTGTCCGTCGCCGTTTCTCCAGATGGAAAGTACATCGTGTCTGGATTGTTAGACACCACCCTCAGGCTCTGGGACATGGAGACACGTACCCAAGTTGGTGATCCATGGAAGAGGCATACAAGTTGGGTCAGAAGCGTCGCATTTCCACGTGATGGCCGGCACGTAGTTTCAGGCTCGAATGATGGGACTGTACGCCTCTGGGATGTAGAAAGCGGAACACAGATTGGCGACCCGTGGACTGGCCATCAAGATTGGGTTTGGGGTGTCGCATATTCACGAGATGGTAATTTGGTTGCTTCTGGCTCGGATGATGGGACAGTGCGCATCTGGGATGCTGCAAAACATGAGCAGATTGGTGCCCCGCTGGAACTTGAGTCCAGGGTGTTTTCTGTTTCATTTTCTCCCAACGGAAAGCGGCTCGCTTCGGGTTTGGGTGACGGAAAAATCCGCCTTTGGGACGTAGAAACGCGCCAGCAAATCGGTAAACCATTCTCCGGACATACAAATTGGGTTAACTCGAGCTGTTTCTCGCCGGATGGTAAGCTTCTAGTTTCAGGATCTCATGACTCGACGGTCCGGATATGGGATGTGGAAACAGGAGTACAGGTTGGAGAACCACTTCGAGGACATGATGACGCGATATTCTGTGTTACGTTCTCGCCTGATGGGAGGAAGGTGGCGTCTGCATCGCTCGATAGAAAAATTCGAATATGGGATGTGGCGGATTATATTACATGGGCAAGGTTATAGCATACATATACTTAATTCATTTTCGAAAACATCTTATTGTATTTCATATTCCACACATCTCGGCGTAATTTTCACTATAATTTGTTTCCTCGGTGATGATTGACTGGTCCTATTTTCTTGTCTTGTACTCGGCCAGGGAAGTATCGCAGAAAATTTATGATTGCGTCATCGTTTTATTTTCATTTTGCATCTTATTCTATATATCCCTTCTTGTTTGCCTCCTTTGTTTAAAAATGACGCCGCGTGGAAATAAGTCTTGTTCAGTTCTTTGGCCATCAGCAAAATGCCCGAATCGTTACGATGCTTTCTAATTGCTAGAAAGCATCGTGATGCATTGTGTACACGTTCCAACCTGACAAAATTATTGCAGCTTGTTTATAACCCCGTCCAAAAATTCTGTAGCATAATAATTATGTCAGAATATTTTCATGCGAATAGAAGGCGTACGGAATATTTGTGATGACGTGCAAGACACGTTGGAAGCACGATAGAATTTATCGTATAATTAAGCTACTTACGAGCTGCCTGTACAAAGCCGATGCATCATTGACTTTATTTGAGAGGCCTCTATTTGAATTTTTTCCTAAAGCAACGCGTTTGCGTGGCAGGAGTTGGGGGCGAAGCCGTTTGTGCCGCTGTCGCTTCTTTTGATTTATTGAAGTTCTGTCAGGATGCTCCAACTTCGACCACAGGCTTCTTTCTTCTTGACCACCACCATCGACCGCCCACTGGTTTTGCATGCCTGTCCAATCCACTCCTTCTTTCCAGCCCATTTTGCAACGCTTTTGGCACACCATGACACGCTGGAGCAGTCCAGTTTGCCTCGGCTAGTGGATAAGAGTCTGGCAAGGCTCGGAAACGCGTCGAGCAGCCGCGCAGAATGGCAGTTGCGGGCAAGAAACGATGTGATTCGGCTAAGCGCGTCGCGCTGGCATACAGGCAAGTGATCTAATCTACATTATCTAATCTATGGACTGGATTTATCTGGGTCGGGCCGTGTAGATTGCACTGCCACAACGCTACATCGTTCATCACCAATAAATTACACACCAGCAAGGTACGTATGGCCCTACCTTTCCCCATGTATGATAAACATAAAGCTAAAGGACACAAGTCAGGACACATATTTTTCAAATCGGGGAGTATTGAACTTTATTGTGACGTAAAGTGGGACACTAGGCGATTCAAAATACATCATGGTAAGCATATTTCTTATTGTATTGTGTCGCAAATCGCTCAGAACCTCTGTTCTCCCGAAATTCATGCACATATGCGCCATAAACCTGCATATATGTCCGATATTTCTGCGTCGTTGACGTTTGTACCCCAAAAGCTTGCTCAAGCGTGTATGGCTGCGCACATGTGCAATTTTCGAGTCGTCGATTCCTGTGAGTCACTAGTATCCTGCAAGATCCTTTCACCCTTCTAAACCTGTAACAGTACTCGCACAACAAACCCCAGTGTCCATCAAACCATATTTAGCAGCTTATTAGGCTTTTGTTGATATGATTATATCTGTATTACCTACTGGTACTGTTATAGTCGGTGACATAATCCAAGGCACTCATAGATCGTGCGTGCTTCGCAGTGATTCTTTTATCTATGAGATTCAAGTTAAATCGTGGTACATCCAAATCCAACCGTATTTATCACTCCCTTTCTCGTGCTTATTTCATGGCTGCGGCCAGACACGCAGGAATAAATGCATTGTTCCAGCTTTCAGATTGCGGTCCACTTTGATAATATTATATTCTTAAAACCAAAATAAATAATCTACGATGTTGACCATTCAACGTAATCGTCAATATTCCATATGCAAACCGTGCTATCCCATGATGCAGATACTACTTCCTTTCCATCAGGTGAGAAGGTAACATGCGTCACACCGTTTTCATGTCCCCGAAGTGATTCTCCAACCTGCGTGCCTGACTCCACATCCCATATCCGAACTGTATTGTCATCAGATCCAGACACGAGGAGGTTTCCATTTGGAGAGCAAGAAACGGAATTGACATTGCTTGTATGTCCGTTGATTAGATTTTGGAATGTTGGGGTAGTAGATCCCACGTCCCAGAGACGGATTTTCGTATCGCTCGACCCCGAAACAATTCGCTGGCCATCCGGAGAGAACGAAACGGACCACAGACACTGATTATTTCCATCAGTTGCCACTCCAACCTGCCTGTGTGTGACAGGGTCCCAGATGCGCACGGTACTATCCTCTGAGGCCGAAGCAACAAAAGGTATGTTATCGGCTGGTGAATAGGCGACACACCAAACCCGATCGTTATGGCCAATCAATGGTTCTCCAATCTGTGTTCCAGTGTCGACATTCCAAAGTCGAACAGTCCTGTCATCCGATCCTGAAACGACGCGTCTCCCATCTTTCGAGAATGCAACACAATTGACATCACCGGTATGCCCAGTCCATGGATCCCCAATTTGTGACCCGGTTTCCATGTTCCATAGTCTGAGCGTTTTGTCTGCAGATCCACTGACGAGGTGCATTTCATTTGGAGACACAGCGACGGAAGTGACGATATCGGAGTGGCCTGTGAGTTGAGAATCTACTGGGCTATCTCTGTGCACATCCCAGATCTGTATTGTTTTATCATGGGACCCAATAATTCTTTCGCATTTCGGGGAAAACATGACGGACTGAACTGAGTGATTATATCCATATAGTATTTTTGGTCCTGCCATGTATTTAAGCATAAGCCTGCTGAAAAAATTGGTAATGCAGAGTTAACCTACGAATCATTCCGAATAATAAAATAAACTTTAGGCAATCCTTTCGCGCATCTCCATGTATCAGGTCCAATAGCAATGAACGTAGGTCAGTGGACCAGCGTAGATGTAGACCGTTACCCGTCTTCAAGGCATCCAAGAAAATATGGATGAGCTGCAGACACATATCAGATGTAACCGTGGTCGAGCCAATGAGCTTTGATTCTAAAATTTTGATTCCAACATCATAGACTGCTTGCTTTCCATCATCTAAAATGAGCGAGATATGAGATGAAGTCCATATAAGAAGAATTGCTAACCCACTCCACGTTGCGGCCTGTCTGAGAGCCTTTAAGACATCTCGTTTGTCGATCAAATAAATGCGGTATAAATCTTCAATATATTTGAGGAAATCGACCTCAACCCAGTCTTTGAGCTCGTCGGATTTTTGCAGTCGATTCCAGAAGTCCTTAATATGAGAAGGAGGACGTGCCTTTGGCTTGTAATCATTACCAAGCTTTTGAGAAAGCAACAGCGATCCATGAAGCTTTTGACCCTCCTGTATCTTTCGTCCGGAGCCGCGATGGGGTCTAGAAGCAATAAATGCTCATCTCTGTAATGAGAAAATGACTAAACGCACCTTCTAGTTTGTTCTTTGCCATTTGGCCTTGCTGAATATGTTAAGCGCCGTATGGGAAGATATTCTAGGATCTTCCAAGCCCCTGTCAACGACTCTTTCACATCAATCTGTTCATCGGCAGATAGCTCCCGCTTGAAGGGTGATGTACGTAAGCCAAGCGCTCCAGCTTCTAATACCATCCATCGCAGAGGAGGTCGACCTCTATTCATCCCTGCATTTTGCACATTACCCCCTCCACTATAGAAAGTTTGTTAGAGTCGGACATACATAAATCATAAATTGAAAATGAACTAACATATCTGAGTGTGTTCCAGCAAACCAGACTTCCAAAGTGCGTGGTATTTGTTTCTGTGATCGTTCGCTCGGTGCCCCCTCTATTGGTGAATATTCTCCGATTTGAGTAGCACTATCAACAATGCTGCCGGTATCAGCCACTGATCGCTCCGTATTTTGATGACGTAACGAAGATGGCTTCGAAGCCCCGCCATAAGCATACTCGGGGAGGAATTTAACCCGCCTTTCATCAAGCGCCAATGCGTGTCGGAAGTAGCAAACATGGGTCATTCCATCATTTGTACCAGGAAGGATATTTTTGCGGCCTGCAAGTCCGACTGATGAGACAGTGTCCCTGTTGATGTGTCACGGTCGCTTTTAGAATATAGTCCACCAATCAATGAGAGTAATAACGCACCACGCCCCAACAAAGTGGATCTTAACGTTCTCGTGGCAGAATGCACTTTTGAAGCGAGCGGCCATGGTTGTCTTGGTATGCTCATCTGATTTTTCAACGGCGCCTACTAGAATTACTTCGTCAGAGAGCCCAGTTCGATGATCGGCATAAATTTCATATGCGCTAGGGTAGGTGTTAGATATGTATTTAAGAATGCTAGAGATCATCGTACAATGGTATCTGCATGATATTTCCTCGGTGAATTAAGCCAACCTAATCGTGACCAGGTCAGGTATTACTTCCATGCGCTCCATATATCTTACACTAACTTTATGAATCATTGCAGAAAGCACCCGAATCTGGTATGCTCCACGAGAGAAACCTAGCGAAAAACGTAATGTATACAGTAAGTTTAATGCAGACAGGATATGGTAACCATTACACACCGAAGAGAAAAATACAGTCTCCGTCCTCGTATGTGTCTGATAGCCACCGGTAAGCACCGAGTACCGTTCTTTCAACATTCCTATATAGCACTATGTAGTAATAATATTTAATCATTGTACGTGAGACTCGCACCAAGCGAAAGCGAGGTCAATGGTATGGTAAATGGTCTTTACCATGGACTTTGCGGATGACCCAGCGTAAGTACCTACACCGCTGTTATACCAGCAATGTTGCCTGGCAGAGGTGTTCTTTGAAAGGAGATTGTAAAGCTCGATGACATTGGTGTTCTGAAATGTGTCGTAAGTGAAAAGGACACGGGCATATTATGATCGGGTGAATGACTAACATTCTTTCCAAATTTGTTTCCACTGCCATCGATACATAGGACAAGATTGCGGCAATTTTTGTCAGCGAAGTTGGAATGTGGGCAGTGACTGAAGGTGGTTGGCGCCTTATCACTGTGTTCTATTTGTGATTGAGATATAGTCGACATGCTGTGAGATGTGGTGAAAAGAAAGAAAGACTTCGCCTTTGATTGTCTTGAACTCGAGAAGCTTTAATGTGATATGATTTGGACTCTGTGAACCGGATATATGTCTAAAATAATACAAGCGTCATACTTTCAGAACAAAAAGGGAAGTAGTATTAACAAATGTTGGACACATGCAAGAAGAGATGGGCGCTGAGGGATGGTTTGACATATGTACACATTTAGATTATCATTCACATTTCACCTTCTGCGGACTCTGGCGCTCAGCGGCAACATACATTCTCCGAGAAGCATCAGTCTTTACCAAAGGTTTACTATTGCGCCACAATGAATAGTGAAAGAGCGAAAGGGTGATAGCGCGCATCTCCATTTGAGTCCGATGGGGCGCACCATGTAAAAAAAGAAAACATATCTGTAATCCTAAAATAAGCACACCGGGGTCCCGAAAAACTCTAGTCATACTGCTCTCTCACAAACCTTAATTGCGTGATTGTCCGTCGTGCCAGGAGGTCCTTACTGCCTATTTTCAGCATATATCAAGAGTATTAACTTGTCTTCTTTGATGGTCTCCTATGTGATAAATGTTAATCCCTCCATTTCGAGGGCAATTTGGCTGATACATAAAACGAACTCAATAACTTGACGCAAGATCAAAAAACTGTGACTCAAATTTTGTCCGAATGGGAACCTTTTTTTTTTGAGCCGCACATATACATTGACTTAGGGCATTAGGAGTGGAATTTATAATGGTCATACCAGCCACTGTTTTTAGACACAGCACTATCTTACTCTCCCCGAATGAGACAAAAATTTTAATAGCGACACAAACTTCCAATCGAGCACATAACATGTTGCGACACTGTCCCGGAATATAAAATATGCTTCTGACGCGTGGTTGACGCGGTATTTATGTACACGTGCCCTGCCGGGCGTTCCGAGCACCGCCACATGAACCAAAAATGTGCGTGTCATCAGGCTATTTTCATTCATTCTTCTTTGCGTCCACCATCGTCGCAGGCTTTCCTTGCTATTGTTTTGTTTGTTCTCATTTATTTGAACAACCCATCAACGTATGGACTGAATATTATTTTCGGGCTTCGATTGGAATTACGTGTCTTTGGTGGTCGGTGATACAGACAGCATAGGAGGGCATTTGGAAGGAAATACGATCTTTGGGAAGGTTCTATGTTACTTTTCAGGTGCGCGCCTAACACATCGGTTTTACTTCCCCCGTACTCTCGATACAGGCCTCCTCTGCTCGCCCGACGCTCAGGCACATAGCTAGACAAATGAAAGAACATACGATTCCCTTCGCATCTTTATTTTCTCCATCCATCTCGCTCTGCTTTGCACTCGAGCAATATAATCCTCGTCCGTTTCCCTGACTTGATTCCACAAACTGAGCTTCCCTCATTTAGCGTCTCGCAAAACGTCCCAGCTGATCCGCCCACCGTGTGTGCTGCTCCATCTTGCCTCTGCTCAACCCTGGTTTACGGGCTGCACATACCGCATTTTAAACCTCGCCCTGCTTCTCGCAAACTTTACCTCGCCCTTTTATGCATTCCCTGATTGGCGCTCTACTAGTCAAGATTACTCCTTGACATGCACCCTGGAAGATGAATCTTGAATTTGGATTCTGCTTCGGCGACTGTTATCAATCTGCTTTTTCTGGTAATGTTTTGCGCTCTTTCTAGATTGCATGTATAGCTAGATACAATGTGATTCGGTATGGAATGATTGGGAACGTTGCATTACTGAACGGCATTCAGGCATGAAGATAATGGCGGATGTACTGGTTGCAAAGGCCTGACGAGGAGGTGAGTTACAAATTCTGCTGTTCTCTTCGCAAAGAGGGACAAGGGCAAAAGGTGGGAGGGAAGGATCCCATGGAAAGATATAGCTCCTATTGGACTGGAATCACCAGGAAGGGTGCAACGACTATACAGCGATCACCTCGGTAGCAAGGGCGGGCGATGCGCTTGCCGAGTAGTTGTGATGGACTGAGGGTTGGAAGGGTTGGACCAACCGCGAGGAGGAGTGATCATAGTGGTGAGATGTTCGCGACGTTGACTGGCCTGGTGCTCCGATCCATTATAAACCGAAGGGGATGTTTGCATGCGAATGCTGCGCTCATAAAACGGAGGGCTGACGTCGAGATGGCTGGTTGGAGTTCTCTCTGGGAAAGTGGTAACTGACCGAGGCACTGATACATTTTAGGATTCAGAAGGATATCTGATTCTTTTCGGTGCCATGAAACCGAGAAGATTATGGATGGGATGCCTAGATGATGTTGAAACGATTCAAGACCGTTCGAGTTCAAAAACAGAAGGGTGGACGAGACGAAATCGTCCTGGGGTTCAAACCAAGGTGGTAGGTGAAAGTATGGATGGAATAGAAGGAATAGAAGTCCGAAGCGACGATGCCGACGTTCGAAACAGCGAGCAAA